>Ga0209009_1000126_pt1 | contig 31748 bp, 23 predicted proteins | sample BlaSpr_A8_OM3_M2_FD_187979 | JGI IMG/M metagenome (GOLD analysis project Ga0209009, IMG submission 187979) | Forest soil microbial communities from Thunder Bay, Ontario, Canada - Black Spruce, Ontario site 2_A8_OM3_M2 (SPAdes) (version 2) | ecosystem: Environmental > Terrestrial > Soil > Boreal... | reverse complement strand
GCGTGTCCCTGTACCTTTCGGCCTGTGGGCTTTTTGTTCGGCAGGCAGCAGCCCGGACTGATCAATCAGATTGTTTTCGAGTTCGGCCACTCCGCCGGGAGCGCCAGCGTTTCTTAGCGTCTTTGAGCGCCTCTTCTGGACTAGCGGCAGTACAGGGACCGATGGAGACCACGGCCTGCCGATAAAGGAGGAGACATGGAGTTGGGTTACAGGTTGACGCTCGGGATCGACTTTCTTGCGGCCGGCCGCCGCGTGTCGACGAGGGAAATGCCGCCCGGCTCCGGGGCGATGCATTTGGAAAGAGACTTTCGAAACGCCACAGTAGACGAACGGAAGGGTTGAGTTGAGAGTTGAGAGAAGCCGGACTCTCGACGAACCTGGGCCGTAAACAATCCGGGTTAAGCTCCGGAGAGTGAACGCGCCTGAACCGGCGAAAAGGCCCGCGGGAAGACGAGTCAGAACGGCAGCCGTGATGTTTGCGGTCTCCGTCGCGCTGCTCGCCTACGGCTACCTCCTCTTCTGGCACGCGTCGTTCGCGGTGGGAGGTTCCGATAGCTCGGGGTACGCCAACACCGCCCGCCTGATCGTGAGCGGCCGGATCGTCGAACCGCTGGACGCGCTCAACCAGCTCGACCTGCCCGACGATTTCGCGCACCTCTTCATCCCGGTCGGGTTCGAGCCGGGCCCCCGGCCCCGCACGATGGCGCCTCTTTATCCGCCGGGCATGCCTCTTCACATGGCGTTTGCCGGTCTCACCGCCGGCTGGAACTACGGACCGTTTATCGTCAGCCCGCTCGCCGCGCTGATGAGCCTCCTGCTGATCTATCTCGCGGGGCGGGAGCTCGGCCTGTCGCGCGTTTTTTCGTCCGCCGGAGCCATGATTCTCGCCCTCTGTCCCGTCTTCCTCTTCCAGGCCGAGCAGCCCATGAGCGACAGCGTCGCGACGATGTGGTCTCTCGCCGCCGTCGTGTGCGCCCTGCGCTCGCGGCGCCGCGAAGGCTGGGCGGCGGCCGCGGGCGCGGCGTTGGGGATGGCCGTCCTCGTGCGCCCGGCCGATCTGTTGCTCCTGGTTCCCCTGCTCCTGGCCCTGCGCTGGCGGGCGAGGACCCTTGGATGGTTCCTGCTGTGCGGGCTTCCGTTCGCCATTCTGTTCTTCGCCTGGAACCGAATCGCGTTCGGAGGCTTCCTGCGCACCGGCTATTCCGGCCTGCTCGAGGGGAGCCTGGCGGCAGGCAATTTCCCCGATCGGATCCGCCACTACGGGTACTGGCTCGCACGAATGTTGAGCCCGCTTCTCCCGATGTCCTGGCTGGCCATCGCGCTCGATCGCCGCGTCGAGCGCGCTCACCGCTGGCTGCTCGTCGCCTGGTTTAGCTTGTTCCTCCTCTTATATTGCTTCTGGGGACCCTACGAGACATGGTGGTACACGAGGTATCTCCTGCCTGCCATCCCGGCGGTCATCCTTGCCGCGCTTCTCCTGATGCGCGATCTGCGCGGGCCTCTCTTCAGAGAAGGGCGGCGTCACTCCCGGTTCTGGGCACCGGCGGCGCTCATCCTCTTCCTGGTCATCCTCGGTTTCGAATACCGGTTCATCCGGCAATTCGACGTCCTCGGGCTCGCGGAGGGGGAGACCGTGTTTCCCGACGCGAGCCACTGGGCCGAGTCGAAGGTTCCTTCGCACTCACTCGTCGTCTCCATACACATGAGCGGGGCCCTCAAGTACTACACCGGCCTGACTACCGTGGGGTGGGATTGCGAGCCGGAGAAGGTCCTTCTCCTGCAACAAAGCGCGCGGGCGCACGGGTACAAGTGGTTCGCGCTTCTCTTCCCCCTCGAGATCCAGGAGCTCGAGAAGCACCTTCCCTGGGGATGGACCCGGGTCGGAACCTTCAAGAACGCGACACTGTGGCGGGCAGAGCCCGGCCCCTGACCTACGTCGGGCGCGTCGGGCTCTGCGTCGCGGGTGCCGGCGTTCCACGCAGCCGGTAGAGCGCCGTCCGGCGTTCGCCGCAACCGGCGCAGGTCCCGATCGGCTCGCCGCTTCTCAGCCCGTCACGGATCCTGGCGAGGGAAGCGCCGCGGGAGATCGTCGCGAGTCCATCCGCGGGATACATGCCGATGGGATCCCCCTCCCAGTAGATGCAGGGAGCAACGGCGCCGTTGGGCCGGATGACGTAGTGGCGGTCGGGATACGCGCACCCATGGAGGCGCTGGGCGAAGGCGTGGCGGCGATACTCCCAGCGGTCGATCCCGGAGTGGATGAGCCAGAGGCGGCGGCGCGCGCGCGCGAGCAGCGATTTCGGACGATCGGCGCGAGACTCGAACTCCGGATAGGAGGAGAGCCGCAGGCCGCGCCGGACGGCGTCTTTCGCGGTGCGGGCGAGCTCGGCGTTCAGGTCCCGCGGGTCTTCGCCGGAGAGGAGCTCCGCGCCGACGTCCACGCCGACCGTCGGCGAGACATAACGCACATCCAGCTCCGAGGCGCCCCATTGCTCGGCAAAGGCGGGCAGGTCCGCAAGCTCGCCGCGGTTAGACCTCATCCACGTGAAGATGATGCGCAGCCGCGGGCGCTTTTTTCGCGACGAGCGCCGGACATCCTTGAGCAGCTCCAGGCGGGAAAGAAGCCGGTCCCACTTCGCGGGAACGCGAATTTTCTCGTAGGTTTCGCGCGTCGTCCCGTCGATCGAGGCCGCGACCGTGCGGACGCCGGCGTCGAGGATCGCCTGCGCGCTCGCCTCGGTCAATGCGAGCAGGTTTGTCGGAAACCAGAGATCGGGCACGCCGTAGCGGCCCGCGATCGCCAGGATCTCCCGGAATCTCGGGTGGATCATCGGTTCAGCCGCGCAGCCGAGCGCCACGCGCCAGGCTCGCGGGAACATCTCCGCGGCGATCTTCTCGAAGACCGGCAGCGGCATGTTGCCGTCTTCGGGCTCGGCGTCGTAGGGAGGAAAGCCCAGCCGGTCCGTCGCCGCGAAATAGCACATGATGCATTTCAGATTGCAACGGGAAGTGATGTCGAGGATGACGTTCAAAGGACGTGACACCTTGCGATTATCTCATCCGTCGCTACGCGACTGCGCGGGATCTGCGCCCTGCGGGGCCCACCGGCGAGCGGCTCGGCCGGATGCGGCCTCGACCGTTCGCCTGATCCCGCGCAATCGCTTCGCTCCCGCGGCGCGCGCCTCCTCCTTCGATTACCTCAGGAGACTTCGCGCGCCGCGAGCGTAAGTCCTGACGCCTCGGAAAACTCCCGGGGTCCGCGATCGGACGCTGAGCCAGAACTTGTTGGCCAACCATCGCCCAATAGCTCGCGGCGAGAGTAGTCTCCCGAGCGAAGCGAGGGAGGAGGCTCACGCCGCGGGAGCGAGCGGACTGCGAGCGACGTGCGTAAGCCCTGACGCCTTGGAGAACTCCCGGTGCCCGCGATCGGACGCTGAGCCAGAACTTGTTGGCTCACCATCGCCCAATAGCTCGCGGCGTGAGTAGTCTCCCGAGCGAAGCGAGGGAGGAGGCTCACGCCGCGGGAGCGAGCGGACTGCGAGCGACGTGCGTAAGCTCTGACGCCTTGGAAAACTCCCGGGGTCCGCGATCGGACCCTGAGCCAGAACTTGTTGGCCAACCATCGCCCCATAGCTCGCGGCGTGAGTAGTCTCCCGAGCGAAGCGAGGGAGGAGGCTCACGCCGCGGGAGCGAGCGGACTGCGAGCGACGTGTCGAGGCCGCATCCGGCCGAGCCGCTCGCCGGTGCGCCAGGGGCGCGGATCCCGGTCAGGCGCGAAGCGACGAGAAGTGCTCCGCGAGGGCGGCCGCGACCGCTCCGGGCCGCTCCATCGGCGTCAGGTGGCCCGCACCCGGGATCGTGACGAATCGTGCGCCGGCTATCGCCTCGGCCATGGACTGACACTCCGCGGGCGGCGTCATCGCGTCCTGATCGCCGGCGAGGACGATCGTCGGGGCCGCGATCCGGGAAAGCAGCTGCGTCGAGTCGGGGCGGTCCCGCATGGCCGTGAGGTCCGATTCCAGCGTTTCGGGCTTCTGCCGGAGGATGATTCGCTTCAGACGTTCCATCAGGTTCGCGTTCTGGACCGAGGCGGGAGCGAGGAGCTTGCCGATGATTCCGTCCACAATCGCGGCGGCTCCTCCGGAGCGCACCATGGCGATCGAGGCGTCTCGCGCCTCCCGGGCGGCGTCGTTGTCCGCTGCGGCGCGGGTGTCGAGCAGCGCCAGGGCCCCGACGCCGGCGACTCCTCTCTTCAGAAGCGCGAGGGCAACATACCCGCCCATGGAGAAGCCGGCGAGCCCGGCCGGGGCGGGAAGCTGAGCGAGGATCGCTTCCACGAAGGCGGCGTGGTCCTCGATGGTCCCGGCCGGGACAATCGGGTTCTCACCGCGGCCCGGCAGGTCCGGCTTGAAAACGCGGAAACGAGTCGAGAGAGCGCGCGCGACGCCGGACCACATCGCGCCGTCGAGCGGATATCCGTGGACGAGAATGACCGAGGGTCCCTGACCGAGCTCCCGTACCTGAACCGGCTGACCTTTCCAGTCGAGAAGCATCCCAACCTCCGGGCGCCTAATGATATGGCAAGTGTTCAGAAACCGACACCTTTCGGGAGAAGGTTCCTGGCGCTCCGGGTCTGCGTCAGCGTTGGACCGGCTTGCCCGGGGTCCCGGAATGATTCAGGATTGGCGCGTCATGAGAGAGTTGTCCCTGGAAAAGCGTCTGTGATTCTGCTTCGAGAGGGAGGTCTATGGTGCGTCTGGCCCTGATTGAAAACGACACGGACCTGAGGGCCGCGTTGACGGGAATGCTTTCCCGCGCCGGCTACCCTCCCGAGGTCTTCGAGAGCGCCGAAGACTTCCTGGGGTCGGAATCCGCTTCCAATTTCGAGCTCGTCGTGAGCGAGTTCCCGATGGAAGGAACGGAGGGGGCGGATGTCCTGAAAGCCTGCCGGGCCGTGCCGGATCCGCCCGCCGTCATTCTCGTGACCGGAACCGGTTCGGCCGCGACAGCGCTCGAGGCCGCGCGCCTCGCGACCGTCGATTACGTCGGCAAGCCGGTGGACCCGAACGAGCTCGCCCACCGCATCGGCGTTGTCCTCGAGTTGCGGCGGTTGAAACGCGAGGCGCGCGCCCTCGGGGGAGAGGTCCGCCGCCGCCACGGGCTCGCGCCTCCGATCGGCGACAGCCCGATCATGCAGGACTTCCTGGCTCGCGCCCGCAAGGCCTCGGCTTCTTCCTCGACCGTGCTGATCCTCGGCGAGACGGGGATCGGAAAAGACGTCATCGCGAGGTACATCCAGTCCACCGGGCCACGGGCGGACAAGATCTATCTCACGATGAACTGCGCGGCCCTCAACGAGGGCCAGTTCGAGAGCGAGCTGTTCGGCCACGCGCGGGGAGCGTTCCCCGGCGCCCACACCTGGAAGGCCGGCCTCTTCGAGGAAGCGCACGGAGGGACTCTCTTTCTCGACGAGATCGGGTCGATGGCGCTGCCGGCGCAGACCAATCTCCTGCGCGTGCTCGACGAGGGCGCCGTGCGGCGGCTCGGGGAGAAGAGGCCGATCCGGGTGGACGTGCGGCTGATCGTGGCCACGAACCGCGACCTCGACAGCCTGATGGCATCCGGCGAGTTCCGGGAGGACCTCTACTACCGCGTCTCGGTCGTAACGCTCGTCGTGCCGCCGTTGCGGAAGCGGCCGGAGGACATCGAGCCCCTGGCCCGCCTGTTCCTCGCGGAATCGGTCCGGCGGCAGCGCAAGCTCCGCGTTTTCGCGCCCGGGACCCTCGAGCTGCTGCGCGGTTACGCCTACCCCGGCAACATTCGCGAGCTTCGCTACGCGATCGAGCACGCGGCCATACTGTCGGAGGACGGCGTCCTGCGTCCGGAAGATTTTTCTTTCGCGTTGGAGCGCCCGGCGGCCTCGGGCTCTTCCGCCTCGGCCCGGCGAGTCCGGACCCGGCCGATCGCGCAGGAGATCACGCCGGAGCGGCTCCGGCAGGTCCTGAAGGAGCAAGGGGGCAACCGCGTGCGAACCGCGCGAGCTCTTCAGATCAGCCGGGCGACCCTCTACCGCCTGCTCGACCGTGCGGACGGAAAAATCGAGGATGAAAGCTCGGGCTCCGAGGACCTGGCTTCGAGTTAGCCGGCGCGTCCGCGCCGGCTAGGGCAGAAAGCCGGCGGCCCGCGCGACCTTTCTCGTCAGGGTCGGTATGGCCGCGCGGGCAAGCTCGCGCGCGGTGAACCAGCGGATGTCCGCCGATCCCGGATTCTGGATTCTGGATTCTGGATCGGGGGACGCCGGGAAGACCTCGATGGAGATGCGGCGGTTGACGACCGTGTGCCGGGCCGTCCCGAGAGCGCGGCGCTCGAGAGAAAACCCGAGAGAGCGGCCCTTTCCGGCGAGCCGGCGCCTGGCGGCCGCGCCGGTTGTTCCATCTCCGCTGGGGAACTCCCAGAGCCCGTCGAGAAAGCTCGCGCGGCGCCGGACGACCAGCGTCCGCTCGCCGCGCCGCACGCAGGCCGCCGCGAGGAAGAGCTCGACGGATCGGGGCTTCTTCGGGCGCCGGGGATAGCGTTCGGGCGATCCGCGCCGGAGCGCCGCGCAGTCCTCCGCGAGCGGGCAGGCGCCGCAGAGGGGCCGCCTCGGGACGCAGACGAGCTGGCCCAGATCCATGAGAGTCGCTGTCAGCCGGCCGGGCGGGCCGGAGGAGAGAAGCTGCCGCGCGTGGGAGGCGACGGCGGCCCGGTGCTTCTTCTTCCCGGCCGTGCCGCCGATGGCGAAGAGGCGCGAGAGGACGCGCGTGACGTTGGCGTCCGCGGCGGGCACGCGCGCGCCGAAGGCGAGACAGGCCACGGCCGCAGCGGTGTACTCCCCGAAGCCGGGCAGTCGGCGCAACGCCGCCGGGTCTCGAGGGAGCACACCCCCGTGCTCCCGGAGGATCAGGCCGGCCGCGCGGCGCAGGTTGCGGGCCCGCGCGTAGTACCCGAGGCCCGACCACGCCGCGAGTACGCTCTCCTCGCGGGCGCGGGCGAGCGAGGGAAGGTCCGGGAACCTCTCGAGGAACGGTTCGTAGCGTTCCTCGACCGCCGCGACCGTCGTCTGGGCAAGCATGACCTCCGACACCCAGACGCGGTAGGGGTCGGTTGTGCCGCGCCAGGGAAGGGAGCGCTTTTGCTCGCGCGACCAGGCGAGAAGCTTTTTGCGGATGAATTCGGTTCGCACGCTTTGAGGAGAAAGTCTTCAGTTAATAACAGTTATCAGTTGTCAGTTTACCGAGAGCCGAAACCCTTCTCCGGGAACTGAAAACTGAAAACTGAGAACTGAAAACTAGGACGCGACGGCCTCGCGTCCTGCTATCCAGCCCGGCTCTCGCATCAGGTCGGCGACGAACTTCTTCTCTTCGGCGCTGGGCAGGGCCTCCGCGACGTGCTTTTCGTACTCTTCGGCCGTCAGGGGCTCTCCGGTGACCGAATAGGTCTTGTCCGCGAACTCACCGATGGCGCGGTGGAACTTCAGGTCTGGCGCGGTCAGCGGCGGCGTGCCGGCGGGGAAGTGCTTGCTGATGGACTGCAGGAGCTTCTCGACCTCCTGCCGGTACATCTCCCGCGACAGCTCGTTCAAGTGCGCCTTGTCGGGATTCTCGGGCTGCTTCGCCTCGTCGTAGCGGCCCTTCAGTCCCCACACGTAGAACCACTCGGCGGAAGACGAGGAGTCCTTGCCGAACAGGTCGTAGGCCGTGGAGAGCCACTTGTTCACGTACTTCTGCAGGAGCGCGGGGGAGACCCTTCCCGCGCGGGCAATCCGCTGCAGACCCATGTGGCCGGTGCCCATGTGGAACCCCTCTTCCCGCAGCATCGGTCCCATCGAGCGGGCGAGCGGCGCGAAGGCGGAGGTCGAGAGCATGTTGAGCTGGTACTTCCCGTCCCGGTCCACGAACTCGGTATACGTGAAGAAATCTACCCAGTTGTCCACGTCCACGTTGAAGGAGCCGAGGAGGCGCGTGTTTTGCCAGGACCGCCGCTCGAGGAGCTTACGCGCCTCGACCTTGCCGGTCTCTCCGAATTGGTTCACCAGGAGGTGGCACATCTGCCAGCCGTGCCGCATCTCCTCGACCATGATCCGGGAGACGCTTTCCGTGTCGTAGTCGGAAGGGGAGGTCTCCATCAGGTGTCTCTGCTGCTCGACGGAGGCAAACTCTGTGTCGCCCTGGTACACGATGAGGTTGACGAGCGCGTCGCGGATCGGCTGGTGGGGGATCTGGGTGACCCGCTCCCACTTCCTCGCCCCCCGGAAGTCCCCGAACTCGATCTCGTCGGTCTTCAAGTCTCCGTATTTCGCGTCGAACTGAAAATTGGCGAACGCGGGCGCGAGGTGGAGCCCGATGTCCTTCTGCCACGAGCGAAACGCGTCGATCCAGTCGTCGAAACTCGCAATCTTTTTCATAAATTCACCAACACCTCTATCATACTGGTATATGCCGAAAGTTCGATCCTCGCGGCCGAGGAACGGTTGAGGGGTTATGGGTTATGAGTTGCGGGTTTCACGCAAGCCTGATGAACCTCCGTCTCTGACTCACAACTCACAACTCACAACTCACAACTTGCGGAGCGCCTGATGGCGCTCCGCGTAGACTGGGAGGGTCTCATCGTCGGCTTCGAGAGCCGGTCCCGGCAGATTACTCACTTTTTTGATCGTGAGACGGGGGACGTCGAGCAGGTGCTCGAACGGGACGGCGAACTGCACGCGGCGATGAGCCGGGATCCGCGCTACCTCGCGCTGCCGCGGGACGAAGGCGAGAGAAGCCGGGGCGACCTGCAGGAGTTCCTCGAGCACTGCGAGGATCCCGGATGCCGTCGGTCCCTCGAAACCGCTATTGCCGCCGCGGACTACGCGCCGCGTTACCGCGAAGTGCTCCTCGAGCACCCGAAGGAGGAAGCCCGCTTCTTCCAGTTCAAGGAGCACCAGGCCCTGGAGCGCGCAGAGCGGTGGCTGGCGTCCCTGGGCGTCCCCTTCACGAAGCCCCAGCGGGAAATGTAGAAGGAACCGGGTGATCGGGTGATCGAAGCCCCGAGCGTGCGGGTTCCTTCTCTCGGACCGACCGACCGCCTGGTGGATCTTGCGCCGCTTCGATTGAAGAACTCCGCCGACGGGAGCCCGCCTCGTCTCGGGACGACGGTCCGCGTGGGCGCCCGCGGGGGCGCGCTTCTCGTCCGATTCGACGGGCGGGATCGTGGAGTCGTCGCGACGCTCACCCGGAGAGACGATCCTCTCTGGAAGGAGGACGTTTTCGAGGTCTTCCTCTCGCCGGCCGATCCTCCCGCCGTCTACTACGAGTTCGAGGTGAACCCTCTCGGCGCGCTCTTCGACGCCCGCATCGAGTCGCCGGACGTTCGCCGCGAGACGATGAGGGTGGATGTCTCATGGAACTGCCCGGGTCTTTCCGCGCGCGTCCGGCAGAGGGAAGGCCTCTGGTCGGCGGTCCTCAAGATTCCCCTGGCGCCGATGGCGCCCGACGGAGCGCACACGTGGCGAGCCAATTTCTACAGGATCGACCGCGGAGAACCAGATGAGTATTCCGCCTGGAGCCCCACTCGGGCGGACCCGCCCGACTTCCATTGCCCGGACAAATTCGGGTCTCTGGATCTTCCGGGCTGATCTTCGATCACTCGATCACTCGACACCCGAGATCCTTCGGCCTCACGGCCTCAGGATGAAGTGACTCGGCGGGAGACGCCGCGTCATTACAATTTCCACTGCCTCACGATGTTAAACCCAAGGTAATAGTCGCGGGGCCGGCCGAGGAAGTCCGAGCCGACGTACTGGTCTACCGTCGTCGGGCGGATGTTGCCGCAGGTGAACGAGAACCGGTGTCGCAGGACCGTCTTCTCGACCGCGACGATCCATCCCACACCCCCCGAGGCCGCGCGGGCCAGCCGCGGCACGACCTCGCCCTGGACATTGATGGAGCGGGTCACCGCGATCGCGACGGCCACGGGGACGTTGATGATGTTCTCGTGGACGGAGTTCGTGACGACGAAAGGCTGCTGCGCGCTGTAGGACGCGTACGTCGGAACGGCCGTCAGGCGAACCCGCGAAAGGAGGGTCACGGCGCCGATGGCCTGGGCAAAGAAGCTGTAGCGGTGATCCACATAACCGCAGGCGGCCGGGCGCGGCGTTGTTTCGCACAACGAGGGGGTGCTCTGCGTCCGCGCGTCGCCTCCCACGCGCAGCGCCAGGCCGACGGGGCTTTCAGGCGAAGAGAGGAAGCGGTACTTCGCCGACAGCTCATAGTCCTCGAGACTGCGGTTGCGCAGGAAGGCGATTTCGAGATTCGAGACGGGAACATAGGAAAGTCCGAGCGCCACGTCCGCGCCAGAATCGAAGGAGAAGAGCGAGTGGATGTTGCTGCCGGAGACCGGCTCGGAGAAGCGGTGCGTAATCAGGAGCTGCAGGACTCTCGGCCCGTTCACCTCGGCCGACGGGAGGTTGATGATGAGGCTGCCCTCAGGCGCTCGAACGGGCTCGGCGGGGGACTTCTCCTGCGCGGCGGCGGGAGCGGCGGCGAGCAGGAAGAGCAGCGGGAGCCATGAGCGCGATTTCATGGCCCGCGAGTATAGCCACGCCGCCCGGCTCTTTCGTATCTTTACGGATCCTTGAGGTGGCGCGGCGCGCTCTCCAGAACCTCCCGAACTTTCCGCGCCAGCGCGTTGGGGGTGAAGGGTTTTTGAAGAAACGCCGTCCCGGGTTCCAGGACGCCATTCGGGCCGATCGCGTCGTGCGTGTAGCCCGAGACGAAGAGCACCCTCATGTTCGGCCGCGTCGGCAGGAGCCGCTCGGCCAGCTGCAGACCGTTCATACCGGGCATGACGATGTCGGTGACCATGACCTGGATCGTTCCCTTGAACTCCCGCGACACCGCGAGGGCCTCGTCGGGGTTGGCCGCCGTGACGACGGTATATCCCTGTGTCTTCAGGATTCTCTGCACGAGGGAGCGCACCTCCGGCTCGTCCTCGACGAGGAGCACCGTCTCGTCGCCCGGACGGATCGGCGCCTGGACGGGCCGCGCCTCCGGCTGCGTTACGGGCTCGTCAACGCGCGGCAGGAAGACCCGGAACGTCGTCCCCCGGCCAACCTCGGTGTCGTACCAGAGGTAGCCGCCGCTCTGCTTGAGGATCCCGTAGGTCGTCGAGAGCCCGAGGCCCGTCCCCTTCCCGCGCTCCTTGGTCGTGAAGAAAGGCTCGAAGAGGCGCGCCTTGACCTCGTCGGTAATCCCGACGCCCGTGTCGCTGACCGCCACCAGGACGTACGGCCCGGGCTGCGTGGGAGTATGGCTGCGCGAGAAGCTCTCGTCGACGTTCAAGTTGGCGGTCTCGATCGCCAGGATCCCCCCGTGAGGCATCGCGTCACGCGCGTTGATCACGAGGTTCAGGATCGCCTGTTCGATCTGGCCGGGGTCGGCCCGGACCTTCCAGAGGTCCGCCTCCTTGCGCGTTTTCAGTTCGATGTGCTCTCCGATGAGCCGGCGCAGCATCCTTTCGATGTCGGACACGATGGTGTTGACGTCCAGGATCTTCGGCTCCAGGACCTGTCGGCGGGAAAACGCCAGGAGCTGCTGCGTCAGGGACGCGGCCCGTTCGCCCGCCTTGCGGATCTCCTCCGCGTGGCTGCGGCGCAGGTCTTCCTGCGGGAGCTCTCCCAGAAGGAGCTCGCTGTAGCCGGTGATCGCGGTCAGCAGGTTGTTGAAATCGTGGGCGATTCCCCCCGCGAGCTGGCCGACCGCCTCCATCTTCTGGGACTGCACGAGCTGCTCCTGGAGCCGCCTCTTTTCCTCTTCGCTCTTCCTCCGTTCGGTGATGTCGTGCACGAAGCCTTCGAAATAGCGTGTCGTGCCGTCGAGGTTCAGAACCGCCCGTGCGTCGAGCTCGATCCAGATCGGGGTGCCGTCCTTGCGCTTCCAGCACACCTCCAGCCGGGGTCCCTTCCCCTGCGGCTCGTAGCGCGCGATCAGTTCCCGCCGGGTTTTCGGGTCAGCGTAAATCTCGTCGAGGTTGCTCTGCATGAGGTCCTCCGGCGAGCTGTAGCCGAGCATTTCGGCGAGCGGCGCGTTGACCGTGAGGAGGGAACCGTCGTGGCGGGACTGGTAGATCCCGACCGTCGCGAAGTCGAAGATGTCCCTGTACTTCTGCTCGGACTGCCGCAGCGCTTCCTCCGCGCGCTTTCTCTCGGTGACGTCGGTGGCGAGAACGAGGTGCGCGGAGCATCCGAGGAAATGGATGGCGTGGGAAGCGACCTGGACCTCGATCGGCATCCCGTTCTTCTTGAGGTGGCGCCAGACGCCTGTCCCTCTGAAGTCGCGCCCATCCGTTTCCAGGTTGAGGAGGAGGACGGGAACGTCTTCGGCCGGCCGGATGTCGCGGATCGTCATCCCGAGGAATTCCTCGCGGGTGTAGCCGTAATGGTGGCACGCGGCGTCGTTGACCGCGAGAAAGACCAGGGTCTCGTCGTCGAACACCCACATCGGCTGGGGGTTGTTCTCGAAGAGCAGCCGGTACCGCTCCTCCGACTCGCGGAGGGCCTGCTCGGCGCGCCGGCGTTCGGTGATATCGCGCAGGATTGCCTGCGTCGCCGCCTTGCCCTGGAACGTCATCCGCGCGGGCGTGACCTCCATCTGGAAGCTTGACCCGTCCGCCTTCAGGCCCACGATCTCGGGCCTCTCGGGGAGCGGGCTTGCCGCGGCCGAATCGAAGATCGCCGCCAGCGTCTCGCGCGATTCCGGCGCGGCGAGATCGAGGAAACTGCGCCCGGCCCAGTCTTCGTCGCGGCTCCAACCGAACATCCTCATAGCGGCCGGATTGGCGAACACGATGCTTCCTTCGGCCTCCGCGACGACGCCCTCGCCGGCCTGGTCGAGGAGGTTCCTGTACCGGGCGTCCCGCTCCGCGACGTCCCTGTAGTGGCGGACGTTGATCTCGAGCAGGGCCTTGTAGCTCGAGTCGCGGTCGGACAGCTCCTGGCGGTAGCGGCCGCGCAGCCGCAGCCAGCCGGCCAGGATGAGCAGGGCCACGAAAGCGAAAAGCGCCAGCAGCGTCGCCAGCATCGCGGCCGTCATGCGCGCAGGAGCCCCGCTCCCCAGTGGAGCCCCGCCCCGAGCGCGGTGAAGCAGACGAGGTCGCCGGGCCGGATCCGGCCTTCCTTCCGGGCCTCGTGGAAAACGAGCGGCAGCGTCGCGGCGGTCGTGTTGCCGTAGCGCTGGATGTTGTTGAAGACTCTTTCGTCGGAGAGCCCGAGGTTCTTCTGGACCGCTTCGTTGATGCGCAGGTTGGCCTGGTGCATCAACAGGAGCGAGAGGTCGTTCAGGGCGAGGCCCCGTTTCTCGAGCGCCTCGCGGACGATCTGCGGCATCGCGGTCGTGGCGAGGCGGAAGACCTGCCGCCCTTCGACGATCGGGATCGTTCCGTTCTTCGCGAACATCTCCGGCGAAAAGTACGGAAAGCTCGCCGAGCCGCCCCCCGGGACATAGAGCTTGTCGAAGTGCGCCCCGTCGGTGCGCATCTCGAAACCGAGGAACCCCCGCTCCCCGTCGGGGTCCGCGGCTTCGAGCACGAACGCTCCCGCGCCATCCCCGAAGATGACCGCGCGGTCGCGGTGCGCGCTTCCCCAGGCCACCGCAGAGGCAGAGGCCGGCGCGTCGGACTCTCCGAACATGATGGCCCATTCCGCGTCCGTCCAGGGAAAGAGCGACGCGTGACACTCGGCGCCGACGAGAAGCACGCGCCGGTACGTGCCCGACCGGATGAAGGCGTCGGCGACATGAAGACCCGAGAGAAACCCGGCGCACTGCATCCGGATGTCCAGGGCATGCGTCGTCGAGAGGCCGAGCCGGGCCGCCAGGAGACCGCCGTTGCCCGGGAAGTAATGGGCCGGGGTCATCGTCGCGAAGATGATCAGGTCGAGGTCGCCCGCCCCGATCCCCGCGTCATCGAGGGCGCGTTTCGCGGCCTCGAACCCGAGGTCGCACGAGGAGACACCCCGGCGTGCGAACCGGCGCTCTTTGATGCCGGTGCGCTGGCGGATCCACTCGTCGCTCGTGTCCATGAGGCGCGAGAGCCGCTCGTTGGTCACGACACCTTCGGGCACAAACATCCCGGAGCCTCGGACGGCTGTCCTCGGTGGATTCACCGTAAAAGTATAGCCGCCGGGGGAGTTGTCAGTGATCAGTTATCAGTGATTAGTTCTGAGCGCCACCCCGGAAACTGAGAACTGATAGCTGAAAACCGATAACTCCTGGGAACTGAGGGCCCGGCTTACTTCACTCTTGCAAACTCGACGTCGCCCGTGTCCAGGTCCACTTCGGCCGTCTCGGCGTAGAGCTGCATTCCCGGCGCGGACGTGACCGTGATCCGGCCCACGGCCTGATCCGGAGCGCCCAGTTGCTCCATGACGGAATCGACTCGGACGGCCTGGCTCTCGGCCATGTCGACGGAGAGCCGGCCCACTTCATTGCCCTGGCCGTCGTACCCGATGACCAGCACGGTTCCCGCGAAGCCGTTATTGAAGAGGAGAAGGTGCGTCCGCCGCACCGCCGTCTGCGGCACGCCGAAGGCGGTTCCCGTGCTCCCGCCGACAATTGTATCCGCGCCGTCGAGAGCCGCCGAGAAAGTCGCGTAGTCCCCCTGGGTCTGGCGCGCCGCGATTCGGGAGGAGACCGCCACGGGGACGTCGGAGGAAACGATCAGCGCGCCCTGTCCCGCGGTGACCGAGAAGAGCGTCTCGAGCACGTCCGCGATCACCTGGCTCGCCCCCGGCGGGAGGGTCAGGATCGAGACGAGAGGGGAGTTGCTCGTGCCGGTCGGGAAATAGGAGACGGTCACGTTGGCCGGGTTCGCGCGATCGGAGTTCGAAAGGAACAGATCGGAAACGAAGCTCGTGTCTCCGAATCCGACGAGCGTTCCGAGGTTGGGGAACACGGCGTCGCGAGTCGTGGCGACCGGCAGCGAGATCGCCGTGTCGAAGGTGCCGAGGTCGAGGACGTTGACGTAGGGTTGAAGAGATCCCGACGAGACGGACACGATGAGGACATCGCCGGGCTCGGCCGGGACGCCGAAGGCCGACGCAGCGGGGTTGAACTCCTGCGCGATGTTCGACGCGAGCGAGAAACTCCTCGTGCCCCGCACGGTGCCGTCGGGCGCGAGGAGAGCGGCCGTGGCCTCCGCGCCGCCCTGGCTGAAGAGGCCGAAGACGGAGGCCTCGGAGATCCGGTTTCCGGTGAAGAGAATCCGCGTCGAGCCCGGACCGAGCGAGTCGCCGGCGGAACGGGCCGGAATCGCGAATCCGAAGGAGGAGCCGTCATCGAGCCGATGCGAAGTGCGCACGGTGGCGGCGAGATCGCCGGCCGTCCCTGTGGCTACGCGCACGCGCACCGGCCCCAGGAGCAGGGCCGCGTTGGAGCTCGAGGCCCCCAGGGCGTCTGAAAGCAGGATGGTCTGGCCCGGCCCGACCGTGTAGCTCGTGCTTGCCGCGAAGGTGGCGGGAGAATAGAGATAGAGGATGTCGCCGGAGATCGGCGCGTCTCCGCGATTGAACAGGGTGACGTCTGTGACGACCCGGTCCCCGGGCGAGACGCCGAACTCGGCCGCCACAGGCACCGTCAGGTCGGACGGACTTCCGATCGTCTGAATGATCAGCCGGGCCAGCACGCTGGCCGAGCCGACCCAGACCACGCCCCCCGCGACCCGGACGGAGTAAGCGTTCACGAACGGGAACTGCGTCCGGAGAAGTCCCGGAAACGTGGTGGTGGTGACCAGGTCCGAAGCCGCGATCCCCGCGGCGGTGCTCGTGAAGACCGTCGGCGTGATCGTGCTGTCGTGTATGAGCGCCGGCAGCTTGTTCGGCGCGGCGCCGACGGTCAGGGTTTCCGACTGGAGCACGGCCGTGGAGCCGCCCGCGAGAAGCGGATCGAGCACGACCACCCGCCCGTTGTCGCCCGCGGCCTCGGCGACGTAGAGGCGCCCGGCGAAGATGTCGAAATGGATCGGGTCCGCGAAACCCGTATACGACACGAGCTGGCCCGTCGCCGGGTTGAAGCGGACCATCTGCGCTCCCGAGAGCATGGAGATCCAGAGGAAACCCTGGTCGTCGAACTTCATCTGCGAGGGGTTCAGCCGGCCGACATTCGGATCGAAGAACGTCCACGAGGTTTCTGACGCCGACCCCGGCTCGTAGCGGACGATGCGGTTGTTGCCGAAATCGACCATCCAGAACATGCCGTCCGGGCCGACGACCATGTCGGCATAGGCGAACGTCTTCGTCGAGCGGTAATCCACGACATCGAGCGTGGTCATATCCACCAACTGGAGGCGCCCGTTGGTCTGCGGCAGCCACACCTTTCCGTCGGAAGTCCGGGAGAAATTGGCCGGGCGCGATCCCGGCACGTCCCACTCCCGCAGCTGGCCCGTGGTCGTGTCGAGCCGCGCGAAGACGGAGCGTCCGGCGTCGATCAGGCTCTCGCCGTTCTCGATGAACCAGATGATGTTCCCGTCGATCCGGAAGTCCACCGGATTCGCGCCGAGGTGCGCGTCGTCCCGGATCTGCCACTGCTTCATCGTTACGCCGTCGGCCTGGAGCTGCACGATCCGGTCGTTGGCGGGGAGCAGGAACCACACGGTTCCGTCGGGCTGGGGCTCGATCCGGACCCCCGTCACCGCGCGGCCGTTCTCCGTAATGAGGGACGTGCCGGCGGCGACGGTGGTCGGGCTTTGGGCCCGCAGAGCCGGCGCTCCCGCGAGGCCCGCCAGGACGAGAAGGAGACAGCGGGCGAACAATCGTAAATCGCGGCACCGGATGGACATCGAGCGATGATAACGCAGCGACCCCGGCAGGCATTTCCGCCCGGGATCCGGCGTTATCCTCATCGGATCCAGCATGGTGACCACAGCACCGATCGCGCCGATTCTCGCCCGCCGCACGGTCCCGGCAGCGCCGGAGCTCGTCGAACGCCTGCCCGACGGGCGATTGCGCTGTTACTCGTGCGGGCACCGCTGCCCGATCCCGGAGGGACGCGAGGGGGTTTGCAAGGTGCGTTACAACGACGGGGGCGTGCTGCGCGTGCCCTGGGGCTATGTCGGCGCTCTCCAGTGCGATCCGATCGAGAAGAAGCCGTTCTTTCACGCTCTGCCGGGCTCCGACGCCTTCTCCTTCGGCATGCTCGGCTGCGATCTGCACTGCGGCTACTGCCAGAACTGGTTCACGTCGCAGTCCATCCGGGACCCGCAGGCGGTCGCGAGCCCGCGCGACATTTCGCCCGAAGACCTCGTGAAGCTCGCGCGGGACAGCGGCGCTCCCACCGTCGTCTCGACCTACAACGAGCCGCTCATCACATCCGAATGGGCCGTCGCGGTTTTCCGCGAGGCGAAGGGCCGGGATCTGTACACCGCCTACGTCTCCAATGGCAACGGGACTCCGCAGGTGCTCGACTACATCCGGCCGTGGGTGGATTTCTACAAGGTGGACCTGAAGTCCATGGACGACAAGCACTACCGGGAGCTCGGGGGCGTGCTTCAGAACGTGCTCGACACGGTCGCTTCGATCTACGAGCGCGGGATGTGGCTCGAGGTCCTGACGCTCGTGATCCCCGGCTTCAACGACTCGGAGGAGGAGCTTCGGCGGGCGGCGCGGTTCATCAAGTCGGTGTCGGCGGACATCCCATGGCACGTCACCGCGTTCCACCCGGACTACAAGATGACCGACCGGGGATCGACGTCCGCTCGGACGCTGGTCCGGGCCGCGGGGATCGGTACGGAAGAGGGCCTGCGCTACGTCTACGCGGGCAACCTTCCGGGGGGCGTGGGAGAGTGGGAGAACACACGATGCCCCGGCTGCCGGTTGACGCTCATCGAGCGATTCGGTTTCCGGATCATCAGGAACCGCCTCGTCGCCGGCGCCTGCCCACGGTGTGCGGCACCGATTCCCGGCCGCTGGGACGCGAAGGTCGAGGGAACGACGCGAACACACGGCATCCCCCTGCCCGTGGTTTAGCACGTCGCTCCGCGCAGCGCGGGCGACGCGGCTACGCCGCCGGCGGCCGGCTCGGCCAAAGGGCCTCGACCGGCCGCCTCGTCGCCCGTTCCGCGCTCCGCTCCCGCGGCGCGCGCCTCCTCCCTCGTGCCTCGGGAGACTACGCGCGCCGCGACCGGAGCTTAAGACACGCTTCCGGGTCGTCGGTCCGCAACGCAGTCCCCCCAGGGATGCGGGCTCGGCAAAACACCGGAAGGAAACGGGCCGGGGGCGGGTAAACCCGGCGCCCGCGGGCTTCGTCTAAGCCGCATTGACAGGCCGTGAAGGGGGGCCAAATGAACTCAGTCAATTGGACACGGGACGCGGCGGCCCACCTCTTGAGAAGAGCCGGCTTCGGCGGGACTCCCTCGGAGATTGACGCTCTCTACACCAGGGGCCTCGAGGGCGCCGTCTCCTCCCTCCTGGATTACGACTCGATCGACCTGACGTCGTACGAGGCGATCCTTGCCGCGAAAAACTACAACCTCCTGAACGTACGGGGGATCCAGCAGTGGTTCCTGGACCGAATGGCGTTTTCTCCTCGCCCGTTCCAGGAGAAAATGACCTACTTCTGGAACCTCCACTGGACCTCCGGGATCGCCAAGGTCAAGGGCGAGACCTTGATCCTGAACCAGAACAGGACGGAACGGCAATACGCCGTCGGCAAGTTCGACGACCTCGTCGTCAAGATCTCCCAGGATCCGGCCATGCTCTACTGGCTGGACAACTGGCTCTCCCGCAACACGCGCCCCAACGAGAACTACGCGCGCGAGCTCATGGAGCTCTTCACGCTCGGCGTGGACAACTACACGCAGACGGACGTCACCGAGGTCGCCCGCGCGCTGACCGGCTGGACGATCCAGGGGTACACGCAGGCCGACGGCTACAACGGCGCCTTCTTTGTGGACAACGCCGCCTTCCACGACAACGGCTCGAAGACGATCCTCGGCCAGACAGGCAACTGGAACCAGCTCGATGCGATCCGGATCATCCTGACCGACACCGACGCCCGGGGCTCCGTCTCCGGGCGCTTCATCGGCGGCAAGCTCTGGAAGTTCTTTGCCTATGACGATCCCCCCGATTTCATCGTGGACCAGCTCGCGGCCGTCTACGTCTCCTCCGGGCGCGTGATCCGCGAGATTGTCCGGGCAATCTTCCTCGCGCCCGAGTTCTACGAGGCGCACACGCGCAAGACCTGGGTCCGCAGTCCCGTCGAATACGCGGTTGCGCAGATCCGCATGCTGGAAGGCACGACCGACTTCTCGAGCGCCGTCAACTCTCTCTCCGGCATGGGGCAGGTCCTCTTCAACCCGGAGGACGCCAGGGGATGGGACTGGGGCACCTCCTGGATGAACACGGGGACGCTCTTCGCGCGGGCTTCGCTGGCAAACACGTTCGCGACCAACCGCGGTTCGAGCGGCACGCGCTTCGACACCAACAATCTCCTGGCCGGAAGGGACGCCTCGACAGCGGAAAAGGTCGTGGACATCCTGGCGGACCGGCTGAACATCTCCGACGTCGCTTCAGACGTCCGCGCCGCCTGGATCGCGTACATGAACGCCAACGACGACGGGTCGCGCGGCGCGTGGACCAACACGGCCGGCAACGTGGACAAGAAGGTGCGCGGGCTAGTGCACCTGATGTTGACCAGCCCCGCTTTTCATCTCGCTTGAGCCTGAGGAGACCTCATGCCCATTTCCAGACGCGATTTCCTGCTTCGGAGCGCCGGCTTCGTATCGGTGTCGGCGATGGTCCCCCGCTGGGCCGTGGCGGGGACGAGGATGTTCGAGGAGTCGGTCGGGGCCGGGGCCATTGGCCGCACCCTCGTCGTGCTCGAGCTCATGGGCGGCAACGATGGGTTGAACACGGTTGTTCCGTACACCGATCCGGTCTACGCGCAGGTGCGGTCGCGCATCGGGCTGCCCCTTGATACGCTCCTGCAACTGGACGGCAAGCTCGCCCTGAACCCCGCGATGAGCTCGTTGAAGGCGCTCTGGGACAAGAACCGCGTGGCGCTCGTCGAGAACGTCGGATACCCCAATTCGAGCCTTTCCCACTTCTCCTCCCGCGACATCTGGCATACGGCCGATCCGACGCTCGCGCAACGGCAAGGCTGGCTTGGCCGCTGGGCCGACGCCGCGATCGGAAACAACAGCAATCCGCTCGCCTGCGCGGCCATATCGCAGTCGCTTCCGCGGACGCTTCTGGCCGACAGCGTCAGCGTTCCTTCATTCGTCAGCCTGGCGACCTATTCCTACGCGACGGACGGCGCCTACGCCGGCGACCGCAACAACCAGTTGAACACCTTCCTGCTGCAGGGCGCCGACCAGTACGAGATCGAGAACACCTTTTCGGAGGTCACGGGCCTCGGCAACGCCGCCATCTCCTCCTCCAACATCCTGCAGACGGTCGGCAGCGGCTACGTGTCCGGGGGACAGTACCCGGCGGGAAGCCTCGGGGCGGGACTTCTCCTCATCGCCCAGATCATCAACGCCAACGTCGGGGCGCGGATCCTCTACGTCACGTACGGCGGGTTCGACAACCACGCCAACGAGGACAACGACCACGACACCCTGGTCAAGACTGTCGCGGACGGCATCAAGGCTCTGTTCGACGACCTCGACGCGCACGGCAAGTCCCACGACGTGCTGTTGATGACCTGGTCGGAATTCGGCCGCAGGGTCCAGGACAACGCCTCCCGGGGAACCGACCACGGAACCGCCGCTCCCCATTTCGTCGTCGGTGACGCCGTCAAGCCCGGGATCTACGGCGGGCCGCCCAACCTTTCGAGCCTCGACGCGAACGGAAACCTGAAGATCGAGAACGACTTCCGTTCCTATTACGGGACGCTCCTGTCGGATTGGCTGAAGGCCGATTCGGCGGCCATTCTCGGTGCGGGATGGCCGAACCTGGGGTTCATCAACAAGAGATACATCTAGGCGGCCAAGGACCTCCCTCGCATCCCTCCCCCTGAGTGACCGACGCGGGGACTCGGTGACACGGGGACGCGGTGAGTCTCAAGTCTCCACCTGTCCGCGTCGAATTCCCCCGTCTCCCCGTCAGGGTCCCCGCGTCTCCGCGTCTCCGCGTCCCGCGTCCTCCCCGTCTCCTCCAACGGAGTATTCTCGTCCCACAACCATGAGCATCCACTGGGACCGCGAGGCCGCCGCTCATCTGGCTCGCCGGGCCGGGTTCGGCGCGACGCCGGCGGAGCTGGACGCCGCTGTTTCCCTGGGAGTGGACGCCGCCGTGGATCAGTTCGTCAACTACGACGCGGTCGACAACTCCGCGCTCGAGACGGCGCTGCAGGGACTGACGAGCTTCACGCCGCCGGCGACCTCGCCGGTGTACGACCTCTCCAACATCGCCGGCGTGGAGAAATGGTTCCTGCACCGCATGGTCTTCACGCGGCGGCCGCTCGAAGAGAAAATGACGTACTTCTGGAACGGCCACTTCACCTCCGGGATCGCGAAGGTCCAGGGCGTCACCCTGATGCTCAACCAGAACAAGACCATGAGGCAGTACGCGGTGGGCAGGTTCGACGACCTCGTGGTCAAGATCTCTCAGGACCCTGCCATGCTCATCTGGCTGGATAACGCGACGTCGCGTGCCGGCCGCCCCAACGAGAACTACGCCCGCGAGCTGATGGAGCTCTTCACGCTCGGCGTGGACGAATACACGCAGGCCGACGTCTCGGAAGTGGCCCGGGCGCTGACGGGCTGGACCGTCCAGGGATACACGCAGGCGGACAATTACAACGGCGCCACCTTCGTGGACAACCCGGCCGTCCACGACAACGGCGTCAAGACGATTCTCGGACGGACCGGCAGCTGGAACGGCTACGACGCGATCCGGATCATCCTCGAGACGACCGACGAGCAGGGGAGCGTGTCCGGCCGATTCCTGTCGAAGAAGCTCTGGACTTTCTTCGTCTACCACGATCCCCCCGACTGGATCGTGCAGGAGCTGACGGGCGTTTACGTCTCTTCCAACCGCTCGATCCGCGCCGTCGTGGACCATATCTTCCGGATGCCGGAGTTCTACGAAGCGCACGCCCGCAAGGTGCTGGTCCGCAGCCCGGCCGAATACGCGGTGGCACTCCTGCGGCAGCTCGAGGCGAAGACCGACATGTCCACGCCGGTCAACAATCTGGTCGCGATGGGCCAGCCCCTCTTCAACCCGTCCGACGCGAAGGGCCCCGAGGGCGACATGGACTGGATCAACACCGGGACGGTGTTTGCCCGCGCCTCGATGACGAATACGATCGTGACCAACCGGGGCAAGACGGGGACGACGATCGACCTCGCGCAGCTCCTGGCCGGCAAGACCCTGACGACGCCGACGGATGTCGTCAACGCGCTGGGGGACCGGCTCGGCCTCGCGGACGCGCCGCTTGAGGTCAGGGCCGCCTGGGCGAAGTACGTGGACTCGAAGTCCGACGGCAGCCGCGGCTACTGGCAGAACACATCGGCGCAGGTGGATCAGAAGGCGCGCGGGCTCATCCACCTGATGCTGACCAGCGCCGACTACCACCTCTGTTGAGGAGAACGCCATGCCCATGGACCGTCGCGAATTCCTGTTCCGCGGGATCGGCGTCGCCACCGTCTCCGCGATGGTTCCGCGTTTTGCCGTGGCCGGCGCGCGGTTCTTCGAGGAGTCGCTCGCGCCGGGCCTTGCAGGACGGGTGCTCGTCGTCGTGGAACTCGCGGGGGGCAACGACGGCTTGAACACCGTGGTGCCCTACACCGATCCGCTCTACTACAACACCTACCGGAAGAACATCGGCGTGCCCGCAGCTTCGGTCCTCGATCTCGACGGAAGACTCGGCTTCAATCCGGTCATGACGGGCTTGAAGTCCCTGTGGGACGCGAACCGCCTCGCCGTCATCGAGGGGGTCTCGTATCCGAATCCGAACCTCTCTCATTTCACGTCGCGTGACATCTGGCACACGGCCGACCCGGCGCTCGCGCAGCACCGCGGATGGCTCGGCCGTTACGCGGACGCCACGATGGCCGGCAACGGCAACCCCCTCTCCGGCTGCGCCATTTCGCAGTCGCTCCCGTTGACGCTCCTCGCTGACAAGGTCGTCTTTCCGTCTTTTACGAGCCTCGCGTCCTACGCCTACGCGACGGACGGTGGAACCCCCTCGGACGCGGCAAACCAGATTAATGGGTTCGTCGCGCAGAACTCGATCGAGCACGAAATCGCCACGCGCAACGACCGGATCGAAGGCGTCTCTCGCGACGCCGCCACGAGCGCCGCGACCCTGAAGCTGGTGACGAGCGGCTACGTCGCCAAAGCGACCTATCCCAACAACAGCCTCGCCAACGCTTTGAAGCTCTGCGTGGAGATCATCGTGGGAAACCTCGGCACCCAGATCCTTTATGTGACCTACGGCGGCTTCGACAACCACAGCGCGCAGAAAGCCGCGCACGACAACCTGCTCAAGGCCGTGTCCGATTCGATCAAGGCGTTCTTCGACGACCTCGACGGCCAGGGCAAGTCCTCCAACGTCCTCCTCATGACCTGGTCGGAGTTCGGCCGCCGCGTGCAGGAGAACGCGTCGCTCGGCACGGACCATGGCACCGCCGGAGCCCATTTCGTCGTCGGCAACGCGGCGGTGAAGGGTATCTATGGACCGGCTCCCGCCTTGAACAACCTCGACAAGAACGGAAACTTGCCCTGGCAGAACGATTTCCGCTCCTACTACGGGACGATCCTGCGGGATTGGCTGAAGACCGATGCCGACGCGATCCTCGGCAAGGGGTATCCGAACCTCGGATGCGTCAACCCGTTCTACGTCTAGGCCGTAAAACGTAAAACGTAAAACGTAAAACGTGAGAGAAGAAGGCCGCGGGCCTCGTTTGACGTTTTACGTTTGACGTTTTACGACTTCTCGGTCTGATAGCCTCGCCCGGTGATCACAGGACGGGCGACTCTCGAAGGGACGACTCGCTTCACGAAGCGCTCGTCCGCGGCTCCGGGTCACTTCCGCTCCGCGATGGGCGTTCTCCTCTCCTCGATCGGGCTCGGGACGTATCTCGGCGGCGAGGACGCCGTGACCGACGAGGGGTACGAGGCTTCGATCGCCGTGGCCCTCGCGAGCGGCATCAACGTCTTCGATTCCGCGATCAATTACCGGGGGCAGAGGAGTGAGAGGGCCGTCGGGCGGGCCCTCGCCCTCGCCATCCGCGAGGGCCGTGCGGCCCGCGACGAGGTCTTCGTTTCAACCAAGGGGGGCTATCTCCCGCACGACGCCGAGGATCCGCGCGAGCCGCGCCGGTACATCCTGGAGACCTTCGTGGAATCGGGGCTCGCCCCCAGGAGCGAGATCGCTCAGGGCGGCAACTGCCTGGCGCCATCCTACCTGCGCGACCAGATCGATCGCAGCCGCGCCAACCTCGGGCTCGAAACCATCGATCTCTACTACCTGCACAACATCGAGGCGCAGCGGACCTCCGTGGAACCGGCGGCGTTCCGCGAGCGTTTCAGGCGCGCGGCCGAGGTCCTGGAAGAGGCGGCGTCCGGAGGGAAGATCGCGGCCTGGGGCCTCGCGACGTGGGATGGGCTGCGGGTTCCGCCGGAGCACCCGGAGCACCTCTCGATGGAAAGCGCGCTCGAGATTGCCGGACAGGTCGGCGGGAATGAGCACCACTTCGCCGCGGTGCAGCTGCCGGTCAACCTCGCCATGGCTCAGGCCGTGGCGTACGCGTCGCAGGAGACCGGCGGGGCGAGACTGCCGGCTCTCTCCGCTGCCGCGAGGCTCGGGCTTGCGGCGTTTGGATCCGCGTCGCTTCTCCAGGGCCGGCTGGCCACGGATCTGCCCGAGGAGATCGTCGAGGCGTTCCCGGAGGCTCTTTCGGGGGGGCAGCGTGCGCTTCAGTTCTCCCGCTCGGCCCCGGGGATGACGACGAGTCTCGTCGGAGTATCCGACCCGTCGCACGGCCGCGAAAACTTCGCCCTGGCAAGGGCCGAGCCGGCCGATCCCGGCAAGGTGCTGGCCCTCTTTTCGTAGCAGGGTGCTGAAAAAGGGTGTGAGGCGGCGTTAAGAGATTCCGGGTCCCCGGAGCCCGGCTCACGATTTCGCTTCCATTTGACTCCGATTCGGATAGAATGAGTCTTTCCCGCCCGGACATCATGTCAGCGCGGCGGGCGTTTGGGAGTTCATGTCCGAAGACCCCTTGTCGCCACAGGGTTCCGGTTCCGTTTTCGTCCAGACGGAAACGCCGTCCACGGGTGAAGGCCCGGCTCGCCCGCATCGCCGCCGCCGCCGCCGCCGGCGCCGTGGAGGCGCCGGGCGTCCGCCATTCGCCAACGGGGCGGGCGCGCCCGAGAGGCTGGACGAGCTGGCCGTGACGGGCCCCGAGACGCCTGTCGAGGGCGTTCTTTTCCTTCCGCCCCGGGACAATGCCCCCGGCGTCCTCGTCTCCGCCACCCGCAACTACCTGCCGACTCCGAGCGATCCGCTGGCGCCGCGCGACGTGATCGTTCGTGAAGGCCTGGAAGCCGGCGCAATGATCTCGGGCGTCGCGGTGGATGGAAGTCGGCCGGTCTTGAGACGCGTCGAGAAAGTCGAGGGCCTCGACCCCGCGGCCTTTCGCCAGCGGCCGTCCTTCAACGAGCTCGTCTCGATCGACCCGCACGACCACCTGAAGCTCGAGACCGAGCCCGACGAGATGTGCGGCCGCGTCGTGGACCTCCTGGCTCCCATCGGCCGCGGGCAGCGCTGCCTGATCGTGGCCCCGCCGAAGGCGGGCAAGACGACGCTCCTGAAACGCATGGCCCACGCCGTGTCGATCAACGACCCGGACGTGTACGTCATCGTGCTCCTGATCGACGAACGGCCCGAGGAGATCACCGACTTCCGACGCAGCGTGCGGGGCGAGGTCATCGCCTCTTCCGCGGATCTCTCGGCCGAGAACCACATCGCGGTCGCGGAGATCGTCGCCGAGAGGGCCCGGCGGCTGGTCGAGTGCGGAAAGCACGCGATCATCTTCCTCGACTCGATCACCCGCATGGCCCGCGCGTACAACCACATGCAGAAGGGGGGCGGCAAGATCATGTCGGGCGGCATCGATGCCCGGACCATGGAGAAGCCGCGCCGTTTCTTCGGCGCCGCCCGGAACGCCGAGGGGGGCGGTTCCCTGACCATCATCGCGACCGCCTTGATCGATACCGGCTCGCGGATGGACGAGATCATCTTCCAGGAGTTCAAGGGGACAGGCAACACGGAGATCGTTCTCGACCGCGATCTCTTCAACCGCCGCATCTTCCCGTGCATCAACATCCCCCAGTCCGGGACGCGCAAGGAAGAGAAGCTCTACGCCCCGGAGGAGCTGCCCAAGATCGTCAAGCTCCGGCGGGCTCTCGCCGCGGTGGACAAGATCCAGGCGATGGAGCTCGTGCTCGGAAGACTGTCCAAGTTCCGCGCCAACGCCGACTTCCTCAAGAGTTTCTAGCCGATCCGCGCTCGGCGCGAATCGACGGGTGATAGGTGATAGGTGATAGGTGATAGGTCATAGCGTGATTTCCGCCTTCCCTACCACCCACGACCTATCACCCACCACCTGCCTGTAAACTCAAGACGAGATGATTCCCGACCCGTCGAGCCCGCAGGTTCGCGAAGCGGCCGAGGAGCTGCAGCTTTATCTCTCCGACATCCTCCCGCCGCTGGTGGTGGCCGACGCCTTCAAGCTCTTGATCAAGTACCCGCCGAGCCTCGTGGCCTCCCGTCTCCGGGAGTGGACGTCTTCGCAATTCCGGCCGGGGGGAGGGATCGATTTTTCCGAATACATTTACTACGCCATGAGGAAGGTCAACGTGATGGGCGAGTTTCATCTCGTGCCACTGGAACCGTTCGATACGTTTCTGGAGGCGTTGAAAGGGCTCGTCCTCGATTTCTGCCCGGAGGCGGAGCGCGAGAAGCTCCGCGAGAACCTGACGCGTCTTTCCGAAACCAGCGGGACGCCGACGGGCTCGGTGGACGCGTTGATTCGTCTGAGATCGGGACAGGGTGAGATGCCCGCGGCGGCCACGAGCGGGTCTTCTCTCTCCGCGGAGGAGCTCCGCGGCCTCCGGCGTTTTTCCCTGCTGCTCCACCGGATCGGACAGCAGATGTCCGCGGTGGGAACTGCCGTGCCCGGCCCGCCGGGCGCCCTTGCCCCGGCGCTCGCCGCGGCGGCGCGCACCTCGCGGAATCCGCGTGAGTTCGAGCAGAACCTGGAAAAGCTCCGCGAGATGGGATTGGGATTGGAAACGGCGGACATGTTCCGAGCCCTGGGCGGGAGTCTGCCGGGGTGGATCCCGCCGGAGCCCCCGCCGGACGCAGCGTCTGCGGGCGCCCGGAAAGAGGCCGAGGCCGGGACGGACGCTCCCGCGCCTTCCGAGAGCGGACCTGTCGCGGCGATGCACCGCATCGTGGTCCAGCCGGAGGACCCCGGCGAGGTCGCGCTGCGCTTCAACGCCATGGTCAAATCGGCCGTGGAGCAGTTCAACGCCGGGGCGCTCCCCCAGGCCGACGCCGTGCTGGCGCTCGCCGAGCGGATCGTCGCGGAGAAGCGGGTGGACGCGACCACGGTTGACGCGGTGAAGCGCTCGGGAGACGAGGCGATCGACTTCGACCGCGTGCGCAAGTACGCCGAAGTGCCGAGATTCCACGGAATGCTGCGGCGTGTCTTGAGCTTCTTCGTCGCCACGAGCGCCAGGGGCCTGCTCACCGAGCTGCTGCGGGAAATGAAGCGGGAACGGCGTCGGCTGATCCTCCAGCTGCTCGAGATCCACGGCGCTCCGGCGCGCGAGGAGGCCCTCGAACGGCTTCGGTCCGGTTTCGGGCAGGGGGAGGGAGACGAGAAGTGGTATTTCCGGCGCAACCTTCTTTACCTGCTGCGGAGGATCCCTCCGGCCCGGGGCGAGTCGCTTGACGAGGACGTCAGCAGGGCCGTCCGTCACGCGGTCCTGCGTTTTCCCGCGCCGCTCGTCAGGGAAGCGGTGGCCAATCTCGGCCAGTTGAAGCATGAGCGAGCGGAGAACGCGCTGCTCTCGCTCCTGCATGACCTGGAGGGCATGCTGATAAGGCCGGCCGAGGCGAGCTACGACCCGCGCGAGGTCCGGCTCCTTCTCGACCGCGTCGTGGCGGCGCTCGCGCGCTTCGGCACGGCGAAGGCCCACAGCGCCGTGGTGGATCACGGGCTGAAGAAGAAGGCGGAGCTGGGGGACACGATGGCGCGACTTGCGGAGCTCGCCGGACAGGATCTTTCCGCAAACGTTGAAGTGGTCGAGCGGCTTCTCGCGGCGCTGAAGACCAACTCGCCCCACAAGGTCCTCGGCATGGTCCTGCACGTCAACGACCAGAAAGCCGCGCACATCATCGAGGCTCTCTCCAACACTCCCTCTCCCGCCGTGCGAGAGGCGTTTGAGGACCTCGCCCGACGTTTTCCTGAAATGGACCTCGGAGAAGCGGCTGCGAGAGCGTTGACGAGCCTGGACGCGGCCGCGCAGGTTCCCGACGCTCCCTCCGACACGCGTTCCGGAGAGCTCGATCTCTTCGGGTTGCCGTCCCTGATGCGGGGCCTGGCGAACCCGCCCCTGTCGGGGACCCTCACCCTCAAGGACGCTCGAGGCGACACCTCATCCGAAATCGTGCTGCGGGAAGGGAGGATGCAGAGCTGCGAGACAGGAGGCTTGAAGGACGAGGAGGCTTTCTATCAACTCCTCGAAAGGCCCACCGCCGGCTCGTACCTCTTCACGCCGCTTGAGCCGGAGCCAGGCGCGGACGTGAAATCCTTCAAGGAGATCCAACCCCTTTGCCTGGAGGGGATGCGCCGCTACGATGAGCTTGCCGAGACATCCGCGGTCGTCCCGGACGATGCCCGGCTCAAGGGCACCGACATCCGCCCCGAACGTCACCCTGACGAGGTCGATGGGATGTTCGTCAACGGGCTCTGGAGGCTGGTATCCAGCGGCTCGACGCCGCTCGAGTGCGAAGCGGCTCTGACCGCCGACCCCTTCCGGGTCCGCCGCCAGATCGCTTACTGGGTGGAGAGCGGCGCCCTCGTGGGGAATTGAAGGGGAATTGAAGATTGAAGGATTGACCGGGGGCCCCAATCAATCAATCGTCAATCATTCAATCGTCAATTCTCCCTTATCTGCGTCGGCTTTTTCGTTTGGTGCGTCCGTACTTGTCAGGGTCGGCTGTGTCTAAAGGAATCCGGACCCGCGCGGTCTCTCCGCGGCGGGGGGGCGGGCGGCGGGAGGGCTGGCGGGAGACGTGAGGGCGCGGAGAGGACGGGGCGGCGGCGCGCCCGATGAGTTTCTCCGAAGGCCATTCGACCGGGATTTCGCGGCCGATCAGCTTCTGGATGGCGTCGAGGGAGAAGACATAGTCGTCGCACGCGAGCGACACGGCGGCTCCTTCGGCCCCGGCGCGGCCCGTCCGGCCGATGCGGTGAACGTAGTCCTCCGCGTCCTGAGGCAAGTCGTAGTTGATGACGTGGGAGACCCCCTCGATATGGAGGCCGCGCGACGCGACGTCGGTCGCGACGAGCACGGCGAGCTTGCCGTCCTTGAAGTCGTTCAGGATCTTCAGGCGGCGGTCCTGCGGGACGTTGCCGGCGAGCGCTCGGGTCGGGTAGCCGTTGGCCGACAGGCCGCGGACGAGGTCCACGGCGGTCGAGCGGCGGTTGACGAAGATCAGGACGCGCTTGCCCCCTTCGCGCGCCATCAACCCGAGAAGGAGACGGAATTTCTCGCTGGACGAGACGTGGTACAGCACCTCGGTGATGCCGTACGCGCCGACCCGTTCGGGCTCGACCTCGACCTTCTGGGCGTTGTTGGTGTGCTCGTAGGCGAGCTCCATGACCCGGACGGAGAGGGTCGCCGAGAAGAGCATTGTCTGGCGGCGGTCGTAGGCGGGACAGCGGCGGAGGATCTTGCGCAGGTCCCGGATGAAGCCCATGTCGAACATCCGGTCGGCCTCGTCGATGACCAGGATCTCGACGTCCCGGAAGGTCGTGGCTCCCTGGCGCTCGTAATCGATGAGCCTCCCCGGAGTCCCGACAAGCAGGTCCGGCGATCCCTGGAGGGCATCCCGCTGGCGCCGGTAATCCATCCCCCCGAAAACCGCGAGGGTCTTCAGGCCCGTGTGACGCCCGAGTTTTTCGGAGTCGTCCCGGATCTGGACAACGAGCTCCCGGGTGGGCGCCACGACGAGGCATCGCGGTCCGCGCCCGGGCCGGGGACGCTGTCGGCGCAGAAGCCGGGTGAACGCGGTGATGAGGAAGGCGGCCGTCTTGCCGGTCCCCGTCTGGGCCTGTCCGGCGATATCCCGGCCATCGAGCGTAATGGGGAGAGTCTTCGCCTGGATCGGCGTCGCGAAGACGAAGCCCGCTTCCCGGATGCCCTGACGCACCTCTTCGGGCAGGTCGTAGCTGGAGAGCAGAACCGTGGAGAGGTGATGCCCGGGATCAGCGGAAGTCATAGACACAAAAAGAGTTTATCAGATCCCGGGATGGTCCGGCCCCAATCGTCGACAATAGGTTTCCCCGTGGCCTTCGCGAGCGCCATCGCGATGAGCCTCTTGTCCCTGGGGCCGGCGGCTCCGGCGAGTGGCTCGTAGCGATCGCCCAATCGGGCCGCCAGGCGCTTCAAGGCCCAGGTCCACCAGGGGGGCAACGGAAGGTAAGTCTCGCGCCAGCAGCGGAGTTCGGAGAGGGGGATGCGCCGCGAGCGGATCTTCTCGAAGGTAGCCGTCTCGATGGTAACCGCCTCCGGTCCCACGGCGATCGTCTCCTCAGCGAAGGCCAGGGCGGAAAGGCCGACAAAAGACAGCGGCGTTGCGACCGCGACGGCGAGGGTCATGGCGACCAGGACAGCGAGGGGAACGTCGTCGTACGAGCCCTTCTTCAGTCCCGACTCCCAGGCTTGCGAGAGGTGGGCGCCTCCATACAGGGCGGCCCCCAGGACGACGGCCGCCGCCGCCGCCAGGCGCAAACGGCCGCCCCCGGTGCGGGCAAGCGGACGAATCTCGATCCGCAGGCCAACGGGCCCGGCACGGATCACCACGCGCCCGTCGTCTCGATTCGACACGGGGGCAATTGTATGATCTGCCTCCGGCACGCCCGGCTTAGAGGAGGAAGAAAAAGTGGCAAAGAAGAAGAAAAAGACTGCGAAGAAGGCCGCGCGTCGCGGAGCCCGCGCGAGCGTCCGGAAGACTGCGGCCAGGAAGACCACGAAGAAGAGCGGGCGCGCCGGCGCGGCGAAGAAATCCGCCGCGCGGAAACCGGCGCGGAAGAAAGCCGCGAAGCCACCGGCGAAAAAAGCGGCGGCGAAATCCGCAAAGGCGCCGGCGAAGAAGCCCGCGCCGAAGGTGCCGGCCGGCAAACCGAAAGCGAAACCCTCCGCCATGCGGGCGGCCTCGGAGTCGCACGGCGAGGCGAACTGGAAAGCCGACGATGAGACCCGCGGGAGCGAGCTCGAGATCGCCGAGGAACGCAACGCCGAGAGACTCGCGCGGGAAGCCGCGGAGGCAGCGGAGGACGAAGATGTCCCGGGTGCGGCTGTTCCCGAGGACGAGGCGGAGTGGTAGAATACCGTCAACGAAGTCATTGCCGGACTCTTGTCCGGCTGTCTCCAAAGCGAGGCCGGGCTAGTACCGGCCTCGCACTGTCAACAGGGGGCTGCCCGGCCTCGGAAGAGAGAG
>Ga0209009_1000125_pt1 | contig 32023 bp, 34 predicted proteins | sample BlaSpr_A8_OM3_M2_FD_187979 | JGI IMG/M metagenome (GOLD analysis project Ga0209009, IMG submission 187979) | Forest soil microbial communities from Thunder Bay, Ontario, Canada - Black Spruce, Ontario site 2_A8_OM3_M2 (SPAdes) (version 2) | ecosystem: Environmental > Terrestrial > Soil > Boreal... | reverse complement strand
GCGGCACCCGAACATTGGACCGCTACGTCACCAATTCAGGAAATTGGGTGAAGTTGTTTTATACTAACCACCAATGGAAGGGGGGGAAAGGTGACAGGCGCGATGTCTGCTTTGCCGGCTCCGGCGTGGAAAGGCGGGCGGTTCAATGAGCCCGCTCCGGCGTGGAAAAGCGGGCGGTTAAAGGAGGGGACATGAGTGAAGTCGTCGACGAGGACGTAGACGTCCTGTTCATCGAAGACGATCCGGCCGTCGCTGAGATGTACAAGCTCAAGCTGGAGCTGGATGGCTACCGGGTCACGGTGGCGAAGTCCGGCGAGGAGGGCCTCGACCACGCCAAGAATCGGATTCCGGACATCGTCTTCCTCGACATTCGACTCCCGAAGATGGATGGCTTCGCGGTTCTCGAGAACCTTCGCTCCGACGGCGTCACCAGGAACATTCCGGTCATCATCCTCTCCAACTACGGCGAGAAGGAGTTAGTCGATCGCGGCCTCAAGCTCGGCGCCCTGGATTACCTGATCAAGTCCGAGACGACGCCCGCCAGCCTCAGCCGCGGCGTCCAGGATTGGGTCAAGGAATAAAACGTTGGTCCCCAACCGCGATCCGCGAATCGGTGGAGCGTTCGACCTCGACAAACCGCTCTACACGATTAGCGTCGCTTCCGAAATCCTCGAGACGCACCCGCGAACTCTGATGATGTACGAGGACCTCGGACTGATCGAGCCCTATCGAACCGCGACCAACCGGCGCCGCTACTCGCAGCGCAATGTCCGCAAGCTCCAGGTGATCCAGCAGCTGACGCGAGAGAAAGGCGTCAACCTCGCGGGCGTGAAGTACATCCTGATGTTGCTCGAGTCGCTGAAGCGCGGCGGCATCAAACCGCCCGACGACCTGAAGCACGTCTACGACCTCTACGAGGAGATTATTTAGCTGTCTTAGCTGGCGGCGATCGGCGGAGCGGGCTCGCTTTCGTGCACCGACCCGCCCGAGCCCTCATCCCAGTCATGGGCTTCCGCGGCAGCGATCCGGGGCGCGACGGCCGACTCCGCGGGCAACGCGACGTTGACCACCGGGACGGCGGCCTCGTCGAGCAACAACCGGTCGAGCTCCTCGCCGTCGATGGTCTCGACCAGTTGCAGATGATCGGCGATCCGCACCAGCGTGGCACGGCGTGATTCGCAGATCTCGTACGCCTGGCGGTAGGCCGCATCGGTCAGCGCCTTGACCTCGGCATCGACGTCCGCTGCGGTCAGCTCGGAGAAGAAAAGACTGTCGCCGTCGCCTTTGCGGTGGAGGGTGACGAGTCCGAGCCGCTCGCTCATGCCGAACTCACACACCATCTGACGCGCGACACCCGTCGCGTACTCGATGTCCTGCTTGGCGCCGGTCGTGACGTCGCCGAAGACGATCTCTTCGGCGGCTCGACCACCCATCGCGGCCGCCATGCGCGCGATCAGCTCCGACTTCGACGTCAGGTAGCGATCCTTCAGCGGCAGCTGGATGGTGACGCCGAGGGCCTGCCCCCGTGAGACCACCGAGACTTTATGCACGGGATCGCTCTTGGCGATCGACTTCATCACCAGCGCGTGGCCGACCTCGTGGTAGGCGATGATCGCCTTCTCTTCCGGCGTGATCATCCGGCTGCGCTTTTCCGGGCCGGCCATCACGCGCAGGCCGGCTTCTTCGAGCTCCTGCTTGCCGATCGCCTGCTTCTTGTTGCGCGCCGCCAGGATTGCCGCCTCGTTGAGGAGATTCGCCAGGTCGGCCCCGGTGAATCCCGGCGTCTGCCGCGCCACGATGTCGAGGTTGATGTTGTCGGCGAGCGGCTTCTGCGCCGCATAGAGCGAGAGGATGGCGCGCCGGCCGTTGAGGTCGGGGGCGTCGATCGCCACGCGGCGGTCGAACCGGCCGGAGCGGAGGAGCGCCGGGTCGAGGACGTCGGGCCGGTTGGTCGCGGCGATCACGACCACCGCGCAGTCGGTATTGAAGCCGTCCATCTCCACCAGCAGCTGGTTCAGCGTTTGCTCGCGCTCTTCGTTGGTCCGGATCTGGGAGCCACCCCGCCTGCGACCGAGCGCGTCGATCTCGTCGAGGAAGACGATGCAAGGGGCGTTCTTCTTCGCGTGGCGGAAGAGGTCGCGCACCCGCGCCGCGCCCACGCCCACAAACATCTCGACGAAGTCGGAGCCGCTGAGGGAAAAGTAGGGAACCTTTGCCTCGCCCGCCACCGCTCGCGACAGCAGGGTCTTGCCGGTTCCCGGCGGACCGACCAGCAGGATGCCGCGCGGCATGCGCGCACCGAGCTGACCGAAGCTACCGGGCGACTTGAGGAATTCGACGACTTCCTCGAGCTCGCGCTTGGCCTCGTCGACGCCAACCACCTGGTCGAACGTGACCTGGTCGGCGCCATTGACCTGGGCTTCGGCCAGATGCTTGGTCATCGCGCCCATCGGACTTCCAAGCAGGTTCGAACGGCGCAACATGATGAAGAGCAAGGCCAGCAGCACCAGCAGACCGAGCAGATTGGGCATCACCGAGGTGAAGGACACGTCGTCGGTCGACTGCACGGCGACCTTGACGTTGTGACCCCGCAGGTACTGCTCGGTCACCCCCATCGATGCCTCTTTTTCGATCGTCCATGACTGGCGACCGGCGGTATCGGTCAGCAGGATGCGCTGGCCGCTGATGGTTGCGGCCACGATGTCACCGTGATCGACACGGTCGAGCACGTCACTGATCGGCGTGCTCGGCGTGTTCCAGACGGAATTCGCACCCGAATGGCCGAGGAACCATAGCCCACCAAGGAGAAGCGCGCCGACGAGCGCGAGCGCCGGGACGACGACGCGCTTTTGGCGCAGGCCGTCAGGGACGGAAAGACTACGGAAGAACGTTTTCATTGGTTCCTCAACCCCTCTTCTTAATAGGCGACTGGCTGGTCAGGTAGGGCGATCAATGCCTTGGCGGCGATACCCCCTCCGTGGTATCGCTGCCAGAACGGATACGCGGTGATCGCCTGTTGCTCCTCCGCGGTGACGCCGTTGTCGGCATTCGCCAGTCGGTAGTAGGACCAGCTGATGCCGCCCTGAGCGCGGGTCTCATTCATCGAGGTGATGATCTCGTCGGGTGGTGGCGCCCCGGGGGTGCCGTACTCGGGCGCGGCGTCGTAAGTTTGGGCGGTGATCGTCAGCGGACGGTTGAACGGGTTGACCCCCGGATCGCGGAACTGTTGGAAGACCTGAGCGACGTAAGCCCGCGCTCCGTCGGCGCCGCTGTATTGCGGGAGCCCGGTGGCACGCCAGTACACCATCGGCGCAAAGACCTGGCAGTAGCGCGACATGGTGGCGTAGGCGTAACCGGGGTGGTCATATGGCATGGGCAACGTGCTGGCGATCAGCAGGTAGCGGTCGCCCAGCCCATTCATGCCGGTGATGCCGCCGCGGATGCCGGAGAGGTACTGGCCGACGTTGGGGTCCGAGGTGCTGTTGCCCTCGATGGTCAGCGCCAGGCCGTCGAGCCGCTGGCCCTGCTCTTCAAACTGCGCGGCCGCCAACGCATCGGCGGTGTCCGCGGTTGGGTCGTCGAGCATCGGCTCGATCCAGCCGATGATGCTCAGCCCGTGCGCATGGGCGATTGGCAGCAGGTCCTGAAGGGCCGGCGCGCCGTAGAAGTGGTGCTTGGAATCGGCGACCCGGACATAGAGGTGGCTGAGGTCAGCCCGGACCGCTGAATCGACGATGGCCGCCGCCCGGTCTGCATCGGGGTCGTTCCAATCGCCGTCGAAGATCATCAACCAGGAGCCCTTGCCCCGGACGCCGTCGAGCGGCGAGCGCGGGACTTGGACGAAGCCACGTGCGGTCACGGGCAGCTTGAGCACGGCGCCCACGGGCCGCCCGAAGCTGCTGACCACGTGCGCTGCCAGTGCTTGATCCTGGGCGCGAGCCTCCAGGTAGGCGCGCAAACCAAAGGGGGGCGTGAGGAGCGCAAAGAGCATCACTCCTAACACGACCCTCCCTCCAACCGCCGTGACTTGCCGTAAGATGCGCGACATGCTCGAAAGTTCGGCACACGGGCCGTTCGGGCGTGACAGTACCCGCAAGATGGAGTCCGTTCAAGCGGGAGTTCCCACGGCTAAGGTGATACGCCCCAGTACAGTCAATGGGTGACGTCCTGTGCTCCGTCACGCTGCGCACAGTGAACGCCACCAAGCGCGCCAACGACGCTCGAGTTCGCCGTTTATCACAAATCCTGATATGTTGGATATAATGGTTTACAGTTTCGAGTCCGGGAGGGCAGCCAGTGGCAATGCCGCATAAGTCCAGCGAAGTCTCCGACATGTTCGATATCGAGCCGCGCACCCTCTTCGTGTACGAGAGCGAGAACCTGATCGCGCCCGAACGCACGCCCACGCAACGGCGCCGCTACTCGCGCCGTGATATCGAGCGGATCCGGCTGATCCGGGAGCTCACCACGGTTCACGGCATCAATCTCGCCGGCGTCAAAGTCATCTTTTCCCTGATGGAAGCGGCCGTGCAGAGCCGACTACAGATCCCCGAGGCGGAGTTCCCGGAGCTCGCCGGCGCCCGCCATCTCTGGGCCTGACCTCACTTCGCGAGCGTTTCTCCGGCGTTTCAGCCTCGCGCATTCTCCTCGGCCTCGATTTCGATGGCACACTCGCGCCGATCGTGCCAGATCCGGACCAGGCCGCGCCCAATCCGGAAGCGGTGGCGCTCCTCAGCGAGCTCAGCCATTGCCTACATCGGATCGTAATCATCAGCGGCCGCGACACGGATTTCCTGGTCAGCCGTCTACCGCTGCCCCGAGCGCTCTTTATCGGTAACCACGGGATCGAGGAGCGGGAGGGCGGCGCCTCGCGGATCGTCGCCGAGGCGCAACCGTTCCTGGCCCGGGTACAACGCGCCGCCGATGCGGCGGAGGCGCTGCCCCTGACCCACGCGCCTGGCATTGCCGTCGAACGAAAGCGGGCCACCGTCAGCGTCCATTTTCGGAATGCCGCGGATCCATCCGCGTCTGCCTCGGCACTGCAGCTCGCCCTGGAGGTAATCGCCCATCGCGAGCAGCTCCAACTCCAACCGGGACGCCTGGTCTGGGAGCTACGACCACCGGTCGCCCTCGATAAAGGAGAGGTCCTGCGACAGCTGGCTGCGACCATGCAGCCCGCCGGGGTCGTCTACGTGGGCGACGACCGGACCGATGGCGACGCGTTTTCGGCGCTCAGGCGGATGTCGGGCGTGAGAACCCTGGCCGTCGGTGTCCGGTCACGCGAGGTGCCCGACGACGTCTTCGTCGACTGCGACCTGATGGTGGATGGCGTGCCGGGCGTCATCCAGCTTCTGACGCAACTGCACGACCTCTGCGCAGCGGCCTAGCGAATTCCCTCGCGTCCGATTGGCAGGGGTTCGTCGACACCGAGCTCCGGCCGGCGAGCGGCGGATGGTTCCACCAGGTCGCGAATATCCTGCAATTGCGCGGAGATCCACCGTGCCACATCGTTCTGCTGCACGACCGCGCGCATCTTCTCGGCGCGCGCGTGACGCTCGACCGGGTCCATCAACAGGGCTCGGTGCAACGCTTGCGCCGTGGCGTCGACATCGAAAGGATTGATCGTGATCGCCCACTCGCCGAGCTCCTCGTGTGTCCCAGCGTTCTCCGACAAGATCAGGGCCCCGCCCCGCTGGTTGACGGTGATGCCTTCCTTCGCGACCAGGTTCATGCCGTCATAGATGGGGTTCACCAGCAGCACGTCGAATTGCTTGTAACCGGCCACAGCTCGATTGATATCGTCGCGCAGCTCGAGCCGAATCGGCTGCCACGCATCTGACCCGAGGCGCTGGTTGATCACGCGGGCCACATGCACCACCTGGCGCGCGTACTCGCGATACTGGGGCACGTCCTGGCGCGTCTTCTGTAGCAGCGCCCAGAAGACGACGCGACCCCGCCACTCGGGATGCGCCTGCAGCAGCCGCTCATAGCCGAAGAACCCGCGGATGATGTTCTTCGAGAGGTCCATGCGGTCGACGCGATAGATCAGCTGTTCCGGTCGCCAGCGCAAGATCTCGCGCTCCGCCCGTTCCACCGCGGGACTGCCCGCGGTGCGTTCGAACTCACGCACGTCGATAGAGATCGGGTAGCGCCGGACCCAGATGGTGCGGCCACGGTAGAAGGCGGTCTGCTGTCGGAAGTCGACCGGCAACCCCATGTTCTCCTCGCAGGTCAGCAGGAAGTTGCGGACATCCGAGTGGGTCTGCAGGCCAATGATGTCGGCAGCGAGCAGGCCGTCCATGATCTCCTCGCGCATGTAGCTGGGCAGGACCTTCCAGTACTGCGGGGTCGGCCACGGAATGTGGACGAAGTGCTGGAGGACCGCATCGGGAAGCTCGCGGCGGACCAGGCGGGGCACCAGGTAGAGGTGGTAGTCGTGCGAGAGGACCAGGGGCCGCTTACGGCCGCGACGGGCCTCGCGGACGACCTGCTGAGCGAAGAGCTGGTTGACCCGGCGGTAACCCTCGTTCCAGGCGACGTGCGTACTGTCGTCGAGCACGGGAGCCTCGGCCAAATTCCAGAGGTAATGCTGTACGAACCAGAGCAACGGGTTGGCGATCGTGTTGTAGTAGAGGTCGTAGGCGAGGCGCGGCGGATTGACCCAGCTCACGTGAAATCGTGAGCCGTCGGTGGTCTCGACCATCATGGGTTCGCCGCCGTCGTCGACCGCGAGTTCGCCCTCCAGCCCGTCGCGGACGGAGGCGACCCACACCGCTCCCGTCGCCAATGCGAGCCCGGACAGGCCGGTCACCAGCCCCCCGGCGCCGCGGACGAATCGCGACCGATCGGCGGGATCGTGCGCCAGGTCCACCGGCGGACGGTTGGCAGCAACGATTGGGTGGAAGTCCTTGAGGAGGCGGCGGGTATATTGCTCGATCGCCAGCATGGGCCTGCGTCTAACTCTACGCGGCGTTCCCGACGGGGGTCCCCACCCTCCGGGCGCGGTTGCGCCCATGGCCCAAGATATGATATCGTGGCTGTAAAATTACTGCCATACGGGATGGATGGGTGTCCCGTCATAGGGTGAGGGACATGGGAAAGCGGAAGCGAATGGCGGCGATCGCTCCCGGGCGGGCGGTTTTCACACCCAGTATCGCGAGCGAGATCCTGAATCTTCACCCGCGCACCCTGATGATCTACGAGAGCGAGAGCCTCATCAAGCCACAGCGGACAGCAACCAACCGTCGCCGCTATTCCGAAGATGACATCCGGCGCGTCCGCGTGATCCAGTTCCTGACACGTCAGAGAGGCGTGAACCTGGCCGGCGTCAAGTACGTCCTTCATTTGCTCCATTCGCTCGGGGAGCAGGGCCTCGATCTCAACCAGGTCCCCGAGCTCGGCGCGCTCCAGGAAGTCTCCGGCGATGGCCTGACGGCCTGAGTTGAGGACTTAACACGCCGGCCTTCCCACATCGGGGGCGGCTATTTGTGAAAACCTTGACAGCTGTTGCCGACTATGTAACAGTGTGCGTATCAGTTTTCCTGCGTCGGTGAATTGGGTGTAATCGGGGTTAGTGAAGGGAGCGATTCAATGCTTAGCGACGCAATCGAGGAGATCCATCGGGAGTTCGAGGCGGCGGCGGACCGGCGGAACCAGGAGCTCAAGCGGCGCGCCGATGTCCGGCGGGCTGACGACCTGCTGCTCTCGGTCGAAGACATCATCGAGAACCGGCGGGGTCCGGTCCCGGCACCGCTGATGGACGAAGTCACACAGTTCGTGCGACCGCTGAGCCGCAAGCTGTTGCGCGCCCTTAACCGCAACGCCACCCGCGACCCGGTGCGGGTTCTGGACGTCCTTTTTGATGTCCAGCAACTCCTGCTGCCCCGCTTGATGGTGGCGTAATTTAGACCTGGGGGGATCGAGCCGGCAGGAAACCGTAACACACAGCGCTCAATAAGCCGGATAGCCGTTGCTGTTGAATCCGGTCTGTGTCTCAAATAGCCTGTGCCGCCGGTCGGAGTACCCTGCTGAGGATCCCTAGATGCGACAGACCATGACCCGCGGTAGCGGGTTCGCCGCGGCGCTGCGTCGCCGCTGGTGGGTTTTCCCCATCGTCCTGCTGCTGGTAGCAGCGGGGCTGGTGTTGCGCGCGCTCACGGCGCCGCTCGCGGTGAATGCCAGCGTCGCCGATGGCGACCATGCCGTGGTCCGAAGCTCGGCCGTGGTCCTGGCGTTCAACCAGGACATGGATGTCGCCTCGGTCGAGAACGGCTTCCGCATCACGCCATTGGCCCCCTTCACGGTCGACGTGAAGAATCCGCGCACCTTCGAATTCCATCCCTGGTTGCAGCCGGATACCGCCTACCGCGTCAGGGTGATCGGCGCGCGCAAAAGCATTGGGTTTGGGACCGAGGACTACGCGATTGCGTTCCATACCGAGCCGGCGCCAAAAGTCGCCGGCGCCACCTTCAACGACGCCGCGCTCGCCGACGGCCAGCAAGCGGTGCCGCTGCGGGGCAACGTCAAGATCACGTTTTCGCAGCCGATGGACAGTTTGCGCACGCCCATCCTCCTCGACGGAACACCGCTCGATGCCAAGGGCATCACCTGGGACAAGAGCGGGCAGAGCGCCACCGTGGCCCTGACGCTCAGCCACAGCCGCGTCCACACCCTGCTCGTACCCAAGACCGCGGCAAACCGCAGGCAAGATCTGGCCATTGCCGACTGGAATCTCAGCTTCATGACAATGGTGCAGGTTCCATCGGCGGGATCGACGGCCCGCATCGGGACCTCGGGTGCCCCGATCATCATCCAGATCGAAAACAGCTCACAGCCGACGGTGCGGCCACAGACCGGCATGCAGCAGGCCGACATGATCTACGAGTACATCAGCGAATTCGGGATCCCGCGGTTGTCGGCGGTCTACTGGCACCCACCCTCGAGCCTGATCGGGCCGGTGCGCAGCTGCCGCCTGATCACGGTCGCGCTCGAGCAGATGTACCGCGGGATGATCTACTGCTCGGGCGCGAACGACTACGTGCTGGGCCAGGTGTGGAAGTGGCCCAACGTGGTCTACGACTACTACTACATGTACGACTTCCTGTACCGCGCCTCGGATCGCTATGCGCCCCACAACGTGATCGCCCGCCCCGACAAGATCACGGCCCATACGGCCCAGGCCAACCTGGGGGCACTCAACTACGACATCGCGCCGGCGCACCCGGACGTGCCGCTGCCCGGCGCCACGCCGGCCGCGAGCGTCACGATCCCGCAGCACGGGGCCGTCTGGCGGTATGATGCCAACTCGCGTGAGTACCTCAAGTGGCAGGACGGGGCGCCGTTCACCAACGTCGGCACCGGCCAGGTACACGCGAAGAACCTGATCATCGAGCATGTAACCTCGTATCTCGACAACAACCCCGCGAACACAGGGGTGCATCACACCTACAACACCGAGTACTACGAGCTCGCCGGGGAAGGTTCCGCCGACATCTACTCCGACGGCGGGATGATCCACGTGACGTGGAAACATCCCAATCCCAACTTACCTGTTGTCTACTACGATGCCAGCGGCAACCCGGTGGATCTGAACACCGGGTTGACCTGGATTCACGTTATAGGGAGTGACCAATGACCTGGACGCAAACACTTCGCGAACGCTGGTGGCTGGCGCCGATCGCCATCCTCGTGGTGGCGGCCGCCATCGCGATTCGTATCATCACGACCCCGCTCGAGGTCAACGCCAACGTCAACGACGGTGACCAGGCGGTTCCTCGGACAGCCAGCATCGACCTTCATTTCAACCAGGACATGAAAGCCGACTCGGTGCAGCATGCCTTCAGCCTCAGCCCTGCGGTGATGGTCGCCTTCAAGGCCGTCAGCCCCCGGGAATTTCAGTTCAGGCCGAAGATGGCGGCGAACACCGCGTATCACGTCAGCATCAAGGAGGCGCAGAACACCTCTGGGCGTGGCGTCACCAGTGGCTTCAGCTTCAAGACCGAGCCCGCGCCATCGGTCGCCGCCGTCAAGGTCAACGACACGGCTGTGACCGACGGCCAGCAGGGCATCAAGCCGACTGGCAGTGTCCAAATTGACTTCGTGCAACCGATGGACACTGGGAAGACGCCGATCACGATCAACAGAAAACCTTTAGACAGCAAGCAGGTCAGCTGGTCAACCGACGGCAAAACGGCAACCTTGGATTTGAAGCTTGGGCACAGCCAGCCATACGAACTGTCCATTCCGCAGACGGCTGTAAATCGCAAGCAGGACCCGCTGGCCGCCGATTGGAAGCTGGCCTTCACGACCGTCATCGAAGTGCCCTCGCAGGGCGACCCGGCACGGATCGGCTCGGGCGCGCCAACTATCATCCAGATCGAAAACAGCATCGATGCCCGTCCGCAGGCCGGCCTGCAGCAAGCCGACTTGATCTACGAGTACATCAGCGAGGGGTCGATTCCTCGGCTCAGCGTTATCTACTGGCACCCGCTACCGGACCTGGTCGGGCCGGTGCGCAGCTGCCGCCTGATCACCATCCGGTTGGAGCTGATGTACCAGGGGATGATCTACTGCTCGGGCGCCAACGATTACGTCCTCGGCATGGTCTGGAAGCATCCGAACTTGGTCAACGACTACAGCCACGGCGCGGGTAACGTCTTCTACCGCGACAACACAACCCGCTATGCGCCGCACAACGTGATGATGCACGGTAACAACGTGACCACCTTCACCGCTCAACAAAACCTGCCAGCGCCGCAATACGACATTGCGCCGAAGCATCCCGACGCGACCTTCACCGGTGATGCCGCGCCGACAATTTCGGTTCCCGATCATGGCGCGGTCTGGCAGTACGATGCCGGCTCCAAGCAGTACCTCAAGACGCAGGATGGCCGCGTGTTCAACAACGTCGGCACGGGCCGCGTCCATGCGAAGACCGTCATCGTCGAGTACGTCAACTCGTTCCTCGACACCAACCCCGCGAACAGCTTCCACGGCTACTTCACCGAGGCGTATGAGCTGACGGGCGACGGCAAGGCTGACGTCTTTGTCGACGGGGTCGTGATCCACGCCACCTGGCATCACCCCGATCCCAACGTTCCCGCGGTGTATCTCGACGCCAATGGCAACCCGATCGAGCTGGACAACGGCTTGACCTGGGTGCACGTGATCGGCTCGACGAAGTGGCACAGCGGGATCTAACCTGATCGACTGAGGGTGGGACCATCCGGTCTCACCCGTTGAGTCCGGCACAATTTAGCTGTGCCTGAGCCCGCCACGATCACCGTCTACGTCGTCCCGCATACCCACTGGGACCGCGAGTGGTATGCGACCTTTGAGACCTTTCGGGCCCAGCTCGTCGAACTCTGGGACCAGTTGCTCGCGCTGACCGAAGCCGATCCCGATTTCCGATTTTTGATGGACGGCCAGACGGTCGTGATCGACGATTATCTCGAGGTCCGCCCGGAGGCGAAGGCCCGGCTGGAGGGGGCGATTCGTCGCCGGCAGATCCAGGTCGGGCCCTGGTACACGCTGCCCGATGAATTCCTGGTCAGCGGCGAGACGCTGCTCCGCGACCTGCAGCGCGGAATTGCCTCGGCTGAGGCCCATGGCGGCTCGATGCGAGTCGGTTATCTTCCCGACTCGTTTGGCCACGCGGCCCAAATGCCCCAGCTCTACCAGCAGCTCGGGTTTCGCTATGCCGCCGTCTGGCGCGGCGTCCCGCTCGAGATCGATCGCGTCGCGTTTTCCTGGGAAGCACCTGATGGGAGCCGCGTCCTCACGGCCTACATGGGGAATTCCTACGCGCAGGGCGTCGATCTGCCCACCGAGCCCGCGGCCCTGGCGATGCGGGTTGCCGCCGCGCTGCAGGCGATCGAGCCCTTTCATCCAACCGCCAACGTGTTGCTCATGAATGGCAACGACCACGTCCTGCCGCAGGCAGCCTTGAGCGCGGCCGTCCGAGGCGCCAGCGGCCGGCTCAGCGACACCATCGTCCGGCTGGCGCGCTTCGACGACTACCTGGCGACATTGCCGGCGGACGGGTGGCCGCGGTGGCGGGGCGAATTGCGCTCGTCGGCACGCGCGAATGTCCTGATGGGAACGCTTTCCGTCCGGGTGACCGACAAGCAGCGTCACTTCGCGGCCAGCCGGACGCTCGAGCGCCTCGCGGAGCCGATCGCCGCGTTGACCGGGATCGAGGCGAATGATGCGCTCGAGCAGGCCTGGACGCTGATGCTGCAGAACGCCGCCCACGACACCGCCTGCGGCTCAGGTATCGATGCGGTCGCCGAGACCTCGCGGCAACGGAGCGTCTCCGCGTTGCGCCTGGCGCACTCCGTAGTCGAGCGCGGTCTGACCCGGCTGGCCGGTGAGGGCCAGGTCTGGAATCCGAGCCTCTTTCCCCGGCAGGGACTGATTGAAGTCGACGGCTCCCTGGTCTTGACGCCCACAATTGCCGGCGGTGCTGTCGGGTCGCTCACGACGCGAAGTCCGCGCGTCCCGGTGACCGCGGCTACCCGCCGGCTGGAAAACGCGCAGCTCAGTTGCGAGCTTCTGCCGGACGGAACCCTGACGGTCGCGGACCGGCAGAAGGGCCTGCAATATCAGGGACTGCACCGACTCGTCGATGAAGGCGACGCCGGCGATGAGTACAACTTCTCACCGCCCGCGCTCAATCCGCGGCTGGCCGATCCGGTGCGGAACTTCAGCAGCACCATCACCGAAACCGGGCCGCTGCGTGCCAGTTTGGAGGCGCGCTTCGACCTTGCCGTTTACGACGGACTGCGTCCCGACCGCCAGGCGCGCAGCGACCGACAAACCGCGCTGCCGATTCGTCTGGCCGTCTCGCTCGAGGCCGACACCCCGCGCCTCGACATTGAATTGGAGATCATCAACCGTACAAGCGACCATCGGCTACGGGCGCACTTCCCGCTGCCGTTTCAGGTCAGCGAATCTGCCGCCGACACGCCCTTTCACGTGACCCGACGCCCCGTCATCGCCCCTCGCCGCGATCCCGGCGCCGCCGAGATCGAACTGCCCACTTACCCGATGTGGTCGTTTGCCGATGTCAGCGATGGACGGGCGGGATTGGCGCTGATTGCGGACGGCCTCCACGAGTACGAGGTGCTACCGGGGAACCCGCAGCAAGTGGCGCTCACCCTGTTGCGTTCGGTTGGCTGGCTGTCGAGGGACGACCTGACTACCCGCACCGGCCACGCGGGTCCGGGCCTGGCGACGCCCGGTGCGCAGGTGCTGGGCGGGCACCGGCTTCGCTACAGCCTGTATTTCCACGAAGGCGACTGGGAACGCGGGGGCGTCTGGCGGATGGCGGAATCAACCCTCACGCCCCTTGTTGCCGGGCGCGCCCGAACCATCACCGGCCGCGACACTCGCATCGAGCTGGCTCCGGATTCCATCCAGATGACCGCCCTGGTTCCCCGCCCGGACGGCTACGACCTGCGAGTCCTCAACGCCTCTGATGCCCCGCAAGCGGCCAGCATCGATTTCGAACCGGCGCCGGCCGAGGTGACCTCGATCACGCTAGCCGGAGAGCTGCGGGAGTCGCTGATCGTCGACGACGGAGCTGTGAGGCTCGCGCTGCCGGCGTGGAGGATCGCGACGCTTCGGGTCCGGATCTAAGCAGCGGCGAACGCTTTTTCGCGGTTCATCCAGCGCGGCATGGCATTGAGCAGCGCGGTGCCTTCCACCTGCGTCTTGATGACGTACTCCAGAGCGCCGAGCTGGATCGCGCGCTTGATCAGGGTCGGTTCGCTGAAGTTCGACATCACCACCACCGGCGTGTTCTTGGTTTCGTCGGAGGCCCGTAACGTTTGCAGCACCAGGATGCCGTTCTGGCGCGGCATCATGACGTCGAGCAGGATCACCTGTGGCTGCACGCGGGTGCAAAGATCGACGCCGGACACCCCGTCGTTCGCCACCTCGACCCGGTAGCCGTTGCCCCGGAACAATGTCGCGTAGTAGCTGGCCGCGGTCTCATCGTCCTCGATGATCACGACGGTGCCGGCGCTCGGTCCACCGCCGGCGTCCCCCGCGGGGGTTTCGGTAACGCTACCGGCGGAAGCTTCATCGGCACCGACTTTGGCAGGTTCGGCTTCGATTGCCGAGTCCGCGGCAAAGGAAGACTTCCAGGGCGCAAATGGCGCCGGCTCACTAGCTTCGGCGACCGGCGAGGCCTCGGATGGCTCGTCGACGGCCGCAGCCTCCTCGGCGACAGGCTCCTCGGCAGCCGGCTCCGATGCCGCGGGTTCGTTTTCGGGCGTCGGCGCCGTGCCCTCGGCCGGTTCCCAACGAGTGGGGCGCCAGCTCCAGTCCGCTGATGCGGGTTCGGGCTCGGATTGGGACGGCGTGGCCGTCGGCTCGGCCGCAGCCGGAGCTTCCTCGCCAAACAGCATCTCGCGCATCGACTTTCGAGGCTCCGGCGCCGGCGGGGTGGCCGGCGGCGTCTCCTCCTCGACCTCGATCTCGGCGACCGGTGCTTCCGCCTCGGTGTCGCTTACGTCCTTTGACGTCTCCGTTTCGCTGACGACGGCCGGCTCTTCGTCCTCCTGGACAACGCCCGGCTCCTCCGTTTCGGTCGCGGCACTGTCTTGCTCCGTTGTCTTGGGCGTGTCCTGGACGACTTGGCCAAAGGGCAACGGAAGCGAGGGCGCCTCCCCGGCAGGCTCTTTGACAGGACTCATGGCCTCCGCCGATGGCGCTGGCTGTGGGAGAACCCTCAATTCCGGCGGCGCCCCGACAGGCGGGACCGTTGGCGGGGGTGCGGCCTGGGTCGGTGTTGCGCCCGCGGGTGGCTGCCACCCTGTCGGCGGGAGGGGCTCGCTCCTCGTCTGCACGATCTTCTCGAGGTTTTCGAGGACGTTGAAATTGAAGCGACGGCGCTTCGGTTTTCCGCGGCGGCCAGCATCCTGTGCAGCCGGCTCAGGAGCCGGACCGGCCGGTGGATTGCTATAAGCGGGAGGCGGCGGCCCAACCTGCGCGGCGGGCTGGGCGGTCGGTGGCGCCGGCCCGGCCGGACCGCTGGTCGGCGGGGCGAAAGCGGGATGGGCAAATGCCGGTGCGCTCGGTGGACCGAAGAACCCAGGCGCCGATGGTGGCGTGTTCGTCGGCGGCATCGGCCCTGGCTGCTGCTGGGGCATGGGCGGCTGGTAGAAAGGCGCTTGGCTCGGCGACTGCGGAGGCATCGGCCGTCCGGCCCCGCCCGGGAACCCCCATGGCGCAGCCTGCTGCGGCGGTGCCGATGCACCCCATGGCGTGTTCGGCGGACCGTACGGCGCGCCCTGGGGCGGCTGACCCATGCCCGGCTGCCCGGCGTTCGAGTTGGGTGCCCAGCCCTGTGGGGCGGGTGGTGAGTAAATCTGCTGGCTCGACGAGATCCCGGCTTTCGACAACGCGGTGCCGAGGTTGCGGGCGTACGTGCGCCCGCCCTTTACCGGCGGCAGTGCCCCGCTTTCAACGGGCGGCTCCTCGACCTGGGCGCTGGGCGCGTAGCGCCGGCTACTCGAGCCGGATGGAGCGGACTTGGCGGCGGCCAGGTCGCGTTGCAGGCGCTCGTTGCGCCAGCGGGCGATTAGCAGCTGGATCGTGAACCAGCCCAGGAGGAGCCCCAGCGCGACGATAGCTTTGTCGCGGTTGGCAAAGAGGAGATGGCTGAATGGCGCGAGGAAGTCCTGAAGGCCGCTCATGCCAGCCTGCTGACTCCATCGAGGCGGCCAGAAACGGCAGGGCAGGAGCGCTGGCTGGGCGCGGGCACGTTAATAGAACGGAGGGTGGCAGAAAGGCTGTCACATGGCGGAAGCGGAAGTTACCGGACCGTCACGCCGAGGGTTACGTACGCTCGGCGAGGCGGCGGTATCCCTCCTGCAGGCGCGGAATCAGCTGACCGAAGTTCAGGGCCCAGCCGATGCCCACCACGCGGTCGGTGAAGATGCGGGGGTCGTTGGGATTCCAGTAGGCGTCGCGAAACCGCTTGAAGGTCGGAAAGCGAAAGTCGTAGGGAACGCCCGCCACACGCCCGTGCCAGGTGCGCTGACCCTCCGGCTTGCTCAGTTCCTGCGCGATCGCGGCTAGGGTCAGGAAAAGGACGGCGGCGCGCACGAGACCTTTGATCCGCATCCAATCCTCCCGAGTAGTTGAGTTTCGCTACCTATAATAGGTGCCGCGCTGCAGGGCCCGTTCGTCTAGAGGCCTAGGACGCCGCCCTCTCAAGGCGGAGATCAGCGGTTCGAATCCGCTACGGGCTAATCCTTCATCCGCTGGGATCCACAACTCCACGGTTGCCGGTCGCGGCGAGCTGGACACTGCGTGGGAGATGGCGGGCCAAGACGCAGGACCACCTCTGCTTGATGGACCTGACAACCTGCCATGGAATCTGCAGCTCGGCTCGTTTATGTCCTAGCAAGTGGGCAGTGGATTTCGCCGGTGGGCGCCTGTTCTATTCGTCGTTCTCGCCGTGACCGCATGCGGACGCGAGTTGCCATCTGCCACGGCTACGCGCACCACCGCCTCCGCCGCGTCGAGTGGAGCCTGCTCAAGCCCGATCGCGAGCAAAGGGTGGTATATGCAGCCGCCCGTACTCGATTTCCAGGACCCTCAGCGGCACCTCTCGATGAGCTTCTTTACCTACAACCCCTTTCAATCGGCGGGCGTGGACGGCCAGGGCGCTTTCTTTTCTGTACCGACGGGGACGTACGCTTTTGAGCCGTTGGTTCGCCAGACGACGCCCGGCAACTTCAAAATCTCGTTTAGCGGCACAGGACAATTCACCGGATCCAACTTCAAGCGCACGGCGACGCTTGACCTAAGTGGCACCGCTGATGAGAACACTGACGCAGCTGACCTCACCTTAAGGGCAGATGGGTCCGTGTTCCACATCGTCGTTGCCGGTGCCGATATCAGCGGTGCCGTTGCCTTATCGGAGCGGATTGCAACCGATATCCAGGCCAAGAATTGGTCGGATGTCTATCTGACCTTCACGCCCTCACTGAAGGAATCCGGATATTCTGAAACCTGGCTCGCCAACGAGATGGCAACGCTGTACCGGCACGTCACGAGCGCCTGCCGCATAGGCCCCGCCTACGACTTGCGCGACCACTCGCCGGTCCCACTGGACGATAACCTGACCGACGTACTCGCCATCACCCTCAGCCCGCAGTTGGGACCGCCCATTGCCACTTTTGCCACGATCGACCTGGTTCTTGAGAACGGCTCCTGGGTATTCGTCCAGGGGAATCCGCTCGGCACCAGCCCAGGGGCAACTGGTCCGAAAGATTTCGGGATCCCCGCTCCCTCGCCATAGCCCAGGGTCGTGCCGATGTTCGATCAGTCGGACTTTCAGGGCGCTTGACGATAACGGTGATCGAATCATCGCGGCCCCAATACGTGCGGACCGCTTAGGGCATCTTTTGGAGCCCAGTCCAATTCAATTGTTCGATTAGTGTCCGCCAGGGGCTACTCGACCAAACAAGATTCGAACACGTACGGGGGCCCCTTAAGTCACGTCTTCGAACGGGCTGGCCAAGGACTCGATCAGCTACTCGCCGTGGTCCGTGATGGCGGAGTCGTCCTCTTTAGCGTGATGAGCCGCTGGGGGGTCGATGCACCAGTTCCTAGATGGAATCCTCGAGCAGGTAAGAGAGGGCCTCGACGAGGAGTATCGGTTGTTGGTCGAGACAGGCGACCTCGTGGCCACCGTCGACATGGTCGAGCCCAGCGTCAGCACGTCAGGTGGCGACACGCAAATTCGGCCGATTGAGGAGCCAGCCCGAGCTCGTGTCGACCAACTGCCAGGTGCCAAGCCAATGGCGCGTTTGGCCGTCGATGACTTCGACGACGTCGACGTAAACGATCGCAATCCCGCCACCATCGCCGAGCATCCGCTCGGCCTCCAGGTTGATCTGCTGGGTGCCGGAGAACCGCTGGTCGATGAACTCGGCTGGGGGATACTGCGCCTGCATTCGCGACGTCCAGAGCGTGGCGGCGGCCTGGAAGTCGTGGGCGGAGACCGCCTGGTAGAAGCGAGCCACGGCAGCGGCCGGATCGCCGCCGGTGGGAACCAGGGCCTGGCCGGTCTCGACCTGTTCGTCCACCGGTGACGGCCGGTCGGTCGGGGCCGGCTCCGCCGGGGCACTCGAGTCCGCGGGCGTAGCCAAGGCGGTCGGTGTCGCGAGTGCAAATGCCGTAGGTGGCGGCGCCTGACCCGCGGAATTCAACCAGCTCCCCACCAGCACGGCCAGCGAGATCGCGACACCAAGCGCCACGGCGGCCGGGGCCAGCAGCGACCAGCCGCGACGGCCAGCCGTCTGGGGACGGGCCTTTGGAGCGGGCGGCTCAAAATCGAGATGCCGCGAGCACCTCGAACACCAGCTATCGATCGCGTAGTTGTGCGCCCCGCACCACGGGCAGCGGATCATGCGGACGATCTCCTCAAGCCTGCAGTATCAGCTCTCCTGATGATACGTATGCTTGCCTGCGCGAAGCTAACGCCATCAAAGGCACGCCCAATTCGATTGTTCGATTAGTGTCCGCCAGGGGCTACTCTCCATCTGCACGAGTCTGGCGGTTGGCCCTCTCTTCATCACCCAATTGACGAGGCCCGCCCCAACCGCATCGGACCACACGCGCCGCTCGCACAGCTCATTGCGCACCCGGTAGTGGTTTTCGGGCTCGGAGGGGCGGGAGCCAGGTCTCCTCGCGCGCGACGCCCGCGGTTGGCGATGTGCACGTCCCTCTTGAAGGAACTCCGGGACCGCTTCCGTTCGTCCCAGTAGATGGCGCCGTCGACTAAGCCGGCACTGGTTCTTGGGAGCGCTAGCCTCTGTGCGACGCTCGCGGTTATCCTTGCCGGAGCTCAGCAGCCAGATTGTTCATTCTTTGACTGGATGTTCCCGGCAATAGCCGCGCTGCAGCTTTGTTTTGCGCTAGCTGCTGGGTTCGCGACGGGTTATCGCCGTCCTCATAATCGGGAGCCTGTTAGAGCTGGATTGGGAACCAGCCTCATTGCGAGCCTCTCGGGGCTGGTTCTTTACGTGGGTGGAATGGGACTGTTGCCCGCGACCTGCGGCGAGACCGCGCGCGCCCTCGGCGTCTTCTTCCTCGCGTCGATCCTGCTCTTCTTCGTCGCGCCGGTTGCAATCGTGGGCGGTGCGGCCGCCGGCTGGTTGGGCGGCCAACTGGCCCGAACGAATACAGGGCGAATTGCTCTCGCCTGCACGCTCACCGGTGGACTTGCGCTCTGCCTCCTCCTCCTCCTTCATCAACCCTTCAACTCCGGTGTTCGCGGGATCGTCAAAGTGCCCCTCTGTCCGTACATTCCCGTCAATGGGTGCGTCCTCGAGCCATCCGCCGCGAACATCACGGTGCATATGCCGCATAGCGAACAGGTCGTCACAATGACCTCATCCGATGAACAGGGCCGCTACCAAATCGCCCTAGCGCCTGGAAAATATGAGATCTCGGCGGAACGATACGGGTTCACAACTGGCGCGCAAGCTATCACGATCAATGCAAACAGCTACATCACCCTCGAGTTGGACGCAAAGTAGCCTCGCATGTGAGCTCAACACGCCCTGCGAGTCCTGACGAAGTCCGGTCGAAGCCAGTCGGAGGCTGTACAGGAGGCACTGATTGCTTTGGCCCGCTCTAGGCGCCGGGCTGACCTAACTGGTGAGGCGGAGCGACTCAGCGCTGATCGGGGGGACCGAGCCGAGAAGAAAAGAGTCGCCAAGAGGATGGAATCCCTACGTGCAGCGGGGTGAAATTTTCCGACTTCGTGCACCGCGCGCTGCGCGTGGCCACCAGCAGGCCGGCCAGGGGTATGGAGTCGTTCTCCAGGCAGACGAGTTGCTAGCTCTGTCCATCGTCATCATCGCGCCTACGTCTACCCAAGCCCTTCCCGCCTCCTTCAGGCCCGAAGTAGAGATCGAGGGCGCGCGAACTCGCGTGCTAATCGAACAGATTGGCGCAGTAGACCCCAGCCGCCTGGGCGAGTCGCACGGCGTATTGGCGCGCGACGAACTCCACGACGTTGACCGTGCTCTCTCGATCGTCCTCGGCCTGACAGGCTAAGCTCCCGCGACTAGGAGACAGGGCGAGCGGCCTTCAGTGTCAATCCCAATTCAATTGTTCGAATAGTGTCCGCCAGGGGCTACGCCACGACACCTAATCGGACGCCGCTTCTTGGATTCGAGGATCTTCTGGAAGACTGGGCTATCAGGGCACGGCGATGGTTACGCTGAATGCCAGCGTCGGCGTCGCACAGTCGGTTGCTACGCAGGTGCCGGATGCAGAGATCGCCAACGTTCCAGACCGCATAGCGCGAACCTCCCAGGCCGAATATCCCGGGTCTCGCAGGAAAGCAATCGGAATCACCTCAACCGCGTTTCCCGAAAATTGCGGGGTATTCCAGCGATAGGTCCCTGTTAACCGCAACTCCGCCGTGCGACCCACTACCAGCTTGAGGCAGCGTCCGCCGTCGATCTCGGTGACCACCGGTTTCATCGCTAAGGTGGCTATCCCCTGGCATTCGGATGTCGATGCGCCGCTCTGGCCTGCGCAGCTTGCCACAGCAATGAAAATGCCGATGCAGGCGGATAGGCGCAGTCCGGGAGGCGTGTTCACGCGGTACCTGATTGAAGGACGCTGGTTCACGCGAAAAGTTCCGCGAATCGGAACCTTGGCTCGCGAGACAGGACCGGAGAGGCTAGCCCCGACGGTTGGCCCGGTCTTGTTTAGTCACAAGCGACGGTTCCACGCGATATAACCCAGACTGCCGCCGACAAGAACCACGACGCCCAGAGCGATGTCAAAGACGTCGTCCCGCTGAAATCCATAGATAATGCTCGTGAGTCCGAGTCCCGCGAATAGAATCAGGTTCCAAAGCTTCACGCCGTCATTTTGAGCCTTGCGTCGCTCTTGCTTCGACTCATTCCTCGAAGGCGCTGGCCGTAGTCATCGCTCAAGCTTCGGGCCCCGTCCATGTTCGCGCTGGGGTCGCCATCGACGGCGCCGATATCGCTCCGGAGACGCTTCATGACGGGTTTCTTGAGCAGCCCGGAGACCGCCCAAAGGCCGCCAGCGCCTAACTCCAAAGGCGTCGCGGCGCCTCGCGTCGTTTCGGCATATTCAATTGGTCGATTAATGTCCGCCACGGGCTAGTTACCGAAGAGGCGTCACCGATCGGCGACACGCCAGCCTCGCGCCGAGGGCGACAAATGCGCCGGCAAAGACACGGCGCATCCAGGTCAATACCTGAGGCCGGGATATAACGTGCTTCCGAATCGCGGCCGCGAAGCTCCCATAGCCGACGAAGATGACGAGCGTCAACAGCATGCAAACCGCGCTCAACTCCACCATGCGGAGGAGCGCACTCGGATCTTTGGCGTTCACGAACTGCGGTAGAAACGCGAAGAAGAAAATCGTGAGTTTCGGATTCAGGATGTTGACCAGAATGCCGGAGACGATCACGTTCGTGGCGGAGCGGGGGCCAGTCTCACGCTCCACGGTCAGAGCGCCCTTCTCCTTCAGCGTTCTCCACGCGATGAAAAGAAGGTACTTGAGAGTCTGGAACGCAACGGCGCTCGTGTGCAACAGAGCCGCCAGCCCAGTGATTCGCCGCAATCATCTGCGGAATGATCCCGAGGGTACATCCGACTGCAGCGATGACACTCGCGCGGGCCCCGCGCGACAGGCCGGCCGCCATGGTGTAGAGAACGCCTGTACCCGGTGAGACGACCACGACGAGCGATGTCAGGAGGAACGCGGTGCTTACGGTGGCCCTCGTGGCCTGACCGTACGCCCAGCTGAAAGCATTGTCAATCGCGCCGGACCGACGAACGCAAGTGGCCGAGTCCTCTACGAAGGGGGCTTCCTTTACGAAGCCACCAGCCCTTTCGCTATAAGTAAGGAGCGATGCCGAGGGCGAAGCAACTGACGGTGTGGGTCGAAAACCGGCCCGGAATGCTGGGAGAAGTGGGCTCCGCGCTGGGGGCCAAGAAGGTCAACATCCTGGGATTCATGGCCAGCGTCTCTGACAACCGCGGCACCATCCGGATGGTCGTGGACAAGCTCGCGGCGGCGAAACGGGTCTTCGCCGAGCATCGGTGGGAAACGACCCAAGAGGAAGTGCTGATGGTCGCTCTTTCAGACAAACCGGGAACCCTCGGTAAGGTCGCCCACAAGCTGCGCGAGGCGAGCGTCAATATCGAGTATGCCTACGCGGGGTTGGGCCCGAGCGCTCGGCAGGTCAACGTCTACTTTGGCGTGTCAGATCTGAAGGTCGCTCTGATCGCAGTCCGTTAAGTCGGACTTTCCCCCAAACGGGGGAGCTTTCGAACCCTGAGAAGTGGGAGTCGCGTTTCCCTGAGTTGGGCGGTGTTTGCCGCGGCCTGAGCACGGACACTCAAATACCTAGGCGAGCCATGGTCACAAAGAACTACGACACAACGGTTCGCCATCAGCATCTCGAGGACGGTCAGCCGCGTTGGATCCACTTGCCCATCGCCGAGGCGCGGCTGCTGAGTGCGCTTGTGGAGATCCCTGCGTATTGTGAAACTCTGCGCCACCAGGGCAAGCGACGGACTGCCACGACCTTCCATGCGGTCGTCAACGCGCGGGGGGAGCCGGACCGCGTCTGGGTGGCGTGTTCCGAGTGCACCAGCCTGATGATGGATGATCTGGAAACAACGATCGCCTGAAGAGCCCGACGATGGTCGGCGGTGCTATTTTGGGAGGAGCCGCTCACCGACTAAGGGGCGAGGTCATTCGTGCCTATCCGCGTTCTCGTCGCCGATGATCACAAGGTCGTGCGCCTCGGGTTGCGGACGTTCCTCAGCTTGGACGCGGAGCTCGATTTGGTGGGTGAGGCGAGCGATGGTCGCGAGGCCGTCGAGATGGCCGGACGCCTGAAACCTGATGTTGTGCTCATGGATCTTGTCATGCCGGAAATGGATGGGCTCGCCGCCACCGTCGCGATCCGCCGCGACTACCCGGAAATCGAGGTGATTGCGCTCACCAGCGTGCTCGAGGGAGCGTCCGTGGCGGACGCGGTTCGGGCGGGTGCGATCGGCTACCTGCTCAAGAACGCCGCTCCGGAGGACCTGCACCGAGCCATCAGAGCAGCTGCCGCCGGACAAGTCTTTCTCTCGCCGGAAGCGGCTGCTCAGCTAGTCCGGCAGGTAAAGGCGCCCGAGAGTCCGCAGGCTCTGACCCCCCGCGAGATCGATGTGCTTCGGTTATTGACCCTGGGGCGGTCCAACAAGCAGATCGCCCGCGATCTGCACGTCGGGGTGGAGACCGTCAAAACCCATGTCCGCAACATCCTGGGCAAACTCCAAGCGGCCAGCCGAACACAGGCGGCGCTGCACGCGATCCGAACTGGACTTGTGTCGTCGGCAAAAGAGCCGGTGTAACAAGGTCCGCACACTGGACGAGTGCGATTGCGTGCAGTAGGATGGCGGCAAGGAGGGGGCCATGGCACAGGTATTGGCTGAGGTTCGACTCGCCGGCTCGCCATTGCAGAGCTACCGCCACGTCTGCGCGTTCTTCCGCAGCCCGGATGAGTTCTACACCGTCCTGCTGCCCTTCATCAAGGAGGGCTTCGATCGCCACGAGCGTGCGCTGCACATCGTCGACCCCAAGCTGCGGGACGAACACATTCGCCGGCTCGAGGGCGTTGGGATCGACACGGCGACGGCGGCGGCAACCCAGCAGCTGGAACTGAGGGTCTGGGAGGAAGCCTACCTTCGGGGTGGCCACTTCGTTCCGGACGCAATGCTCACGCTGCTCGAGGAGCGGCTGAGCGCCGGCCAAACTGAGGGGTTCCCACTCACGCGACTGGTGGCCACGGTGGAATGGGCCCTCCAGGATCGTCCAGGCGTGGATGACCTGGTCGAGTACGAGGCCCGGGTCAACTACCTCGCGGCCAGCCACGCCGATCCACTCGTGTGCTGCTATGACCTCACACAGTTCAGCGCTGGCTTGGTCATGGACGTCCTGCGTACCCATCCAATGGCGATCATCGGCGGGACCCTCCACGAGAATCCATTCTTTGTCCCGCCCGACCAGTTTCTCTTGGAGCTCCACGGCCGGGAGCCATCGGCCCTGAATTGAGACCCGAAGGCGAAACCCGCTGAGGGCGGATAGGATCACGGCTCAGGCCGGTCGCTCGGTGGACGATGCGGCCGAGCTCCGCCGCAATCTCCGCGACCTGGTCGCTCTCACCGCTCTTCCCGCTATCTGGCTCGGCCAATCGCCACAAGTCATCGTCGAGAATTTCACGGACGCGCTCCTACGGACGCTAGGTGTCGACTTCGTTTACGCGCGACTGCCCGCCGCGGGTGAATCCGGATCCCTGATCGAAGCCGTCGGCCTCGATCCTCGCGCCAGCGACCTGTCACCATCGGAAATCGCCGGCGGGCTGCGCTCCTTCCGGTCATCGGAGGGCCTCGCGTTCCCGCCGCCGATCAGGTCGAACCGCGCGGCGATGGGTCTGGCGTCGGCGTCGATCGGGCTCCCCGGGCCGGCGTCGGGCGTCGTCGTGGCCGGGATGCGACGGGATGATTTTCCATCCAGTAACGACCGGTTGCTCGTCCGGGTCGGCGCCAACCAGCTCGCCATTGCGCTCCAGGGGGCAGAGCTCCGGGCGGTCCAGGAGCGGCAACGTCTGGCTCGCGACCTTCACGACTCGGTGTCGCAGGCCCTCTATGCGATCGTGCTCGACATCGCAACCGCCCAGCGTATCGGCGGCGCCGATCCGACTCGGCTCGAAGCCATCCTTCAGGATGCGCACAGCCTGGCCGAGGCCGGACTTGCCGAGATGCGAGCGTTGATCTTCGAGCTGCGGCCGGAATTCCTCAGCCAGGAAGGGCTGGTGGCCGCGCTCCAAAGGCAGGTTGCGGCGGTTCGAGCCCGGTACCAGCTTTCCATCACGCTGGACGCCACCGACGAGCCGGAGGCGGTCCCCGCAATCAAAGAAGCGCTGTACAGGGTAGGTCAAGAGGCGCTCAACAACATCGCCAAGCACGCCCACGCGCGGGCGGTTGTCATCACGCTGGAGGCGAGTTCAGGCGAGCTGGTGCTGCGTGTACGCGACGACGGCCGCGGGTTCCACGCGAGCAAATCCTTCCCGGGTCACCTGGGCTTGAGCTCCATGCGCGAGCGAGCCGCCTCGGTTGGTGGTGTCGTGGCGATCAGCAGTGCGCCGGGGCAGGGGACCGAGGTGACCTTTCGGGTTCCGCACCCCGAGACCACTCCAAGGGATTACCGATTTCGGGGAGGATGAGGTAATCAGGGTGTCGCTTGCGTAAGCGCGGGGAGGAAGCGGTAACCGCGCCCGGGAACTGTGGCGATGAACCGTGGCCGCCGCCAGTCGTCCTGTAGCTTCGTTCGCAGATTACGGACGTGACGGTCTACGACATTGCTCTCGGCCGCATAGTCAACGCCCCATAGATTGTCGAGGATCTGTTCGCGGGTCACCAGCCGGCCGGCGTTGGCCGCCAGCAGATAGAGCAAGCTCTGCTCGAGCGACGTAAGGTGCAACTCGGTCGAACCCGACCTTACACGACGGTGGAGGATATCGACCTCCAGCTCACCGAGTCGTATCACGGGCGTGAACGCAATGGTCTCCCGATAGGTTCGCCGCATGATGGCCAGCGTACGAGCGACGAGCTCTTCCGGCGAGAAAGGGACAACGAGAATGTCGTCCACACCTCGGTCGAAAGCCGCCAGCTTCGTTTGCAGGTCGCCCCGCCGTGTGAGGGCGATGACCGGGATACGCCCGACCGGTGTCGGGGCGGCACTCAGGCGGTCCAGGAGTTCCCCTTTGCTGACATCCATGTCGATGATGGCGAGATGGGGTTGCCACTCGCCGATGATCGCCGTCGCCTCGGCCTCGTCCGCGGCGATGCGAGTCTGGAACTGACCGTGACTGAGGGCAAGCCGGACAAGTTCGGCAAGGACCGGTTGGCCTAGAACCGTCAACACCCGGGCGGGGGTGCGCAACTGGCGGGGATCGGTGCCCTGCATTTTCCGTGCTGGGTGATGGCCACGGCCACCCCCGGAAAGTATATGAGGGAACTTCATGACAAGGCACGGCCGGACTGCCAGACTGGCTTGCGAGGCCGGTGTTTTGGTATTTAACGCAGCCCTGTTGCAACGGGTCGTCGACGAAATATGGAACGCTGGCAACCTCGAGCTCGCGGATGAGCTTTTCGCTCCCACCTACGTCAATCACGGCGGCCTGATCCCCGATCTCGTCCAAGGCCCCGAAGGCATCAAATTTAGCGTCGCCTTCTACCGTGCCGCCTTTCCCGGTCTTCACGTCGCTGTCGACGACCTCGCCGTCGACAAGAATGCCGTGATCCTGTGCTGGACCGCCGCCGGACAGGCTGCCGGTGACGCGACCACGGGTACGTTAACCGGAGTCACGCGCACCCATGTGGTCGACGGCCAGGTCGCTGAGAGCTGGACCACCTGGGACGCTGGACTCGCGCTGGAACGGCTGGGCGTTGTCCAATCGAACTAATCGGCTGCCGGGGGATGAGGAAACCTCATGACAGGCGTCCGTCGGACAGCCACACTGATTGATAGATGCGCCGACGCACAAAATCGCGCATCACCAGATGAGGAATCATGGCTGAAGTAATAGAACAGGAGACCGTTCGTCGGGAGACTACGGCGGCGCAGCCGGCGGCCTCGGCGGAGACATCGGCGTCATCCGTCGGGTCGAATCGGGTCTCGCGCACGTCCGTGACATCGACTCGCGTCGGCGATTCCAACGATCGAGCGATTCAAGTGGTTTGGTGGATTGTTGGGTTCCTTGACGTCGTCCTGGCAATTCGCTTCATCTTGAAGCTGCTTGGAGGCTCAACCGTGTCCGGCTTCGTGACCTTCATGTACGACATCACCCAGCCGCTGGTGGCGCCGTTCCACGGCATCTTCAACACCGGCGTCCAGGGACGCTCGATCCTTGAACCCGAGTCGCTGGTCGCGATCGCCATCTACTCGCTGATCGGCTGGGGCATCGTCTCCCTGATTCGCATGATGACTCGGACGGGACACGCGGAAGGCGCAGCATGACCCTCCTGCACCTCATCGTCCTGATCGTGATCGCCGCGGTGTGCGGGCTGATCGCCGAGCGCGTGATTGGTCGCTCCTTGCCCTTCGGATGGATCGGGGCGACCGTAGCCGGCTTTGTGGGGGCCTGGCTGATGGTGGACGTCTTTCACCTCGTCATCCTGCCCACGCTTTCTATCGAAGGGATGCCGATCGTATCTGCCATCCTCGGGGCCATCATCGTCGTCGTCTTGTTCAGTCTCGTGGCCGGCCGCCTCGGAACTGGCCGCGGCCGCAGCTGGGGCCGGGCGTAGGCCAACCCGCCACTCTCGATCAAACGAAGGGCCGGTCGACGGAGATCGGCCCTTCACGAGCCGGTTCGGGTTTCTCAGTCACCGATATGTACAGCGTCCAGGAGGAGTCCCTTGATCGGCTTCAGGCGGAACGTCCAACCCTTTCCGGCAACGAACGAATTTTCGTCACTCCCGTACCGTCGCAAACAGATCCGGCGTCACCGCCACGGCCTCAGCCATGGCATCGCGAGCGCTGCCGGCTGGGGATTCCTTCTCCTCGCGACCGGGTGGCTGCTCCTGGCAGGCGTCTTGGGACTGTTGAGAGCCTGAACCGCTAGCGAGCCGGCGTCACGACGATCGTCCCGCTTCTGATCGCGGGCCCGGTCCCGGAGATCCCCGGGGGGCACTCGGGACTCCCGCTCGCGATCCCGAATCCTGCGCGGTCAACCGGCGGGCCGTAGGTTTGAGGGTCGTTTTCGGTAACGGTGGCCTCCATGATGTCCCCGGCGCTGAAGACCCCGGTGGGATTGTCCATCCAGCCGTCGATTACGGCGTGGTTGCCGTTGACCAGGAGGCAGGCGATTCGCCCAGTCGCCTGCCCATCGCAATTAGCGGTCTTGACCACGGTCATGATGAAGATCCCGGCTGCGCCGGTCCCGTCGCGCTTACTGGTAGCCACGAAGTTGACACGCATTTGGCAATTATTGAAACCGGTGCCGGTCACGAAATCACCACCCGCGAAATTGAGGCTGGAATCAATAGTCACGGGAGGATACGGTGGCGACGGGATCTGGCCACTCGGGCTCACCTCTGGGCTTGGCTGTGGGCTGGGGGTCGGCAGTACGCTCGGGCTCGGCTGCGCGGTTGGGCTACTCGAAGGGATCGGCCTCTTTTGAGCCACCAGGTAAGTGGGGCCGAAGGTCAGGATTGCGGCGGTCGATACGGCACCTACCGCCAGAATCGCAGCCGCCGTAACAATAGCCGTCCCTATCCGCATGGTCCGGGCTCCTATGCCGCCAACCGTGCAACGCGCGGACGCCGGCAAACCTCCAGGACGACGGGCGTCTAGACGGGCGCCTCGGATTCGGCCAGACCAGGTTGCTGGTAGATGCCGATCAGATTTCCCGCGGGGTCGCGGAACGTTGCGACAACCTCCCGGGCCTGTGGGTCGACCGGATGGACGATTTCACCACCTGCAGACCGGATCGCTTCAACCGCTTTGGCGGCGCTGGCAACCATGATGTAAATCATCAGCCCGGGTTCAGCCGCAACCGGCCGCCCGAGGACCCAGGTACCGCTGACCTCATTGACGGTGTCGTCGAACGCCGTCGAGCCGTCGCCTCGCTCTCGGGTCTGCCACCCGAAAGCACGTTGATAGAACTCGGCCGATTCCTTGGTGTCCTTCGCCGGAATCTCGATATAGCAGATCTTTCCGGTTCGGTAGGTGGGCGCCTTGACCGCTGTACTCATGATCCGGATGCTAGACGAGTTGCTTTTCCATGCAGATGCTCGTGGGTGAGGATGCGTATTCCCCCCAGCAGTCGACTTGTGTGAAGCCAGCCCGACGATAGAGGGAGAGGGCCGCATCCTGATAGATACCGGTCTCGAGGACGAGGCGACGCACACCCAGCTCTTTGGCGGCGGCCTCGAGGCCGGCTAGTACAGCCCGGCCAACGCCCTTACCGCGCTTCTCCGGTTCGACGTACATCCGCTTCGCCTCCGCCGTCGTCGGGTCGAGGAGACGGATGGCACCACAACCGACGGCTCGCTCACCGTCGCGGGCGACGAGAAAGGTACCACGCACCCCTTCGAGATGATGCGCCTTGAGATTGGGCCCAAAGCGCTGCTCAGGCGGATAGAGCTCAGCCAGGCCGGCGTCCAGCGCCTCGATCAATCGCCGTGCATCGTCGGAGTCAAACGGCTCCGCGGCGATGGACAGCCTGAAATCGGGCACGTTCGACTTTAGGTGCGCACAAGTAATCCGGGGAGTTTTGCGCAATTTCTTGTTACTTGCGCTATCATGCCGCCATGAAACGAACCCGACGACTCATTCTAGGCATTTCCTTATCGACCGTAATCGTCGGGGCAAACTCACTCGTAGCCCTGGCGGCAACCGACCCAGGTCTCGCATCGGCAGGGAATTTCGCGGTGCTCGCGGGTGCGGGCCTGACGAACACCAACTCCTCGTGGATCAGTGGCGCGATCGGGGCTTCCGGCGCGGGTATCACTGGATTCCCTCCCGGAACTGCTGGACCTCAACACGCCGGCGACGCGACGTACACCACGGCCGAGACGGACTTGACCGCCGCCTACGCCGCCGCCGTACAAACGCCCACGGCCGATTACTCTAACGTCAATCTCGGCGGCAAGACTCTGGGGCCGGGCGTCTATACCCAGACAACGGCGCCGACCCTGACCGGGACGCTTACCCTCAGTGGATCGGGGATCTACATCTTCCTGATCGGAACCACCGCCGCGCCAACCACGCTTGTCACGGCATCCGGTTCGAAAGTGGTCCTCATCGGTGGGGCGCAACCATGCCAGGTCTTCTGGCGGGTCACCAGCTCGGCGACTCTCAACACCACCACGCAGTTTGTGGGAACCATCATGGCCAACATCAGTATCCAGATGCTGAATTCAGCCACGCTCAATGGACGAGCACTGGCCCGGACTGCCGCCGTCACGTTGGACAATAATCGCATCATCCAGCCAACCGGATGCGGCTACGCCGCGCCAGCCGCGGTTGCGCCACCGGCCCAAAATACCTTGCCGGCGACGCTGCCGCCTACGGCCGCCGTCGTGGCCCCGCCGCCCGGTGGCGGTGGTCCGCCGCAGGGCGACAACTTCCCATGGATCCTGGCGCTGGTCGCCGGTGTCCTGGCTAGCGCCGGCGCCGTACGCGTGGGCCTGACGATGCGAGGCGACCGCCGCCGCACCTAGTAGTCTGGACGGCGGGAGGGCAGGGGGCGAACTGCAATGGTGTGCGCACGCCGCGGCTCGACGACTCGGCTAACCGCTGCACTGCTGGTGGCAGCGCTCCTGTCTGCCTGCGCAAATGCCCAGGCGAGTGGCGGCCCGCCGGCTCGCCACTCGTCGTCGGTGCCCGCGACACCGACTCAGCCCGGACCGGCGCACGCCACCGAGGCGCTCCTCGCTCCGACGCCGCTGTTCGACCCGAGCATCGATCTGCGGGCGGGACCGGTGGCCGTACCCCTCGAGCTTCGGCTCCCGTCGCTGCGCATAACCGCGCCGGTGCTTGGCGTCGGGCTCACACCGAAGAACGCGATGGACACGCCGATGGGTCCGCCGAGCGATCCCGTCTGGCACGAGGTGTTCTGGTACCGCGGCAGCGGCACACCCGGCGATGCGACCACGGCTACGATCGCCGGGCACGTCGATGACGTTATTGGCCGACCGGCAATCTTTGCGCGCCTCAAAGACCTTCGGCCGGGCGACACGGTGGTCGTGCATGACACGCGAACCAACCTCGACGTCGACTTCCTGGTCACGCGCAGCGTCACCTACACCCTGAAGCAGGCGTCCGACCCGGCCGTCCTCGCCCAGATCTACGGGACTGGACCGATCAGAGGTCAGGGACCAGAGCCGTCAGCCGATGGTGTCGCGCACCTGACGCTCATCACCTGCATCGGGAACTGGGTCCGCACCGCGGGCACCTTCGATCATCGCCTGGCGGTCTACGCGGTGGCCCTACCTTCTGCGACTCCGCATGTTTCGTCTCGCTTCTAATCCGCAGACGGCAGGGTCCGCTGGCGGACGCCGTAGAGCGCGACGGTCGCCGCTCCGACTCCCAGCACCACCGCGATAAGTCCGCCCAGCACCAGGAGCAGTTGGCGATTCGCAGCGCCGTACGCGATGGCGCCCAGGCCGCCGAGGCCGGCGAAAAGGACGACAGCCGCCGCAAGCGCGAGCGTGGCGGGCGTGACCCAGGTGGTGCGTAATGACAGGCCGCCTGGTCGCGACCACATCAGCCCCATGAACAGGTCGGCCAGGGGTAGCAGCCGCAGCTGCCAGCCATCGAGCGGCGGGGTGTTTTTCGGGACTCGGGTCCAGGGATAACTCACGGAGCGAATAACGTTAGTACGCCCCGGATTGATTCACCAACGCCGAAACTCATAGAATCCGCCCGCAATGATGCGGGTCCCCGGCATCCGGATGATCGCTCCGGTTCTCGCTTTTGCCCTGGCGGCGTGCGGCGCCGCCCAGGCGGGCATGCAGGGCCGACCATCCGCTTCGGCCGTATCGCCCACTCCTTCGCCGACGCCCTCGCCGTCGCCCACACCGACACCCCATGTCGTCATCGACGCCGCCTACGTCGCCAGTGAGCTGGGCACTGTCGAAGACGCGATTCGGATGGCAGACACTCCGGGGGACGAGTACGCCAGTCTCGGTGACCGTCAGCAGCAGGCGTACCAGCTCCTGGCGGCGCACCCGGACTGGGTGCCGGCGGTCCTCAACGCGGTTTCCCCAACGGCGCGATCGGCGATCCAGGACAACCTCAGCGCGGCGCAGCAGATCGACAGCCTGAACGGGTCCCGCAGCTCCCTGCCGCACTGGCAAATCGTTGCCCCGCCAGCACCCGAGGTTCTGCTCGGGTATTACCGCGAAGCGCAGGCGGCCTACGGCATCCAGTGGCAGTACCTCGC
>Ga0209009_1000124_pt1 | contig 32077 bp, 30 predicted proteins | sample BlaSpr_A8_OM3_M2_FD_187979 | JGI IMG/M metagenome (GOLD analysis project Ga0209009, IMG submission 187979) | Forest soil microbial communities from Thunder Bay, Ontario, Canada - Black Spruce, Ontario site 2_A8_OM3_M2 (SPAdes) (version 2) | ecosystem: Environmental > Terrestrial > Soil > Boreal... | reverse complement strand
CCTTCCACCTCCGAGGCGGCGGATGACTCTTCCTCGTACAGGTCTTCCTTGCGCACGAGGTTGTACTTCTTGGCATAGTAGCGAAAGGAGCGGAAAGACATCCGCAGGAGCTCGGCCGCCTTTGTCTGCACGCCGTCGCAGCGGTCGAGGGCCTCGCGCATGAGGCGTTTTCCGACGGCTTCCAGGTAGGCCTCGAGGTTGATCCCCTCGGCCGGCAGGCTCTCGAAATCGGGGACCCGCGTGCGGACACCGAGCGCGATCGCCTCGGGCAGGCTCGAAGCGGTGATGACGGGCCCTGCCTCGAGCGCGACCGTCCGCTCGAGCGTGTTCTCGAGCTCGCGCACGTTGCCCGGCCAGGTGTACGCCTCGAGCATGCGCATCGCCTCCGTCGAGATCTTCTTCTCCGGAATCTTCTGCTCCTTGCAGATCATCGTGATGAAGTACTGCGTGAGCGGCGCGATGTCCTCGACGCGCGAGCGCAGCGACGGCAGCACGATCGGGATGACGTTGATCCGGTAGAAGAGATCCTCGCGGAAGACTCCCCGGGAGACGAGATCGGTCAGGTCCTTGTTGGTCGCGGCGATGATGCGGACGTCCACGCTCGTCTCTTCGTTGCCCCCGACCTTGCGGATCACCTTCTCCTGGATCGCGCGGAGCAGCTTGACCTGCATCGTCAGCGAGGTCTCGGAGATCTCGTCCAGGAAAAGCGTCCCTGCGTCCGCCTCGGAGAAGAGGCCCCGTTTCTCCTTGATCGCCCCGGTGAACGCGCCCCGCTCGTGGCCGAAGAGCTCGGACTCGAGCAGCGTCTCGGGAAGCGCGCCGCAGTTGATCGAAACGAACTTCTTGTCCTTGCGAATCGAGGTGTAGTGGATCGCGCGCGCGATCAGCTCCTTGCCGGTGCCGCTCTCCCCGGTCAGGAGCACGGTCGAGGAGACCCTGCCGATCCGCTCGATCGTGCGGAAGATCTCCTGCATGCGGGAGCCGCGTCCGATGATGTTCGCGAACGTGTAGCGGGCGGCGAGCTCCTGCTTCAGATAGATGTTCTCGTCCTGGAGATGCTTTTCCCCGAGGGCCCGGTCCACGATGAGTCCCAGCTCTTCGATATCGAAGGGCTTGGAGATGTAGTCCACCGCGCCCGCTTTCATGGCCTCGATGGCGTCCTTGGCGGAGGTGTGGGCCGTGATCATGATCACCGGCGTCTTCGGGTTTTCCGCTTTGGCCTTGCGCAGCAGGTCGAGCCCGTTGCCGTCGGGCATCTTGATATCGCAGAGGATCAGGTCAGGCGAGGAGCGGATCGCCGACGCGGACCCCTCGGCGTAGTTGGAGGCGGTCAGGACCTCGAAGCCCCGCTTGTGAAAGAAGAACGCGAGCATGTCGCGGATCGAGGCCTCATCGTCCACGATGAGCAAGCGAGCGCCGCTCACGAGGCCACCGCGTTCAAGGATGCGGGAGCCGCCGGGGACTCGTTCCGGGCGGAATGGCGCGGCAGCAGGACCGTCACGGCCGTCCCCTCTCCGGGCCTCGATTCTGCGTCAATGGCTCCTCCGTGGTCTTCGACGATCCTGCGAACGATCGCCATCCCGAGCCCGGTTCCCCCGTCGAAGGCCGTGGAAAAGGGGGTAAAGAGACGAGCGAGTTCCTCTTCGCTCATTCCTCGGCCGGTGTCGGAGAACCGGATGCTATACCAGGCGCCCTCCTCGCGTCCAAGGACGGTCAGAGTTCCGCCGGCCGCCATCGCGCGCACGGCATTCTTGGCGACGTTGTAGATGATCTGCCGGATCTGGTCCCGGTCGCCCGAAAGGACCGAGCGCGGCGGCGAGACCCGGACCTCGATCCGGTGCGCGTCGGAGATCTCGTCGGAAAGCCGGAAGAGATCCATTACCTCCGTCACGGCGGTCGCAACGTCGAAATCGGCGACTCGCCGTTCCTGCGGCCGCACGAAGCGAAGGAAGTCTTCCAGGATCTTGGAGAGGCGGTTGGACTCGGAGACGATGATCTCCATGAGCCGCCTCTCGGCCGAGCCGACGGTCAGCTCGTTGGAGAGGACCTGGACGGAGCCGGAGATCGAGGCGAGGGGGTTGCGGATCTCGTGCGCAATGCCGGCCGCGAGCTCTCCCACGGCGGCGAGCTGCTCGTTGAACCGCGCCCGGCGCTCGAGTTTCTTGACCTCGGTCAGGTCCTGAAACAGGATGAGGAGCCCCTGCTCGTCGTCCGCCTCCCGGAGGCCGCGAAGAGAGTAGCCGAGCACCCGCCTCAGGCTCCCGCGGTCCGCCTCGGTCTCTCCCCGGAACGTATCCCACCCGTGCCCGCGGTCCCAGACCGTCGCCCAGTCCTCCGGCAGGACGAAGCCGAAGTCCGACAGGGACCTTCCGGCGACGCCGGCCGGGTCCACGCCGAGGATTTCGCCGCCGGCGCGGTTCAAGAACGTGATCCGCTGGACGGAGTCGGTCGTCATCAGTCCGGAGGACATGGAGGCGATTACGTTGCCGTGGAGATTCTGGAGGCGATGGAGCGCCCTCTGCCGCTGCTCGAGCTCCGTCCGCGCCGCGCGGAGCTTTTCGGAGAGATAGGCCGACATGAAGGCCACGCCGTAGAAGCCGGCGATCGTGACGACGAGGTTGTAGCGGACGCGGGGGCTGGCCCACTCCGTTGCGGGAGCGAGCGGGGGCAGAGGCAGGACCCCCTTTGCCAGAAGCTCCACGACCCCGCCGTAGAAGAGGGCTCCCACGGTCGCCACCACGACCGCCCCGGGGCGGAAGAGCAGGAACGCGGACGTGCCGATGATGACCAGGTAAAGGAAGTTGAAGACCGAGTAGGGGCCCCCCGAGAGATACACGAGGATCGTGACGAGCACCAGGTCTCCGAGGAGCTGGAAGTAGGCGCAGAAACGGGCCGGGAGCAGCCGCCCGAGGGTCCACTGGAGGATCCCGAGGAAGAGCGCCGCCGCGTTCAGGCCGAGCAGCGAGTACACGAAAGTCGAGGGCAGATCGACGCCGGAGCTCGCGTGCAGGAGGAGCGTGGAAAGGAGAATCACGAGCAGGACGACGATGCGGATCGTCGTCAGCCAGTTGAGGCTGCGCCGCAGGGACTCCTGCGCATTTTGCGGGAACGTGGGCAAACTCCGCGCTCCCACGCTCAAGACACGATTCTCCTCAGCCGATCTTGTTGATCAGCGTGAACATCGGGAGGTACATGGCGATGACGATGCCGCCGATGACGATGCCGAGGATGAAAATGAGAAGGGGCTCGAGCAGCTTGACGAGGCCGGCCACCGCCACGTCCACCTCGTCTTCGTAGAAGTCAGCGATCTTGTTGAGCATCGCGTCGAGGGCTCCCGTCTGCTCGCCGACGCCGATCATCTGCGTGACCATGTTTGGGAAGATGTTGGTCGCCTTGAGCGGCTCGACGATCGTCTTGCCCCCCTCGACGCTCCGTCGCGTTTCGTAAATCGCGTCTTCCACGATGGCGTTGCCCGCCGTGCGCGCGGTGATGTCGAGACTCTCGAGAATGGGAACGCCCGAAGAGGTCAGCGTTGCGAGCGTCCGGCAGAAGCGGGCCACGGCGACTTTTCGAAAGATGTTCCCGAGGATCGGCATCTTCAGGAGGAGTCCATCGATGACGCGCCGCCCGCTGTGGGTGGCGTGGTAGCGCCGGAGGAAGTAGACAAAGGCCCCGATACCGATCACGAAGAAGATGAAGTAGCGCGCCAGGAAGTTGGAGGACGCGATCACCACGCGCGTCGGCAGAGGCAGCTCGGCCCCGAGGCTCGTGAAGAGGGCGGCGAACGTCGGAATGACCTTGAGCAGGATGACGGCGACGACGATGGCCGCGATGACGATGACCGCGATCGGGTAGATCATCGCCGAGCGCACCTGCGCCTTGAGTTTCACGACTTTTTCGATGTAGATGGAGAGGCGCTGCAGGATCGTGTCGAGGATACCGCCCGCCTCCCCGGCCGCGACCATGTTCACGTAGAGGCTGTCGAAGGCCTTCGGATGCCGGCGCATCGCGTCGGCCAGCGTCGAGCCGGCCTCCACGTCCTGGCGGATCTGGAGCAGGATTTTCTGGAACGTCTTGTGCTCCTGCTGGTTGGCCAGGATCTCGATGCATTGAACGAGCGGCAGGCCCGCGTCGATCATGACGGAGAACTGCCGCGTGAACACCGCGAGCGTCTTGGGGGGGACCTTGCGGCCCATCTTCGTGAGCGAGATCTCCTTGCCCCGCTCGCGAATACCCGTGACGACGATGTTCTGGCGGCGCAACGAAGCGAGCGCGACCTCCTTCGAGTCCGCGACGAGGACTCCTTCCTTGACGAGGCCGGCGCGATTGCGCCCTTTCCAGGCGTAATTCGGCATGTCAGCCCGGCTCGTTCATTGTCAGGGGGCGGAGGGAGTCGTTCATGGGTGAGGCGGCCTCAAGAGCGGCGCCCGGCGGAGGCGGGCGCCGTTGGCGCGTTCAACCCGGCGCCGCGCCCGATGAGCTCCTGCAGCTCGTCCGGGTTCGAGGACCGCGACAGGGCGGACTCGAGAGTGATCAGCTTGCGGTGGTACAGCGTGGCCAACGACTGGTTGAAGGTCTGCATCCCGAACTTGGACTGGCCCGTCTGCATCGTCGAATAGATCTGGTGGACCTTGTCCTCCCGGATCAGGTTGCGGATCGCGGCGTTGGGCACGAGGACTTCCATCGCCATGATGCGGCCCTTGCCGCTCGCCCGCTCGAGCAGCGCCTGGCAGAGGATTCCTTCGAGCACGAAGGAGAGCTGGGTGCGGATTTGCGTCTGCTGGTGCGCGGGGAAGACGTCGATGATGCGGTTGATCGAAGAGATGGCCGAGTTGGTGTGGAGAGTGGCGAGGGTCAAGTGCCCCGTCTCCGCGATGCGCAGCGCCGATTCGATGGTCTCGAGGTCGCGCATCTCGCCGATCAGGACCACGTCCGGGTCCTCGCGGAGGCAGGCCCGCAGGGCATTGGGGAAGGAGTGCGTGTCCGCGTGGAGCTCGCGCTGATTCACGAGGCACTTCTTGTGCTGGTGGAGGAACTCGATCGGGTCCTCGATCGTGACGATGTGGAACTGCCGTTCGGCGTTGATCTTGTCGAGCATCGCGGCGAGCGTCGTCGTCTTGCCGGAGCCGGTCGGACCGGTGACGAGGATCAGCCCGCGCGGCTTGTCGCACAACGTCTCGACGATCGTCGGCAGGCCAAGCTCGCGGAATCCGAGGATCTGGTAGGGGATCTGCCGGTAGACGCCGGCGACCGCGCCCCTCTGCATGAAGTTGTTGGCGCGAAAACGCGCGAGGCCCTTGACGCCGAAGGAGAAGTCGAGCTCCAGGCTCTCCTCGAAGCGGTGCTTCTGGCTGTCGGTCAGGACCGAGTAGGCCAGGTGCTTGGTCTCAGAAACCGTCATCGGGGGATAGGGCAACGGGATCAGTCGGCCGTCCAGGCGCACCATGGGAGGAGAGCTGGTTGTCAGGTGCAGATCGGAAGCACCCATCTCAACCATCTGCTTCAACAATTGATGAAGTGTCGTATCGCTGGGCATTCGGTCCTCTAGCGGAAGTGCGTTAGTTTAGCCGGTCCCGGCCGGAAAGGGAAGGCTGACCGGCCTGGATGCAAGGTGTTAGGTGGTAGGTCGTAAGTGGTCGGGTCCGGGGCTTCCCTATCACCTACCACCGATCACCTACCACCTGCCACCTCATCAGAGGACCGTCTCCCGCAGCACTTCTTCCAGGGTCGTGACCCCCCCCCGGATCTTGTGGAGCCCCGAGGAGCGCAGGCTGACCATCCCTTCCTCGATCGCCTTGCGTTTCAACTCGATCGTGGTGGCGCCCGTCAGGATCATCTCGCGGATCTCGTCGGAGAAGTGCAGGACCTCGTAGAGGCCGACGCGCCCCTTGTAGCCGGCGTTTCCGCACCGCTCGCATCCCCGGCCCCGTTTGATCTTCAGGCTCTTGACCTCGTCGGGGGCGAATCCGATCTGAATGAGCATCTGCGGCGGCGTCTCCACTTCCTCGGCGCAGACCGTGCAGATCCGGCGCACGAGGCGCTGCGAACAGATGGCATTGATCGACGTGGCGACGAGGAAGGGCTCGATGCCCATGTTCATGAGGCGGCTGACGGTGGACGTGGCGTCATTGGTGTGGAGGGTCGAGAGAACGAGGTGCCCGGTCAGGGCGGCCTTCACGGCGATCTCGGCCGTCTCGAAGTCGCGGATCTCGCCGACCAGGATGATGTCGGGGTCCTGCCGCAGGAAGGAGCGCAGCGCCGAGGCGAAGGTCAGTCCGATCTGTTCCTTCATCTGGACCTGGTTGATCCCGGCCAGGTTGTACTCGATCGGATCCTCGGCCGTCAGGATGTTGACGGTCGGGTCGTTCAACTGCGCGATCGCGGAGTAGAGGGTGTTGGTCTTGCCCGAGCCGGTCGGGCCCGTGACGAGAACGATGCCGTAAGGGCGGTCGATCGCGTCCTTGAAACGGCGCAGCGGTTCCGCCTCGAAGCCGAGCTGCGTCATGTCGAGCTGCAGTTTCGTCTTGTCGAGGAGCCGCATGACGACCTTTTCGCCGAACTGCGCGGGGACCGTCGAGACGCGCAGATCGAGGTCGCGCGAGCGCTCTTCGACGCGCAGCCGGATCTTGATGCGGCCGTCCTGGGGAAGCCGCTTCTCGGCGATGTCGAGCTTGGCCATGATCTTCAGCCTCGAGATCAGCGGATCACGCGTGCGCATCGGAAGGGCCATGATGTTGTGGAGGATGCCGTCGATGCGGAACCGGACCCGGAATTCCTTCTCGTACGGCTCGACATGGATGTCGGAGGCGCCGGCCTTCAGCGCCTCGATCAGGATCAGGTTCGAGAGCTTGATGATGGGAGCGGACTCGCTCGACCTGGCGAGGTCGATCAGGTCGATCTCCTCGCCTTCCTCGCCCTTGATGACGTCCACGTCGGCGCCGGTCTCGACTCCCGTGATCTCGTCCATGTTGATCTCGCCCAGGCCGACGCCCGCCATGTCGTCGGCGGTCAGGGCTGAGGAGGCCATGACCTCTTCCATGCTCCCCTCGGGCGGCGCATAGCCCGTCGAAGACCGCGTCTTCTCCTTCAGGACGACCGAGCGCGGCGTGCCGTAATGGCGGTCGATCGCCTTGCGCAGCGCGACCGCGGACGTGACGACCGGCTCGACGTTGTAGCCGGTCATGAACTTGATGTCGTCCATCGCGAAGACGTTGGTCGGATCACCCATCGCGATCGTCAGGGTGGCGCCGGTCTTGTTCACGGGAAGGACACCGTACTTGCGGGCGACATCGCCGGGGACGATCTTGATGACCGACGGATCGATCTCGAAGCTGGCGAGGTCGATCGAAGGCACGCCGAACTGCTGCGAGAGGGTCTCGGTGATGTCGTTTTCGCTCACCGCCCCGACCCTTACCAAGGCCTCGCCCATCTTGCCCCCCTCCTCGCGCTGCGACTTGAGAGCGGCATCGAGCTGGTCCTGCGTGATCAGTTTTGCCTTGAGAAGGAGGTCTCCGAGTTTAACGACCATGGGTTCTTGAGATTGTACCCTAGCGGTGCAGGGTGGAATGTCCAAAGCCCAAAGTCCAAGTCCAAAGGGGACACTGACCGCCGGTCCTACCCTGGATCTTGGACCTTGGACCCTGGACTAGTTCCGTTCGATCGCCTTGAGCTTGCCTACCAGGGTGCCGACCTTCAGCTTCGAGCGGAGCTGGACGGGGACTTTCCGGGCGTCGTCGGTCAGCCAGAGCACCAGGTTTTTTCCCATGAGGCCGCTGCCGCCGCTCTTCGGCTCGACGCGGATCGTCCGGAAGGTCCCCGCGGGAACGACGACCGTCTCGCGGCCCTGGATCTCGACTTTCAAGGCCCGGGGCTCGTAAGAGAAGACCTGGAGCTCGATCGGTTTCTCTCCTTCGAGGTTCAACGTGCGCAGGTAGTAGACGGAGGAAAGAGTGTCGAGGGTCGCGTCCTGGAGCGGGACCGGCACTCCCTGCTGCCGCGCGATTCCTTTGTCGTAATCGAACTCGGTCAGCTCGTCCTTGACGCGCTTGCCCTCGACGGTGTGCTTCTCGAAGCGGAGCGACCGGAAGGACTTCGGGTCGATCCACGAAACGATGTTGTCCCGGACGAGGAAGAACCTGGACAGGAAGTTGTTGGAAAGCGCCGACATCTCGAACCGGTAGGCGGCTCGTCCCTGCAGTTGCGTCGCGCCCGCCGAGAGCGTCAGCTCTCCGCCCGCGACACCGAGGATCGTCATCGCGTAGCGAAGCGTCTCGCCGAGGAAGGCGGGAGGATCCGGCTTCTCCTGCGCCGGGAGGGACGCTTGCCCGGACACGAGCGCGAGGAGGAGTACGAGAACCCGAAGCCGCCTCAACGTCTCAAACGGACAGGAACAGCCGCCGGGGGGTTCGGCGGACCACAAGGTCCCACGCTGAGATTGCCCGGACACGTTCCCGGATGAGGGCTGTTACCGAAAGTCATTGATCTTTTCCGCATTCCTCACGAGTGCGACAGCCTTGCGCGCGACCGTTTCGACGGAGGCCGTGTGATCGTAACCCAACGCGGCGCCGCGGTAGGGACCGTTGCGCTCGGGAACGTTGCGGCGATGCGCGCCCGGGACGAAGAGGGCGAGGGCCGCGACGCCGAGGGCGTCTGCCAGATGGACGGGCCCGGTGTCCGCCGCGACGAAGAGGCGGGCGCGCGCCATCACGTGGGCGAGTCCCCGGAAGTCGAGCGGCGGGATCTTCACCGCGGAAGGGAGCCGCGCGGACAGAAGGGCGACGCGGTCCTCGTCCCCCGGGCCCCACGAGATCACGGGGAAGAGGCCCGGGTCCTGTTGGAGACGCGACGCGAGGTCCGCGTACTTCTCCTCCCCCCACGTTTTCTCGGCGCGCGCGGCTCCGGGGTGGTAGAGGGCGAACCGGGCCGGCAGGGAGCCGAGAAAGGCGCTCGCGGCGGGGCTCTCGCGTTCGAGCAGGTAGCGCGCGTCCGGGGCCCTCCGCGTGACCGGCAGCCCGAGCGGGGCAAGGAGGCTCAGGTTCTGATCGACGACGTGAACGGCGCCCCGCTCGATGTCGATCCCGGTGCTGACGAGGACGGCTGAGGAAGGCTCGCGGCGAGCCGCCGCGGAGAAGCTCACGACCGGGGCCCCGGCCATCCTGGCCAGGAGCGCCGATTTCCAGAGACCCTGGACGTCCACGGTCCTGTCCGGCTCGAACTCCTTGAGCGACTGTCGCAGCTGCCCGATTTCACGCCAGGAGGCCGGAGAGAACGGATTGCGGCGCCAGCGGCGCGTATCGGCCAGAAAAAGGCGCTCGAGGGCAGGGTTGCCCTCGAGGAGGCCGCCATACCGGCGGTCGGTCAGCCACCCGACCGTCGCTCCCGCGGCCCTTGCGTTCGCCGCCAGCGGGAGCGCGTGGACGATGTCTCCCATGGCGGAAAGACGGACGATTAAGACCCTCATGAGCCGTTAAACGTTAAACGTAAAACGAATCCAGGCCACGTTTGACGTTTCACGTTTTACGCTTTACGAATCTTCTCGATGAGGTCGGTCGTGGCGTGGTCCTTCGGGTCTCCGACGATCGCCGTTTTTCCACCGTAGGAGGCGACGACGTCGCGCTCGGGGACGGACTCGGGCGTGTAGTCGGTCCCCTTCGCGTGGATTTCGGGCTTGAGCTCCGAGAGGAGCGCGGCCGGGGAGTCTTCGTCGAAGAGAACGACGGCGTCCACGCAGGCCAGGGCCGCGACGACCTCCGCCCGTTCCCGTTCCGGCAGGACGGGGCGGCCATTTCCCTTCGATCGCCGGACGGACCGGTCGGAGTTGATTCCCACCGCGAGCCAGCTTCCCTCGCGCCGGGCCGCCTCGAGATATCGGACGTGGCCGACGTGCAGCAGGTCGAACGCCCCGTTGGCAAAGACGATCCGCCGGCCCGCGGCTCTCTCGCGAGCCGCTGCCACGAGGAGTTCCTCGCGCGAGAGGATCTTCGAAGTGGTCATGAGTCGTAAAACGTAAAACGTAAAACGTAAAACGAAAGACGGAGTCCGGGCCACGTTTCACGTTTCACGTTTCACGTTTCACGTTTTGCGGTCACGAGAGGATCACCCGGTCGGACGCGATGGCGTCGCGGAGCTCCCCGGGCGTGACGACGGCCGTCCCCATCTTCATGACCACGACGCCGCCCGCAAAGTTCGCGAGCAGGGCCGCCTCGAGAGGAGTGGCCCCCGAGGCGAGCGCGAGGGAGAAGGTGGCCAGCACGGTGTCGCCCGCTCCCGTGACGTCGGCGACCTGGTCTGTCCCGTGGACGGGGATGTGGACGGGAGGATCGCCGTCGCGGAAGAGCGTCATTCCCCGCGACCCGCGCGTGACGAGAAGCATCGGGCAGCCCGTCTCCTTGCGCAGCGCCGCGGCCGCCTGCTCGAGCATCACGGCGGAGTCGCCGAGCGGCTGCCCGGCGCACTCTTCCAGCTCCTCTTCGTTCGGCGTGAGCGCGTCGGCGCCGCGGTAGTGCCGCAGGCCGTGGCGCGAGTCCACGAGGATGGGCGCCGCCGCGGCCATCGCCCGGCGAAGAGGGGCAACGGAATCCTTCGAGACCGCGCCGTATCCGTAGTCGGAGAGGACGGCGCCCGAAGCCTTGTCGGCCGCTTCCTCGAGGCGGCTGTTCAACCGCGCGGCGGTCTCCTCGCCGGCGGAGAGGTGCGCCTCCCGGTCGAGCCGCACGATCTGCTGTTTGATCGAATGCGGGGCCCCGCCGAGGATGCGCGTCTTCATGGGAGTCGCGTACTCGGAGGCGGTGACCAGGCCCTTCGTCTCGATCCCCCGCTCTCCGAGGATCCGCATGAGCGTCCGCCCGGCCTCGTCGTCGCCGACCACCCCGACCGGCAGCGGCACTCCGCCGAGCGCCGCGATGTTGGCGGCGGTGTTCCCGGCGCCTCCCGGCAGACTCTCCTCCTTCCAGAATCGGAGGATCAGGACCGGCGCCTCGCGGCTGATTCGTTTCGGGTGGCCGTAGACGAAACGATCGAGAACATAGTCTCCCGCGACCACCAGGCGGCGCCCGGCGAGCGAGGAGACCAGAGCGATCAGGCGGTCCCGGATGTCGTCGAAGCCCATGAAACCCGGACTATAATTGGCGCCCTCGAGAAAGTCGCATGCTGGATTCTCACGTACTCGTCTTGAACAGGGTGTTCCAGGCCGTCCAGGTGACCTCGGTCCGGAAGGCCTTCTCCCTCTTTTACAAGGGGCATGTGAGAGCGGTCCTTCCCGATTACTCGACCTACGAGTTCGAGAACTGGTGCGACATCCCGGTGCAGCCTCAGGACGAGGTCGTTCTGACTCCGTCCATGGCGATCCGTGTCCCGCGCGTCATCGCGCTGAAGGACTTCGACCGCCTCCCGCGCCAGGATGTCAAGTTCTCGCGCCACAACATCTACGTCCGTGACGGGAACCGGTGCCAGTACTGCGGGCACAAGTTCTCCTCCTCCGAGCTGTCGCTCGACCACGTGATCCCGCTGTCGCGCGGAGGGCGATCGACCTGGGAGAACGTCGTCTGCGCGTGCCTCTCCTGCAACGTCAAGAAAGGCAACCGCAGCCCCCACGAAGCCTCGATGAGGCTGATCGCGCACCCGAAGAAACCGCGCTGGCACCCCGTCGGACACTTCGGCTCGAGCAAGGTCCATCCCGCCTGGCGCAACTTTCTCGACGTCGCTTACTGGAACACCGAGTTGAAGTGAGTTGTCAGTTCTCAGTTATCAGTTCTCAGTTCGGGTTTGAACTGATGACTGATCACTGAGAACTGAGAACTTCGTCGACGGCCTGCAACGCGTCTTCCGGCGTTATCTCCCTCATGCACTCGTGCCCGTAGGGGCATTCCTTGAGGAAACAGGGGGAGCAGAAGACATAGCGGTCGAGGACTCTGGCAGCAGGGCCCGACGGAGCGGTGCGGCCCGGGTCGGTCGGGCCGAAGAAGGCGGCGACGGGGACGCCGACGGCCGCGGCGATGTGCATCGGCCCCGAATCGTTCGACACGACGACCCGGGCGCAGGAGAAGAGCGCGGCGAGCTCCAGCGGGTCGAGATCCGCGCCGAGGACGGGCAGGCGCGCGCGTGCCGCGGCGGCGACGGCAGCGCCGAGAGCTTCCTCGCCTGGCCCGATGACGACGGCAGAGGCAAACCCGCGGGCGGCCAGCAGGTCGCCCAGCGCGCCATAGCGCTCGGGGGGCCAGCACTTGGTCCACCCGAATGCCGCGCCGGGCGCAAGAAGCGCCAGAGGCTCGTCCCGGTCGACGCCCGCGGCCTCCAGAGCGAAAGCGGCGCGGTCCAACCCCTTTGCCGTCACGGGCAGCCGCGGCGCCTCGAAATCGGGCTCGATGCCGCGCAATCGGAGGAGTGCGTCGTAGTCGCGGAGCTGGTGCTCTGTCCTGGACGGCGGGGGCAGAGCGTGCGTCAGCAACGGCCCCCGGTGGTCGGTGTCGTATCCGATCCGCACGGGGATCCCCGCGAGCCAGGGCGCGATCGCCGAGCGCAGGGAGTTCGGCAGCAGCCATGCCTCCGCGAACCGCCCCGCGCGCAGCCGCCGCGCGTCCTGGAGCAGCCCGGAGCGCTCCAAGACCGCGTCCGCGCTCCCTTCCGCGCGGAAAAGGGACGCTGCCCCGCGCCGCGCGAGGACCGTGAGTCCGTCCCCCGGCCTCGCCCGCCGGATCGCCCGCAGCGCCGGAAGCGCCATCACGCAGTCCCCCAGCCAATTCGGCGCCACGACCACCCGTCTGGTCTTCATAGTTTTTGGTTCTCAGTTTTCAGTTATCAGTTACGAAGCCAGGAGTGAAGAACCGACAACTGACAACTGACGACTGACAACTACTTCCCCGGCCTCGTCCGCCAGCGGTTATGCATCCAGAGCCACGCCGCGGGCTCTCCGCGGATCGCCTTCTCGGTCACGGCCATGTAACGCTCGGTGGCCCCCAACACGCGCTCCTCCCGGCTGCCGCCGGCCGGCCCGAACTCCTCCGCGAGGATGGGCTTTTCGAACTGGAGGCGATAGCGGCCCCGCCCGAGAGGCCACGTAAAGACCGGCACGACCGCGGCGTCCGTCTTCATCTGGAGGAGCGCGAGAGAGGGCGTCGTGGCCGCCGGGCGGCCGAAGAAGGGGACGAAGACCGCTTCCTCCGCGAGCACGTTCTGGTCCACGAGGATCGCGACGGTCTCGCCGCGCCGGATCGCTCTCAAGATCTCGCGCGCCGCGTCCTTCTTTTGGATAACGCGATTGCCCAGAAGCGTGCGCCGGTGCTCCAGCTCTTCTTCGAGCAGCGGGTTGTCCAGAGGCCGGACGACCGAGGAGATCGGCCCCGCGATGAGACCGGCGCGGATGGCGCCCAGCTCCCAGCTGCCGAAGTGCGCCGAGAGGAGGAAAACGCCCTTGCCGCGCGCGCGCGCCGCGGCAAAGTGCTCCTCCCCGGCGAGGCTGACGCGGGAAAGGATGTCTTCGCGGGTGAGTCCCGAGGACTCCAGAAACTCCATGAACGCGGCCCCGAGGTTCCCGGCGCAGCCGCCGGCGATCCGGCGGATCTCGGCGGCGCTCTTCTCCGGAAACGCGCGGGTCAGGTTTTCGCGGAGGATGCGGGCGCGCGAACGGGAGAGGAGGAAGTAGAGCCGTGCCGTGCCGCGGCCGAATCCGGTCGAGGCGCCCGGCGACAGGAGCTTCAGGGTCCCGAGCGCGGCGCGGAGGAGCCCGTGCTCCAGGCGGTGGCGCAGGTACGAGCGCTGCCGCTTTCGCGGGAGTGGCGGTTTCTCTTTCGCCGCCGGCCTCGTTGCCGGCGCACCGGACGCATCCGGCAGCGGGCTCACCGGCGGCCCCTGGCCGAGCCGCGCGGAGCGGGGCTGATGCGGGAGGCGAGGAACGGAAAGAAGCCCGGCTCGGCGACTTCCACGGCGAGTCGGACCGTTACGAGGGGAAGCCTCAAACGGCCCGCCAGCTTGACCGCGTCTTTCTCGGTCGTCAGGACCCAGGAAGCGCCGGCCGCGTCGGCGGTCCGATGAATGCGCGCGACGTCCCGGTCCGTGTACCGGTGATGGTCGCGAAACACGAGGGTCTCCCCGGCCGTCAAACCGAGCTCCGCGAGCGTCGAGGCGAACCCCGCGGGCCTCGCCACGCCGCAAACAGCCAGGAAGCTTCGCTCCGTCAGGGAGCTACCTTCGATCAGAGTCCCCTTCTCGTCGTAGAGGCCGGCCGCCTTGAGCCTTGCCGTGAACACCGGAGTCCCCGGGTTCCACTGCTCGAGGATCGAGAGCGCTTGCGCGGAGGGGGCGCCGAGCTCGACCCGCGTAAACACGAAGGCGTCGGCGCGCGCGAGCGCCGAAAGTGGCTCCCGAAGCCGGCCTCGCGGCGGGAAGCGCCCTCCTCCGAAAGGATCGTGGGAATCCAGGAGGAGAAGGTTGGCGTCGCGCTGGATCGCGAGGTGCTGAAAGCCGTCGTCGAGGAGGAAGATGTCCGCACCGAGGCGCTCCGCGGCCGCGGCCGCTTCGACGCGGCGTTTCGCCACGACGATCACGACGCCCGGCAGACGCGAGGCGAGGGCCACCGGCTCGTCTCCACCCTCCTCGGGCGAGACCAGCGCGCCGTTGCCTTCCGAGACGACGACGACGCCCCCGGACCCGCGGCCGTAGCCGCGCGACAGGATGGCCGGGCACCTCCCCTCGAAGCGGAACCGGCGCGCGAGATGCGCGACAAACGGCGTCTTGCCCGTGCCGCCCATCGTGAGGTTCCCGACCGAGATGACGGGATGGGCGAGGCGGTGCGAAGGAGCCCCGCCGGTCGCGTAACGGCGCGCCCGGGCCTCGAGGAGGCGCGCATAGAGGCGGGAGATCATGGCGCCGCCGCTCTTTCGCGCGGGCGTCGAGAGAGCAGCTTCGCCACCGAATCGGCGGTCAGAGCCGCTGCGCCGCGGCTTTCCGAAACGAAGCGACGGGCGCTTTCCCCTCGCAAAGCGGTCGCGCTCGGGTCCGCGAGCGAACGGGTAATCGCCCCTCGCAGCTCCCGACCGTCCGCCACGCGCTCGAGGATCTCGCGGCGCTCTCCCGACCCGGTGATCTCGCGGAAATTGCCGGTGTTCGGACCGACGACGACGGCGACTCCCTGCGCCCACGCCTCGATCGGATTGTGGCCCCCGGTCGGGACGAGACTGCCTCCGAGAAACGCGAGGAAAGTCTGCCGGTAGAGCGAGGAGAGCTCGCCGATCGAGTCGAGAAGGTAGATGTCGGGGGGAGAGTTGAGAGTTGAGAGTTGAGAGTTGAGAGGAGCAGGACCCGAAGGAGGAGTTTGGAGTTTGGAGTTTGGAGTTTGGATTTGGGAAGACGCGTCTGATGGCAGGGATCGGCGGACCAGGCTGAAGCCGGAGCGTTCGACGAGAGAGGCGACGTCGTCGAAGCGTTCGGGGCGGCGGGGAGCGATGGCCAGGAAGGGACGGGGATCGAGGTCCTTCCAGGCCTCGAGGACGATCTGCTCTTCTCCTTCGGAGGTCGACGCGGCGACGAGGATTGGCCGGCCCGCCGCGAAGGCGGTAAGCCTCGCGGCGTCCGCAAAGGGCGGCGCGGGGGAAAAGTCGTACTTGATGTTGCCCGTGACGAGGATGCGCCCTTGCGGGGCGCCGAGACGCGCGATCCTGTCCGCGTCTTCCGGGGTCTGCATGGCAAAGAGAGAGACGTTCTCCAGGATCCGGCTAAACCATTGGCGCAGAAGAAGATACCTGCGGAATGAACGGTCGGAGATTCGGCCGTTGACGAGCGCGATCGGCACGTCGCGGGTCCGCGCGCGCTCGAGCAGGAGGGGCCAGAGCTCCGTCTCGACGAGGACGATGAGCCCCGGCCGGACCGCAGTGAGGGCCTTTTCGACCGGACCCGCGAGGTCGAGCGGGAATGAGAAGACCTCGATGCCCGGACCGGCAAAACGGCGAGCCGCGTCGAGGCCGGCCGCCGTCGTGGCCGAAAGTCCGAGAGGGACCCCCGGCAACCGATTCTTCAAGGCCTCCAGCAGGTTGCGGGCCACGCTCACCTCTCCGACCGACACGGCATGGACCCAGATCCCTCCGGCCAGGTCCGGGTAGGGGGCAAGTCCGAGTTTGCCGCGAACGTCTCCTATCCGCCTCCGGCCCGTGACCGACCGCAGCACCGCATAAGGGGCATACAGGATGAGCGCCATGACTGACAGCAGGCGGTAAAGGAACATCCGGCTCTGATTATCGCCGTTCGAGGAGCCGGTTGTGAGTTATGAGTCATGAGCTGTGAGTCAAGAGCCGGAATCCAGCGGCCGGAAAAGGAGGTCCAGACTCATAACTCACAACCCACAACCCACAACTCACAACCCCCGACTTGCCCGGACAGCAACAAACGTCTACCATTCAAGGGCTTATGTTTGGGAAAAAGCCGCCAACGGACGGGACGCCACCTCCGTATAAGGAGCGAATGGAGCTCGTTTACAGCGAGGAACGCCACCGCCACGAGGCCCGGGAGCTGCCGGATCGGGACCTCGCCGTGCAGGCGCGCGCGGGTGACATGCTGGCCTTCGAGGCGCTCGTCCTGCGAAAGACTCCGGCGGTGGTCTCGGTCGCCCGCAGGATCGTGGGCAACGCCGAGGACGCCCGGGACGTGACGCAGATGGCCTTTCTCAGGGTCTGGGAGCAGCTGTCCCGGTACGACGAGACCTATTCCTTCAATACGTGGCTTTACCGGATCGCGACAAACCTCGCGATCGATTTCCTGAGGAGCGCCCGCAGCCGTCAGAAAGCCCACACGGCCACTCTCCACCTCGTGCGCCTGCGCGAGGAGCAAACCGGCGCGGACACATCGCGCGCCGCCGAGGACGACTCGGCCACCCGGCTCTTCGACCGCATTGCCGGCCGCCTGACCGGCAAGCAGAAGGCGGCCTTCGTCCTGCGGGAAATGGAAGACCTGGACACGAGCGAGATCGCGGTCATCCTGAGCTGCGGCGAATCGACTGTCCGCAACCACCTCTTCAACGCGCGTCGGGTCCTTCGCCGGGAGATCGAGAGGGTCGCGCCGGGTCTCGCCGGCCGGAGCGGAAAGAAGCCATGACTCTCTCCTGCGGCGAAGTCCGCGGCCGCTTTGAAGCCTACGGCGCCGAGGCTTTGACCGCCGGCGAGCGCCGCGCGGTGCGCGAGCATCTCGGGACCTGCGAAGCCTGCCGGGCGGAGGCCTCCGCTTCCGACCCCCTGTTCGTTTTCGCCCGGGCCGGCGCCGTGCCGGTCCTTCCCGACGAGACGGCCGGGGTCCTCGCGGCGGTTCGCACGGGCATTGCGTTCAAGAAGGCGGAGAGCCGCCTGGAGGCCCCGACGGCCCGCCGGCGCGTGGGGGCGCTCTTCTCCGCGGCGGCCGCCGTGGCCCTGACGCTGCTCGCCCCCGGAACTCCGGCGCGCCGGTCTGCCATGGACGCTCTGAGGACGGAGCGCGAAGCGGTCCGGAGAAGCTTCGTGCCGGCGGGCAATCCCGCGCCCGCGCCGGCCGGGGAGATCCTCGAGAAGACGGGCGGGACGCGAAAGTATCCAGCGGACGCAACGATCTACGATTTCAGCCCGGGCGCCGGAGAGCCGCGCGTGGTCTGGATCGTGGACCGTTCGATCGATATCTAGAGATTGAAAGACTGAAGGATTAAAGGATTGAAGGACTGAAGGATTGAGGGATTGAGGGATTGAACGATTGAGTTTCGGCTCAATCCGTCAATCATCAATCTTTCAATCATCAATTCCGGGGGCTCCGGCTCAATCCATCAATCATCAATCTTTCAATCGTCAATTCCTCGGGTCTCGGGGTTTTTATTCGAGTGAGAAAAAGAAGTTTCTTCGCGGCCTGCGTGGCCATTTCGTTGAACGCGCTGGCGCTCTGCGCCGCCGAGCCAGCGGCCCGGAGCACCCCGGCCGACGCCTCCGTGCGGGTCTTCGTCCTGAAATACAAGCGCGTCGAGGAGGCGGCCCTGCTCATCCGGCCCCATCTGTCCGACTCGGCGTCGGTCACGCTGACGCAGAAGTTAAACGCCATGACCGTCACCGACCGGGAGCAGAACTTGAAGACGATCGGCCGGGTCATCGCGGATTTCGACGCTCCTCCGCGCGGCTTCACGTTCGCCGTCAAGCTCATTCGGGCTCGCGCCGACGCGGCGGCCGGCACCATGGCCCAGGAGATCGGAGGGCTCGGGGCGCGCTTGAAGTCGATGTTTCAGTTCAACGACTATTCGCTCATCGACTCGGCGGTGATGCAGGGGGTGGAAGGCCTTCCCGTGTCCTACCGTCTCGGCGACGAATACATCCTGACCTTCTTGATCGGGCCCGCCAGCTCGGGAGACGAGCTGCTGCTTTCCCCCTTCGCCCTGTCGCGCGTCAAGAAGGACGAGCAGGGACACCCGCAACAGGTTCCTCTCTACCGGGCGGCCATTTCGGTGACCTTGAACCAGACGCTGGTCGTCGGGGCTTCCAAGGAGGAAGGCTCGAAGAACGCCCTCATCCTGATCCTTCTCGCGCAGGAGACGGCCCGGCCGGGCTCGCCCGGCGGAAAGTCGGTCAAGAAATAATGAGCCGCGAGTTCCGGGTCAAGATCGGCTGGCCCGACGGCTCCGTGGCGGAGGAGGCCGTGCAGGCGGCCGACGCCGCCGCAGCCCGCGTCGAAATGGAGCGGCGCGGCGGCCACGTCTTCGAGGTGCGCCGCGAGGGGCTGTCCTTCGCCGCGCGCCGGCAGCGCCGCGGGCGGATCAAGATGCGGGACTTTCTCATCTTCAACCAGGAGCTGATCGCGCTCCTGAAGGCGGGCCTGCCCGTCGTCCACTCCCTCGAGCTCCTCCTGGAACGGCAGGAGAGCCCGACGCTGCGGAGGGTCCTCGGGGACATCCGGACGCGCGTCAACGCGGGCGCCGCCATCTCCGACGCCTTCGCCGAGCAGGGAGATCTCTTCCCGCGACTCTACTGGACCTCGCTGAAGGCCGGGGAGAAGAGCGGCGAGATCGAGAGCGTCCTGCGGCGGTACGTGAAGTACCAGCGGACCGTCATGGCGCTCTTCCGCAAGGTGGTCTCGACGCTGGTGTATCCGGCGATCCTGATCTGCCTGTCGATCGTCCTGATCGCGATCCTGATGACCGTGGTCATCCCGAAGTTTCAGGATTTCTTCGGAGACTTTCAGGCGGACCTTCCGCTCCTGACGGTCGTGGTCATCAAGACCGCCGCCTTCCTCCGCGCCAACATCGTCTTCCTCCTGGGAGGCCTCGTGGCCGCCGTGTTCTTCGGCTTGCGCTTTCTCAAGTCGCCGCGCGGCGCCGAGTGGGGCGACGCCGCGTTGCTGAAGGTCCCGGTCATCGGCGGGATCTTCCGGCGGTTCGCAATCACGCAGTTCACGAGGAGCCTCGCGACGCTGCTCGGCGGCGGCACGCCGCTCGTTCCGGCGCTCGAGAACGCGGCCGCCGCCGTCGGCAACCGGCACGTCTCGCGCCGGGTCGGCGAGGTCATTCCACGCGTGCGCGAAGGCGGCGAGCTCTGGAAGGCGCTCGACGGGACCGGTATCTTCACCAACCTCACGATCGAAATGATCAAGGTCGGCGAGGCGTCGGGGGCGCTCGAGGAAATGCTGATATCGGTTTCGGATTTCTATGACGAAGAGATCGACCTGCTGCTCGGGCGGGTGATCTCCTTCGTGGAGCCGTCGATCCTGGTGATCATGGGGGGCGTGGTCATGACGATCCTGCTCTCCGTTTACCTTCCGATCTTCAAGCTCATGTCGGCGATCAAGGGATAGTTTTCAGTGATCAGTTGTCAGTTTTCAGTTTGGAGGAGAGAAGTCGTAAGCCGACCGAAAGCGGAAAACCGAGAAGCGAAAACTGAGAACTGAGAACTGAGAACTGAGGGATAGCACATGGCGAAACAACAGGTCAACGGAACCGCCCTCGCCTCGGAGTCGGAGGCTCAGGCAATCGCCCTGGCGGAGCGGCTGGGCCTGCCCTACGTGGACGTGCCGTCCATCCGCATCGACCCGGAGCTCTTCCGCTCCATTCCCGTCGAGTGGATGCTCCGCTACGGCTTTATCCCGGAGAAGCGGACGGAGAAGTTCCTGACGATCATCTGCGCCGACCCGGGAGACGTCGTCAAGCTGGACGAGCTGGAGCTGCTGACGGGGCTTCCCCTGAGGCTCAAGGTCGGCAGCCAGGCCGCGATTACGGACATCCTCCAGAAGAGCGAGTCGTCGCAGCGGGTCCTCGACGAGGCGACCGAGGAGTTCCGCCTCCAGCTCGTCAGCGAGGACGAAGAGGGGGAGGAGACCCTCACGATCGATCGGATCACGCAGGACGCTTCTCCGATCATCAAGCTCGTGGACTCGATCGTCTTCAATGCCATCCAGCGGCGCGCCTCCGACATCCACATCGAGACCCAGGAGAACGTGGTCATCATCAAGTACCGGATCGACGGCGTCCTCTACCAGGCCATGGACCCGATCGACAAGAGGCACCACGGCACGATCATTTCGCGCATCAAGGTCATGTCGGAGCTGGACATCGCCGAGAAGCGAACGCCGCAGGACGGCCGCTTCAAGCTCCGGGTGCGCGGCCGCACGATCGACTTCCGAGTCTCGATCATGCCGACCGTCCACGGCGAGGACGCGGTCATCCGCATCCTCGACAAGGAATCGGCCAACGCCGAGTTCAAGAGCCTGAATCTCGACATCCTCGGGTTCGACGTCGAGACGAAGAAGAAGCTCCGCAAGTTCATCCGCGAGCCGTACGGCATGGTCCTCGTGACCGGGCCGACCGGCTCGGGCAAGACGACCACGCTCTACGCCTGCCTCTCCGAGATCCAGACGGTCGAGGACAAGATCGTGACGATCGAAGATCCGGTCGAGTACCAGCTGCGCGGCATCACGCAGATCCCGGTCAACGAGAAAAAGGGCCTGACGTTCGCGCGCGGGCTGCGTTCTATCCTGCGGCACGACCCGGACAAGATCATGGTGGGCGAGATCCGCGACGAGGAGACGGCCCAGATCGCGGTCCAGTCGGCTCTGACCGGCCACCTCGTTTTCACGACCGTCCACGCCAACAACGTCGTGGACGTGCTCGGCCGGTTCCTGAACATGAAAGTCGAGCTCTACAATTTCGTGTCGGCGTTGAACTGCATCCTCGCCCAGCGCCTGGTCCGCAAGATCTGCTCCCACTGCCGCGAGGCGGTCAAGATCTCCCCGGAAGTGCTCGCCGAGGCGGGGCTCGATCCGGCGGCCATGGGCAGCCAGGCCTTCTACGAGGGGAAAGGGTGCCTCGAGTGCAACGGCACGGGGTTCCACGGACGCATGGCGATCGCGGAGCTCCTGGACCTCTCCGACCGCATCCGCGGCCTGATCCTGGAGCGGCGGCCGGCGGCCGACATCAAGAGGGCGGCCAAGGAGGAGGGGATGATGTTCCTGCGCGACGCCGCTCTGGCCAAAGTCTTCGAGGGGTGGACGACCCTGAAGGAGATCAACAAGGTGACCTTTGTGGATTGAGGCTTCATTTCGCTCCGTGGCTCCAAGTCTCGGACGGGGAGACGGGGAGACGGGGAGAGTGGGAGAAGGAAGAACGGTCGGGCCTGTCCCCCCGTCCCCCCGTCACCCAGTCCCCCCGTCTGGAGCTCCAGCGCGATGAAGATCCGTCTCCTCAAACCGGTGGTGCCGCCGCACGTTTTCTGCCTCCTGGCCGAGGGCGTGACGTACGCAAACGTCCGGCGCGAGCAGCCGCCCGGCATCGCCTTTTCGCAGCACTTTCCCTATCCGGCCAACACAGTGGGAAGCGGCTCATCGGGGACGCCGCTCTTCTCCGCCGGCGCGATCGCCCCGGCCGTCGAAGCGGCGCGGCGTTTCGGAAAGGGGAGGCTCTCGCGGGCTTCCGTCGTCTTTCCCGATTCCTGGGCCCGAATCCTGCCGGTGGATTTCGACTCGGTTCCCGGATCTCCCGAGGCAGTCCGGGAGATGGTCGGCTGGAAGTTGAAGAAACTCCTGCCGGGTATCACCGCCGACCTCGAGGTGGTCTTCACCGAGATGACCCCGGCCGGCGACCAGAAACGCCTTCTCGTCGCGGCCGCGCCCGCCGACACGCTCCGATCGGTCGAGACCGCCTTCGACGAGAAGGGGGTCCGCGTCGGCTCTCTCGCCCCCGCGAGCCTCGCGCTCTTCGAGGGGCTCGCCCCGGTTCTCTCCGGCAAGTCTTCGGGCGACTACGCCCTTATCCATCGCAGCCCCGGTTCCTTCGTCCTGCTCGTCGCGCGCGGCGCCGCTCCTGTTTTTTTTCGCCAGCGCCCGTCGGAAGCCGACGAGGAGGGGCACGAACAGGAGCTGCGCCTCTCCCTCTCCTACTACACCGAAAAACTGAAGGGAGAAGGGCTCTCGGCCCTGTACGTCCACGACGCGGCGCCGGAGGAGAGCCTGCCCATGGACGCCTTCCCCGTCCCCGGGCAGCCGGTCTCCGGGCGTTTCTTCGGCGCCGATCCCACCTTCGACGAGCGCCTCGCGGCGCGGCCGGAGCTGCTGCCGGCGTTCGCGGCGGTCTACGGGCGATGAGAATGCGAGTCGTGAGGGGATTTCACCTGCGCCCGCCCGCACCCGCGCGCCTGCGCTGCCCGGGGACGTCCTCATGAGGGCCCGCCGCCTGGATTTTGCCCGGCGCCCCTTCCGCGACGAACGGCCCGTACTTCTCGTCGCGGGCGTGGCCCTTGCCGCCGCGGCTATCCTCGTCGCCGCCAACGTTGCCCAGTATCGGGAGTTCCACCGCCAGATCGGAGGCACTGGCCGGCAGATCGAGTTCCTCGAGGAACGCCGGCAGAAAGCGTCGCGGGATGCGGAGCAGTCCCGCGCGGCGTTGAACAGCTACAAGGTCTCTGCCCTGGCGCAAGAGAGCCGCGGCCTGCTTCGAATTGTCGCGGAACGCCGGTTCTCGTGGACAGGCCTGTTCGCGAGGCTCGAGCGCACGCTTCCGCCCGAGGTGCGCGTGACCCACCTCGCCCCGAGTTTCGACGAGACTGGAGAGACGAAACTGGTCCTCAGTCTGATCGGCAAGGACGCCGACAGCGTCGTAAGCACGATCGCCGCCTTCTCGCGCGACCCGGCCTTCAACTCGGTCGCCCTGCATTCCGAATCGACCCCCGAGAAGGGCGTTCCGGAAGGGCACACGTTCAACGTGACGGTGGCGTACCGTCCTCCGGGGAAGCCATGAATAACGACAGCCGGATCTGGGCCAGGCGCGCGGGCCTCCTGGCGGCGGCCGGGCTCCTTCTGGCCGGCAACCTCGGTTTCTTCATCTGGTACCGCGGAACGGTCCGCGACCGGAGGGAGGCGCTGGAGGTGCGCCGGGCGGCGCTCGAGCGCGAGGTCCGGACGAAGGAGGAGGAAGCGAAGAAGCTTTCGGACGACCGGAAGCGGCTCACCGAGGTCCGCTCCGCGCTCGACAGGTTCTACAGTCACAGCGTGGGTCTGCGGCGGGAGACGCTGGCGGGCTTCGTCGACGAGCTGCACGCGATTTTGAAGCGCGTCGGGGTGTCGCCCTCGGAAATCTCCTACGCGACGAGCGTCGTGAAGGATCCGCCGATCTCACAGATGATCGTTTCCTTCGGTTTCAAGGGGGACTACGGCAAGTTCAAGCAGTTGCTCGAGGCCCTTCAGACAAACCGGAAATGGATCGCCGTCCGCGACATCGGCTTGAGCCGCGACGAGACGGTCCCGGGGACAGTGCAGGCGCATGTCTCGCTGGTGACGTATTTCTCGGGCGAGGAGGGCGAGATCTCTCGCGCGGCGCTGGTGGGAGGGACGGTACGATGAAGACCCCGTCTCCGGCCACGCGCCGGCAGCTGTACATCCTGGCCGCGCTGGCCGCCGTCCTGATCCTTGCGGTCGTCAAGTGGGGCGGGAAGGGATCGAGCGGGGCCTCGAGGGCCGCCGCCTCGCGCGTTGCCGGCCCGGCCGCCCCGGCGAACCCGGAGGAAGAGCGGCCGGCGGCGCTTCGCGCGCGCCCCCGCCCGGGGAACGAGAAGAAGGTAGCCCCGGGAGACGTGCCCTTCATCTCGGTCGAGGACCTGAATCCCCCGCGCGCCCGCGGGGCGGGCGTGTCGGGGCGCAACATCTTCGACCTCCGGGTGCCGACGCCGACGCCCCCACCAACACCGACGAAGGCCCCGCCTGCTCCTCCGGCACCGGGCAGCGAGATCTTCGTCGGCCCTCTCCCGCCGCCCGCTCCGACGCCGACGCCGGTGCCGCCGGACATCAACTTCAAGTTCATCGGCACCTTCGGCCCGCGGGACGGCCCGATCGCCGTCCTCGTCCTCGGCGACCAGCTCTTGAACGCGCACGCCGGAGACGTGGTGTTCGACCGTTTCATTCTCCGCAACATCGGATACGAGTCCGTGGACGTGGGATTCGTCGGGTACAACCCGGCGATCACGAAGCGGCTGGGCATAACGCCATGAGGAAAGAGAAGGTCTCAAGTTTCAGGTCTCAGGTCTCAGGAAGCCCCGGCCTGAGACTTGAAACGTGAGACCTGAGACCTGGAAATGAAAGGTAAACCTCTGATGAAGCCACAGAAGAGCCTGATCCTGATTGTCTTGCTCGTCGGCGCCAGCTTCGGTTGCACCGGGTCGCTCGCCTTCCGCGATGCTCGCGAGGAGGAAACCCTCGGGCACTGGGACCTGGCGGTGCTCAAGTACTCGCGCGCCCTGGACCTGGACCCGACCAACACGCAATACAAGATCGCGCTCTCGCGGGCGAAGATCAAGGCGTCGCGGTTCCATTTCGAGCGAGGGAAGCTCTACCGGTCCTCCGGGCAGCCGGAGCTGGCCGTCGTCGAGCTCGAACAGGCCTTCGTACTGGACCCGACCAACAAGTATGCCGAGACGGAAATGCGCAAGGCGAGGGATGACGCCGCGAAGGCCGCGGCGGAGCGGGGGGGAGAATCCTCGATGCAGGCCGCCAAGAGGCGGACCCGCGGCATGCGGGCGCGCGCGCCGATGCTCGAGCCCGCGAGTGACAGGCCGATCAACCTGAACTTCCCGCAGCCCAAGCCGATCAAACAGATCTACCAGTCGCTCGCGTCCGCGGCGGGGATCAACGTCATCTTCGATCCGCAGTTGAAGGACGACAACGTCTCGATCGTGCTGACCAACATCGACTTCCAGAAGGCACTCGAGACCCTTTTGCGGCAGGAGAACCACTTCTACAAGACGATCGACGAAAAAACGATGCTCATCGCCGCCGATAACCCCCAGAACCGCAAGACCTACGAGGACCTCGTCATCCGGACCTTCTTCCTCTCCAACGGGGACGTCACCGAGGTCTCCAACGCTCTGCGCTCGCTCCTCCAGACCACGCGCATCTCGATCAACAAGGCGGAGAACTCGATCACGCTGCGGGACACCGCGGACAAGGTGGCGATCGCGGAAAAGATCGTCGAACAGAACGACAAGCAGCTCGCCGAGGTCGTCGTGGACCTCGAGCTGCTCCAGATCGACGTCAACAAGACCCAGGACCTGGGGCTTCTCCTCTCCTCCTACGCTTCGTCCGCGACCCTCGCGGCGCCCGGCGGCAAGAACAACTACGGGGCCGACATCCCCGCGGGGAGCTTCACCTGGGACCAGTTGAAACAGCTTTCCATTCGCTCCTTCGGGTTCACGATCCCCAACCTGACGTATTCGTTCCTCAAGAACAACACGGACGCCGAGCTGCTCGCGAAGCCTCAGCTCCGCATCTCGGAAGGGCAGAAGGCGCAGCTCATCATCGGCGATAAGATCCCGATCCCCACGACGTCCTTCAACACCGGTACGACGGTCGGCGGCAACATCGTTCCCGTGACCTCCTTCCAGTACCAGGACGTCGGCATCAAGATCGACGTCGAGCCCCGCGTCCACCACAACAAGGAAATCACGATGAAGTTGACGGTCGAGGTGTCCCAGTTAGGGTCTCCGGTGACATTCGGAGGGCAAGCACAACCCACGATCGGCACCAGGACGATCAGTTCGAATATTCGGCTCAAGGACGGAGAGACGAACTTCCTCGCGGGACTCCTGCGCACCGACAAGAGCCACACCACCGACACGGTCCCGTTCCTCGGGGACATCCCGATCCTGGGCCGCCTCTTTTCCAGGAAGTTGACGACCAACAAGACGACGGACCTGGTGCTGACGTTGACGCCGCACATCATCCGGATCCCGGACGTGACCGAGGAGGACCTGACGCCCGTGTACGTGGGTACCGACTCGAACATCTCGTTCCAGGGCACGCCGCGGATCGAGTCGCCCGCCGGCGCCGGGCCCTTTGATTTCGGCCGCCAGCCGCCGGTCCCGCGCACGACTGCTCCGCCGGTAACGACTCCAGGGCCGGTCAACCTCGTGCCGGGCGGAATGCCGTCCGATCCTTTCCGGCCGGCCCCGCGTCCCACGCCCCCGCCCTTTGGGGCGGCGGCGCCGCGAGGAGCCCAGGAGGTGGTCGACAGTCCCGCCAACCCCGCCAACCTCATCTTCGATTTCGATCCGGTGAGCCTCTCGCTCGCTCCGGGCCAGCAGAAGTGGGTCCTGGTGCGCGCCACCGGGGACCAGACCATCAGCGAGACCTCGCTCGCCATCCGGTTTAACCCGGCCGTTGCGGCGGCCGTCGCGGTCCGCCCCATCCTGGTGGACGGAGGCGTGGCGGACGCGCGCATCGAATCGGGGCGCGTCTTCGTGGATATCCCGAGCGCGATGACCCTCTCGGGCGCTCGCGCGATCGCGGAGATCCTGCTCCAGGGAATCGCGCCGGGCAACGACGCGCTCTCCTTCGAGAAGGCTCCGCCCGGAGCGAGTCTCTCCCAAGCGACGGTGGAGGTCCGGTAAACCATGGTCCGCTCCGCCTCCCGCTTTCCGTCTCCCGTCTCCCGCGAGCGGGGCTTCACCGTCGTCGAGCTCGCCGTCGTGGCCGCCATGATCGCCATCCTGACCGCGATGATCGTTCCGGTCACGAGGTACACGCTCAAGCGGCAGGACGAGATCGAGCTGCGTTACCAGCTCCGGCTGATGCGCGACGCCATCGACAAGTACAAGCAGTACTCCGACCTGGGATTGATCCCCGTCCAGATCGGTTCCGAGGGCTTTCCGCCGGATCTCAAGACCCTGATCGAGGGGGTGACGCTCGTCGGGCAGCTTAACAAGAAGCAGAAGTTCCTTCGCCGGGTTCCGATCGACCCGATGACCAAGAAGGATGAATGGGGAATGCGGTCCTTCCAGGACGACCCCGACTCCTTCGCCTGGGGAGGCCAGAACGTCTACGACGTCTTTTCGCTCTCCGACGGCCGAGGAATCGACGGCACCAACTACAAGGACTGGTGAACGATGCTCGTGAAACGTAAAGCGTTCAACGTCAAGCGGGGATGGAACGCGGGGGAGCGAGGGGCTTCGTTTCACGGTTCACGTCTTGCGATTAACGGCTCGGCGGGGTTCACCCTCCTCGAGCTCCTCGTCGTGATGACGATCATCGGGATCCTGGCGGCGATCGCGGTCCCGGCCCTGCGCGACTCGCCCCAGCGGGCGCGGGAAGCCACGCTGAAGGAAGACCTCTTCACGATGCGGAGCGTCATCGACCAGTACCACGGGGACAAGGGCTCCTATCCGCCCGATCTCGCGACACTCGTGTCCGCCGGATACGTCCGCAAGATCCCGATCGACCCGATGACGAAGTCTGCCGACTCCTGGGTACTGGTTTTCGAGGAACCGTCCGCCGGGACCGAGTCGAGCGGACCGCCCTCCGACCCCGGGACACCCGGCATCACCGACATCCACAGCGGCTCCTCCGACAAGTCTCTGGACGGCACCCTCTACAAGGACTGGTGAGGAGGACGTGAAACGTAAAACGTTAAACGTCAAACGGAGGGGGAACGCGAAGGGCCGAGGGGCTTCGTTTCACGTTTCACGTTTCACGTTTGACGACTCCGGTTACACGATGGTGGCGGTCGTCATCGGGATGATGATCCTGGCGATCCTCATCATGGGTGTCGCGCCCTCGATCGCGACGATCATGAAGCGGGAGAGAGAGCAGGAGCTGCTGTTCCGCGGGAAGCAGTACGCGAGGGCGATCGCGCTCTTCCAGAGGCGGTACGGGCGGTTCCCGACGGAGTTGAAGGAGCTGTACGCGAATCGTCCCCGCACGATCCGCAAGCTCTTCAAGGAGCCGATCTGCAACTGCCCTGACTGGCACGTGATCTACCAGAACTCACCCGACGCGGTCGCACCGGGCATGGCGGGCAGCGGATTGCCCGGCTCGCCGGGAGCTCCTGGAGGGGGACAGGTCCCTCGGACTCCAACACCCGGCGTCTTCGGTCCGACCGAACAGCCAAAAAGTGTCGGTCCAATCGTGGGTGTACGGTCCAATGTGCACGAGGAAGCGCTTACCGAGTGGCGAGGTCAGAAGTTCTACGACGAATGGCGCTTCATCATGGGCGATGCCGATCGGGACACAATGAATCCGAATACCGTGCGGCTGCCCTCGGGCGCCCCTCAATTCCCGACACCGTCCAGGAGATAAGTCTCTTAATTGTAGCCCTTTAGCCTGAAAGACTCGCCTCTCCTGAAGGCTCCCCCGGCCCGCGGTACAATACGCGGCGCCTACCGGGAGCCCCGAATGATCAAGAAATTCGTCCTCGACAACGGCACCACTGTCCTGATCGACCGCATGCAGGACGTGCGTTCCTTCGCGCTCGGGTTTTTCGTCGCCGCGGGATCGGGCGACGAGCCGCCGGCCAGGCAGGGGATCTCCCACTTCCTGGAACACGTCCTCTTCAAACGCACCCGCCGCCGCTCGACGGTGCAAATTGCCCGCGAGATCGATCGCCTGGGAGGCGACGTGGATGCCTTCACCACAAAGGAGTACACCGGCTTCTACGTCCATACGCTCGACGCGCGGTTCTCCGAGGCGCTCGATCTGATGGGCGACCTGGTCCTCTCGCCCGCGTTCGACTCGGGGGACATCGAATCTGAGCGGGGCGTGATCCTGGAAGAGCTCGGCGAGGCCAACGACAACCCCGACGACCTCGTCCATGAGATGTTCGTCCGGTCCTTCTGGAGGAGCCATCCCCTGGGGGCGCCCATTCTCGGCAGCGCTGAGACGGTCCGGAGCATCGGGCTCGCGGACCTGTACCGCTACTATCGCTCCAAGTACACGCCGGAGAACTTGATCGTCTCCGTGGCCGGCCACGTCCGGGTCGAGCCCTGCCTGTCGGAGATCGAGAAACTGTTTCGGAAACGCGCGTCCCGCCTCGCGCCCGCGCGCTCCGGCGGAAGGCGGCCGTCGCGGCCCCGCGGGCACCAGGACCTGCAGCTCAAGTCCCGCAGGGGCCTCGAGCAGGCTCACCTCTGCCTGGGCGTCGAGGGGCCCTCGCAGTCCTCCGAGCGGCGGTTCGCGACGAATCTCCTCGACATCGTGCTCGGCGGGGGCATGTCCTCGCGTCTCTTCCAGGAGGTGCGGGAGAAGCGCGGTCTCGCCTATTCGATCGCGTCCTCGCTCAACTCGTTCCGGCTGGGCGGCTACGAGACGATCTACGCCGCCTGCGCCCCCAAGAACCTGGGCCGGCTCCTGGAAGTGACGCTGCGCGAGTTGAAGAAGTTGAAACGCGAAGGCGTCCGGCCGAGAGAGCTCCTCTGGGCCAAGGAGAACCTCAAGGGGAACATGATGCTGGCCCTGGAGTCCACCGTCTCGCGCATGTCCATGCAGGCGCGGCAGGAGTTCTACTTCGGGCGCGTCAGCGCCGCCGAGGAGATGATCGCGCGGGTTGAGGCGGTGACCGCCGGGGACGTCGCGGAGGAGGCCGAGCGCCTGTTCGACGGCCGGATGTTGTCTCTCGCCGTCGTCGGAAACGTCGGCAAGCTCCCGATCTCCGCGCCCGATCTCGCTTCGTCGCTCAGCGCGTAGCGGGCGACGTTCGTCGCTCCGCGACTGCGCGGAATCTGGGCCTTCGGCCCACCGGCGAGCGACTCGGCCGGATGCGGCCTCGATCGCTCGCCTGATCCCGCGCAATCGCTTCGCTCCCGCGGCGCGCGCCTCCTCCCTCGGTTACTTCGGGAGACTTCGCGCGCCGCGACCAGGGCGGGCACGACCGGGGCGAGCACGTCGGGGCAACGACACGACCTCGGTGGGGCTCACCACGGAGTACGATCCGCTCTCGTGGCTGACATTCGCGTCCCGATCAAGATCCTGCCTCACGGGGAGGGGATGGAGATGCCGGCTTACGCGACGGCGGGCTCGGCGGGCTGCGACCTGCGGGCCGCGATCGAGGCGTCGCTCCTGATCCTGCCCGGCGGGAGGGCCCGGGTTCCGACCGGACTCGCCGTCGCGATTCCGGAGGGGTACGAAGGCCAGGTCCGGATTCGGAGCGGGCTGGCATACAACAAGGGCCTCGCCGTCCTGAATGCGCCCGGCACGATCGACAGCGACTACCGCGGCGAGATCCAGGTCATCGTTGCGAATCTCGGATCGGAGCCCGTGACCCTCGAGAGAGGAGAGCGCATCGCCCAGCTCGTTTTCGCGCCGGTCGCCCGGGCGGAGCTCAAGAAAGTCGCGGACCTGCCGAAGACTCACCGCGGCGACGGAGGATTTGGCTCCACGGGAAGTCAGTAGCACTCTGGCGCGGTCATCCTGAGCCTTTCGCTCCGGCGGTGTCATCCTGAGTCCCTCGCCCGCCTTTGTCATCCCGAGCGCAGCGAGGGATCTGCTCTCGCCGCTCCGAGTCACCCGTCCGCTCGGGACAGGCTCCGCCAAGGATCTGCTCTCCTTCGTTCGAGTAGCTCCCGCGCGGCTCAGGGCAGGCTCCGCGAAGGATCTGTTCCACGGATCCGCCAGGGCAGATTCTTCGTCGCTTCGCTCCTCAGAATGACAGGGGTCAATGACCTCGGAATGACGGGAGTCAATGACAGGAGCGGAGCGCTTTGCTAATCTAGGGGTCCATGCGCGTGTCGATCCTGGCATCGGGCTCCGGCGGCAACGCGTGCGTCGTCGAGTCGGGCCGGACGCGGGTGCTGGTGGACGCAGGCCTGTCGGCGAAGGAGATCGAGAGGCGCATGCTGGGCCGCGGGATCGAGCCGGAGACGATCCGCGGCATCTTCATCACGCACGAGCACGGCGACCATTCGACCGGCGCCCTGGTGTTCTCCGCTCGATGGCAATGCGCCATCTTCACGACGGTGGGGACGGCGGCGGCCATCGGGCTCGAAGGGAACCTCTTCTCGCCCTTTGTTCGCATCGAGGCGGGGCGCGAGGGGCGGATCGGAGACATCGGCTTCCGCGCGTTCGCGACGCCGCACGACGCGAACGAATCGGTCGCCTACGCCTTCGAAGAGGGCGGGGCGAGGGCCGTCATCGCCTCGGACCTCGGACGGGCCGAAGAGGACTTCGTGGAGTTCCTCCAGGACTCGACGACGCTGCTGCTCGAGTTCAACCACGACGAGGACATGCTGCGCGACGGTCCCTACACGTGGCCGCTCAAACAGCGGATCTCGGGCGGCTGGGGACATCTTTCGAACCGGCAGTCGGCGGAGGCCGTGCGCCGGGCGGCCGGACGGCGCTTGAAGCGCGTCGTCGCGACGCACCTCTCTCGCACCAACAACGTCCCCCCTCTCGCGCTCGCGGCGCTGGCGGAAGCCCTGGAGCGCGCGGGCTCTCCGGCTGTCGCGGGCGTGGCGGACCAGATCGAGGGCTTCGAGCCCTTCGACGCGTGAAGGTCGAAGTCCGCGTCTTCCCCCGCCCGGATGTCCTGGACCCCCAGGGCAAGGCGATCGCGGCGGCGCTCGCGCGGCTGGGCCACCGCGCGGTCAAGGACGTGCGCGCCGGGAAGATCTTCTTCCTGGAGGTCGAGGGGTCGGACCCCTCGCAGGTCGAGCAGGACGCGCGTCGTATGGCCGAGGAGCTCCTGGCCAACACCGTCATCGAAGGCTATGACGTGAAGGTTCTCTGATGCGCCGCACCGTTCGACGTTCACTGTTCGCCGTTGCCCCGGCACGCTCATGAAGTTCGCGATCGTGGTCTTTCCCGGCTCCAACTGCGACGCCGACTGCTTCCACATCGCAAAGGACCT
>Ga0209009_1000123_pt1 | contig 32098 bp, 24 predicted proteins | sample BlaSpr_A8_OM3_M2_FD_187979 | JGI IMG/M metagenome (GOLD analysis project Ga0209009, IMG submission 187979) | Forest soil microbial communities from Thunder Bay, Ontario, Canada - Black Spruce, Ontario site 2_A8_OM3_M2 (SPAdes) (version 2) | ecosystem: Environmental > Terrestrial > Soil > Boreal... | reverse complement strand
CGAAAACTACCTCGACCACGACTCACGCTGCCTCCTAGGAGCAAGAAAAAAAGAAGAAAACAGTTGCTCGTAGTTGACAGGTCATTCCATATCAGAACTAATCGGGCACTATGAACAAAAGATGGCGAGGGAACGGCGGAAGAACCGCCGCGGGCCGCGTGACGGATGAAACGGATCACTTCTGGTTGGCCGGCCAACCGGGCCGTTCTGCAGTTTTGAGCGGAACTGTGATTTTTCAACAGTTCTCCGACACCGGTCCCACCGAACCGCTTCAAATGGAAAGGTGTGTATCCAACCTAGTCAGCCCACCATTAGTCCTTCTTCTCCTCCAGCCTTATCCCCTCTTCCATGACAATCGCGCCCGGCGTCTCGCTGAGCAAGAAGAATCTCTTGCCTCCGTTAACTACGACGACGTTGTTGCTGTGTGTGCCGTCCGCATCGAAGAACGACCCAGTACAATCCGGGTCGACCGTGTAGGTTCCGTTCGGTGCGGGCTCATCGGTCCAGGGTCGGATTTCACCGTTGGTGCTTCTGGTATTGCGAATGAGGCCGCGCGTCCCATCTCCGCCGTAGAAGGCGATGCCCATCTCGGCGATGGGGCCACCCACGACATTGTTCACGCCCGTCCTGCGGAAGGCATACTTCCCTTTGAGGCTGGCAACGCTACAGCTGGGATCGTTGGCTTGGACGTTGATGATGGTGTCGGGAATGCGGGCAAAAGTCGGCGTCGCGGCCGAAACGTGGCGCAGAAGGGACGCCAGGACAACCGCCGCAACCCCTACTCCCAACGATAAAAGCATGAGCTTGGCAAAACGTTCCATAGCATTTCTCCTTAAGAGGAATTTAGAAGCCAAGGGATGCAGGCTTCCTACCTATGGAATCGGAAACGGAAGGCAAAAGACGACAAGGTGCTGAGAAAATTTATTGGGAGTCAGTTTGTCGGACCTAACTCCTTCCATGAGAAGGCCGGTGAGTGTCAAGTCTGTTCTTTCATTTTTTCTCTCTTTTTTCTTCCTTCTTCTTTCTTCTCGGTTCAAATTGTTCCCATGGAGTAAAGCCGCCTCTGTCGCCACCCTTCCATCCGCACTCTTTTTTTGAGCGATTGTCGCTCGGTGCAAGTTGGGTGTACTCGATTCAGCAGGTGCTGCTACCTGATAATCGACCTCGGTTCCCCCTTGCGAAGGAAACTGGGCCAGGACTTAGTCGCAGTCACCTGATCTCGGCGGTCGAGGCAATAGCAAGCTCTCTGGCCTTCTTGTCTTTCTTAAGGTCTAGATCACCGCGTTGGACAGCAACTAGTGACGAGCCATCCGTTTCGATCACGGCGATCGATTTCATGCCGGCAGCGACAGCGGCCTCGACGGTTTTGTTGCCCGCGATTATGCGATTGTGACGATCTACGACAACCGACCGTCCAGCACCGTACTTGTCAAGAGACTCTCCGAGAAGTTTGCGCCCACGCTTCGTGCCCTTGTTTGCGTTCTTCTCATCGAGGACCAGTTGAGCGATCGGAACAATGCGAATCTTCGGCTTCACGCCCCCGCTCCCATTCCAGCGCTGGACGACTGTAGTGACTTTTGTAGTGACCCCACGTGCAGACAGCCACATTTCCATACACCCGCACCCATCATCCATGAGAACCTAAGTCTTAATATTCCTATCGAGTTATTGAAAATGAATTGCTTACGGGAAGTAAGGAGGCTGCCTTCGAAGCAGAGGGTTGGGGGTTCGAGCCCCTCCGGGCGCGCCATCGTTATAAGCCCCGGCAGAGTACCTTTGAGCTGACCCGGCTGAAATGTATCTCCGAATCTGCCAACGCACGACGTAGCCGCGCCCTGCGAATCCCGAAGTAAGGGCCCGGTTCCGGAATAAAGACGGAATAAATTCCGCCGAGAAGCAGTCAGTTTTAATGAACCACAAGCCGAAAGCCTGTGGCCAGAGAACTCTGGTTGCCGGATTGCGTTTTTAGACCGGTCGGTGGAAAGGTATTCATGCGATTTCGACTCTTTGAGATTCACGAACAGCCGTGGTTTCCACAATTCCTTCGAGACCAATTCGTGGACGGACTGCAGATGATACTGGAGGTCACCAAGACCTATCAGCCGATCGCGCAACTGTTAAGAAAACGGCTGGAGGAGTGCGGTTCTGAACGCGTGCTGGATTTGTGCTCCGGGGCCGGCGGACCATGGCCATCGCTCGTGCGCGATTTCCAAATGCACGGAGCAAGATCACCCGAAATTTTCCTGACTGACAAATTTCCCAGGACGAAAGAACAGCATGAATTGGAGTCTACAACCGCGAATCGCATTCATTTCGTTCACGATTCGGTCGATGCAACTCAGATACCGAAACACCTGCAGGGGTTCAGAACGCTCTTTTCCTCTTTCCACCACTTGAACCCCGACCAGGCGCGGCTTCTTCTGCAAGATAGTGTTAATAGAAGACAGGCTATTGCTGTCTTTGAGGCGTCTGCGCGACATGCGTTGACGTTGCTGGCGCTATTGTTCGTTCCCATTGGTGCGTGGCTCTTCCTCCCTTTCCGGCGGCCCTTCCATTGGTCGCGACTCCTCTGGACCTATTTGATTCCGGTGATTCCTTTCGTTCTTTTCTTCGACGGCTTGGTTTCCTGCTTGCGCGCGTACTCGCTCGTGGAACTTCAAGAAATGACAAAAGGTCTCGAGAGCAGCGGATACGGATGGGAGATCGGTGAACAGGCAGGAGGATTATTACCCCTCCGAATTACGTACTTATTTGGCTGGCCGCAAAGCGTATCTGCAGAATCCGCCGATTAATTATCCGCAAGCAACAAGCTTCGATAGCGAGCCGCAATTCCTCCCTCCCTTATAGCCTGCGCTGACAACCGTGTGACGTTATCGGGTTTTCCTAACTCTCCTGTAAGGCGCGATGAACCATATGAACGGAGATCGCTCCTTCTCCCACGGCGGAAGCAACGCGTTTCACATTCCCTGCTCGAACATCGCCAACTGCAAATACGCCTGGCAAAGTTGTTTCCAGCATTTGCGGAGAACGGGCCAGCCGCCATGCCGACCGTCCGGGGCCGTCCTCCAAGTCACGCCCGGTCAGGATAAATCCTTTTTCATCCATGGCGAGGCAGCCGCGCAGCCACTCGGTTCGCGGAGACGCTCCGGCCATAATAAACACGTGTCGGATGGGATGCACGGAAGTCTCGCCACTCACCTGATCTTTCCAGGTGACACTTTCTAAATGGTTGTCACCCTCAAGCGCGACGATTTCTGTTTTGAAGTGCATTTCAATACCCGGATTTTCTTCGATCCTCTGAATCAAGTAACGCGACATGCTATCTCCTAAATGATTCGAGCGCACCAACATGTGAACTTTGCGCGCCGTCTGCGTCAGAAAAACCGCAGCCTGCCCGGCCGAGTTTCCTCCTCCCACGACAATGATTTCTTCCTGCTCGCATAGCTGCGACTCCATATAGGTCGCACCATAGTAGATTCCCTGACCTTCAAAATGGTCTAGATTGGAAATTCTCGGCTTGTTGTATTGAGCTCCGGTCGCTATGACTACAGAGCGTGCCGCTAGCTTATTGCCGTTGTCGAGAATAATTTTGTACGGGTGCTTTTCACAGTCCAACCGTGAGACGCTGTGCGCCACCATCATCTTGGCTCCGAATTTCTCGGTCTGCGCAATCGCGCGTGCCGCGAGTTCCTGACCAGAGAGGCCGGTCGGGAATCCCAAATAGTTTTCGATTTTGGAACTCGATCCCGCCTGCCCTCCTGGGCTTACCGCCTCGACCACAAGCACGTTCAGGCCTTCCGAGGCGCCATACACAGCCGCCGCCAATCCGGCAGGCCCGGCGCCCACGATGATCAAGTCGCGAATTTCCGTCTCATCGATTGCGACGTTCAGTCCCAAGCAGTCGGCTAATTGTTGAATGGTGGGGTTCCGCAGAACAGCACGCGCGCGGCAAACGATCACGGGAATTTCCTCAAGCTTCACTTCAAAGCGATCGAGCAGTTCCTGAGAAGGCTTGTCGCTGTCGAGATCGACGTAGGCGTACGGATGTTCATTGCGAGTGAGGAATTCGCGCAGCCGCAGCGTATTAGCTGAATGTCGTGAACCCATCAAGATGATGTTGCCTTGCCCCTGGTTCACCAACTCAAGACGGCGCAGGATGAAAGCCCTCATAAAAACTTCGCTCAGCTCAGCATCCCTGGCGACCAGCGCCCGCAGGGCGTCGCCAGTAAGTTCCAGAAACTCACCGGCTTCGGTGACGCGACCACGCACCAGACACCGCCGGCCGGAGATCATAGTCATCTCACCGGTAAACTCACCGGGATCATGTTTGGCAACGGGTTGCTCGCCGCTAAGCCCCGGCTGAACAATCTCCATACGTCCGGAAAGCAAAACAAAGAACGGCACATTCGCGTCACCGACGTCGAACAAGATTTCGCCCTTCGTGACTTGGCGTAGTTTGCTTCCAGAGCGAACGCGATTAATCTGTGCTGCGGTTAACGTAGGGAAGGCTTGCGTGCGAGCATTCAGCGCGCTGGGAATTGGCAGGGACGCCATCTGTCTCTCCTGGAATTCTTGCGATAGAGACCATTAAACCATAATCTGTCGCCTCTGGGATTTGGCAGCGTCGTCGGCCGCGAGCAACACGCGCGATAAGCGCAGCCCGATCAGGCCATAAGAGCTTTTCGTTGACGTATCAAGAGAGCTAGCAAGAGAGCGTCAAGATTGATTGAATCTTTTGCTTAGTTAAGAGAAAATCCTCCCACGATTTGTTCGTTCTGGATCGGTGCAGGGGCAGCCTGATCTCGGACTGCAGGCCGTTAGTCCCACTCGGAGGCTGTGATGCGCCGCGCCCAAATGGTTTTTTTTGTTATAGCAGCCCTGTTTGTATTCTCCTTGCGCACCGCGCTCCTGGCTCAGCAGGCCCCTAAAATAGAGAAAGCCGGGCAGCATTTTTCTAATCCAAACTCGACCTCCCTGAAAATTGCCCTGCGGCTGCCCGACGACTCCGCATTTAGCGGGTTGGCCAACCTGCATGTCGCCAATTCCGAGGGGGCTGAAGTCGTCGGAAAGGCCACAGAGTCCGAGGGCGACACACTCTTTTCCGATCTCGCGCCTGGCGCCTATTCCGTCGAAGCAACCGCACCGGGCTTCGTTTTAGTAAAGCAGCCGGTTGAAATCAAGGCGGGCCACGGTCTGGAAACTATTTTCCTGGTCATGAAACCGGAAGAATTCTCGGACTCCGCTTTGGTGGCTTTTCCAACTGCAAACGAAAACGCCGCCTGGCATATCCCGCCTGGCGTTGATCAAGTAATTCCAAAAGTTCTGCCCGGAGTTTCTTGTGATCTGCCTGTCGTCCTGCATGGCGTAGGCGAACGCATGACTCAATTGGTGAGCAACCTTGAAAAGTTTAGCGCTACAGAACACATCGAGCATTTCAGGGTCGATAACTCAGGGGTTCTGCGCGCTCGCGAAACTCGATCTTTTGAGTATGTCGTTCTGGTTTTGCAGAATCCTGTCCAAGGATTTCAACTGGACGAATATCGCAACGGCAGTACGGATCCCCGTCAATTTCCCGCGCAGATTGCCACCGAAGCGTTGCCGGTGATGGCCCTGATTTTTCATCCGATGATGGTGTCCGATTTTAAGCTCACCTGTGAAGGGTTAGGTGAGTGGGCCGGACGGCCAGCGTGGCAAGTTCGCTTCGAACAGCGCCGGGATCGGCCGAATCGAATCCGCTATTATAAAATTCAGGAGAATTATTATCCGGTCAGCCTAAAAGGCCGCGCCTGGATCGACGCCGGCACTTATCAAGTACTGCGATTGGAGACGGATTTAATCCAGCCGGTGAAAGGGATTGAATTGGCGCGCGAACGCCTCTCCATCGAATATGTCCAAGTTCAATTCCATTCCCACGATCTTCAGCTTTGGCTGCCGAAGACTGCTGAACTTTACTGGGAACGCCACGGGCATCAGTACTTTCGCCGACATGAGTTCAGCGATTTCAAAATTTTCTCGGTCGATACGGATCAGAAATTTCAACGACCGAAAGAATCCTACAGTTTCACCAACACATCCGATCGCGACGTTCCCGGAGTGCTGCTCGTAAATCCCGTTTCAGGATCGAAATTCAAGGCGGTATCAATCGAATTTACGGTGCCGGCTGGGCAGAGCATCTTCAAAACGATTGGAAACGGTAAGGATGTGAGTATTCCGGGCGAGCTCGTTAGCTCTGCTCGGTTTGTCTATAAGGGTCCTGCGGGGTCGGTAAAAGTGGATGCGTATCTTGCCACCGAGAGCACGCTCGAGGTGGTGCCGGACACTTCGCAAAATCCAAGCTCAGCTCACTGATTGGTTCGCGTCAGTTTGCAGCTTCGTATTTCGCCGCAACTAGCTGAGGGCGCTCCGCAAGCGTTTCGTAGTCTTCTGCAACTGGCGCTTGAGCGATTCCACTTGCTTCGACAATTGCACAAGTTCTTCTTTCGCCACTAATCCCGCTTTAGCCACTTTGTGAGCCGTGCGGTCCGCTTTGCCCATCGCCGCGCCGATCTTCTTGGCAGCCTGCTTCAGCTGATTTTTTGCCATTATTGCCTCCTTAAAAACCGATGCCATCGTATACGCGAGGCATGCAAACCGTCAATGAGCGTGTGGATTACTCGGAGTTATAGCGTCAGGCGCCGCACCTCTTATTCTGAACAGCCTTTATTGATAGTCCTGAGATGAATAAGCGCTGGCTTCGCAGCAAATCTACCTCGGAAGGCGGAAAACCAGGCTGATGTCTTCCTGTGTCTCGATGGGTTGTCCATTTAATAGCGTGGGATTGTAGCGCCACTCCCGCACGGCGGTAAGAGCGGCCGGAAATAGGGAAGCTGGGCCGCCTAGCGTTTTAAGATCTTTAATCGCTCCGTCTGTCCCAATTGTCGCGTGAAGTTTTACCGTGCCCTCCACGTGGTTCTTCTGCGCATCGGGCGGATATACCGGTTCCACAAGATTCACCAATTGCCCGACGTGGAGATTTTTTCCTGGTTGCGAAGATCCCGGCGACGAGCCCGTGGGGACGCTGAGGGAACGTTGAGAACTTATCGCCACTGTCTCTGAGGCGCCCAGAGAGGTTTCCGGCAAACTTAATAGAACGGGAGATTTTTTCTCAACAGCGAGTGTGCTGCTTATCGGATTTGGCTGGGCCGCGTGCGGCGCGTTTAAGGAATCTGTCCCCGTATTTGACGGAGTCGATCCTTCAACCTCCTGGTTAACGTGAACTACAGGAGATTTGGCGGGAATCGTCCATCGTCGGTTACTGGAGTCGACAATTTCGATATTCGAAGATTTCGCGGCCGGGCCGGACGGCGCCGCATGCAGGGCTGCGCTGGGTATCTCGGCGTTATTCTGAGGCGCCTGATCCTGTGCGCTACGCGAAGATCCAATCAAGTCGCCTCTTCTTATCGCCATCCCCGCAGCAAACGAGATAGCAATCAAAAATATTAAGAACGCAGCCAGCACCCAGCCGCCCCCAATTTGGATTCGAAAATCCATCCAATTAACCGTGGGCTTTTCAGATACGGCCGACTGCTGGACGCTCGGAGATTTTTGTGCTGGTTGGTGAAGGATCGATGAGTTGGAGAAATAGCTTTCAGCTACGCGCGCTACGCTAGTCTCAATAACATCATTGTCTTCCCGGGCTTTTCCCATCGGCTCCCTGGCGAAAGCATTTGTTTTAGACGCCGGGCGCGCAACAGACATAATCGGCTTTTTAGAATTTACTGGTGACTCCTCTTCGGAAATCCAGGTCTTGATTTCGCCTAGCGCTTCTGGCGGCAGATCCACAAATCGGACGCCTGCTTCTTTCCGGGAATTATCTGTCCAGACAATCTCGCCACTCGCGATCAGCTGCTTCGCAGAGCCGTGGTTCTGGAATCTCACTTGGGGAAGGGAATCTTCGGTGATGGCTTCCGCCGCTCGAACCGCAAACCCGCCTTCTCCGATATTTAGAACGATGCCGCCGTTGTTTTCTCCAAGCTCCACATACGCAAGGGATCTGATTCGACGACGCACGTGAATGCGCCGGTTCACATCGCTTGAAAAGTTCCGTACTGGTTCAGACGATTCTGCCATCTAGTTGAATTTCGCTGCGGGGAGGGATTCGCAGCAAACCTCGCTTTGAGGCGCGATTATACCCATTTCTAGGGAATTTCAGAAACTACCGCTCAATGCATCCTTTAGTTTAGCGCTGCCGACGAAGCTGCGGTAGATACCTGCCAATCCGCCGGAAATTCGATCTTGTAACGCGCGGCTTGATCGAACAAGACGAATTCCTGCACGTTTGACACTTCATTGTTGACCAGCGATCTGAATCTGTCCTGCGTAATGGGACCAACTTGCCCCCACACCATCTGCGACGGCCAGTTAAACGGACGGCTGGCTTTCAGAGCAACCTGCCCGTGACCTCTCGCCGGAAGAAAAACCGAATCATCGATTCGCACCGCATCCGGCGCTCGCAAGCTTCCGTCCGACTTGAATTGGGCCACCAGGGCCGCGTTCGGCCCGCTCGCCAGACGGTAGTCCGAGCCCGTCGTATTCTCAAGATCGTAGGAAAAAACCACTTCTGCGTGTGTCGGGTCAATTTCCCTTACTTGAATTCCTGAGAAGCTGCTTCGAATGGCGCCGGAGTTCCACTCTTTCGGCTGGGACTGCACCGCTTCTTGCTTGGCAGGTACGCGGAAAACAAAAAACACCACACCTGCAGCCGCTACCAAGAATGCCAGAGTAAGAAAAAGATATTTCATGATTACAAAACGAATTTACCACAGACCGCGAGAATTCGCAGGGTGCAATCCAGCGCCATGAAGGTTGAAAATCATTCGTCGAGGTACTTCACGAAAACCACTTCGTTCTGTGCTTCGTTGTAAAGCAGCTCGTCCACGCTGGCCTTGGTCATCAACAGGCCAAATCCGCCGGGACGCAATCCCTTTTTCTGGCGAAACTCGTCGTGCATGGTCGGACTGTCGGGCGCATGCGAAATGGCGGCATGTTCCAACTCCGAAAATTTGAATCCTGGACCGGGATCCGCGATGCGATACATCAGCATGCGCTTCGCGCGAAGATAGGAAATCCGAACTTTGCGGCTGGCGTCGAGTTGGCCTCCCCATTCCACCGCGTTAAGCAGCAACTCATGAAAAGCCTGCCCCACGGTTCGTTGTACCTCTTCCGATAATCCAGTTTTAAGATGGGCCATGAAATTCTCGATACGTTCGGCCTCAGCGAGCGAACAAGAAACCAGTAACTCCACCCACGTAGGCGTCGCCGAAACAACTTCGATCGGCGCCACGTCCGCCTTTTTCTCCAGCGTTTCACGCACCAGTGAAATGAGAGCTCTTGGTTCAACTGGTTTTGAAACATATTGATAAGCTTCTTCACGAATGGCGCTCAATAACGTCTCCGGAGCGTCATCCGAAGTCATTACGATCACTTTCGGACGATTCTTCGTATTGCGAATTTGTTTTAGCACTTCCAATCCGTTCATCTTCGGCATCCATATGTCCAGCAGCACTAAATCGAACTTCCCGTCGTTCAGCTTTTTCAGTGCTGCGGCGCCATCCGCCACGCAGACGGTCGAGAATTTCTGAGCGCGAAGCGTCTCGGAAAGTAACAAGCGCGTAGTTCGGTCGTCGTCTGCAACGAGAATGCGCGTCATTTTGTCCTCCGCTGGGAATGCCGGGAGCGGCCTTTCCTTTTTATGTTCTTCTTCTCTTGCGCTACTGCTAAGAGCGCCGGTAGGAACTCTGCCATACACTCTTCTAGGCCTTGGCACAGTTCCCGCGCGCCGTCGAGTTTACCCTGACGAGCGAGTTTTTCAATCTCTCGAGCCGTCTCGAAGACGGCCGAAGCGCCAAAATTCCCCACCGCGCCCTTAAACGCGTGGGCGGCATCCGCCAGAGCCGAGGCATTTCGCGCCGTCCATGCTTTTCTGATTCGGGAAATCATCCGGGGGCAATCGCCGTGAAAAGCCTTTATAAGCGTTCGCAGCAGTTTTCGATCGCCGCTGAATCGCGCCAATAGAGCGCTTGCGTCCACGGCGTTTTTGTTGATTGGAGCGGGCGTTTCCGGTTTCGTGGCGGACTGCGGCGAAGCCATGCTTTCCACCGTTTGTTCGAATATTTTAGGGTCGAGCGGCTTGGAAAGGTATCCGTCCATGCCCGCCTCAAGGCAGCGTTCGCGATCTCCCTGCATGGCGTGCGCCGTCATCGCAATGATCGGCACATGTTGGCCTGTCGCTTTCTCGTTTTCTCGAATCGCGCGTGTAGCCTCCAGACCGCCCATCTCCGGCATTTGCACGTCCATCAGGACCAGGTCGAATTTGTGCTTGTCCATGGCGGAAAGCGCTTCCCGTCCGTTCTCTGCAACCACTGCCGAATGCCCGCGACGTTCCAGAAGATGCAGAGCTAGTTGCTGATTGACCGGATTGTCTTCCGCCACAAGAATTCGCAACGGACGCTGGGCTTCGCGCGATTTGTCCGATGCGAGAGCTGTTCTTCTCTTTGTGTTGGCGGGTACATGGAGAGCGGTCACGATTGCGTCCCACAGATCAGACTGTTTCACCGGCTTTGTTAACGCAGCGGCAGCGCCCAAAGCTTTCGCCCGGGTCATATCCTCGCGACGGCCTGCAGAAGTGAGCAGGATTACCGTTGCGTGCTTCAGCCGAGGATCTTTTTTAACTTTTGTGGCCACTTCAAATCCGTCCATCTCCGGCATATGTCCGTCCAACAAAACTACCTGAAACGGATTTCCCTCCGCTTGGGCGCGCTTCATCGCTTTCAAGGCGGCCGTCCCATTTGACGCCACGACCGGCTTCATTCGCCAATTTAAAATCATTTCCTCCAGCATTCGGCGGTTGGTTGCATTGTCGTCCACCACCAGCACGGGAAGGTCCTGCAGTTTGACGGGCGAAATCGCCGAAGGCTTTTGCACCGACGGATCCGGCAATTTAAATCGTGCGGTAAAGTGAAACGTGCTTCCACATCCGACCTGGCTTTCCACCCACACGCGTCCGCCCATTAATTCTGCCAATTGCGCGCAGATAGCAAGCCCGAGGCCCGTGCCGCCATATTTTCGCGTGGTGGAAGTGTCAGCCTGTGCGAAAGCCTCGAAGATTCTTTGTTGTTTTTCAGCTGGAATGCCGATACCCGTATCCGTGACGGAGAAATGCAACAGCACGCTCTGGCCTTCAATTTTTTCTACACCAGCGCGCAAAACCACTTCGCCATGCTCGGTGAATTTAATCGCATTGCCCACCAGATTCACCACAATCCGGCCTAGTCGGCTAGGATCACCCACAAGATCGTCGGGAACATCCTGGGGGAAATGGGAGACTAATTCCAGCCCCTTCTCCTGTGCACGAAGAGCTAGCACCTTCATGGTGTCCGCGAGGGTATCGCGCAATTTGAATTCAACGTAGTCCAGTTCTTCCTTGCGCGCCTCCACCTTGGAGAAATCCAAAATATCGTTGATCAAGTCCAGTAAAGAAGCGGCGGAAGTTTTTACCGTGGTCAGATATTCGCGTTGCTCCGGGGTCAATCTTGTTTCCAGCGCAAGCTCGGTCATGCCCACGATAGCGTTCATCGGAGTGCGTATTTCGTGGCTCATGTTCGCAAGGAACTCGCTCTTGGCGCGCGTGGCTTCCTCGGCCTTTTTTTTGGCGACTTCCAGCTCCTTCACCAGTTTGGCAAGCCGCTTTGCGTCTTTTTCCTGAACGTGTCTAGCTGCTTCCAAGTAATCGGCGTAAAGTTTTAAATCCATTTCCGCCCGGCGGCGCTCAATGAACTGTCCGATCTGGCTGCCGATCGAATCGAACATTTCCACCAACTCGCCTTCTAGCTTGCGGATTTCGCGGCTAAAGAATTCCACGGCGCCCAGCACGCGGTCTCCCGTGCGGATCGGAAAACAAAACGCTGCGTGCAAATTTTCAGCTTTGGCTAAAGGAGCTCGCGGAAAATTCGAGTCGATTGGCACGTCGGGAATCCAAGCAGATTGCCCCGAGGCCCAAACTCGGCCGGGCAAACCCACGCCTTTTTTGAACGTCATTTGGCGCGTGGCGCCGACAAACTGAGGGAACAGCAGATGCGGCAAATGCCAAATATCCAGACAGTGAAGCACGTCGCCGCTATCGTCCACACTCCAAATAGTGCCCAATTCCCATCCCAAGCCCTCGCAAATCGCTTTCAGAATCTGCGGCGCGGCCAGTTCCAGAGATTCCGCATCTGCCAGCAGGTTGGTCACCGCATAACCGGTAGCGAGCCGGCGCTCTGTTTGTTTGCGCTGCGTGATGTCGCGCGCCACCGCAAAAATCAGTTTCAGACTTTTGTTCGGCGTGGCATTCCACAGTAACCACAGATACGTCCCATCGGCCGAGCGATAACGATTTTCAAATGAAATCGTCAGCTCGCCTTGGTCCATTTTCTTGGCTTCGCGGATGGTAGCTTCGCGGTCATCAGGATGAACGAAGTCCACGTAGGGACGAGACAGCAGCTCTTCTTTGGGAATTCCTAGCGTGCCCTCCCAGGCGGGATTAATTCGTTTGAAATATCCGTCAAAGCCCGCAATGCAAAGCATGTCGAGCGAGAGCGTAAACAGTTGATCGAGTTCTTCTTCGGCGCGGCGACGCTCGCGAATCGCCAGCGACTGATCGGAAACGCTTCGGCGCAATTCGATCTGCGCCACTACCAGCCGGCTCAGCGCTTTCAGCGCTTGTTTCTGTTCAGACGTTAATTCGCGCGGAACGTGATCGAGAACACATAAAGTTCCTAGGGCATGGCCGTCCTGCGTAATTAACGGCGCACCGGCATAAAAACGGACGTTGGGACGGTGTGTAACCAGAGGGTTTCCGCGAAAGCGCTCGTCCGCCAGAGCATCCGGCACCACCATCACATCTTTTTGCAGAATTGCATGGCCGCAAAACGCGACATCGCGGGACGTTTGCGCATCATCAATTCCAATTTTCGCTTTGAACCATTGCCGCTCGGCATCCACCAAACTCACGAGCGCGATGGGCGTGCCGCAAATCATTGCCGCCAGGCGGGAAAGGTCGTCAAATTCCTGTTCCGGAAACGTATCCAGAATGGCGTACCTCTGAAGAGCTTCCAGCCGGGCAACTTCATTCTCGGGTAAAGGCGCTTTCATGGCGGGCAAGTTTGGGATGGTGCTGCGTTTCATCTTATTGTGGCTAGCAAAGGCAAGTCAATGTATGGCCCGAACGGACTGTTTGCCCCCAAACAACTTCAAACGCGCCCTGGAAGAAACTTCGCAATTATCGCGCGTGAGCGACGACGCGATCTTCCCCCAGCCACTCGTCAACTCGCGCTAGAGCTTTTTGTAAATGTTCTATGTCGCCGCCAAATCCGAATCGCACGAAAGATTCCATGCCCAATTGTTCGCCGGATACGAGAAGAACGCTCTTTTTCTCGCGCAGCTGTTCCGCCATTTGCAGAGAGTTTTCGCCGCGTCGCAGCCCAGCCCAAGCAATGGCGCCGGCCTTGGGCGGCACGTGCGTAAACGAATCCGCATGGCTGTCGAGCCAGGCGCGCAAAGGAGGATAGTTACGCAATAGGATTTCCCGCGTGCGATTCAGAATCCACGCCCGGCGTTTAGGTTCCAGTGCAACCGATGCCAAGCGATCAGTGAGCATGCTAGGACCAATGCTCGTGTAATCGTGATAGCCCCACAGCTTCTGCACCATTTTCGGCGGGCCGACCACCCATCCGGTGCGCAGCCCGGGCAAACTGAATGCCTTCGAAAGCCCCGCCGTGCACAGAATGCGTTCGTAGCCGCCCCAAAAACTGGTAGTCATCGGGCCGTCGAATTCCGCGCCGCGATAAACTTCGTCCGCAAGGATCCAGGCGCCCACTTTTTCAGCCGCGGCAACGATTGCTTCGCGTTCCTCTTTTTTCAAAACCGAGCCGGTAGGATTGTTCGGATTGCAGAGGGCCACCAGCCGCGTTTTTGGTCCGATCAGCCGCGGCAGTTCATCAATATCAATGCTCCACTGAAGCTCTTCCCGCAACCACAATGGTTTTACAGTCGCGCCAAAGGCACGAGCGATCCCCGCAATCTGCAGGTAATTCGGCATCATGAAGACGACTTCGTCTCCGGCCTCCAGGAGCGCCCAAGTCGCGACGAAATTTGCTTCCGAGCCACCGCAGGTCACCAGCGCGTTCTCGGCTTTCGCGCCCGGATATAATTCCGCAATCCGCGAGCGCAATTCCTCGCTGCCGTTTGTTTGCGGGTAGTATTGCGGCACATCCAGAATCTTCTGCAGCGTCGCGGCGTCCGGGACAAGTTCGGAGGTAGAAAGCGGGTGCACACCGCTCTCCGAAATATTCAGTTCAACTTTGTTTTCCCATAGGGACTGCCAGCGCTCGAGTTCGAACGGCTGTATTTTCATGCGGCTCGCCTTTTGCGCCTTAAGGTGTGCGCATATCAGGTCTTCCAATCGCAGAAGTCGGGGCAAAAGAAATGTAAGCGACACAGCCCCATTTTTCCAAACAAAATCCGCGATTCTGCGATTGCCTCGGCTACCTGCCCGCGAGACAATGTTGCTCGTTGTGCGGGAGTTGCCGAGGAGGCTGAATGGAACGGTCTAAAGTGCCGTTTGTAGCTTTGCTGGCGCTTGCGTCTGTTTTGGCGACGGGTTCGAAAACGTCATCTCAGACTTCCGCACAGTCCTCAAATTCCTCAGACGGCGCGTGGTACTTCGCGGTTTCCGGCGATTCGCGCAATTGTGGCGATGTAGTGATGCCGGCAATCGCGGCCGGCGTCATCCAATCCGGGGCGAGTTTTTATTGGCATCTCGGCGATTTCCGGGCGATTTACCAATTCGATGAAGACATGCAGCATCAACCCGAACATCTCGCCAAGCCCATGGACATTGCCGATTATGAGCTATCATCGTGGGACGACTTCATTCGCAGCCAGATTACACCGTTCGGCGCGCTTCCCGTATTCCTGGGGATCGGCAACCATGAAACCATCCCGCCAAAAACCCGCAAGCAATACATTATACAGTTCGGGGACTGGCTGGATTCGCCCACGCTTCGCGCGCAGCGTCTGAGCGACGATCCGCTCGCGCACAAACTGACCACCTATTACCACTGGATACAGAAGGGCGTCGATTTCATAAACCTGGATAATTCCACGCCAGATCAATTCGATTCCGCGCAAATAAAATGGTTTGAAAAAACGCTGCGCACTGCGGAATCAAATTCACAGATTCACACCGTGGTCGTAGGAATGCATGAAGCGCTGCCCGAAAGCATCTCCGCAAATCACAGCATGGATCAATCCGCGAATGGAATCGAAAGCGGCCGCCGTGTTTACCTCGATCTGCTGAAGGTGCAGAACGAAGCGCACAAGCGCGTGTATGTTCTGGCTAGTCATTCCCATTATTTTATGGATGGTATTTTCAACACGGACTACTGGCGGGCTAAAGGCGGTGCGCTGCCTGGTTGGATTATCGGCACTGCCGGAGCCGTGCGCTACGCTTTGCCCAAAGAGTCCACGGAAGCTCGCGCCGCTGAAACAAATGTGTACGGATTTCTGTTGGCTCAAGTGCAGCCTTCCGGCGAAATTCAATTTACATTTAAGCGCCTCCAGGAATCGGATGTGCCCGCCGCTGTGAGCGACCGTTATAAGTCAGAATTTGTTCACTGGTGCTTCGCTGAAAATTCTGCCGCTCATTAAATGAAATAGCTATTTGCTTTCCAGGAGAATTGAATGTCTGCAACCACCGATCATTCCATGCCAACTCCAGAACGGATTTTTGGCACGCTCAATGCCTACCAGCAAACTGCCGCCTTAAAAACCGCGATTGAACTGGACGTGTTCACCGCGATCGGCCAGGGCATGAACACCGCGGCAGCGCTGGCACAGAAATGCCAAGCCTCCGAGCGCGGTATCCGGACCTTATGCGATTTCTTGGTGATCAACGGTTTCCTGGAGAAAAACGATCACAACTACCAGTTAACGCCAGACGCAGCAATTTTCCTAAACAAAAAGTCGCCCGCGTATCTCGGTTCGGCTGTTAATTTTCTCACTCTCCCGGAATTGATGGATGCTTTCAAGGATTTGACGGCTATCGTCCGCAATGGCGGCTCGCTGCAAGGTGACGCGACCACCACAGATCCAGATAGCCCGAAGTGGGTTGAGTTCGCGCGCTCGATGGCGCCTCTACAGACACTCGCCGCCGAAGGACTGGCAGAAATGCTAAACGCCAGCGCGAGCGCGAAGTGGAAGGTACTCGATATCGCAGCAGGTCACGGAATGTACGGCGTGACCATCGCAAAACATAATCCTAATGCCGAGATTTTCGCGGTCGATTGGCCCCGCGTTTTGGACGTCGCCAAGGAAAACGCGCAAGCAGCGGGAGTGGCAGCGCGCTATCACACCTTGCCCGGCAACGCTTTCGAAGTGGAGTTCGGGAAGGACTACGACGTGGCCCTGCTTACCGGTTTCTTGCACCACTTTGATCCCGCCACAATTGAAAGATTGTTGCGCAAGATTCATCCGGCGCTTAAGCCTTCAGGCATGGTGGCTACTGTGGAATTTGTGCCCAACGAAGATCGCGTTTCACCGCCAACCCAAGCGGCTTTCAGCATGGTGATGCTCGGCTCCACACGGGCGGGCGATGCCTATCCATTTTCCGAATACGAACGCATGTTCCACACAGCTGGATTTTCTTCCAACGAACTTCGCCGCACCGCTGGTCCGCAGAGCGTGATTATTTCGAAAAAATAAATCGTGGGAAATTCTTATCCAGTGGGCACGCCGAACGCCAGGGAGAGCAGCGTGCCTTGTTCCATCTCATGCGCCTTGTGCGAACCAGTGGCCGGACTGGCGCTCGCCGAACGCTTTACAGACAGCACCGCGCGCCCGCGCGCCAGCCGTTCCAGCCGCGGCATCAAAAACGCTAGCGCGCCCATGTTGGCCGGCTCCTCTTGCACCCAAACGAACTCTCGCGCATTTGCGTGACGGTCCATTTCCGCCGCCAAGTCCGCTTCCGGAAACGGATAAAGTTGTTCCAAAGTTACGATGGCCGACGAAGTATCTTTACGTTTTTTGCGTTCCCCTTCAAGCTCGTGCCTGATTTTGCCGCTACAGAGCAAAACGCGCGTTGCAGAACCATCGCCGCAATCCGGGATCACGCGTTGGAATCGGGGGGCGGCCAGTTCCGCCAGCGACGAACACGCCACCGGATTGCGCAGCATGCTCTTGGGCGTGAACACTACCAGCGGTTTCCGCCACGCCCGCAGAGCCTGCCGCCGCAATAAATGGAAATATTGCGCTGCAGTGGAAGGCTGGCAGATTTGGATGTTGTCACGCGCCGCAAGCTGCAAGAAACGTTCCAGGCGCGCGCTGGAATGCTCCGGCCCCTGCCCTTCGTAACCGTGCGGCAGCAGCAGCACGACCCCTGACAGCAAATTCCACTTGTCTTCGCCCGCCGCTACAAACTGGTCGATGATGATCTGCGCGCCATTTGCAAAATCGCCGAATTGCGCTTCCCACAACACCAGCGCCTCTGGAAAATCGCGGCTGAAACCGTATTCGAATCCCAGGACGGAAGCCTCCGAAAGCGGCGAATTGTACACTTCAAACCACGCTTGTTTTGGCGACACATGCTCGAGCGGGACATAGTCCGTCTCCGTCTCAATATCCGTCAACGCCGCATGCCTCTGGTTAAACGTCCCGCGCCGCGTGTCTTGCCCCGTCAAACGCACGGGCGTTCCTTGTTGCACCAGAGAACCGAAGGCCAAAGCTTCAGCCATCCCGTAATCAATCGCCCGTTTTCCGCGCGCCATCTCCAAGCGCTGCTCCAGAAGTTTTTTCACTTTCGGATGGATGTGAAATCCTTTCGGATAACTCGCGACCGCCTCGCCAATGGACGTCAGTTCGCTTTCCAGCACGCCAGTGTCAACTTCCATCGCAGCGTTGTAGCGACCGCCGAGGTACGCGTTCCAATATTCCGGAAGCTTGCGCATCGGCGGATTTTTTTCCAGCTCCAGCGCATTTTTCTGCGCCGCATCCAGTTCTTGCCGCACGCGCCCCACAATCGGCTCTGCATCAATCCGAATTTTCTCGGAATAAATCTGCCAGAGCTGCTGATGCGCCTGAATCTTTCGGTAGCGCAAAGGCTGGGTGATGGTGGGGTCGTCCACTTCGCTATGGCCGTGCCGCCGATAGCCGATCAAATCGATCAGCACCGGAGAATCAAAAGCATAGCGATACTCCATGGCCATGCGCCCCACGCGCGCTACTGCGTCCGGATCCTCAGCATTCACATGAAAAACGGGAATCGGCAAACGCTTCGCGAGATCTGAAGAAAACCGTGAAGAATGCAAATCGCGCGGAATCGTAGTAAAGCCCAGCAGGTTGTTCACGATAATGTTTACCGAGCCGCCCACCGTGAACCCTTCCACTCCGGCCATATTCAGTGTTTCCGCCGTGATTCCCTGGCCAGCAAACGCCGCGTCGCCGTGCATAATCACCGGAACGATTTGTTTTCGGCCGGAATCTCCTGTTCGCGTTTGCTTAGCGCGTACGCGTCCCATCGCTACCGGGTCCACGGCCTCCAAATGGCTCGGATTGGACACCAAGTGGATTCCCACTTTTCGACCGTCCGCTGAAGAAAAATTGCCCGTCGCGCCCATGTGGTACTTCACATCGCCGCCGCCCAGCACGCTGCGCGGATCCACGTCTTCAAATCGCGCAAAGACTTCCGCGGCGTCACGCCCAACGATATGCACCATCACATTTAGCCGCCCGCGATGGCTCATTGCCAACACCGCTTGCAGCGCGCCTTCTTCCGCCGCAGCGCTTAAGATTGCATCCAACAGCGGCAGCAACGCCGCTTCGCCTTCCAACGAATAGCGCTTCGTTCCCAGATAGCGTGTCTGCAAAACCTGTTCGAAAATCTCCGCGCGAACCAGCCATTCCAGTATTCGTTGGCGATCAACCTCAGGCGCTTCCTGCTCCATGCGCTCCTGAACCCACTGCCTTTTCTCGCGGTCGGGAATGTGCATGAATTCCACGCCGATCGTTCCGCAATAAAAACGTCGCGCGGCTTCAGCCTCCGGCCCGCTCACATCCAACTCCGGCATGGCTACCGGTTGCAGATCGCCCAGCGGGTCCAGGTCTGCCTGCAAATAGCCCCAGCGGCGAAACGCATCCCACACGCGCTCTTGGTTTTCTTTCGATGCTGCGGATTCCACCACAGCGTGTTGCCGGCTCATGAATCTCCTCGCAAATTGATCCTTACATTATAACGGGTGATCGACCCAGAACCTCGCCGCCTATTCCTTCGGCCAGTCTCCCAGCAGCCGGCGCACCAACACAAATTGCCCCAGGTGATACGAATTGTGATCGACGAGCAGCAGCACTTCGCGCAATATGGTTTGTCCGGTTCCGTGGGGAATCGGCGCAAAGAGATCCTGCTTCGGATCCATCACCAGATCTCCCAGCGCTTTGTTGTCCTTTTCAAACTGCTCGACGGACTTGTCCCAGGCGTCATCACTCGGTGGCGCCGGACTCTTTGGCCAATAGCCTTCCGGCCATTTAGGCGAGGAGTGTTTAGGATTCGTGCAAAAGTCGAGGATGTCCCACTGCGCGATTCGCATATGCTCCAACAACTCCCAAGCCGAGTGCGGCGAGCTCGGAGGCCTCACGCCGCGCTTTGACGTCGAAACGCCATCAATCGCCTTTTTCCATTCTGTATGGGCTTCGCCCCAACTCACGACTTTTCGTAAATTCTCTCGCAGTTCTTTTTCCATAAAATTCCCCTTTAAGAGTTATCGATAACGCCTCGCAAAACTTCAGCTCCATCGGTCCATCTATGCACAGTCGCAGCAAAACATAAACCATTCCCTTGTTTCGCGCGCCTAACGAAGCGTATCATCCGAGCGAAATCCCAGGAGTGTGACTTGTGTCTGCATCGCTTTTTTCCCGGCGTGACTTCTCTCGTGCGCTCGGTTCATGGGCCGCCGCTTTCGCCGTCCCGCGCCTTCTTCTTGAATTGGATGATCGCCGCGCCAAACCGGCTCCGCCGAATAGCATCCACCTCAACCTCAATGAAAACCCTTACGGCCCTTCGCCGAAAGCCCTGGAAGCCCTCGGTTCGTGCGGACAAGTCGCCTCGCGTTACCCTGATTCTTTCGAACACGAATTAGCCGATGCGCTGGCAAAAAAGTATAGCGTGTCTCGCGAAAATATCGCGCTGGGTTGCGGCTCTACTGAAATATTGCGATGTGTGGATATGGCCTTCCTGGGCCCCGGCAAAAATATTGTCGCCGCGCAACCTACTTTCGAAGCCGTGCTGGCATACGCTCGCATCACGCGCGCTGAGCCCATCACCATCCCTCTGAACAGCGATCATCGCCATGATCTTCCAAAGATGGCCGCCGCATGCACGTCAAAGACTGGCGTCGTCTATGTGTGCAATCCAAATAATCCCACCGGAACAATTGTTTGGCGCGATGAGTTGGCATCTTTCATTCATGCCGTCCCTGCTCCCACACTGATTCTTGTCGACGAGGCTTATTACGACTTCGCCGACGATCCGCGCTACAGCAGCGCCGTCGAATGGATTGCTACGAATCCAAACGTGGTCATCGCGCGCACCTTTTCCAAAATTTACGGCATGGCCGGAATGCGCCTGGGCTACGCGGTGGGCGCCAAGGAAACCATCGCGCAGATCCGCGAGCAGTCTTTGCAGGACAATGCCAACGCCGCCGTGCTCGCGGCAGGTTTAGCAAGCCTCCGGGATCCTGCCAACATTGGCGCTTGTCGCGAAAAACTTAATGAGACCCGCTCCTGGCTTTGCAAGGAGCTCTCAAAAGACGGACGATTCTTCATTCCTTCGCAAGCGAATTTCGTGATGATCGACATGCAAACCGACGTACGGCCCGTCATCGATCAATTTGCCGCGCGCAATATTCTTGTCGGCCGCCACTTTCCATCAATGAGCAATTACCTTCGAATCACTATCGGCACACAGCCGGAGATAGAAACGTTCCTCGCCACCTTGCGAGAAATTGCTCCGGCAAATGCCTACAAGGCGGCCTGAAATGCGGGCGGCTTGGCAGCCAAAAGAAAAAGGGCTCTTCTAGCGCATCTGGAATTGCGCTGGAAAAGCCCACAGACAATAAGAATGCCGCTTCGTTAGAAGAGCCGACGGTCCATCCGCAATTCCGAACGAACACCAAACCGCTGGTTCCACCGTGCAGTTTAGGGCCTATGGCCCGGGGCCTCTAATTCGCCGTCATACTAGGCGGTCCCGCGCTCCGCCGCTGTTGAAAACATTCGCGACAGAACACCGGACGCCCTTGCGTGGGTTTGAAAGGAACGGTGGTTTCTTTGCCGCATTGCGAGCAAACAGTTTTGGTCTCGACTCGCTGCATATTTCCCGAGCCGGGACCTGCGCTCATGCTCTGTCCACGGTTCCCTTTACACGCCTTGCACCGCTTGGGTTCGTTCTTAAAACCCTTGTCGGCAAAAAACATCTGCTCGCCGGCTGTGAATACAAATTCCGCCGAGCAATCCGCGCACTTCAAAATCTTATCGCTGTATTCCATATGCCACTCCAGGCTGGGAAGGAGTAGGCAGCGGGGCAGTTCGTGTCAGGCGAACTTGAGGATTCGCTCGCGACAACCGCAGTTCCCGAGTGCTGGCTGGCACGAAACTGCCGGAGTGGACCCTGGTAACCTGGCCTAATCCTGCTCACGCCGTTGCTTCTTCCGGAGACGTTTACGCGAGAGGGCTTCCTTTGCGCGACGCTTTTCACCGGGCTTCATGTAGTAGCTGTGCTTCTTGATCTCTTTAATGATGTCTTCCGACTGCACCTTTCTCTTAAAGCGCCGGAGAGCATTTTCCAAAGATTCTCCCTCTTGAATTACGACTTCTGCCACGCGTATTCACCCCCATTCCCTATAGGCTGTTAAGTTAGTCTGATGGAATCAAACTAGTTTACCGGTTCAGACTCTTCCCGGCAATTGTGAAGTTCTTCTAACGGAGGCTACCACCGAAGTCAAGACATATATTGCTCAACCGTCGTAATCAGGCCGTTGATACCTTGCTAGTTACTAGCTTGGGGCAATTTATCCAGCGTACGCTAGCGCACATTGGCATCCGGAGATCCGCCAGCATATGCTCCCTTCTTTTGTGCTGTTAGAATGACTTCTCCAGCCCAAGCATTTGGAGAAACTTTCGATGCCTCCTTTGATGCGCAACGCACTCGGCGTGCTCCTGGCAGGCGGCCAGGGTGAACGCCTGTGGCCTTTGACGCGTGACCGCGCGAAACCCGCCGTCCCTTTCGGCGGCGTGTACCGCATCATCGACGTCACGCTCTCCAATTGCCTGAACAGCGACTTGCGCCGCGTCTTCGTCCTCACGCAATACAAAGCGCTCAGCCTCAATCGCCACGTTCGTCGCGGCTGGTCCGTATTGATGGGCCTGGGAGATTTCATCGAAGTACTTCCGCCACAGATGCGCGTTTCGCAGCACTGGTATCAAGGCACCGCTGATGCCGTTTATCAAAATATTTATTCCATCGGCAGCGAGCAGTCCAGTTACGTCTTCATCCTCTCCGGCGACCATATTTACAAAATGAATTATCAGAAGATGCTGGAGCAACACGTTGAGGCGGGCGCCGACGTAACCGTAGCTACTCTCGAAGTCACGCCTTCAGAGGCCAGCAAACGCTTCGGCGTACTGGAAACGGACAACAACTGGCGCATCGTAGGTTTCGAGGAAAAGCCCGAGCGTCCCAAGGAATCACGCATCAATCCCGGAAAAGTAAATGCTTCCATGGGCGTCTATCTTTTCAACACGCAGCTGCTTTTGCCCATGCTGATCGCCGACGCCGAAAATCCGAATTCCTCGCACGATTTTGGCAAAGACATCATTCCGCGCATCATCGAAAAATATCGCGTCTTCGCTTACAACTTCCTGGATGAAAATAAAAAGGACATGTCTTACTGGCGCGACGTCGGCACCATCGCCGCCTATCACGAAGCCAACATGGATCTCGTTTCCGTCTCGCCCATATTCAACTTGTACGATAAAACCTGGCCTCTGCATACCTGGCAGCAGCAATATCCGCCGGCAAAATTCGTTTTTGCCGATCCTGAACGGAAGGGCGTCGCGCTTGACTCTATCGTCGGCAGCGGCTCCATCGTCTCCGGCGGACGCGTCGAAAAATCCGTGCTTGGTCTGGACGTGCGTGTAAATAGTTATAGCGAAGTGGACGACTCAATTATCTTCAATCACGTGATTATCGGCCGGCACTCCCGCATTCGGCGCGCGATCATCGACCGCCACGTGAATCTTCCCGAAGGCGCCGTCATCGGTTACGACCTGGAAGCTGACCGCGCCCGCTATTCCGTCACAGAAAGCGGCATCGTAGTAGTAGTTCGTCCCGAGTCGATGCTGGAAGAGCCCGAGTAACGCTGCGCTTACATCAAGAATTTGGTTAGTCTGTTAACGATGACCGAGGAACTTTCTTGCGGTTTCAAGAAGTGCTGAAAGTGGACTTTCTGAGGTTTAATCATCTAGTTGGGTTCTTGGCTTTCGCTTCCCATGACTCAACAGAGGCTTGAAACTTGACAAGTTGCCCGGTCCCTTGATCATCGAAACGGTCCCGATCTTGGACAGTTTCTTCCCGCGAAGCCGGCTCTTTCCGGTCTTATTTTTATCGATGGTCAAGGTTTTCCCCCTCAAGCAAAATATACAGTCCTTCTAACAGATCTAATTCTTGAATGTGTTAACGCGCGATCGAAACTGAGTCGGCAAACTAAACCGCAAGGAATATAAGCCTTATCCAGGTTTCAATCGTTGCACTGCGATGAATCCTGCAATAATTCCTTAGAAATACCAGCAGTCCATTCCGGCTTAACTTGCAGATGTCGCGCAAACTCTGCGACCAGCAGTAAAAGCTGGCCGCAGAAGTGGGCGACAAACACTTCGGTCCTGCTACTGCAATAATCCAAAGACCATCACGCCCGTCGGTGTGCCCACAAATACTTTTCCGTTAGCGATCATCGGAGTAACGAACTTATTGTCCGAGAATGAATCGCGACTGCCGGCCTGCGTACTGTCATACAGCTCGATCGTTAAGTTACTCGCCTCATAAGCGTGTAGCACGCCGGCGCCGCCGTGGTTTTCCACCGCCCAAACGATGCCATTGGAAGAGTCGTTCGCAGAAATACTCGGTGTAGTTCCCGGATAAGCAAAGGAAATAGAGCTCTGCGAAGTCGGAGCAGCCAGGAGTTTTGCGTCCACTATCGAAAACGCCCTCAATGTGTCGTTCACTGCGCCGTAGTAAATCGTGTTCTTGAAATACGCCGGCATTGCCCAAACTCCCCCGGACAAAGCATTGTCGATCTCCTGATAGATTCCGTCATCATTCTGCGTATTAAATTTCCCCATCAGATTACGGTTCACCAGGTAGATATTTCCGTCCTTGCCGGCGCCGACCGCCAGTTGCCAGGTATTGTGCGACGCGTCTTCAAAATTCGGCAGAACCAAGGCTCCGCCGGACCCTAGATCCTCATCATTGTTTGATTCTTTATCGGTGTTGTACATGTTGAAGTAATCGGCAACCGCCAACTTGTTATTCTTTGTGCTGAGTTTTAGAAATCCATTCCCATAGTCACCGTTAATTGGAAATCCCGAAGAGTTTAGGGTGTCGTCGAACGTGCCATTAGCATCGAGCAGAAAAATATTTCCTTCGCCATCAGACGCTAATCCTGCCCCGGCCATCCATATGGCCCCATCGCTGCCGTTCGGCGTTAGGTTGAGCACCGTCTCCTGCTTCAATGTCGTCGCGCTATATCCCATGACCCAGCCCGTATAAGAAGGATTATCGCAATGCGAAGCCCAGCTGGTGTAAACCTGCCCGTTCAGGAATAGCAACGCAGCACGCTCTTTGTACTGTTTCGGATCAAAAGTTGTCTCGCCGCTTAAATTAGGAAACGTTGCTTGTATCGTTACCGGGCTTCCTGAAATTTCAGCTCCGCTCGTGATGTCTAGCGCGTGCAGACGCTGATAATAATTCCCCTTGGTATCCTTCGACATTGCGACCAGGTACATTAGGTCCTTTCCTTTGATGCCCAGTTTAATGAGCGGTGTCGAAGTGATTCCAATATTCGGCGTCACTTGGCCACATCCGCGGTCATCGCTGGCAGATTCACCCGCTCCAAGCGCGGTCACATGCCATAGTTGGGCGTAAGTATCCGCATCGAACGCATACACCGAATCGAGTTCGGTAACCACGAAAACCACGTTGTGCGTACTCCCGCCAATCGAAAGGTTCGAAACATATAGCGGCTCCGCATCCACCAACCCGTTGACGGAGAGAAATCCCACCTTGCCGAAGCCGCTCGATTTCACGTTGCTCGGCGTCAGGATTTTCTCGGCGGAGTTGCGCCCCGTCCGTTGAACGTCGTTGTGATAGGTAAGCACGTTCACTGCGCTAGACGTGGACGAGTTCTCTGTTGCGGCTTGAGTGCTTGTCTGTGCTGCGCCGTTATCGGTCTGCGCGTTTGCATTCCTGGCTGCTGGCCAAAACAACGCGGTATTTGCCAAAGTTAAAAATAGAATGATGACGTTCGGTCGGATTTTCATCGCAGTTCTCCCATGCCAAGTTTTATTAGGGTGATAATGCTTGACCGCGCGGGAAGGGAGCGCGGTCGTTAAGAGGCGGGCTGGGGCCCTCAACAGCTAAAATCTGTTCGTTCAAAGACTATACACAAAATGTTCAGGATTCTAGGCGCAATTGTCCGCTGTGTTCAAATCCTTCGCTCTATATTCGGCATACATGACGCCGTGATCAGAGGGAGATGAGAGAAAGGTCGGCGTAGTTACAAACCACTGACTGAAGCGCAGCGCAAGTCGAAAGTATCGAGATTTTTTAATTCGCTCGAAGCGCCGCAATCGGATCCACTTTCGCCGCGCGGCACGCCGGTATTAGGCATGCCGACATAGCGGCGGCCACTAATACACCCGCCACCATCGCAAATGTGGACGAATCTGTCGCCTTAACGCCGAATAGCAAGCCTTCCAAAATGCGCGTCAACGCAAGAGCGCCAAGCAGGCCCGCAAGCGTTCCGATTGCTACCAGCGCTAGGTTTTGTAGAAGCACCATCTTCAAAATATCCGACGGCCGCGCTCCGATCGCCATGCGCACGCCAATTTCATGCGACTGCAGCGTAACCAGATAACTCGTCACCCCGAACACCCCGAGCACGGCGATGCCCAGCGTCGCCAGACTGAATACTCCCAGCACAGTGGCGCTCAACCGTTGCCGCCACAATGAATCGCGTACGCGTTCTTTCATTGACGACACATCTGCGATGGCGAGCGTTCCGTCGATTCCGTGAATCTTCCGCCGCACAGAGGCGAGCGTAGTGTTTGGGTCGACGTCAGTGTCTGCCACCAAAAAGAGATTGCGCCAAATATCCTCGCTGGCGTCTTGCTGAGTCATCGGAACCCACGCGCCAGAGTCGGGCTCGTTCTCGACCGCGTACATGTGGCTATCTCCCACAACGCCCACGATCGTTCGAGGCGGCGAAGTGGGGAGCGACTCCGCGTGACCAATCCATATCTGTTTACCGACGGCATCCTCGCCAGGAAATTGCTGGCGCGCGAGCTTTTCGTTGATCACCACCACCGGCAAAGAATCGTGCGTGTCTGAACTGGTTATCACGCGCCCATCCTTCAACTGCATCCCTAGACCTTCCAGGCACCCGGGTGTAATCACCGTGTAACGGACCAAAGGCAACTGCGAAAAACTTTGAATGCCTTTGGGATCTGAGCGTGTGATCGCTTGCAACCACCGCGGACCCGCAGAAAAAGGAATTGCCTGGGCCAATCCGGCTTGACGCACGCCGGGAACCTGCAAGGTTTGTTCGCGAACGCGGTCTGCGAGGGCGGTGATGTCTGCGGGTTTCGCATAATGCGCCTTGGGGGCCGACAGGGCAAGCGTCAGCCGATGTTCGGGAGCAAAGCCTAGCGGGACTTCCTGCAAACGTACGAAACTCCGTATAAGCAGACCTGCTCCGCAAAGCGGCACAAGAGCCAGTGCAATTTGCGGCACGATAATTGACCCGCGCAACCTGCGGCCAATTCCGGCGGAACCTGTTATCGCTCCGCCCGACCCCAGAAGTCTGGCCAGGTCCGAACGGGAAGCTTCCATCACTGGGAATAGTCCAGAAACAACAGCAGCCATTAAAGTGAGCGCGACTATAACTAGCACAACAAAGACATCGATTCGAGCGTGTAACCAGGGAATTTCCGCAGCCGGAACGAAAGAAAGCAGCAGACGCACGCCGAGCGGTGAAAACAAGATCCCGATTGCTCCACCAATACTAAACAGGAGCAGAGTTTCCATGAGCAGTTGACGCATCAACACCGTCCGACCAGCCCCGAGCGCCAAGCGCAAGGCGATCTCTTTCCTGCGAGCCTCCAGATGAACCCGTCGAAGATAGCTGATATTGATACAGAGTAAGAGCAGTGCGAACGCCAAGGCGCCCGAAAACGCGATGATGGGCGTACGAAAGTCTCCGGCCACGGCCTCGCGCATGGGAACCACCGCCGCTCCGTATTCTTTGTCTTCCTTATATTGGCCGGCCAGCCGTTCCGTTATCACCTCCATAGCAGATTGGGCTTCTTTCGGCGTCACGCCTGGCCGGAGCTTGCCAGCCACGCGGTAACTGCGTCGCGAACGGTCGGCGAACGAGAGTATGGATCGGGGAAGCACGGTCCACACGTCAACTTGGTCTTCCGGGGGGAATGAGAATCCCGGGGGAGCGATCCCTACGACGGTATGAGTGGCTCCATTAAGTGTAATCTTCTTGCCGGGCAGTGACGGATCCGCACCATACGTGCGCTTCCAGAATTCGTAGCTCAGGACCACTCTGCGGTCCTCACTGGCGCTGTCCTCTTCCGTCAACAATCGACCCGCGGCCGGTGCGAGGTTCGTTGCGGAAAAGATTTCAGGCGAAATAACCGCTGCGCGGACGCGCTCCGGATTGCTGACGTCCGCGCCGGAAGCGGTATAGCTCCACGGGATCCAAACCACCACGTCGGAGAAGACAGCAGTGCTATCGCGTTTCCAATCGCGAAAATTCGGCATGGAAACACTGATCTGGTTCATCGACTGGGATTTCAGGCGATGTTCCCACAGATACACCCAACGGTCTGTGTTGACCGGACCGTACGGTTTCAAAAGAACCGCATTCACCACTGAGAAGACAGATGTGAGCGCGCAGATCCCCAACGCCAGCGTCAAAATAAGTCCAATGCTGTAGCCCCGCTTGTTCCACAACAGTCTCGCGCTGTAACGGAGGTCTTGATGCAAAGTATTCATGATTGGCTCCACCCGGCTTTTCTTCTCGTTCGGAAAAACAACTCACAAAAGCGCTAGGCCTAGCAAAGCGGATACTACACTGAGATATCCCTTGAAACGGATATTGCGCTACTGCACCAGCCACTTGATTGTGACTCGAGCGACTTCTTCTGAAATACGCCTTGCGCCGTGATGAGAAATATTTGACTGCCGCCTCCAGTTCGCATTATCTAACTCCCACGAATAACGCTATGAAAGCACTTTTGCTATCTCTTGCGCTCCTGGCATGTGCTCGTCCTGCAGACTGCCAAAAAACTCCCATCCTTTTTCAACATGTTCGCGTGTTTGACGGACTGAAAACCATTTCCGTCACCAACGTTCTGATCCAAGACGGCCGCATTCGCGATTTAGGCTTTGATGTGGCTGAACCTTCGGCCCAAGTCGTTGATGGAACCGGGCTGACCCTTTTACCCGGCCTGATCGATTCCCATGTCCACGTTCACAGCGCAGAAGCCCTGGAACAGTCCATGATTTTCGGCGTCACCAGCGAGTTTGACATGATGATGCAGCCCCGCCTGATGGCCGCGCTCAAGAATGCTGAGAAAAGCAACATGGCCGATTTCTGGTCAGCCGGATGGCTGGCCACCGCCCCCGGCGGACACGGTACCGAATATGGCTTGGAAGTTCCCACCATCACCGACGCCAAAAAAGCGCAGGCTTGGGTTGATGCCCGTATCGCGGAAGGATCGGATTACATCAAGCTGGTATACGACGATGCCACCGAATATGGAGGCCGGCGTTCGCGTCCAACACTGAGCAAGCAACTGATGAAGGCCATAATTGACGCAGCGCATCAGCGCGGCAAGCTGGCCGTGGTCCACATAGGCAGCGAGTGGCAGGCTCAAGGCGCAATCAATGCCGGCGCGGACGGCTTGGCGCACCTTTTTGTCGGCTCAACCTGCGATCGCAATTTCGGTGCGCTGGTAGCCGCGCATCACGCGTTTGTGATACCCACTTTGACCGTTCTGCACAGCATTTGCGGTCCCACAGCTTCTCGCCACCAACTGATTTCCGATCTCAATCTCGAACCTTTCCTCACTCCCGGCAACATCGCAAGATTGCGCGAAACTTTCCCCTCGAGTAGCGCCGGCCTCTCGTGCGCAGGCGCTGCAAGGGCGATCAAAGAGTTGAAGGCTGCGGGAGTTCCCATACTGGCCGGCACGGATGCCCCAAACCCAGGCACCACTTACGGCGCGAGCCTCCACGAAGAGCTAGTCCTGTTAGTCGAAGCTGGACTCACTCCCATCGAAGCACTGGTTGCCGCCACATCCGCTTCTGCCCAGGCTTTTCATGTGCAAGACAGGGGACGAATCGCGCCCGGTTTACGCGCCGACCTGGTGCTGGTGAAAGGCAACCCCGACGAGGATATCCTCGCCACGCGTAATATCATGGCGGTCTACAAGGCAGGAATAGCGATCGATCGCGCCGCCTACCGCGCCGCAGCAAAAGCGCGCAGGTGATAGATTCGGACCAAAGTGATTACCTGTGGGGCACTTAAGGTGCTTCCGGGGATTTGAAGGAAACCGCTGCTTCCCTTTTTTATCAAGAGGAGTCTCATCCTGCGGGAGAGTAAACGATGAGTGCCAATTGGCGAAAAAATTATGGGGCATGTATCCATAGGGGACGGGGCCGAAACAGATATTGACGTGAGGGGAGATGGCAACTTTAATTCAGGATGTTCGGTATGCACTCCGGGGGCTTGCGAAAGCCCGGGGCTTTGCTGTGGTTGCCTTGCTGTCGTTGGCTATTGGGATTGGGGCCAACACCGCGATCTTCAGTATTGTAAACACTCTACTACTTCGTCCGCTTCCTTATCGAGACGCCAACAGGTTGACGATTCTGTGGAATCGGTCCCCCGGTTTGGGCATCACCGAAGATTGGTTTTCCACCGCTCAATATTTCGACATCAAAACAGGCCACCACGGTTTCGAATATGTGGCCATCGCCATCGGCGGTAATGAAAACCTGACTGGTGATGGAGAACCTGAGCGTGTGGGTACGATCCACGTATCTTCCAACCTTTTACCAATGTTGGGAGTAACTGCGGATTCCGCGTCTCGATTACATCACCATCGATGCAAGGGTCCTCCTGTTCACTCTGTTGATCTCGCTCGTTTCCGGGACGATGTTCGGCTTGGTCCCGTCGTTACGCATTTCACTCATCGACATCCATTCCACACTCAAAGAAGGGGGTCGAGCCTCCGCGGACACCGGCGCAATGTGGGGCAGGGGAAGGAGTTTTCGCAAATCGCTGGTTGTTTCCGAACTCGCGCTTTCCGGCTTACTTCTAATCGGCGCGGCTTTGCTGGTCCGCAGCTTCGCGAATTTGCAAAGCGTTTCACCCGGGTTTAACGCGAAGAACGTGTTGACCCTGGAACTCACCATGAACGGGGACAAATATCGCGAGGATCAGTTCGTATTAGCGACGTACAAACGAATCGGGGAGCAGCTGAAAAGCCTACCGGGAGTGAAGTATGTCGGAGCCATCACTTCGCTGCCGTTGAGCCAAATGTTCGCTTGGGGACCGATCACGGTGGAAGGCAGGGTTCCGCCACCAGGTGAGAACTTCATCAACGCGGACGTGCGCGTCGTAAACGGGCATTACTTTGAGGCGATGCAAATCCCGCTGCGCGAAGGCCGTTTCTTCAAGGAGTCTGATACGAAGACCAGTCTTCCGGTGGGAATTGTCGACGAATATATGGCCAGGGAACTATGGCCAAATCAGAGTCCGCTGGGAAAGCGGCTGCACAACGGCGGCATCACGGAGAAAGACGCCTGGATCACTGTGGTAGGCGTGGTTGGGCGAGTTAAACAATACACACTCGATTCCGATTCGCGGATCGCCATTTATTATCCCCAGACACAGTTCGTAACCCGTGCGATGAATATTGTCGTTCGCACGAACGGCGATCCTGCCGCGTTGTATTCGGCCGCACGCAAGGAGATTCAGAACGTGGACTCCGATCTTCCAGTTTTCCACCCGGTGACGATGGACCAACGAGTTCAGGAGTCTCTGGCTCGACGGCGATTTTCCATGTTGTTGCTCGGTCTGTTCGCCGGCCTCGCCGTTGCGCTCGCTATGATTGGAATCTATGGCGTCGTTTCCTATGTGGTCAATCAAGGAACGCGCGAAATCGGCATACGAATGGCGCTGGGAGCTACACCACGCTCCATATTGCATCTGGTGATAGGCCGAGGCCTGGCATTGGCAATTCCCGGCGTGATCATCGGGTTGCTTGGCAGTCTTGTATTCACGCGCATGATGCGAGGCCTTTTATTCGGCGTTAGTCCGATAGACCCTTTGACCTTTGTTGCCATTCCGGTAGTGCTGGTTTTGGTTGCGTTACTGGCAAGCTACATTCCGGCCCAGCGTGCAACCCGAGTGGACCCGACGGTTTCGCTTCACAGCGAATGAACGAGATCAGGCAACTACTGAAGTGGAAAAAACAGATACTCAGACTCCGACATCCACAGCGGTATAAGCAAAAAGTATAAGGCGCAAATAAGTTGAAGGTTCCAATAAGTTATTGCTACTTGATACCGATGACCATCGAATCGGGACCGATCAAATGCTCTACTCGGGTTTCGCGGAATCCTGCTTCCTTCATCCATCCGGAGCAGTCAGCGCCGGTGTAGTTGAAACCGTCGGAGGTTTCGATC
>Ga0209009_1000122_pt1 | contig 32302 bp, 23 predicted proteins | sample BlaSpr_A8_OM3_M2_FD_187979 | JGI IMG/M metagenome (GOLD analysis project Ga0209009, IMG submission 187979) | Forest soil microbial communities from Thunder Bay, Ontario, Canada - Black Spruce, Ontario site 2_A8_OM3_M2 (SPAdes) (version 2) | ecosystem: Environmental > Terrestrial > Soil > Boreal... | reverse complement strand
CCGCCTTGAGGAGACTACCGCCCTGTGTGGCTGACCCGTTTCGCGATCACGCGCCCCGTCATAACCGCGATGGTCTTTATCGGCCTCGCGGTCTACGGCGTCATGTCGTATTTCTCGCTCGGCGTCAGCCTGTTTCCGAACGTCGCCTTCCCGGTCGCTTTTGTGGTTGTGGGCTATCCGGGCGCGGCTCCCGCCGAGATGGAGAAATTGATCGTCAAACCGATCGAAGACCAGCTCGACGGCATGGAAAACATGGATCAAATGCGCGCGATCATCCAAGAGGGAACGGCCGTGGTCGTCGCGCGCTTCAAGCTGGACACCGATCTCAATTACGAGACGATCGACGTTCAGCGCCGCGTCGACACCGCGCGCGTCAACATGCCGAGCGATCTCGATCCGCCGACCGTCGATAAAGCATCGACGTCCGATTCGATCATCACCGAAACCCTGCGCAGCAACAAGATGTCGCTGGCCGCGCTGAGCGACCTGGTGACCGACCGGATCGTCCCGGAACTGAAGGGGGTTCGCGGCGTCTCCACCATCGATACGTCGGGCGACGCTAAGCGAGAAATCCACGTCTTCCCGGATCAGTCGAAGCTCCTGGGGACGCAGGCCACGCTGGCCGACATCAACACCGCCCTTGCGATCAATAATGCGAACCTTCCCGGCGGCCGAATGGACACGCCGACGCAGGAGACGACCGTCTCGCTGCATGCCGACATCATACAGCCGCAAGATATTCTGCGCATACCGCTCACGACGCCCGGATCGCCGCAATTCCTGAAGATCGGCGACGTGGCGCAGGTCGACGACGGCCACGTCGAGATTCGCCGGCCCGCGCATTTCAACGGATTGACGGCGATCCGCATCGACATCAACCGCCAAAATGACGCCGACGAACTCAAGACGACCGAGGCGGTGCGCGCAAAGTTCGCCGATCTCAAGAGACGATTCCCTGACGTGACGTTTTTCGAATTCGACGCGAACGCCGACTATACGCGTGCTTCGATCAACGGCGTCCTGCAGAGTCTCCTGGAGGGCATCTTCCTAACGGCGATCGTGATGCTGCTGTTCCTCCATGCCTGGCGCAACGCGCTCGTGGTCATGATCTCGATTCCGACGTCGCTGCTCGCGACGTTCGTGGTTATGAAGCTGATGGGATTCACCATCGATTTGATTTCGATGATGGGGCTCGGGCTGACGATCGGCATCCTGGTCGACGATTCGATCGTCGTACTCGAGAACATCACGCGGCACCGGGACATGGGCGAGAAGCCGCTCGACGCGGCGTACACGGGGCGCACCGAGATCGGCCAGGCCGCAATTACGATTACGCTGGTCGACGTCGTCGTCTTCCTACCGATCGCGTTTCTCTCCGGAATCGTCGGCAAATATATGAAGGAATTCGGCGTCGTGATCGTGGTCGCGACCCTGTTCTCGCTGTTCGTTTCGTTTACGCTTACGCCGCTCTTGGCGGGCCGCTGGTCGGTCAAGAAGCGCAGTCCGGCCGTTCCGGTGTGGGCGCGCGGGTTCCAGCGCGGCTTCGATGCCCTTGCGAGATGGTACACGGGTAAGGCTCTCCCGTGGGCGCTCGAACACCGCCTCTTCGTACCGTTCGCGTGCGCCGTCTTGGTCGTCGATTCGTTGACGCTCGTCATCAATCCGGTCGCTGCAGCGATCGTCAATTTGGGAATCGCGGGCATTGCAACGATCTTGTGGGGACTATTCTGGGGCGTCGCGCTTCTTCGCGCAAATTTCGGCTCGAAAATCGGCGGCCCGGCAGCTCGTGCCCAAGGTCCCGTGGAACCATTCATGTTCGTCGCGACGCGCTGGCGGAGTTGGCTGTTCACGATTGCGACGACGGTCGGTATTTGCGTGTTTTTTATTCCGTGGCCGAAAGTCGGCGCGGAGTTCATTCCCAACGGCCAGCCCGGCATTCTGCGCGGTTCGTTAACCTATCATATCGGAACCCCGCTCGCGACTACCGCAGCGGGATTGGCCAGGCTCGAGAAGGAGTTGTTGAAGATCGACGCCGTCGAGTCGGTCTCGAGCGTCGCCGGCGCGAAGCCGTCGGGTTTCGGCAGCGTGATCGGCGGCCATGTGGCGCGCTTTACGGTCGTCCTCGATAAGAACCGCCGGAAAGAGACCGATCGCGTTCTGGAGGCAGCGCGCAAACTCAATTGGACGGTGCCCGGAGCCGTCTATCAAGTTCAGGGTGAGGGTGGAGATCCGATCGCCTTTACGCTGAGCGGACCCGATGCGGAGTTGGAGGCTGCGGCCAACAAGCTCGTCACCTTCATCGACCAGCAGCGCGGTGCGGTCAACGCGCAGAGTGCGGCCGAGGCGAAGGGGCCACGATTGAACATCTACATCGATCCATTTCGGTCGGCGACGCTCGGCATCCAACCGGGGCAAGCCGCGCTCGCGGCGCGCATCGCCATCGGCGGCGTCGTCGCCACGAAGGTTCGTCTGCCTTCCGGGCTGACCGACGTTCGCCTCGAACTGCCCGAAGCTCAGCGCAACAGCATCTCGACGATCAAACAGATCGAGATTCGTGCCACATCCGGGCAGATGGTGCCGCTCGCCTCGGTGGCGGATTTCAGCGAAACGATCGCTCCCACCAAGATCGAGCGCTTGAGCCGCGAGCGAGTGATTCGCGTGACCGCCAACATCGATCCGACGCAACACGTGACCCAGGGCGACCTCGTTCCGATCATTCAGAAGGCCCTCAACACGCCGGGTTTCTTGCCCAGCGGCGTGCGTTACATCGCCGAGGGCGACACCGACCTTCTCAACCAGACCATGACTGCGATGCTCATCGCGTTCGTCACGTCCGCGGTCCTGGTCTACATGCTGATGGTCATCCTCTACGGCTCGTTCGTCGAGCCCTTCATCATCATGTTTTCGGTTCCGGTAGCGATCGTCGGGGCTTTGGTCGGCGTTGCCATAAGACACCAGACGATGAATCTGTTCTCCATGATCGCGATCATCATGCTCTACGGACTCGTTTCGAAAAACGGCATCTTGTTGGTCGACTATGCGAACCAGCAGCGTAAAAAAGGTCTCGATCTGGTTGCCGCGATGAAAGAGGCCGCGCACGTGCGCTTCCGGCCGATTCTCATGACCACGTGCGCGATGGTTTTCGGTATGTTGCCGCTGTCGCTCGGCCTGACCGAAGGCGCCGAAGAGCGCGCTTCGATGGGAACCGTACTGATCGGCGGCTTGATCAGCTCGCTTATCCTCACGCTCGCACTCGTGCCGGTGATGTATACCTGGATCATGGGCGCCGTCGAAGGCTCGCAGCGACGGCGCGCCGCGAAACGCGCTCTGCAAGAAGAGCACATGGTTGAACCGGGCGACGTCCCGATGCCGTCGCCGGCTCACTAAAGTATGTCACGCTGAGCGAAGCGCTTGTCACGCTGAGCGAAGCGCTTGTCACGCTGAGCGAAGCGCCGAAGGCGCGGAGTCGAAGCGCCAACGGAGCTCAGGCTGTCCTTCGACTCCGCTCGCTTCGCTCAGGATGACAACGGAAGCGTGCGACGGTTTGCGCGGACTGCTGCCAAGCGACGAGATTTTTTATAGTGGGTACGTTCTAACCCAGGTCTTGCACGCGCAAGCCCAGGAGGATTACCTTGCACTTCTTAGATCGAATGAAACACCGGGCGCCGGCAGGCGCCGCGCTCCTCGTAGCCATGCTGTTCGTCGCGGCGCCCGCACTCGCAATTACGGTTCAGATCAACGGCAATACGGTCGCCCTGAACCCGACGCCGATCGAGCGCGCCGGGCGCGTATTCGTACCGCTCAGAGGCGTTTTCGAACAGCTTGGCGCCACCGTCGTCTACTCGAACGGTCAGATCAATGCGACGAGCGGTCGCCACACCGTCTCGCTGAACATCGGATCGACCCAAGCTACGGTCGACGGACAACAGCAGACACTCGACGTCGCACCGTTCATCATCGGGGCCAGCACGTACGTGCCGCTGCGCTTCGTCTCGCAGGCCCTCGGCGCCCAAGTCAACTGGGACCAAAACGACCAACTCGTGATGGTCACGCAGAACGGTCCGCGCGGCGGGAACCAGTACGCCGGAAATCAGAACGGCGGTAACCCTTACGTGGGCGGTCCTAACCGCACGGTGCCGCAAGAGAATGGCAATTTGCTCAGCAGCGAATTCCCGCAAAACGGCCAGCTGGTTCGTTCGATGCAGCCGCGGATCGCCGCGCGCTTCAGCGATAACGTCGATCCCAATAGCCTTCAAATTCGGCTGGATGGGGTTGATATAACGGCCGCAGCCCGGCTCACACAAGGCGGCTTCGAGTATGTCCCCCCGTCGCCGCTGCAACCGATGACGCACACGGTTCGCATACGCGGCCGAGACCTGAACGGTCAAGCGGTGTATGCGACCTGGACGTTCTCGACCAGTAACGGGATGTAATCGAACTCCACTCGACTAGGAGAGGAGAGCCCAAGAACGCCGTCCCTTCGCGGGGGCGGCGCTTCTTTTGTCTCGAATGCGCTTTGGCATGACGAGCGCCACTCGGTCAACCTCGCGCGCCGTCCTCGTCACGGGGGCGGCGCGCGGTCTTGCCCGGGGCATCGTCTCCGATCTCGCCGGTGCGGGATATCGCGTTGCCTTCACGTTTCGTCCCGACGGGACGCCGCCCGACGCAACGCTCGCCGCGGTCCAGCGCCTGGGCGCGGAAGCCTTCGCGCTCGCCTGCGATCACGCGGTCGAAGGGGAGACGGCGAAAGCGGTGCGCACGGTCGAGAGCGGCTTCGGTGGGATCGACGTACTCGTTCACGCCGTCGGGCCGATGCTCATCCGCCGATTCGAGCGTTCGACGCTCGACGATTATCGCGCAATGTTCGATGCGAACGTGCGCAGCGCCATCGAAGCGGCGTCGGCGGTGTTGCCGTCGATGCGCGCGAAGGGTTTTGGCCGGCTCGTCTTCTTTGGGATGAACGGCTCGCACGATACGATACCGGCGCGTGGACTGAGTCTCTATGCGGCTGCGAAAGCTGCGGTGGTCAGTTTCGCGCGGACTCTTGCGCTCGAAGAAGCGAAGCACGGTATCACCGTGAACGCCATCGAACCCGGTGACATTCGCGAGAAGGAAATCGATCGCGCCGCCGCCCGCGCGGTCCCTGCGAAGAATCCGACCGGGCACGCCGGTTCGTGGGAAGACGTTGCGTACGCCGTGCGTTTCTTGGTCTCGGATGAAGCGAGCTTTCTCAACGGCGTCGTGATACCGGTCGCTGGAGGATGGACAGCGCACGAGTGACGCGCCTCATCTGGAGCGCGATCGCGTTGGTGACGCTGCTGCGCGCGATCGCGGCCTTTACGCTTCCGCTCACCGGCGACGAGGCGTACTATTGGGAGTGGAGCCGCCGTCTGGCCTTCGGGTACGTCGATCACCCGCCGGCGGTCGCCTTTACGATCGCGGCCTTCGCCTGGCTCGGTCATCAGGCGGGATTCGTGCGTTTGGGTTTCGTGCTCTGCGGCGTCGTCGCGTCACTCGGGCTAGCGGCGGCGACGACCGAACTCGGCGGCGATCGGCGTGCCGGCGCGGTTGCCGCGCTCGCGTTGACGCTGACGCCGCTCGCATCGCTGGTCTTCGGCACCGCGACCCCCGACGGACCGTACCTGATGTTTTGGGCGCTCGCGCTTTGGTTCGCCGCGCGCGCGTTCAAACGCGACGCCGCGCTCGATTGGGGGCTGCTCGGGCTCGCCGTCGGGGGCGTCCTCTTGTCACGCGTCTTGGGCTTCGCACTGTTGTTCGGAATCCTGGCGCATTCGTTGTTCGGCGAGAACCGGCGCTTTTGGCGGCGTGGCATGCTCTTGATGCTCGCAAGCGCGTTCGCGGTCTTCCTCCCCTTTCTGATTTGGAACGCGACCCACGGTTGGGCGACTTTGGCCTTCGCGCTCGTCCACCGTCACGAGCAGACTCGCGAGGCGTCGACGCTCCAAGTCGTGCTCGCCCAGATCGGCGCGTATTCGCCCGGCATCTGGGCGGCTGCGATCGTCTGCGCGTTTCGTCCGAAAAATGCGCTGCTCGCTTGGACAGCGTTACCGCAATTCGTCCTGGTCATGCTGCTATCGCTCTTCGAGCAGGTCGAATTCTCGTGGGTCGCCGGCGCCTTCGTCTCGCTCTGCGCGATGCTCGGCATCGCTTACGTCGATCTGTCACGACGCGCCCGCGCAGCCTGGACGGTCGCGACGGTCGTCCCCGCGGCGATCATGTTGTCGTTACTGTTCGCCTTCACGTTCGCACCGGTTGCCACGTACCGTCTGGTCGTGCACGGCGGGCGCGCGCAGCTCGAGAACGGCGGCCCTTTCGAGATCATGACCTATTCGATGGTCGCCGCCGACGCGACGGAGTTGGCGCGCCGGCGTAAAGCCGTCGTCATGACCGATGGATACGGCTTTTCGTCGGTGATCGACTTCGATGCGGGCGCCACGCCGGTCTTGATCGGCTACAATTGGCAAGGGCGCGAGGCGCGCGCTTGGTATCCCGATTCGAATCGGCCGAGCCGCGGACTTTTCGTCGACAAAGAACCCCTGGCCACGCGCCAAGACTTTATCAAGCAGCTCCGCCGAGCGTGCGCGCGAGTCGTCGATGGCGGGCGGCATGGCTATCGCTACAAAGGAACGGGTCCGCGTTTCTATTATTTCACCTGGTGCGAGGGGCTGGCACCGGATGGTCTCGCGATCCTGCGTTGGGAAAAGGATGATTAGGAGCGCGCTGTCGCTGGCAGCTTGCGCGCTTTTGCTCGCGGGATGCGGCTCGCCGGCCGGCCGTTCCGCGGCCGCCCCCGGGACGCTCGTGATCGTGCAGCAGCGCGAGCCGACCTCGCTCAATCCGGCGCTCGAAAACGGCGTATCATCGACCGAGTGGGGTGAGCTGCTCTTCCAATATCTGGTGAAGTTCGACGATCGGGGCCGGCTCATCGGTGACGCCGCGGTCGAAGCGCCCTCACTCGAAAACGGCGGAATCAGCGCCGACGGCTTGACCATCGCCTACCACTTGCGCAACGGCCTGCGCTTCGCCGACGGCGTCCGGTTAACGGCGAGCGATTGCGTTTGGTCGATCGACGCCGTCAACAACCCCAATAACAACGTTCAATCTCGCTTTGGATACGACGTCGTCGCACGGGCTGAGGCCCGAGACGCGCAAACGCTCGTTTTACACCTGAAGCGTCGCTTCGCTCCGATCGTTACGGCGGTGCTGGGGCCGCAAGGCTTCCCGATCCTGCCGAGGCATTTGCTCGCCAAGCACCCGGATTTCAATCGGCTGCCGTTCAACGCGCAGCCCGTCGGGTCGGGACCGTTTGTGGTGGAACGATGGTCACGCGGCGACTCACTCGATTTGCGCGCGAATCCGTATTATTTTTCCGGAAAGCCGAAGATCGCGCGGCTGGTCATCCGGTTCGTGCCGGATCCCGAGTCGGCCGTCAATCTCTTGCGTCGCGGGGACGTGGGCGGATTTTTCAACGTGCCCGATTTCAGCGAGTACTCGACGCTCAAAACGCTGCCCGGCTACCGGCTCGTTAGATTTCCGACGGGCGCGGTCGGTTCCGTGATCTTCAATACGCGCGATCCGATCACGGGCGACGTGCGGGTGCGACGCGCGCTCGCGCTCGCGATCGACGTGCCGAGCGTGGTCGCCAAAAGCTTTCACGGCGCGATCGACAGCCGCGCCGCCGGCCGCGGGCTATTCGGTTGGGCGGACGATCCGGGTGCGTATCCCGATCTTCGGTACGATCCGGCGCGCGCGCGCAGCCTGCTCGAAGCCGCCGGGTGGCGACTGGGCGGCGACGGCCTTCGCTACAAGGACGGGCGCGCACTCAACCTGCTCTTCGTCCTGCAAGCCGCGACGCCGAGCGCAGCGATCGTCGCAAGTACCATCGGCGCATACGAGCGAGCCGTCGGCGCCGAACTCACGCTCAAGCAGTACAACACGACACAGTTCTCCGCGCCCGCAAACGCGGGCGGCCCCGTGTACGGCGGCAAGTTTCAGATGGCGCTGTACGGGTTCATCAACGGCGACGATCCCGACACGACCGATCAGTTCTCGTGCGCGAACGTCCCGCCGCACGGATACAACAAATCGCGGATCTGCGACCCGCGTATCGACGCCTTGCTTCGCGCCGGCGACGCGACGTACGACGCGGCCGGCCGAAAGGCGATCTACACCAGGCTCGAGCGGCTGGTGTATCGGCAGATGCCGCTCGCGCTTCTCTATCAACGTCCTGAGCTGCACGTTTTTACGAGCCGGCTGCGCGGTCCGACCGGCTCGCTCGATGGCGTTTTCTGGAACGTGGCAACGTGGTCGCTTGCAGACGAGGCAGCTGCGGCGCGCGGCGGCTCGCCGGCGCCCTCCCCGGTGGTGCTGCATCCCTGGACCGAGCCGGAGCGCGCCGAGCTGCAACGGCGGATGGAAACGATCTTCCGCAATCCGATTTTCGCGCGCAGCGGCGGCCTCGCAATTCTCGCCGACGACGGAACGCCGCTTTTTCTGCGTCACCCCCAAGCGCCCTTGACGCCCGCTTCGACATTGAAACTCGTCGTCGCGGCGACGGCGCTCGATCTGTTCGGGCCGCAGCATCGCTTCGAGACCAGTTTCGTCGCACTCGATCAGCCCGATCCCGACGGCGTGGTGCATGGACCGCTCTGGCTCGTCGGCGGCGGCGATCCGCTGTTCACTTCCGGCGATTTACGCTCCGGAATCGGGACGTTGCGCCAACTCGGAATTCGCCGCATCGAAGGCCCGGTCGAGGTCGATGACGGTGCGTTCGTCGGCCCCGAGCAGAATCCGCATTGGGACCCAAGCGACTTGGAAGAGGGCTACGCCTCGGCGACGAGCGCGCTCTCGCTCGACCAAGGTACCGTCGAGTTTCACGTTACGCCGACGACCGTCGGACGTCCGGCGCGCGTGACGATCGATCCGCCCAACGACAACATCACGATCGTCGGGACGGTTCGGACCGGTTGGCCGAACGACCTCAATATTGCTCGGCGAGCCGGCTCGGCGAGTTCTGCGAACGATGACGACGCTTCGAACACGTTCGTCGTCGACGGCAGCATCGTGCCGGGCGGCATGCAGAAATACTGGAAGCCGGTCCTGGGCATCCCTTCGTATGTCGGCGGAGCAGTCGTCGCGCTGCTGCGACAGCAGCACATTTCGGTCGCGGCCGGAGTGCAACGTGGACCGGCGCCGCTGGTCGGCGCTAGGTTCTGGCTGCATCGCTCGCAGCCGCTGGCTGCGATCGTCTCGGAGATGCTCGTGAATTCGAACAATCACAGCGCGGAACAACTCCTGCGAATCATCGGAGGGCGCTCGGGGCGCCCGGGAACCGACGACGCCGGCTTGGCGATCGAGCGCAGCGAACTCCTCCGTCTCGGCATTCTCCATCCGCAACTCCGCGCGTACGATGGAAGCGGCCTTGCCCCGAATGACAAGATCGCGCCGCTCGTCCTCGCTCAACTGATCGCGGCAGAGTCGCGCGGTCCGAATCGCAGCGCGTTCCTGACGAGTTTGCCGCGCGTAGCAATGGAAGGTACCGTTCGATACCACGAATTACACGCCGCGCTCGGCCGCGCGCGTGCGAAGAGCGGTCATTTGCGCGGCGTCAATGCGCTCGCGGGCACCGTGCAAACCGCGCGGCACGGGCGCGTCGCGTTCGCGTTCCTCGTCAATGACCCGAGCTCGGAGTCGCGAGCCGTCTATCGAGCGCAGGATCGCGCGCTCGACGCGTTAGCCGAGTTCTAGGAACCAAAAGGCTCCGCACAACATCGCGCGAACCTCCGGCGCGATGCAACTGGAACCGGTGTACCTCGACGCGGCGACATTCGAGAAGATCTTGACGCGCGCGCTCGGTGCGGGCGAGTATGCCGACGCATTTTTCGAACGCCGCGTCGCACGCTCGTTTCGGTTGCAGGACGGAAAGATCCACGAAGCCGCCATCGTCGTGACCAGCGGCGTCGGAATTCGCGTTTTGTCAGGCGAGCGCACCGGATACGCCTACAGCGACGACCTCTCGGCCGACGCGCTGTCGCGGGCCGCGGATGCCGCAGCCCTGATCGCGCGAGATCCGGCAGCAAAGATCGCGGCCATCCGCATCGAGGGTGAGGCGAAGCTCGCGCCGTCGGTTTACGAGGCGGCCGCCCAAGCCGGTTCGACCGACGCCGGCTCGCGAGCGTACGTCGACTTGCTCGCACGCGCCGACGTCGCGGCGCGCACGTTCGACGTGCGGGTCGGCGCCGTCAACTCGACCCTGTCGGAAGAGTTGCAGGACGTTATCGTGGCAACCAGCGATGGCCATTTCGTGCGCGATCGGCGCCCGCTGGTGGCGCTCGCCGTTCAGGCCGTTGCGAACGGCGCGGCGCGCGGCACTGGGATGTGCGGCGACGGCGGACGCACGGGGATCGGCTATTTCGATCGGCGCACACCCGAAGATATCGCGCGCGAAGCGGCGCGGATCGCCTGCGTGAACTGCGACGCCGTCGAGGCGCCGGCGGGCGAGATGGAGGTCGTCGTCGGCGCCGGGAGCGGCGGGGTATTGTTGCACGAGGCGGTCGGTCACGGTCTCGAAGGCGATTTCAATCGGCAGGGCCGTTCGCTCTACAGCGGCCGCGTCGGTGAGCGCGTCGCGAGCGAACTCGTCACGATCTTCGATGACGGAAATCTGCCCGGCGAGCGCGGCAGCATCGCGATCGACGACGAGGGGACGCCCGGCCGGCACAAAGTCTTGGTCGAGGCCGGCGTTTTGTGCGGCTACATGCAAGATAGGCTGAACGCGGGCCTCATGGGGACCGAGTCGACCGGAAGCGGACGGCGTCAATCGTTTCGGCATCCCCCCTTGCCGCGCATGTGCAACACCTACATGCCGAACGGCTCGTCGACATATGACGAGATCGTCGGGTCGGTGAAGAAGGGCGTCTACGCGACCTCTTTCGCCGGTGGTCAGGTCGAAATCAGCAAAGGCGATTTCGTGTTTATGCTCGCCGAAGGCTATTTGATCGAAGATGGCCGGCTGACCGCGCCGATTCGCGGCGCAAGCCTCATCGGCAACGGGCCGGACGTGATGACCCGCGTCGTGATGGTCGGCAACGACACCCGTTTCGCCGGTCGCTCGTATTCATGCGGGAAGGGCGGACAATACGTCCCCGTCGGCGTCGGAATGCCGACCGTGAAACTCGCGCGGGTCACCGTCGGCGGTTCGTCGGTTGGCTGAACCGCTGACGTTTGCCGCCGCCGCCGTCGCGGATGCCGTCGCGGCCGGCGCCGCCGAAGCGGAGGCGACCTTGAACGTGATCGAGCGCTTCAGCGTCGAGGCGCGCAACCGAGAAGTGGCGCGTCTCGAACAGTCGACGGGCCGTTCTCTCACGCTGCGCGTCTTCAGCGACGGCAAAAAAGCGACGCTCGTGACCAGCGACCTGACGGCGGAGAGCGTGCGTCGATTCGCTCGCGAGGCGGTCGACGCGGCGCGTCACGTCGCGGTCGACCTTTACGCCGGGCTGCCTGAATCGCGCGGCCCAGCCGGCGACGGCAGCTCGCTCGAAATCTATTCGCCCGACGTGCGCGAACGGCCCAACGAAGCGAAGATCGATGATGCGCTGGGCCTCGAAGCGCTGTCGCGCGCCTACGACCCGCGCATCGTGAACTCCGCCGGCTCGCATGTCCTCGACGCGGTTGCGACTCTGGCGCTCGTCAACTCAAAAGGCTTTCACGGAACATATCGCGCGACGCAAGTTACGCGCGACGCCGGTCCGATCGCGCAGGACGGCGAGAGCAAACGGGTTGCGCACTACGGTTCCGCCTCGCGGGCTTATGCCTCGCTCGAAGCGGTCGACTCGATCGCGCGAACCGCGGCGCGGCGAGCCGTCGACATGTGCGGCGCGCGCAAACCCCCAACGATGCGCTGTCCCGTAATATTCGAGCGCGACGTTGCGGCTTCGGTACTGTCCGACGTTTTCGCAGCGCTCAGCGCCGCTAACGTCGCCGTCGGCAACTCGTTTTTGATCGGCAAGGTCGGCCACAAGATCGGCAGCGGTTTGGTCACGATCTTCGACGACGGCCTCCTATCCGGCGGACTCGGCACGGCGCCGTTCGACGCCGAAGGCGTCCCGACGCGGCGTACCGTGGTCTTTCGCGACGGCGTCCTCGAGACGTTTCTGTACGACACCTATTACGGCCGCAAGCTCGGCGTGGCGAGCACCGGCAATGCGTCGAGCGGCGGCGTCGGTCCGACAAATTTCTACCTGCAAGCGGGATCGGGCAACCTCGAAGCGCTGATCTCGTCGGTGCCGCGCGGCGTGCTCGTCATCGACACGATCGGCTTCTCGACCGAATCGGTCACCGGCACCTATAGCCGCGGCGCGCGCGGGTTCGCGATCGAAAACGGCGAGTTGGCTTACCCGATCGACGAGTTCACGATCGCGGGAAATCTCGTGGAGATGCTGGCGGGCATCGACGCCGTCGCGAACGATCTGCGTTTCGACGGCAACTTCGTCTCGCCGTCGTTCCGGATCGCGGAGATGACCGTCTCGGGAAGCTGAGCCCGCGATTATTCGGCGTTGCGGGGACGGGAGGGCGGACCTTTCGGGCCGGGAACCCTTCGCTTTTATGGCCTCACAGACGATCGGCTACACGCTCATCATGCGCGTCGACATGCCGGCGAATCCCGGCGCGTTCGGGCTGCTGGCGTCGGTGATCGGAGACGCCGGCGGGAGCATCGGCGCCGTCGACATGCGCTCGTCATCGAAGGCGCGCGTCGTCCGCGACGTAACGGTCACCGTCGGATCGGATGCCGTGGCGCTGGCGGTGCGCAACGCCGTTGAAAGCATCGAGGGAGTGCGGATAGTCTTTGCGTCGGACTCGACGTTCCTCGCGCACCTCGGCGGGAAGATCCGCGTCGAAGGCAAGATTCCGGTCAAGACGCGCAGCGATCTCTCGACGGTCTACACGCCCGGGGTCGCGCGGGTCTCGATGGCGATCGCCGAAGACCCGAGCAAAGCCTTCCAATTGACGATCAAGCGAAATTCGGTTGCCGTCGTTACCGATGGGACGGCGGTTCTCGGTCTGGGCGACATCGGACCGCTCGCTGCGGCGCCGGTGATGGAAGGCAAGTGCATGCTCTTCAAGCAGTTCGCCGACATCGACGCCTGGCCGATCTGCCTGGGGACCAAAGACGTCGACGAGATCGTCGAAACCGTCATCCGAATTTCACCGATCTTCGGCGGGATCAATCTCGAGGACATCTCCGCGCCGCGATGCTTCGAGATCGAACAGCGCCTTCAGGACGCCCTCGACATCCCGGTCATGCACGACGACCAGCACGGCACCTCCGTCGTGATCTTGGCTGCACTGATCAACGCGGCGCGCGTCGTTGGGAAGAACATCAACGACTTGCAGGTCGTCGTTGCGGGAAGTGGCGCCGCCGGGACGGCGACGATGAAGATTCTGATGGCAGCGCACGTGCGCGACGTGATCGCGTTCGATCGTCCGGGCGCGCTCAATCGAACCGATAAATACGAAAACACTCACTGGACTTGGCTAGCCCAACATACCAACAAAGAGAATCGGCGTGGTTCGCTGGGCGACGCCCTCAAGGGGGCCGACGTCTTCATCGGCGTCTCCGCTCCAAACATCCTCACGCCCGAAGACATCCAAGGGATGGCGAAGGATCCGATCGTCTTCGCGATGGCGAACCCTACGCCGGAAATCATGCCGGATCTGGCCGCCCCGTACGTCGCCGTGATGGCGACCGGTCGCTCGGACTTCCCGAATCAGGTGAACAACCTGCTCGCTTTTCCGGGTATTTTCCGCGGAGCACTCGATTCGCGCGCGAGCCGCATCACCGAGGGGATGAAACTCGCCGCCGCACGTGCGATCGCGGGGATCATCACGGAAAAAGAACGCGGCCCCGAATATGTGATCCCGAGCGTTTTCGACACGCGGGTGGTCGAAGCGGTCACAAAGGGAGTCGCGGCGGCCGCTACCGAGGAGGGTGTCGCGCGACGTCAGCTCCTGTACGCCGAAGGCGAAGAAGTCGCGACCCCGGTATAACTTCATCTAGATGACACATCCGCCGCCGGCTCGGGTCCTGATCATCGAAGACGATCCGGATCTCGCTTCCTTCGAGGATACGATGCTGACGCGCGCCGGCTACGAATCGCGCATCGCCGGCACCGGCGGTGACGGACTGCACCAACTCCGCGAATTCAAACCGGAAGTCGTCCTGCTCGACATCGGCCTCCCCGATATGTCGGGACTCGATCTTTGCACGAAGATCGCCGAGTCTGCCGATGCGTACATCCTGCTCGTGAGCGGTCACTCGAGTGAGGACGTCAAGTTGACGGGCCTGGGGCTCGGCGCGGACGACTTCATCACGAAACCGTTCTCGGGCAGCGAGCTGGTCGCACGCGTCGGCTCGTTCTTGCGGCGGCGGGAGCGTTCGCGCTCGCGCGATCATGACGGCCGACTGCAGGTCGGCGACGTCGTGCTGGTACGCGATCTGCACACAATGGAACGCGGAGGTCGCTCGGTCAGCCTGACCGCGCTCGAATTCCGTCTGCTCTGGTTCCTGGGTGAAGCCGACGGAAAACTATTGACGCGCGCCCAGATCCTCGAACGAGTCTGGAACGACGTTTCGGGTGTTCCGACGCGTGTCGTCGACGTTCACGTCGCCGCGCTGCGCAAGAAACTAAATGAAGTCGACGCGCAATTGCAGATCGCTTCGGTCCGCGGTATCGGCTATCGGCTTGACGCGCATTGAGCGCGCTCGCCGAGATTGCACTCGATCCGGGCGATAAGCGTCCGCTCTACGTCCAGATCGCCGACGAACTCGCGGCACGCATCGAACGCGGCGAGTTGTCGGAGGGCGATCGATTGCCCGGGATTCGCGAACTCGCCGGACGCCTCGGCTGTGGGCTGGTGACGGTTTCGCAAGCCTACGATTCGCTCGTCGCGCGCGGGCGCGCGGTCGCGCGCATCGGAAAGGGCACGTACGTCAGCGCGGCGCGCATGCCGAGCGCCCCGTTCGCCCGGCGCTGGGAGCCCGATCTCGGCGGGTTTTCGCGTGCCCGCATGGAGGGCGTCCTAGAACAGCTGACGCGCGCCGAGACGCCCGGCACGATTTCTCTGGCGACCGGACATCCCGCGCCCGAGACCTTTCCGCTCGCGGAGTTCGGACGTTGCATCCAGCGTACGTTGAACGACGATCCGCCCGAGATGATGCAGTACACCTCGGGCAGCGGCGACGCCGATCTCCGCGAAGCGCTGGCCGGCGCTCTGCGAGCGCGCGGCGTCGCCGCCGCTTCGGCCGACATCGTCGTGTGCTCCGGCGCGCAACAGGCAGCCGACGTCGTCGCCGACACATTGCTCGAGACGCGCGCCGTGGTCGCGGCGGAGAGTCCGTCGTACGCGCCGACGCTCGGCGTCTTCGACGCGCGCGGCGCGAGCTACGTCGAGATCGCCGCCGACGCCGACGGTCTTCGTCTCGACGACGTCGAGCACGTTTTCGCCGAATACCGGCCGCGCCTGTTCTACGTGAACCCGTTCGCGCAAAATCCGACCGGCGCAATTCTGCACGATCGGCGAGCGAAAGCCATTGTCGCGCTGGCGCGCCGCTACGACGTCGTCATTTTGGAAGACCAAACAGGCTGGGTCTTCACCTATGACGCCGCGCCGCCGGCCCCGCTCGCGGCGCACGACAGCGACGGTCGCGTCGTGCTCATCGAAAGCCTCTCGAAATCACTTTTTCCGGCATTGCGGGTCGGCTATCTCTACGCGCGCGGAGGTTTGCGCGCTCCCCTGGAATCGGCGAAGATGCGCGCCGACTCGTTCACTTCGACTTTGACCCAACGCGCGCTCTGGCGCTTCCTGCGATCGTCCGCCTATCCCAAGCACCTGCGCGCCGCCAAGGCGCTCTATCGCGCGCGGCGGGACGCGTTCGTCGAGGCCCTGAGCGAAGCGCTGCCGTGGGCTCAAGTGCGGCTTCCCGCCGCCGGCGTGACCCTGTGGCTGCCGTTGCCGCCCCGTATTTCGACCCAAGCAGCATTCGACGAATGCGCGCGCGAAGGCGTCCTGGTGATGCCTGCCGACGCCTGGTATCCGACGCGCAGCGGCCCCGCCGCTCTGCGCCTCGGTTTCGGAGATCGTGATGAAGCTTCGGCGCGCGAAGGCGTCGCGCGCCTGGGGCGCGCGCTCGCGCGTTGTTCGGCGCGCGCATGAGCATCTTCGACCGGATCGCTCGGCTCCTAACGTTCGGAAGCGCCGGACCCTCGCACATGTCGCTGCGAACCCTCGAAGCCGCATACAGGCGGCAGAGCGAGACGCTTCAAGACGCTCGGCGCAGCGTCGTCGAACTGATCGCCGCCGAGAAACAACTGAGCGCGGCCGCCGAGACGACGAATGGCAGCGGTTGGCTCGGCGAGCGCGTCGCCGAGTTGCGCTCGCAGCGGCTTGCGCTGGAGTCGACCACGGAAAAGTTGCGCCTGCGCATCGATCTTTTCAGAACGGAGAAACTCGCCGTCGGGACGCGGTATGTCGCAGGGGACGCCGCCTCGCGTTCGGGCGAGACGCTTTCCAACTTGGCGCGCGAAGCCGCAGAGGTTGGCCGCATGGTCGAGCGCGCGAAAGCGACCGTCATCGAACTCCAAGCCTTGCCCGATCTCGAGCGTTTATAGCAACAGGAGCCCTGCGAGCGGCGCCCGTAACCGGGAACGGCTCATGAGATTTGATTTGACGAAAATGCGCCGGTGCGCGCCGCCGGCGGCGTTTGCCGCGCTGTTACTGTTGCTCGGTGGTGCGACGCAGCCGAGCCGCGGCGCCGGCGCGTCGCCAGGCGTAACCTACGAAGTCCCCGCCGGCCAGCTCCAAGCAGGCCCGCTCGATCCGAAGGATCCGTATCAACAAGTGTTGCCGTCGGGCCGCATCCTTCGACCGGCCGGGAAGAGCGTCGTCGTCGGAATGAACGCGCTCGGTTTCGCGCTCTCGCCGAACGGCCGCTATGCGATCGTCTCGAACGACGATCAAGCGCAATCAAGGACGCTGAGCGCACTCGACGGCGCATCGACGGGCGGATTCACGCTGGCCGTCGTCGACACCGGGACGATGACGGTCGTCGACCGCTACAAGGATTCCAAACACAGATTCTTCGCAGGCGTAGCCGCGCTCAAAGACCCTGCGCAGCCATCGCGGACGCTGGTGCTCGCTTCGGGCGGCGGGGACAACGTCGTCTACGCCTTCGATTTGGATGACAGCGGCCATCTGACGCTGGACGAGCACCACGCGATTGCGATGCCCACGCCGTCCAATTCGCACGCGGCCAACGACGGAAAAGCCTTTCCCAGCACGATCGTCCTCGCTCCCGATCATGCGCACGCGTACGTCGTCAATAACTTGGGCAACAGCGTCGTCGCGCTCAACGTGCGCGCGCGCAGCGTGGCCGGAGCGCCGATCGATGTCGGTTTCCTGCCTTTCGGCGCGGCTTATAGCAAGGACGGCCTGCTCGTAGCCAACGAAGGCCTGGAGACGTACGGCGTCCTCGCGTCGCCTGGGACGGCGCCGCCTTTCGAAAACGTCAGTGAGGATCTGCAGCGCGCCTCGTCGCTCTCGGTCGTGAAGCTCGACAAAGGCGGAGGCCTGGCGCGCCTGAGCGCGTCGCTCGCACTCGATCGCCGCCCCGACGGCTTACGGAGCGTCGGCGGAGCGCATCCATCGGCGATCGCGGTCATGAGAAACAAGCCGTATGCATTCGTTGCGATGGCCAACGTCGATCGCGTCGTGACCGTCGCGCTGGGCCGGGCCACGCCGAGCGTCGTCGGTGGTACCGAATTGCGGCTCTTCGACAAGGGTCCATATGGAACGCAACCCATCGCGCTTGCGCTCGCTGAGACGAAGCAGCGTCTTTACGTCGCGCTCGCCGGGATCAATGCGGTCGCCGTGTTGGACGTCTCCGACCCGGTGCATCCCCATCGCCTGGGCTTGATTCCGACCGGGTGGTATCCGAGCGCGCTCATGTTCTCGCTCGACGGAAAATATTTGTTCATCGCCAACGCGAAGGGCTTCGGACACGACCGCAACTTCACCGGAGCCGATCCCATCGCTAGCGCAAAAGGCGGTCGCGTCTTCGTCGTCGATGCGGACAGCCACGCGGTTTGGGCGACGCTCGAGCGAGTCGACTTGGATCGCGTCAACTTGGGTCAAACGACACGCGCGGCCCTTTCATATTTGCGGACGGCGCATGTAGCGAAGGACGATCCGCTCGTTCCCCAGTCCGCGAACGCTCCGCCTTCCCCGATCAAACACGTCGTCATGATTCTCGAGGAGAACAAGACCTTCGATTCGATGCTCGGTGACTTGACCGACGCCGACGGCAAACCATACGGACCGGGCGATCCGTCGCTGGTCAGTTACGATAAGAGCGTAACGCCGAATCTGCACGCGCTCGCCGCCACCTTCGGCCTGGCCGGGAACATCTTCGCAGACTCTGAGGAGTCGAACGCCGGGCATCAGTTCGTCAGCGCGGGGATCGCCAGCGACTACTCCGAGCGGACGCTTTCCGTGAGCTACGCGCGCAACCCGTTGACCGACAAGAATGAAGACCCCGAAGACTATCCGCGCGCCGGATACATCTTCAACAGTCTCGCAATTCGTGGGAAGACGTACCGCGATTACGGCGATTTACTTCGCGTCTCAGGTTACGACGAAGGCGAAGACAAGGATCCCAAAGCCGACGATCCCAACTTCGCGGGACCGCAGGATCTCTTTGCGCCGACCAAAGGTCTCGGCGGTCTGTACCGGTACGACGCGCCTGCGCTCGCCGCTCTCAAAGATCACGTGGACCTCAACTACCCCGGCTGGAATTTGCGGATCCGCGACACGCGACGCGCCGGCGAATTCTTGCGCGATTTTGATCCGTTGGTGAAGGCCGATCGCGTGCCGGACTTTACGCACGTCTGGTTGCCTGCAGACCACGGGTATTATTGGGGTTCCGACAAGAACGTGCCGGCGATCCCCGAGGAGGTTGCCGACGGCGACCGCGCTCTGGGTGAGATCGTCGAGTATTTGACGCATACGCCGCAGTGGAGTTCGACGGTCATCTTCATCATGCCCGACGACGCGCAGGCGACGCGCGACCACGTCAACGAGCACCGCACCTATGCCATCGTCGTCTCGCCGTACGCGAAACGGCACTATCTCGGGATGCGGCACCTTTCGACGGTCAGCGTCCTGAAAACTGAAGAAGAGATCCTCGGCTTGCCGCCGCTCTCGCTCGGCGATCTGCTCGCCAGCGACATGGCCGATTTCTTTACCCCAAACGTCGATGCGACGCCCTACAAGCGCATCGATGTGCCGCAGCAGAGCGCGAGCGCCGAGGGAAATCGGATCGCGGCGCTGCTCCTTCGCACCGATCAGTCCGGGCCCGACGCCGATCCGCGGGCGACGCAGCTCATCGGGCTATCGCGCGCAGCCGACAAACTGGCGAAACTGCGCGGAACGATGCCGAGCGCTGAATTGAAGCGCGCGCAAGAGTTACTCTACGAGCAAGCCCTCGCCGTGGTGCGCTGACTAGTGGCCTGTAACAGAGGGACGAGAGGTGGCGCATCCGCCGCGACGACCCGAAGGGCTGCGCGTCTTTCGACCAGCTGCGTCGTCGCTCTTCGCTCGCAAAGCGCTGCTTTTGTCGCTCATCGCTCCTCGCATCTGATCGAAATACATCGCAGCGACACCTCTCCTCCCTCTGTTACAGGCCACTAGTTCGGCGAGATGATGACTTTCGCCGAGTCGCCTTTCAAGAGTGCGATGCCGCGCTCGAAATCGCGGATGGAGAGATGATGGGTGATCATTCCGGCGAGATCGAGACGTTTGGCCTCGACCAGCGCCAATAATATCTCCCACGTTTCCCAAATGCGGCGGCCGAAGACGCCCTTGAATACGATCATTTTCTTGGCGATGAATTCGGCGACGTCGAGCGATATCGCCCCGTTCGGCAGCCCGATGCAGACGACGGTCGCTTCGCGCCGAACGGCACGTAAGACGACTTCGTGGGTTCCCGGCGCGCCCGATGCTTCGAAGCCGACGTCGAAGCCGCCGTGCCGCGAGTAGTCGGCGCGGACGATCGCGGCGAGGTCGGCCTCCGCCGGGTCGAGCGCGCGCGCGCCGTATTTGGCGGCGAGGTTGCGTCGAAACGGATTGGGTTCGAGCGCGACGACCGATGTCGCACCCATCGCCAGCGCGAGTTGAATCAGGACCAGCCCGATCGGGCCCGCGCCGGTGATCAAGACGCTGCAGCCGTCGAGGTTGCCGGCGCGCTGAACGGCATGCACGGCGTTGCCGCTCGGCTCGAAAAGCGCCCCGAGATCGAGCGGCAGCGTCTGCGGTAACGGAAAGCAGACCGACGCCGGAAGCGCGACATAATTCGCAAAGGCGCCCTGGCGCGTCACGCCGAGAAGTTTGAGATTGTAGCAGTTGTGCGCGTTGCCCGTCCGGCACATGTAGCAAGCGCCGCAGAAGATGTGCGATTCGGCGGCGACGCGGTCCCCAACTCTCAGTCCGCGCACGTTCGCGCCGGTTCGGATCACCGTGCCGGCGCACTCGTGACCCATCACGAAGGGAAGCTGCGGCTCGAAAGCCTGCGCGCTCGCGTCCCACGCATACAGATGCGCATCGGTGCCGCAGATCGACGTCGCGCCGACTTCAACGAGGACTTGGTCGTTGTCGATCTCCGGTTCCGGGTACTGTTCGACGAGCTCGACTCCCGAGGCGGGCTTCGTTTTGACGATCGCTAGCATACGTTGTAGAAATCGGGCTTCCGAGGACCGTGCCGAGCCTCCTAGGTCGTGCGCTTGGGGATGAGAAAAGAACGGACGTGATCTCAGCATCGAAACCACTCAAGCCGCCCTTCATTCGCAACGAAGTTGGGACGCTGCGGGCGGTCCTGGTCGCGCCGCCGTCCAGCGCGCTCGAGCGCGAACAACCCCTACCGGGCGAACCCAACGCGATTGAGGAGCGTGCCCGCGCTCAGTACGGCGTCTTCCTCATGCGCTTGCGAGCGCACGGCGTGAAAGCGATCGAGATCGGCGCCGATCCGGTTGCGCCGCTCGGCTCGCTCTGTGCGGACATAGCGCTCGTCTTTGCGGACGGCGCCTTCCTGATGCGGCCGAGCGAAGTGAACCGGCGGCGTGAAGTCGGTCCGGTCGAAGCCGCGCTGGACGTCGCCGGAATTCCGATTCTGCGCCGGATCGAACCGCCCGGCTTGCTCGACGGCGGCGACGTGATGCTCGCAAACGGTACCGTCTTCATCGGCGTCTCGCAACGGCGGCAATCCGATATCGGCATCCCCGGAGGAACGAACGGGAATCAGCACGGCCGCGAACAGTTGGCCGCCTTCGCGCGCGAGCGTGGCTTGAACGTCGTCGAAGTGCCGCTCGCCGCGGAGGTCCGGCGGCTGCGTTCGGTAGCGTCGCTCGTCGACGAGCGCACGATCGTTTATGCCGCGGGTTTGCTCGACCATGAAAAATTCGCCGGCTTCGACCTCGTCGACGTCCCGCGCGGCGAGGATTACGCCGGCGGTCTACTCGTGTTCGGCCCGCGGCGCGTCATCGCCAACCTGAGATTTCGGGAAACGATACCTCGTTTGCGCAAGGCCAAGATCGCCGTCGATGCGATCGATCTATGGGAATTCGGTAAAATCGGTGCGACGCCGTCGTCGCTCGCTCTCCCGCTCAAACGTGGGTAGGCTGACGTGAGAATCGCGGTCGTGTCGGACGTGCACGGCAACGTTCGTGGACTCAATGCCTGTTTAAACGATCTTGCGGAGCAAGGCGGGGCGGACCGCATCGTCGCCGCCGGCGACTTGTGTTTGGACGGTCCGCGTCCGCTCGCCGTCCTCGAGCGTCTGCAACAGATCGGCGCGGCGTGCGTGCGCGGCAATACCGATCGAATGATCGGTGAAGCGGACGCTCGTATCGAGGACGAGGAAGAAGCCGAGGGCGTCGCGTGGCAGCGCGAGCAAATCGGCGCCGACTGGACGCACCGGCTGCGCGACCTGCCGTTTTCGTTGCGCATCGGCGAAGGCGCCGACGCTCTGCTGGTGGTGCACGCCAACCCGCAATCCGATGACGAGCACCTCTGGCCGGATGCCGACGACGCGAGGCTCGAACGCGCCTTCGCCGGCGTCGACGCCCGAACGCTGGCGTTCGGTCATCTCCACCTTGCCTACTTCCGCGTGTGGCGCGATCGGACGCTGGTGAACGTGGCCTCGGCCGGCCTGCCGAAGGATGGGGATCCGCGCGCTTGCTATGCGATCTTCACGCAAAGGCCGGGCGGTTGGGAAGTGAAGCACCGGCGCGTCGCCTTCGATGTCGAGAAGGTCGTTCGCGAAATCGAAAAGAGCGGGATGCCGCGCCGCAAGCGGCGGATCGAGGTTCTGCGGCGCCATCGCTACAAGGAGCTCGGTGAGCAAATCCCGTGAGCACGAGTGAACTGATCGCGCGCGCTGCAGAGGGGCGCGCGGACTCTGACCGGCTCCCGGCGCAACCCCCGCCGGCGTTGAAGATCGAAGGGCTCTCGAAGCGCTACGGCGATTTTCTCGCCGTCGATGATATCTCGCTACGCGTCGAAGCCGGCGATTTTTTCGGTTTTCTCGGGATGAACGGCGCAGGGAAGACGACGACCATCAACGCGATCGTCGGCTTGGCCACGATCAGCACGGGGACGATTGAAATCTTCGGTCACGACAACGTTCGCGATTGGCGAACGGCCCGCCGGCTGATCGGCCTAGCGCCGCAGGAATATAACTTCGATCGGTATCTTTCGATTCGCGACATCCTGATATATCAAGCGGGATATTACGGACTTCCGCCGCGCGAGGTCCGCGAACGCGCCGACGCACTGCTCGAACGCTTCGGTTTGACCAGCAAGGCGAAGCAAACCTATATCAAACTCTCGGGCGGCATGAAACGCCGCCTCACCCTGGCGCGCGCGCTGATCCACGAACCCAGGCTGCTGATTCTCGACGAACCGACCGCCGGCGTCGACGTCGAGCTCCGCATCGAATTGTGGGAGCTCTTGCGCGAACTCAACGCGGCGGGGACGACGATCATCTTGACGACGCATTATCTCGAAGAAGCGGAATCGCTCTGCCGAAACATTGCGATCATCGAGAGCGGTCGCATTCTCGCGATGGAACCCACGTCACGGCTCGTCGGGCGGCATGGTCCGGCAACCTTGAGCGTCACCCTCGACCGGGAGGTCGGCGAACTCGCTGCGCGTGGGGCGCGCCGAGACGGCGACCCGCGCACGTTGCACTTCGACGGTCTCGATCCGGCGCGCATCGCACCGCTGCTGTCCGAACTGGAAGCCGCCGGTTACACGATCGAGAACGTGGAATTCCGGCGCGCGAGCTTGCAGGACGTCTTCTTGCAACTAGTGCGTCCTTGAGTATCCGCATTACGGCCGGCGACGTGGTTGGTTTCGGCAATCCTACCGGGCTAGCGACCCTGGTGAAGCGCGAGCTGGTTCGGACGATGAAGGTGATCAACCAAGTCGTCTGGCCGCCGATCATCACGACGGTCCTCTACGTCCTGGTTTTCGGCTTGAGCCTCGGCAGCCGCATCCCGCAGATCCAGGGCGTCTCGTACGCGGCCTACTTGGTTCCCGGCCTCATCATGCTTCAGGTCATCGACGCTACTTACAGCGAAGTTTCGAGTTCGATCTTCCAGGGGCGCTTCATGAATTCGATCCAAGAGATGTTGATCGCGCCGATGTCGGCGGTCGAGATGGTCTCCGGCTTCGTGATCGCATCGATCTTGCGCGCGCTGTTGATCGCTTCGCTCGTGCTGGTGGTCGGCGCGCTGCTGGTCCACGCGCTGCCGCACAACTGGCCTCTCTACGTTCTGGTTACGGCGCTGGTCGCAACGCTGTTCTGCTCGCTCGGCATCATCTTTGGATTGCTGGCCGAGAAGTTCGATCACATCGCCGTGCTGACGACCTTCGTGATCACGCCGCTGGTGTTCGTCGGCGGGGTCTTCACGTCGACGCGTTTCATGCCGCCGCTCGTGCGCGAGATCTCGTTCGGCAATCCGATGTTCTACATGATCGACGCCTTCCGGTATTCGTTCACCGGCACGGGAGACGTCCCGCTCGCAGTCTCGCTGGGGACGGTTACCGTGCTGACCGTCGTGGCGCTCGTCGTAGCGCTGCGCATGATGATCGCCGGCGTCAAGATCCGGCTTTAGGACTTCTGGCAAGCTAAGGCTGGAGCCGCCGGCCGGACGCCGAATCTCCCGGGTATGAAACGTCTTCTTGCTCTCGCCGCGTCGGTCGCCATTGGTCTATCGCTTGGTTCCGGCCCAGCCCTGGCAACCGAGTACGTCGCCCCACCGAAAACCCAGCAGGTGTTGACGGGTCCGCAACTCGGCGTTCAGGCGCCGGATTTTTCGTTTCGAACGCTCGACGGAAAGACCGTTTCGCTCGCAACGTACCGCGGCAAGACGCTGGTCCTCAACGTTTGGGCGACGTGGTGCCCGCCGTGCCGGCAAGAGATGCCCGATCTGCTCTCGAGCTATGCCAAGCTGCGCAATTCGAATGTCGAGTTTCTCGGCGTGGATACGACCGAGGAAGCGCCTATCGTGCGTGCCTACGTGATCGCTAAGGGTGTCCCGTACGCGCAAGCGATCGACGCTCACAAAAAATTCGAAAAGGACTACGACATCCAGTATTTTCCGACGACGCTGGTCATCGACGCGCAGGGGATCTTGCGTGCCCGCTACATCGACGTCGTCGCCCCGCAGCAGCTTGCGCTGATGGTCGACGCCGCAAAGGCCGGACGCAGCGCCGACATCGTCTCGCCGTTGCAGCAGAAGATCGACCTCGCGCTGGCAGACCCAGGTCTGGCGCCGGATGCCGATGCGGCGGCGACCCTCGCCTACGCCAAGACGGTCGACGCAGCGATCCAGAAAGCTGAGAACCTGCTCGACGACAGCGACGCCGCGAAGGGCAACTCGACCGACCTCTTGCGGACGCGCGTCGAAGAGTCGGCGATCCGCGACAAAGCGATCTCCGCACTTGCGATCGCGACGACCGGCGACGATTCAAAAGAACTGTTGGCGCGGCTGAAGGGTGACGCGGCACGCGATCGCGAGCTGTGGGCGAACGCGCTGGATGCATATCGCGAGGCCGTCGCGCTGAACGCCAAGGACGACGACGCGCTGTCGGGCATCGCGTTCGTCGCGGGACGTCTCAACCAATCCGACGTGCAGATCGAAGCCGACCAGAAGCTGGTCGCCTTGCAGCCCGATGGCGTCGACGCGCTGGTCGAACTCGGTCTAGCGCTCGGCAAAGCGAAGCGCTTCTCGGAGGCGTATGCCGTCTTCGGCGAAGCAATCGAGCTTGCAAAGAAGCACGTCGACGCCAACCTGGCGAGCGCCGTCACCGTTCGTAAGCTTGCCTGGGCGCATCTGTACGCCGGTCGCACGTATGCGAAGGGTAACGACGCGCCGCACGCGCGCAGCGAGTTCGAGCAGGTGATCGCGTGGACGCAAAAGTTACCGGTTGACGATATCCGGCACGACATGTATCTCGAGGAAGGTCAGGAGGCGATCGTCGCGCTCGGGCTCTCCAAACGGGTGACCACGACGACCGTCTCGCTTGCGCCGTGGACCGGCGAAGATCTCCCGGGCAGCGTCGCCAGCACGCTCAAATACCGCCTCGTCGTCGCCGACGCGGCCGGCAAGAGGGTTGCGCTTCACGCCTCCGGCCTCCCCAAGGGCTGGATTGCATCGTTCTGCACCGACCGAGTCTGCTCGCCGTTTAAAGTCAGCATTGCGATCCCGCAGTCCGGCGTGAAGATCATCGAATTCCAACTCGTCCCGCCCGACGAGAAGGCAAAGATCGGCAAGGTGCGCGTCACCGGGACCGACGGACGGCACAGCTCGAGCGCCACGACTTAGACAACCTTTGTCGTGCTGAGGGCGCGAAATGTGTCACGCTGAGCGAAGCTCGCGAAGCGAGCGAAGTCGAAGCGCCGACGGAGCGCGAAAGAAGAAGGCCCGGACTTACGTCCGGGCCTTCCCTCGGAACTCGGTTTCGGTTCGTTTAGCTTGCCGTTACCGAGGTGGTCGTCACGATCACGCTGGTCGTGATGACTTGGTTGCTGGAATCCTTGATCGTGACTTGGCATATGCCGGCAGCCACCGCTGTGACGGTGAAGACCGCGCTCGGTCCGGTGCCGGAAGCCGGCGAGACGGTCGCAATGCCGGCGCAGTTGTTGGTTTGCGTCAGCGTGCCCGCATAACCGGTTTCTGTAGCCGTGAAGTTCGCAGCTTGACCGGGGACGGTGAACGAAACGACCGGGGTGCTATTGGTGAGCGGGTTGGTGCCGCTCGTACTCGGGTTGACCGTAACATTTACAGCTGCGGTCTGATTGGTCGAGTCCTTGACCGAGAACTGGCAAGTTCCGATGCCGGCCGCGGTCACCGTGAACGAGGCGCTCGGTCCGGTGCCCGCGCCGGGCGCGACTGTTGCGACGCCGCTGCAATTGGTGGTCGATGCCGTGATCGCACCCGAGTAACCGTTTTCGGTTGCGGTGAAGGTCAACGCTCCGCCCGTTCCGCTGAACGTGAGCGACGTCGGGTTCACGTTGAGGGGCTGCGTTGCACCCGGTGAGACCACGACGTTTACAGCGGTGCCTTGGTTGAACGTATCCTTGACGGCGAACTGGCAGGTTCCATTACCGACTGAGGTCACCGTGAACGAAGCGGCCGGTCCCGTGCCCGAGGCTGGCGAAATGGTCGCGATCCCGGCGCAGTTAGTGCTGGTCGCGGTGAGCGCACCGGTATAGAAGTTCTCGGTCGCTGTGAAGGCCTGCGTTTGGCTCGCAGCCGTGAACGCGACGGAGCCCGGATTGACGAGGATCGCGCTCGGCGTGGGGGTGGCCGGTGTTGTCGGCGGCGCCGTCGGAAGGACGAGAATCGGGGCCGGATTGCTGGTCGAACAATTGGTCATGGTCAGCGCCGTCGCACACAAGGCGAGCGTTAAAAACGCCGAGCGCACGACGATCGAGGTTTTCTTTATGGCGTTCATCTTAGTACACCAACTTTCCGACGCGTCCGGGGTTGAGGCCGATGCCGGGTTCTGCGAACCACAGCGAGCCGTCCGGCGCCGTCCCGATGCCCTTGAGGCCGAGGCCGGTCACCGGTGAAGCGTACTCGCTCACCGTGCCGCCGGTCGTGATGCGGCCAACCTTATCGAGACCATTCTCGGTGAACCACAGCGCGCCGTCTTGTCCGACGGTGATTCCCACGGGCTGAGAGTTCGGGGTGAGCGTCGGGAACTCGCCCGTGACCGAGAACGAGTTAGGGGATAGCCGTCCGATATTGTTGGTACCGTTTTCGGTGAACCACAGGTTGCCGTCGGGGCCGCGCACGATCGATTCGGGAACGGTGCCTGCGGTTAAACTGATCTCGCTTTGCGCAGTGAACAGATTGGCGATCCGGCCGATCTTGTCGGTAGCGGATTCCGTGTAGTAGAGGTTGTTGTCCGGCGCGGTTGTGATCCCAAAAGGGGCGGAGTTCGCGGTAGGGATGCTCGTCTCGCCCGCGACGCCCGAGCTAATCCCCTGGAAGCCCACCCGGCTACTGCCATTGGCGACGTACCAGATATTGCCGTCGAGCCTGTCAACGAGCCCCAACGGATTGTCCGGTGGCGGCGGAGAGAACAGCGTGCTGAATTCCGTGAACGTGCCGCTGGTCGTGACCTTCGCGATTTTACTCGTGCCGGGAGGCGGCGTCGTCGAGAACTCGGTAAACCACAAATTGCCATCGGAGGCGCCGATGATCATCTGCGGCTGCGCGTTTGCGGTCGGTACGGTGAATTCCGTCACCACACCGGCTGGGGTAATCCGCGCGACCTTGCCGCCGGGATTCTCCGTAAACCACATGTTACCGTCGGACCCGGCTGCGATCCACTGCGGCCTGTTGGCCGCCACTGGGATCGAGAACTGGTAGAATGTCGGCGTCGGTTTGAAGGCTGCCGAGCTGCTGGTGATACCGGTACCGCTGGCGACGACCGTAGCCGTCGGACCGCCCGGCAGGCCGCTATTGAGGGTCCCGCCGTTGTACGTCAGCGTCGCCGTAGTCGACGAGTTTGGAATCGTGTTCGTCGACAGCGCCAAGGTGCCGCTGTTGCTGGGATCGTTGACTGTTAACTGAATCGGCGTGCTATAGTCGCCGGCACCGACGATCGTGTTGCCGTCGGCGTCTTTCGCAGCCACGTTGACGTTGACCGTCGCCGGAACACCGGCGTTGGGGCTCGCGTTGCTGAGGCCGATCGTCACCGAAGCGACGACGCCGTTCAGGACGGCGCTCACCGAATTGGCGACGCCGGAGACGATTACTTTGGTGACCGAGGCGCGACTCAAAACGTTGCCTTGGCCATTTTGATCGTCGAACGAGGTGATCGTGAACGTGTCGGTGCCGACCGGCGCGTCGATCACCAGTGTGCTGGCCGGAGCGTTGAGAAACTGTGGCGTCCCGCCGTTGACCGAGACGCTGACGCTGCGCGCCGTCGCGGGAAGATATTTCGGCGACCGTCCCGCCGACTGCGTCGCGGAATTCCAATTGATGGAGAACGTTACCTGAACGATTGCGTTCGGGTTTTGCGAAGTAGTGGGTACGGATTGCGTCCCCCCGCCCGAACAGGCGGGTAGGACGCACGCGAGGACGGCCGCCGCGACGAACCGCGCGGCGCGCGTTCGGGGCCGTCCGAAAAGCCTAGACCACATCAAAGGTCCCTCTCTGTCTGGGAAAGAGGATGGCGCGCAGGGGGGAATCTGCGCTACGTACTCGTTGGCTTGCTCCGCGGCTCGGCCGCTCCCTTCCTGGGTGACTAGCTGAGCGAATCGCGTCTCGGTGGCGGCGTTAAGAAGGCGTGAACGGCATACCAGAACCGCTCGCGATTATAAGAGAGGACGAGCGAATGAGCCGCACCTGGGACGACCAAGTACTCACGATCGTGGCTCGAGAGCTTGGAGAAGAAGTCGAGCAAGTCGGCTTCGGTTGAGATGCCGTCATATTCGCCGCGTGCGAGCAGCGTCGGCGCGGTGAGCTGCGCCGGATCGACCAGCGGCAACTTGGTGACCATGTCGAGGTAGGTCCCGGTCGGTACGGAGTCGCCGAATTTCGACTCCGCATCGAAGATCGCGTCGCCGACAGCCGGATCGGCGGTGCCGGGTTTGTCGCGGGTGAAGATGCTGCGATAGAGGTCGCGTGTAGCGGGGCGGCGATTGTGCGTCCGGTAGAACTCGACGTTCTTCGCCCGATCCTCCAACGTCTGTGCGCCTTTGCCGGTGTACGTGAACGCGCTCGTCGCCAGGCGATCCACACGATCCGGCATGGCCACCGCGAACGCGGCGGCTCGAATCGCTCCGGATGATTCGCCGAAGAAATGCGCCTTGCGTACGCCGGTCTCGCGCGCGACGACGTCCGTCGCGGCCTTGAGATCCTCGACGCCGCTCGCGATGTCGGAGTTCGAGTCGGTCCGCGTCGAGCGTCCGTAGCCCTCGTGATCCATCGTCCAGACATCGTAACCGAGACTTGCGAAACGGTCCATCATGGAATAACCCGTCTGACCTGGCACCGTGAGATCGTAAGTGGTCCGGCCGGAGAATGACGAGCCGTGCACGAGGAAGAGCACCGGCAACGCCGCCTCCTTCGCGCGCGGCGGCGTCGCACGTTTGCGAAACAGGTAGAGCTCGACGGAGCCTTTGTGCGCCCAATATTCGGCGCTCCAAGGCGGCGCCGTCGCTGCGCCCGACGTTGCTGCGGCAGCCGCTGCCCCGGGCTCGAGTAGCGCCGCCCCGCCGAGCGCCGTCGTGGCTCCGGCGAGAGCGGCGCGTCGCGTCATGGAAGAGCGCGCGCCATTCATGACAGGGGAGCTGCGAGCAGCGGCTACCGAACCCTTTCGGGTGAGCGTGACGAAATGCACCCTTCGCCCGTTTGCCGGGTAGGCGAGCCTGCTGAACGAAGGTCGCTGCTCGTCGTCTTGTCGTCTTAATGAAGAGAGGTTTGTTTGATGTTGCGTCGTCTTAGCTTCATCGTCGGTTTCATCGCCGTTGCGGCGGCGGGCTGCACTTCCACAACCACGGCCCCGGCGCCGATAGCGGCCGTGACCCCCACCCCAAGTCCGACCCCGACGCCGACGCCTAGTCCAACGCCGCTCCATCTTTACGTCGGAAACGACAACACGCCGGGCAGCGTCCTGCAGTTCAACCTCCCGCTGACGATGACGACGACTTCGAATTTCGCAGTAGCCTCGAATAACGTCGTAGCCGTCGCGGTCGACGCCAGTGGAAATTTGGCGGTCGGCGACAACGCCGGCAACTTGCAATTCTTTACGGCGCCGCTTTCAGGGGCGAGCGTGCCGTCGGCCGCCTTCAAAAACGGCGCGGCTTCGAACAACGGTCAGATCGCGTTCACCAGCGCGGGCGACTTCTGGGCCGCGACCGTCTCGAACCGGGCGAACGCGTTCACGCATCCGTTCAGCAATGCGAGCGTACCTTCGTCCTTTGTCACCGACGCGGGGATGGTGTCGGACATCGGAACGGCGTTCGATGCAGCACAGAACCTGTATATCGCGAACGCCGGGACCGGAAACGCAGCCGCCTGCGCCGGCACCTCCCAGCCCGGAGGCGGCTGCGGAAGCAACATCTACGTCTACGCGCCGCCATACACCGGCGCACCGATCATCACGCCGAACGTGATCAATTTCCCGTTCGTGAGCGCAAGCACCGCATATCGCAAGCTCGCGGTCACCTCGACGCAGCTTTTCGCGGCAAATGTGGCCGGCGCGCCGGGAACGGTCAATGTATACAACCTCCCGATTACGGCGGCAAGCACGCCCGCGTTCTTCCTTCAGAGCGGCGTGAACACACCGGAAGGACTCGCGGTCGATCCGTCGGGGAACCTCTACATCGGGAACCTCAGCGACGCAACGGTGACGGTCTATTCACCGCCGATCACCGCCGCCAGCGTGCCGTCGCTCATCTTCAAAGTGAACACCGGCGCGTTCGCGATCTTCGGCATCGCGGTCGGGAAGTAAGCTCGAACAAAAAGAGCACGAACGCAGATGTCACGCTGAGCGGAGGCCCGAAGGGCCGGAGTCGAAGCGCCGTCGGTACTTCGACTTCGCTCGCTTCGCGAGCTTCGCTCAGCATGGCATTAAGAGGCTATTGTTGGGACTGAACGGTATCGCGCGCCAGAGCTTTCCCGGACATCAGTTTAGCCTCGGACGTATCGGCGGAAACCGACGTGACCTGAATTGTCCCGACGTGCTGATTTATCGTGAGCATCCGGCCGCTGTCGGGATCCTTGACTTGCTTGACCCGCAGGACGTCGAAGAACATGCCGACTTGGACGCCTTTACCGGAACCGATGTTGAGAATGATGTCGGTTCCTTCCGCTTGGAGCACGTGACCGGTTAGAATCGGCCCAGCGGGGGCGCTCGAGAACTTATCCGGATCGAGTTTGGCGGCGATTCTACCCGCCTCGTCGTTGACGAGGTGGCCCATCGACGAACTCAGGAACTGCTGGTTACTGTAACCGCCGCCGACGTAGCCGGCGAAACCGCCGCCCGAGAGTGAGGTCGCCGACTGGCTAATCTCGTCGGTGAAGGATTGGACGATTTGGCCCGTTTTCGCGTCGACGACGCGGACGGCGACCTTGAGCGTCGTCTTGTCGGTCCTGACCGAACCGGCAACGGCTCCAAAGACGCCGGGAAGATACGATCCTCCGCCGCCACCGCTGCGCCCGGTCTGAGCGAGCTGCAAGATGTTGCCGGAAATCAAGTACCGCGCGCCAATCAGACGGCCCGCCGTTATAGCGGTCGTTTGGTCCACCTCGCCGCTCGCTCCCAGATGGTGTTCGTTGAGCGTCGCATCGAGATTTTTTCGGTCGAGCACGTTAAACTTGCCGAGATTGACGATCTGGTCGGTGAGCAGATCGGAGAGGGCCACTCCGGGCTCCCACTGTCCGTACCAGTCAGAACTCAGGCCCTTGGTGCTGAAGTCGAGGACGGCGACCGTCGGTCCGCCGGCGGCGGTGACGGTTTGAGGTACCGCGACAAGGGCGGCGGCTCCAATGAACGTTGCGATGGTCAGAAAGCGTCGCACAGCCATAACCTCCAAGGTTTGAATCGCTGTGGAATTTTCGCTCCGAAGCGGAACGGCACCCGTCGAGCCCGCCTCAGCTAGGAACTTTCAGCGTCCGGCGAACGTTGACGGCGCGTGCCGTTCTGGCCG
>Ga0209009_1000121_pt1 | contig 32702 bp, 31 predicted proteins | sample BlaSpr_A8_OM3_M2_FD_187979 | JGI IMG/M metagenome (GOLD analysis project Ga0209009, IMG submission 187979) | Forest soil microbial communities from Thunder Bay, Ontario, Canada - Black Spruce, Ontario site 2_A8_OM3_M2 (SPAdes) (version 2) | ecosystem: Environmental > Terrestrial > Soil > Boreal... | reverse complement strand
CTGGCAGGCTTGGCCGTGAACTTCCATCGCATCGTCGAAGTACTGTTCGCCGTCGCGGCGGTGACCGGCTTCTACGGAGTTTTCAACGCAAGCTGGACGCGGATCACCCGAACGACCGTCCAACTTGCGAACCTGCCTGCGGCGTGGCGCGGGCGGAAAGCGGCGCTCATCAGCGATGTGCACCTCGGCCACGTGCGAAACGGCAGTTTTTTGCGCCGCATGGTCACCAAGATTTTGAAGGAAGAGCCCGACGCGATTTTCATCACCGGAGATCTGTACGACGGCACCGCCATCGACGCGCAACGCGCAGCGCAGCCATTAATCAACCTCGTGGCGCCGCAAGGAGTGTATTTCGTCGCGGGCAATCATGAGCAATTTGGCGACGACAGTAAATATATGCGCGCAATTTCGGCCGCCGGAGTCCACGTGCTCCGCAATGAGAAAGTGGAAGTGGACGGCTTGCAAATTGTTGGCGTCCCTTACCGTCACGCGACGCACGATGGCCACCTTGCCTCGGTGTTACGCGGTGTCAGCTTGGACCGCGATCGCGCGAGCATCCTGTTGACGCACGCGCCGGACCATCCGGATGTCGCCGAGGCCGCCGGCGTTTCCCTGCAACTATCCGGCCACACTCACCTCGGCCAATTCATACCTTGGAGTTGGATTGCCCGTCGGATCTACCGCCAGTTTGTCTATGGCCTAAGCCGCATCGGCAAGATGCAGGTTTTCACTTCAAGCGGGGCCGGCACCTGGGGCCCGCCGCTGCGCCTAGGCTCAAATCCCGAAATCGTAGTGCTTGAGTTCCAGTAGATTTCACCAGCTCTTGGAAGTGTTATGATTTTTACCCGGTTTGCACCGAATACTGGCATTCGCAACGCTGATTAGACGTATGGTATCGCAGCTCGTTGTATAGTCTGACTTATCCTGGTCCACTGTTCGGCTCAGACTCTGTCGGGCACAAGCTCAGTCCTCAACTCCCAGACGCTCTATCCTTCGCTTTCGTCACCCTGTGATCCTCAAGTTATATTTAGCACTGTTTTGGTAAGCTCTCTGCGCCGACGGAAGAAACCTGGGGGAGGTTGGCCATGCATTTGCGAATAATGGCAGTGTGTTGCGTATTTAGTATGTGCTCGCTGGCAGCGAGGGGGCAGACGGGAACTAGCAGCACGCCGTCCAGTCCTTCAGTTACTGCGCATGCGATCTTGCCGAGCAACACGCAGCCTCGCGCCCGTGATCTCGGTGTGCCCTTCGATGGCACACCCGGACCGTTGAACGCCATCACCGACGTTGCAGGCGTAGAGGTGGGCTACAAAACGCTTATCACCGGTGAAGGCCGCCTCGTCGTTGGAAAGGGTCCCGTTCGCACCGGCGTGACCGCTATCCTGCCGCGTGGAAAGCAAGGCACCAAGAGTGTCTTCGCCGGGTATTTCGCCGGAAACGGAAATGGCGATATGACCGGTACGCACTGGATTGAGGAGAGTGGTCTGCTTGAAACGCCGATACTCATCACGAATACGGGAAGCGTCGGCGTCGTGCGCGACGCCGCGATCGCCTGGATGGTGCAACAAAAGCGACCTGGAGACTTCTGGTATCCGGTCACAGCCGAAACCGCCGACGTGCCGTTGAATGACATCAAGGGCCAGCACGTCACGGCGCAGGACGCTTGGGACGCGCTGAACTCCGCCACAGATGGACCACTTCTCGAAGGCAATGTTGGCGGCGGCACCGGAATGATTTGCAACGGCTTCAAAGGCGGAACGGGAACATCGTCGCGTAGGCTCAGCGCTGCCGATGGCGGCTACACGGTCGGTGTGCTCGTCCAGTGCAACTACGGCGGATCGCAGCAATTAAGGGTCGCAGGCATTGCCGTGGCTCGGGAAATGAATCTCCAGCGGCCTTGCGTCGAGAAACTCCTTGATCCGCCGGTGGTGTATTGGTGGAACGGAACGACCGTTCCAGTCTGCGACCCAAAAGTAGCCGCCACTGCCGATGGCGTCCGCGCCTGGGAAGAGGGCTCCATCATCGTGATCGTCGCGACCGACGCGCCGCTCACGCCGGACCAGCTAAAGCGCCTTGCCCGCCGCGTCTCAGTCGGCCTGGGAAGAGCGGGAGCCATTGAAGGAGACGAGTCCGGCGACATATTTCTTGCATTCTCGACCGCCAACGCGGGAGCCGACGAAGGCAACAGCGCTCTACCTCCTTTCAACTACCCGAACGCCGCGGTTCAGCGCATGCAAAGCTGGAAGATGGATGCGATGTTTACTGCTGTAGTGCAGGCGACCGAGGAGTCCGTCATTAACACCATCGTCGCCGCAAAAACAATGGTCGGCGCAGACTATTGGACTATCCCGGCATTGCCGCACGATCAACTACAACAAGTCTTGCGCAAACACGGGCTGCTGCAACCGTGATCGGCTTTATCTTTGTGCTGCTAGTGGATTGAGAGCAGTGCAAGTAGAATTCTGGCGATGACGGCAAACAAGAAAATTCCGCGAATCCGGATCGTTTCACTTGCGCCGAACGTCACATCCACTCTGCTGGAGCTAGGAGCTGGCCGCGACCTGGTCGGCGTGAGCAAATGGTGCAAAGACGTTGCCGACGTGGGCCGCCGCCCACAAGTCGGCGATTGCTGGAAGTTGGATATCGATGAAGTGATGCGGCTGAAGCCCACTATACTGATCGGCTCCGTGCCATTTGCTCCCGATACAGTCGCCAAACTTCTCGCGCAGCCGGTAACCTTCGTCTCCATAAATCCGCGAACTCTTGCAGACATTGAGCGCGACATTTCCACTCTGGGCAGAATCGCGAACCGCGCGGCAAGTGCCCAGAAGTTAATTCGGAAGATGCGGCATGAATTCGAAAACGTAGCGCGCGCCGGTCAAAGCCGTCTCAGCAGCGCGCCCCGTCAGGGCGCCACCTCAAATGGTTTTCGTCAGGGCACGGCTTCAGCCGTGCCGAAAAGCAGATCAAGCTCAGGAGTTTCAACCCCGCAGGTCCGCCCGCGGGTTTACTGCGAAGCATGGCCCAAACCGCGCATCAGTTCTCCTCCCTGGGTGGCTGAACTGGTCGAAATTGCAGGCGGTAAAATGGTAGTGACGTCCGGCCAGCGCGTAACCGATGAAGATGTGGCCGCGGCAAATCCGGAAATCATTGTGCTAGCGTGGGCCGCCGCCGGAAGCAGATCGAAGCGGGCGAGCGCGCTGCAAAACCCCGCATGGCAAGAGGTGCCAGCAATTAAGAACCGCCGCGTTTTCGTAATCCGCGATGAATTATTAAATACTCCCGGTCCTCCGTTGATCAAAGGCGCGTGGGAATTGTTACAAATAATTCACAGCGCGCCCCGGAAAGGCCTCGAATGAAGACAGTCGTAGCCGCGCTCATCGAATTTGACGGCAAACTTCTCGTGTGCCAGCGCCGCCGCACCGATTCCTTCGGCTTGATGTGGGAATTCCCCGGCGGAAAATTGGAACCAGGTGAAACCCCCGCCGAAGCGATCGCGCGAGAGTTACACGAAGAGTTGGGAGTCACCGCGCAGATTGGATCGGAAGTTTATCGTAAGCGCCATCAATATTCGGAACTCGCCGAGCCCATAGATTTGATCTTCTTCACCGCTACCGTGAATCCGGCCGAGATTCGAAACCAGGCGTTCGAAACCATGGTGTGGAGGGTTCCCTCCAATCTGGCGGATCTGAATTTTCTTCCCGCAGACCGCGAGCTAGTCGAGAAGTTACGGTCCGGAACTCTGAAGGCGCCGAAAGCGGATTGAACGGAGGCGAGATGAACATCTCAAGGGAAGATCTGGATTGGGCTGCTTCGGAGAAGTTACTTTCCCCGGAGCAGGCGACACTCTTATGGGCGCGACTCGAAGCGCGCCGTTCTGACCGGTCTAACTTCGGCGTGGCCAACGCCGCCTACTACCTCGGCGCGCTGATCGTCATGTCCGCACTGGGCTGGTTCATGACCTTGGCTGGCAGAAATTTGGCGGCGGAGGGATTTTCCTGATTGCCGCGGTCTACGCGATTGCATTTCTATTAGCCGGATACTGTCTGTGGTTCTCTTTGAACCTTAAAATTCCTGGCGGACTTCTTTTTACCTTGGCGGTGTGGATGGCGCCACTGGCAATTTACGGCCTCGAAGAGCTTACCGGAATCTGGCCGCAAGCCAACCCCGGAGCCTTTCGCGATTACCATATCTGGGTCAAGGGCAGCTGGATTCTAATGGAGATGGGAACAATCTTGGCGGGTTCGGTCGCGCTGAGATTCATCCGCTTTCCTTTTCTCACCTCTCCAATCGCGTTTTCGCTTTGGTATATGTCCATGGATCTCACGCCGCTGTTGTTGCGAAAAAACGAATTCAGTTGGAACGAGCGTCTCTGGGCCTCGCTCATCTTTGGCGCTCTGATCTTGATACTTTCCTATGTTGTGGACCGCCGGACCCGCGAGGATTACGCCTTCTGGGGTTGTTTGTTCGGCTTGCTGGCGTTCTGGGGAGGCCTTTCGCTCATGCAAAGTAGTAGTGAATTCAATAAATTCCTCTATTGCCTCATTAATCTGGGACTGATGCTGGTTGCGATCTTTCTCGATAGGCGCGCCTTCTTGGTCTTCGGAGCCTTTGGCGTGTTCGGGTACCTCGCGCACCTCTCTTATGAAGTATTCAAGGACTCCATGATGTTTCCGTTTGCGCTGAGCGAGTTGGGCCTGCTGATTATTTTTCCCGGGATAAAGTATCAGCGAAATCACGAAGCGATCGAGTCGGCCATTTTGAATTTCCTTCCTGACGGACTGAAGAATCTCCGTCCCACGGCTCGCTAAGCTGGCTTTCTCGAATATTTCCGCTAAAGAAAAGACGTCTGCTACGAATGCACGCAAGGCCGCTATGGGTGTATTCTAGAAGCTCCAAAATAATCCGGCGAGCAAGTGTTCGGGCAGATTCGGCATTTTGAAGAGTACGAGGGCAATCGAAGCAATGGACAACGAACTTAGTACACCGATACAAGGCTTGGACGACTCCGAAATTCAAGAGTGGCTCGAATCGCTGGATTCGGTTCTGCAATCCAGCGGCCCGGACGTTGCGTCCTACATCCTGGAGCGGTTGCAGGCGCATGCCAAAGTGGTCGGCATCGATATTCCTTTCACCGCCACCACGCCTTACGTAAACACGATTCCCCATCAGCTCCAGCCGGCCTTCCCCGGCAATCAAGAGCTCGAGCGCAGGATCAAGAGCTTGGTCCGGTGGAACGCTATCGCCATGGTCGTGCGAGCGAATCGCGAAGAGCACAATATCGGCGGCCACATTTCCACTTACGCTTCGGCAGCGACCCTCTACGAAGTTGGCTTCAATCATTTCTTCCGCGCGCGCACACCCGAGTTCGAAGGCGACATTATTTATTTTCAAGGGCACGCGTCTCCTGGAATTTATTCACGAGCATTTCTGGAAGGCCGCCTCTCCGCCGAGAAGCTTGAAAATTTCCGGCGTGAACTGAAATCCGGCGGTGGCCTTACTTCTTACCCGCATCCATGGCTAATGCCTGAGTTTTGGGAATTTCCCACCGTCTCCATGGGACTGAGCCCTCTGATGGCAATCTACCAGGCCCGCTACAACCGTTACCTGGAAAATCGTGGGCTTAAGCCTGAGACAGATGCAAAAGTTTGGGCCTTCCTCGGAGACGGCGAGACCGACGAACCCGAATCTCTCGGCGCCATCGGTTTGGCCGCGCGCGAAAAACTCGACAACCTTATTTTCGTCGTGAATTGCAACTTGCAGCGCTTGGACGGCCCGGTGCGCGGTAACGGGCAAATTATTCAAGAACTCGAGGCGGAATTCCGCGGCGCCGGATGGAACGTGATCAAAGTCCTTTGGGGCACCGAGTGGGATCCAATTCTCGAGCGCGACACCGAAGGCCTGCTGGTCAAACGCATGGGCGAACTCGTTGACGGCGAGTATCAAAAGCTCGTCGTTTCGTCCGGCGCATATGTCCGCGAACATTTCTTCGGCTCAAGCCCGCAGCTCCTCAAGCTCGTTGAGCCGCTTTCCGACGAGCAACTTCGTCGCCTTCGCCTCGGCGGACACGATCCCAGAAAGGTTTATGCCGCATTTAAAGCGGCGGTCGAACATCGCGGCGCGCCCACCGTAATTCTCGCGCGCACCATCAAAGGTTACGGCCTCGGCGAAGCGGGTGAAGGCAAAAACGTAACCCACCAGCAAAAGAAACTCAACGAAGACGAGCTCCGCGAATTTAGAACGCGCTTCGATATTCCAGTTACCGACGAGCAGTGCACCGAAGTTCCCTTCTACCGTCCCCCCGATGACAGCGAAGAAATTCGCTATCTCCGCGCGCGTCGTCAAGAGCTTGGCGGCTACGTTCCGCAACGCCGTGTCCGCGCGAAACCAGTCGCCGCCAACCTGGAGGAATCTTTCAAGGAATTTTCCGCCGGCAGCGATGGACGCGAAATCTCCACGACCATGGCCTTCGTCGCCATCTTGCGCAAATTGCTCCGCGATCCGGAGCTGGGCAAACTAATCGTCCCCATCGTGCCGGACGAGGCCCGTACCTTTGGCATGGAATCGCTGTTCCGCACTGTCGGGATTTATTCCAGCGTGGGCCAGCGCTACGAGCCGGTGGACGTGAACACCCTGCTCTACTACAAAGAAGCGAAAGACGGCCAAATCCTGGAAGAAGGAATCACCGAGGCTGGTTCGATGGCTTCGTTCATCGCCGCCGGAACTGCTTACGCCACGCACGGCATCAACACCATTCCATTTTTTATTTTTTATTCCATGTTCGGATTTCAGCGCATCGCCGATTTTATCTGGGCCGCCGCGGACATGCGCGTCCGCGGATTCATGCTCGGCGGAACTTCCGGCCGCACCACGCTTGCCGGCGAAGGGCTTCAGCACCAGGACGGCAACAGCCACGTCCTCGCGCTCACCGTCCCCAACCTGCGCGCCTACGATCCGGCATACGCCTACGAGCTCGCCGTGATTATTCAGGACGGCATTCGCCGCATGTACAAAGACGGCGAAAGCATCTTTTATTACATCACCGTAATGAACGAACCTTACGCCATGCCCGAAATGCCTGGCGACGTAACCGAAGGCATTCTCAAAGGCATGTACAAATTCCGCGCCTCGCGCAATAAAAAATCAAAGTTGCGCGCGCAACTCTTCGGCAGCGGCGCCATCCTCAACGAAGCTCTCCGCGCCCAGGAAATTTTGGAACAAAAATACGGAGTTGCCGCCGACGTTTGGAGTGTCACCAGTTACAAGGCGCTCTACAGTGACGGAATTGAGACCGACCGCTGGAACCGCCTGCATCCTAGCCAAGCGCCGCGCGTCCCTTACGTCACCGAAGCACTGAGAGATTCGCCCGGGGTGATTGTCGCGGCCAGCGACTACCTGAAAACTTTGCCGCACATGATCAGCTCGTGGATTCCGCGCCGCATCGCGTCGTTGGGCACCGACGGCTTCGGCCGCAGCGAAGGCCGTACGTCGTTGCGCGATTTCTTTGAAGTGGACGCGCGCTTCATCACTCTCGCCGCGCTCAACGAGCTTGTCCTCGACGGAAAAACCGAAGAAAAAGTCGTGGAGAAGGCCATCGCCGACCTCGGCATCAACGCCGAAAAACCCAACCCGGTAACTTCGTAGCGCGCTCATCAATCTTTTTTCGCCGCGAAGGCGGCCGCGGCCTCTTTGGATGTAACCACCGGCACAATCTCGAAATCCATCAGGTCTTTCCATTCCGCGGCCCACTGCTGAAATAATTCCGGACGCTCGCACTCCATCAGCTGGAAGCAGCGGTCGAAGTTTCGTTCGATCCAGCTGTCTACATATTTCAGCCCCTCGGGCATCATGCGTCCTTTGTTCTGCAAACGCTCGTAAATCGGCGCTGCATCGCGCTCCTTGAATCGTTCAATCACCATGAACAGCATGAGCCCTCCTTCAAATCAGCGACCTTCCGCCATCGACCACGATTGTTTGGCCGGTGACGAATTCCGCGGTGGCCAGGTAGGCGACGGCGCCGGCGATGTCGTCGCCGGCGCCGGTGCGATGCAACGGGACACGTCGAATATATTCTTCGTCGGGCAGCTCGCCGGGAAACTGGATCGTGCCAGGCGCCACGCTGTTCACCAGAATTTCAGGAGCCAGCGCGCGCGCCAGGCAGCGCGTCAACATGATCGTCCCAGCCTTCGACACGCAGTAGTGCGTGTAAAGCGGCCAGGCCAGCAGCCCGCCCAGCGACGACAAATTGATGATGCGCCCGCGTCCCTGGCGTTTCATGATCGGCGCCGCCGTCTGCGTGCACAGGAATTGCGACTTCAGGTTGGCGTTCATGATGCGGTCCCATTGCTCTTCGGTCAGGTCTTCAAATTTGGAGGGAAAAAAGATGCCTGCGTTGTTCACCAGAATATCGAGCCGCCCGAATTCGTTTTCCGTCGCCAGAAACAATTTTTGGACGTCCGCACGCTGGCTGACGTCCCCTTCCACCGCAATGGCCCGCCGCCCCTGGTGCCCCTGTTGCCCTTGGTTCCCCTCGTTATTGTTCGTAAGGCGAATCTCCCGTACAAGCTCCTCCGCCTCCGCCTTCGACTCCAGGTAATTCACCACCACGTCCGCGCCCTCGGACGCCAGCCGAAGCGCGATGCTCCGCCCCACCCGCTTGGCCCCGCCAGTAACCAGCGCCACCTGGCCTTCCAACGCCTTCCCCGCCATCGCTTCGGTCCTCCTGCTTATTGCTGCTTGGTGAGACCGTGACACGTTAGCACTTTGTGCGACGGGACGGAACGGCGAGAACGTTTTTGTTGATCCAGGGAGGGTGGCGGTGGCGCAGTATCAACCGGGCGAGATTTTGTGTTGTGAATGGCCAAAACTTGAAAATCCTAATGTGCATTCTGGCCCCCGTTTGAATTTTTGTCCGTTCTTTGTTTTGAGTAAGTTGCGGCGAACTCTGTTTGTGGCGCTGTGCCGGTTAGAAGTGGTCTAGACCACTTGCAAATTGTGAGTGACAACTGGCTCGTGCGGATGGCGAAGGCCAGCGCTGCCTGAACGGCCACATAGTTTCACCAAGTGCCAGTTTCTGCATACAGTGTGGTCAACCTGTGCGGAATAGCTAATTCTGAATAAGCACAGGATCGCTTGGCCTCGTGGCTGGGCTTTTGAGAGAACGGCGGAGGCTTTGCCGTCGACCCGGGAGCCCTATCTTCGACCTGAGCGGCCCGGATCCGAGGAGCAAGGGAGATTTTGAGGCGATGAGGAATAGTCCGGAAGCGCAGAAGCATATGAAGCCATCCTCTTAAGAATGCAGATCGGTTTATTTGGAAAGCAGGTCGGCGACTACTTTGGAAAAATCGGACGCATGCACGACTGGGCCATTTAAGAAGGAGGCACGCGGAAGTTGATTATCCCAGTGGGCATCTTTTGAATATACGGCCACCTCGTCCCAGTGAATACCGTGCTGGGTACAGCAATTGGGCTTGGGATGGGCGGGATCGGACTCAAGCTTACGAGCTAGTTCTTCTGCGAACAGATGATTCTTATCCCAGAACTGCGAAACTCGCGGATCAGATAGTCGCGATAACACACCCGTGCCCGGACTGTAATAGTCCGTTGGAAGGATTGGCTCCCACACCGCGAAGACACGGATGTGCGGATTTGTATTTAGTTTTAGAAAATCCTCGACTGCGGAAGCCCCCCGCAGGCATGTTGGTCAGGTAGGAGAAAGGAGCAGAACGATACGCACTTCGCCAGAGGCCACATTGAACGCTGTACGTAACTGATCAAAATTGGTGGAGGCGAGGGACTCCAATGGCGGCTGCCCTGCGGGGACTCTCGCTCCGCCGTAGAAATGCCAGCCGAGAACTAGCAATCCCCCGAGCGCGAGCAGCGCAAGGATGCTTCGGGGTTTCTTCATCGGTGACCGCTACTGGAGATATCTGCGAGCATGCTGGCAATCGCTTGCGGAAAGAGAAGGAGAAGAAATACGATGAAGGTGGACAGACCTAGACAGAGGATTGCTGTTTTGCTTTGGCGCACCCGGCAGCGCATACCTCGGTAAATCTGAAAGAAACCCACTCCCAAGAGTGCGACCGCCAGTCCCAGGAGACAAGGCCGCGCACCAGCCAAGAAAACGGACGCACTCGCGAGGCCTGCAGCGCCCAAGAATGCCAATGGCAGACAACATCCCAGAGCAAGAAGCGAAGCCAGCACAGCGCCCAGAGAAGAACCTGTTGTCTTCCAATTGTCCACTAATCCTCCAAACCGCGAGCCTTTTCGATCACGGCACGTAGCCGCTCTTCCGATGGAGCGCCGGTGCCGTCCAAATACAAGCGGCACATGAGCCCGGCCGCGCGAGATTGTTCGCTCTGCGGTTCAACGTCGTGTCCGTTCACGCGAATAGTTGGTGAACCCGGAAACTTTAGCGCTTGCGCCATGCCTACATCGGTCACCAGAACTTCGCGGACGTGCGCGTGAAAACTTTCCGGAGACAAAATTGCACGTAAGCGTTGAAGGGCCACGCCGTGATTCGGACAGTCGGAGACGTAAAACACTTCAATTTTCATGCCACACCCTTATGCTTAGATTTTCCAGCAGCAGCCAGGACTGGACAGGTGACACTCTTTCCTCGTGAGCGCTTGAGTTGAGAGTTGCACTTTTTGAGGGCGGCCTTCAGTTCGTCTTCCAACTCCACAAGCCCAGTGCGCTTGGCGTGAATGTCTTTGATTTTGCGGTCGAGCTTCTTGCGCATTTCCGAGCATGCGCGCAGGTCATTGGTTCTAGGAGATAGGAATTCACGAATTTCCGTGAGCGAAAAACCAAGCGTTTGCAAGTTGCGGATGAATCCCAAAGTGGAGAGATCAGCGGCGGAATACAGCCGAAACCCGCCTCGGCTGCGCGCGGGAGCAGCAAGCAATCCATTGCGCTCGTAAAAACGAATCGCGTCCACGCTCAGTCCTGTGTGTTTGGAAATCTGACCGATTCGCATTGTGCCTTCTCGTCCTCACAAACCTCGCTAGCTTCTAGGCTACACCCTAGAGTCTAGGCCAGAGTCAAGCGCTTTGTATGGAGAACAGCTCATTCGGCCCACCCCGCGCCCTCCGTGCATGTTCGCTCAGTGCAAGCAAGCAAAAGGAAGCGAAACTTTCGGCCTGCTATCGAATCTGATTGGGCAGCGGAGGGAACAACAGGAGGGCTTATGCCGATAATTTCGAAAGGCAACAAAGTGGCTACGCTGATTAATGTGTTTACGGTGGAACCGGGGAATCAGCAGAAGGTGGTGGACATGTTGGTGGAGACTACGGAGAAGGCCATGAAACATATTCCCGGGTTTGTTTCGGCGAGCATTCACAAGAGTCTGGATGGAGTGCGCGTCGTTAATTACGCGCAGTGGCGGAGTAAAGAAGATTTTGAGGCGATGAGGAATAGTCCCGAAGCGCAGAAGCACATGAAGCCGTTTTTTGAGATTGCCAAGGTGGATTTTCATTTGTATGAAGTGGCCGACGCAATTGAGGTGCGGGGCGCGTCGGCGTAGGGCGAACGCTCGAAAAGCAAAAATATAAGGCGACAGCAGGTCCCTCAGGTATAACCGCAAACAACGCGGATTTCGGGATGACAACGTAAGAAAAGAACCACACTCTAAGTGAAAAGCCTCGCCCCGGCTCGCCGCCGCATGAACTCCACAACATGGATGCTTTCAGATACTTTTCGGTTGCGGATGAGAAGTTTGCGCTCACACAATGGACTTGCAAATACGGCAGATAATGTTTGGCAGCTGTTCTGCAACTAGAAAATGTAGAAACTTATTTCAAAGAGAGTAGGCGTTCTCGCGCTGCTTGCGGTACTAGGCTACGGGTGAATCGGCGCGACAATCCGGGGACAATTCCACGAGCAGGTGCAGACGGCCCACGACCCGGAGGTGGCTCAAGATGCGAAGGCGCCGCCGCGGTTGGTGCAGACGATTGCGATACCGAATGCTAAGGGGCGGCTCGATCATTTGGATATCGATGTAAAGGGGCAGCGGCTGTTTGTTTCGGCGCTGGAGAATGGAACGGTGGAGGTGGTGAGTCTGCGGAGCGGGAAATGGTTCGCGAGCATTGTGGGATTTAGGAAACCGCAGGGGATCGCGTATGTGGCGTCGTTGAACAAATTGTTTGTGGCGAGCGGCGACGACGGGATAGTGCGGGTTTTCCGCGGCGATAATTTTGAGCTGCTGGATTCGATCAAGCTGGAGCTTGGTCCCAATCGCGTTGCGCACGATGCGGGCGCGGAAATTCTTTATGTGGGATACGGCGGCGAGCACGACGAAAGCCGAGCGGCCTCACTGATCTCCCCATTCCGGATAAGCGGTCAGCGCGTCAACGTAATTGTGGATTACGTCGGTGTGGGCGTCTTCTTGCCAGCCGCCTAGCGAGAGGCTCTTGAACAGGTCGCGGGGGCGGCCTTGGTCGTCAATGGAATATTCGGTTAAATTTAGGACTTCGCGAGCTTCCTGAGCCAAGGAATCGGAGCTGATGGCTTTGGCGTAGAGGGCGAGGACGGCTCCATAGGTGGAATTAATACCGTTCCAGGCGTCGCGGTCTTCGTCTTGTTCGTGGCAGACGGTGACGCCGAATTCGCGGCGCGTGAAATTCTTCCGAACGAAATCAATCAAGGTGGCGGAATCTTCACGCCAAGCTGGGTCAAGCGCTTCCCTTCTCTCCAGCAAGTAACGTGAGAGATTCAGCGGAGCCCAGGCGTTGTGATTGGCGGGATTATCGTGGTCTTCGAAGAACTGGGCGAAGAGAGCGCCGCCGTTTTTCGCGCTGGGAATTTGGCGGTCTTTGATCCATCGCCAGAGAGCGGCGCGTGGCGCGGCAAATTCGGCGTAGCCATGCGCTAGAAGCGCATCGTAGAGGCGCAGGACGTAAGTCATATTGCTGGAAACGGGGCCGCGAGGGGCTCCGGTGCGATAGTCAGCGCGAAAGGGCCAGGGCGGATTGTTAGCGTCGCGGGGGCGTTGATTTTTCGCTAGGACGCGCGCGTTCTGTAATGCTTGCGCGAGATATTTTTTATCTTGCGTGGCGTCATAGAGCAGGACCAGGGCGTACCCGGCGATGCCGCCTTTGTCGGGTTCGATCTCGTAGGGACGATCGGCTTGCGAACCGCTGTCGGGCGGTTGAGGGAAGCTGCCGCGGTGTCCGGTGGAACGCGTGAATCGCGGATATTTTCCGGCGTCGGGAGTTAGATCTTCGGTGATCAGATAATCGCCCATTGCGCGCGCGATCTGCAAAGTTTTAGGATTGCGCTTCCCTCTTAGTTCGTAAAACTTCAGATACGAGATGATGCCCATGCCGTTTTGCGTGGCTGGGATGGTGTCGTTGCGATCGGGCCAAGCGCGCCAATCGCGATCCAAGAAAGTGGTGCTGACGAAAATCGGATAGCCGTGGTCGGAGGGAGCGTTTTCGTAAAAGCGCATCTCACGGTCGAGCGCGATGTTCCAGGGAATCCATGGGAGCAAATGGGCTGCGGGGTCGAGCTTTGCCTCGTGGCCGGCGATCACGATGGGCTTTGCGGATTGGGTGTGAAGAACACCGACGAACGCCGCGATGAAAAAGATGAGGAGAAGGATTGCGGCACGCGGAGGTTTCACGTTCACGCGCGGATTATAGCGTGACTTCCTTCCGGGACCCGTGCCACGGCGTGACGTTAACCCGTTCGACGGGCCACTCTACTCGCTCGCGCGGGATAAGTGACTGAATCGGCGCGCCCGTAGTATCTTTGCATTCCGTAGAAGCTTTGTGCGTGCGATGAATTTTAGAACTGCGGAGGCGGCATGCTGACGGCGTTCGAAGACGTTCTGGTGGTTTTGGGATGCACGCTGTCGTCGCTGATTTTTGTGTGGGTGCTGAATCGCGTTTGGCCAGCGGAGCGGCGGCGCGATCACAATGACATTATCGGGTGGCAAGTAGGCGTGCTAGGCACAACCTATGCGGTGATTCTGGGATTCATGCTGTACGCGGTGTGGACGTCCTTCCAAGAAGCGGACATCAACGCGGAGACGGAGGCGAATTGTCTGGTGAGCGTTTTCCGGGCGGCGGATGGATTGCCCGCGGCGCAACGCGATCAAGTTCATAAACTTGCTCGGCAGTACGCCGATATGGTGATAACGCAAGAGTGGCCCGCGATGCAGCGCGGAAATTTTGGTTTGGCCGGTCACCAGACCATCGAGCAATTGTGGACGGCAGTGCTACAAACAAAGCCCGACTCCTTCGCGCAGCAGACGGCTATGAATCTGGCGCTCACGGAAATTGACAGCATGACGGAACATCGCCGCGTACGACAACTTCAAAGCCAGTCCAAACTGCCCGCGATACTTTGGATTGTGTTGATTGTAGGCGGGATTATCACGATGCTCTCTTCCTGCATGTTTGGCATCGATAATTTTATTTTGCATGCGCTGCAGGTGGTTTCGCTGACTCTGCTGCTCGCGCTCATCCTCGTCGCAATCGCTGATATCGATCGGCCATTTCAAGGTGTAGTGCACGTGCATCCGCGCGGGTTTGAGCGGGCTCGCGAAGCTTTTGCGCAACTTCCGTAATCCTCCAGCACATTTAACGTGAAACCTCGGGCAGGCTAGGTGAAAAGAATATTAAAAGGCAGACCTATGTCTTGACATTTTCCACTCGCAAAGATATACGAGCGCACAGCGTGCCGGCAGTGCAGGCATCGGTACCTGAAGGAGCGTGTGATGAATTGGATTCAGGTATACGACCCACTGGGCCACTGGTGGCTCTCCACGCTGGTTGCAGCGCTGCCGATCATCGTGCTGTTCACGCTGCTGGCGGGATTGCGCGTGAAGCCGCACTGGTGCGCGATCGCGGGCGCCTGCACCGCGATGCTTGTCGGCATCCTGATATTTCATATGCCGCTGATTTTTGCCGCATCGGCGTTTGCTTACGGCGTGGCCTACGGCGTGCTGAAAATTGCGTGGATTGTTCTCGCCGCGGTCTATCTGTACGACATCTCCGTTGAAACCGGCCAGTTTGAAATCATGAAGGAATCGATTGCCGGGATTACGCCCGACCGGCGTCTGCAAGTGCTGCTGGTGGCGTTTTGTTTTGGCGCGTTCATCGAAGGAGCGGCGGGATTTGGAGCGCCTGTGGCGATTGCGGGCGCGTTCATGATCGGGCTGGGATTTCGTCCTTTTCATGCTGCGGCGCTGAATCTGATTGCGAATACTGCGCCGGTTGCCTGGGGCGCGATTGGGACGCCGGTGCACGCATTGGCGGCAGTTTCGGGGCTGCCTGAATCGGACTTAAGCGCGATGATCGGGCGCATTCTGCCGTTTACGGCAGTGATCGTGCCGCTGTGGCTGGTGCGCACAATGGTGAATTGGCAAGAGACCTTTGAAGTGCTACCGGCGATTATCGTGGTGGGCGTTTCGTTCGCGGTGACGCAGTTCATTTGGGCCAACCATGTGGATAGCAACCTGGTGGATATCGCGGCCGCGGTCGTGTCGATCGTTGTGACGATTATTTTTCTGCGCTTCTGGAAGCCGAAAAGAATCTGGCGCTTTGATTACGATAAGCCTGAAGGTGCCCCTGTTGCTGCGGCGCCTCCCCGCGAAGTTGCCGACGATATGGGCGGAAAATGGCCTGCCAAGGATTATGACGACTACGTCGCGCCGAAAAAATATCCCGCGGGTGTAGTGCTGAAGGCGTGGATGCCGTTTGCGATTCTCTCGCTGTTCGTTCTGCTTTGGGGACTGCCGACTGTGAAACTCGCGATTAATCAGGCGACTACGCCCGCGTTTCGCGTGGTGCAGGCGGACGGAAAAGTTCGCCCAGGGCCGCCAGGATGGAACTGGCCGTATTTGCACAATGCGATTTCGCGTTCTACACCGGTTGTGGCGAAACCGACTCCGGAAGGCGCGCGTTACGATTTCAACTGGCTTTCGGCGACGGGAAGCGGGTGTTTTCTGGCGGCCATTCTATCGGGACTGCTGCTCGGTATGAGCCCGGTGGCGTTGATGAAAACATTTTGGCGCACGCTGGTGCGCATGCGTCTGGCGATGATAGCGATCTCGTTCATGCTGGGCTTGGGATTTGTGACCCGCTATTCCGGGCTCGACGCGGTGCTCGGTCTGGCTTTCACGCGGACGGGCTGGCTGTATCCGTTCTTCGGAACATTTCTGGGCTGGCTCGGCGTGGCGCTCACGGGCAGCGACACTTCGTCGAACGCGCTGTTCGGCAGTCTGCAACGGATCACTTCACAGCAACTCGGAATTGATCCGGTCCTGATGTGCGCGGCGAATAGCGCGGGCGGCGTGATGGGCAAGATGGTGGATGCGCAATCGATCACTATCGCCACTTCGGCAACCGAGCAAGTCGGAAACGAAGGCATGATTTTCCGTTTCGTTTTCTGGCACTCGATTGCGCTGGGGGCGATCGTCGGCGTGATCGTGATGCTCTACGCGTACGTGTTCCCGCATTTTGTTCCACACGGCTTGACCTTCGTGAAGTAATAACAAGGTGACCCAGCCGATGCCACAGCCTGCGCCATCTGTGGACGGAACTTTCCGAGTTCTCCGGACTATACATTTGGCCATGCTAATCTCCGTCTTTCTCTACATTTGGGTGGCCGAAAAAGTTCTTCGGCATAACCAGCAAACCCCAGATCGAGTATTTACCACTTCGATCGGAGTACTGGCTGCGACAATCTTTGTTGCCGCAATTGTCGTGCGAATAAAAATAGTCCAGCCAGCTCTCGATTTGTTGCAGACGAAACCCGGCGACAAACAGCCGCTTGTTCGTTGGAGATCCGGAAGCATAATCAGCTTTGTTCTGGCGGAAACCGTGATGATGTTCGGCGTAGCACTGCGGGCTGTCGGGGTGACGTTAGCTCAATCCGCTCCATTTTACCTTGCCGCAATCGCGCTCATGCTTTTCCTGCGTCCTCGGCGGCCGTAGTTGGCCACTTCGCGGCCTCTCCCCAGGCTCGTATGCCGCGGGGAACGAACGGCGTGTAGCCTTTTCCCTGCTAGAATCGGTGCGCGCATGGAGGGGGCATGAAGATTGATTTGTTGGCGATTGCGGCGCATCCGGATGATGTGGAGCTGACCTGCGGCGGAACGGTGTTGAAAATGGCGCAGGCGGGTTACCGTACGGGCATTCTCGACCTAACCAAAGGAGAAACGGGGACTCGCGGGACGCCGGAGATTCGTCTGCGCGAAGCGGCGCGGGCTGCGAACATTTTGAAAGCCAGCGTGCGACGCAATCTGGGGCTGCCGGATGCGCGTCTGGAAATGCGCGAAGAATACAAAATGGCGATCGCGGAAGTGATTCGCGAGTTGCAACCGAAGACGGTGATACTTCCCTACTGGGAAGGACGTCATCCGGACCATTACAACGCGGCGAAACTGGGTTACGAGGCTTGCTTTGTGGCCGGGCTGCAAAATTATCCGCTGAGTGGGCGCGCGTTTCGTCCGTTTAAAATTTTGTACGCGGCGGCGTATGAAAATGTGCGTCCCACTTTTTGCTTGGATATTTCGAAACAATTTGAAGCGAGGCGGCGAGCGATCCTGGCATACAAGTCGCAGTTCGAGCCGCCGGAGAAAGATCGCAAGTCGAAAGTATATTTGCCGCTCGACGAGCTGGAAGCGCGGATGAATCTGACGGCTACCGCTTACGGACGTATGATCGGCGTGAAGTACGCCGAGGGATTCATCGTGAAGGAAGCTATGCGCGTGGATGATGTGGTGCAGATGCAGGTGCGGTCTATATAAGTCGAAACCGCGTTGAGCAAATGTGCCGTCTTTTTTCTCTCATTTGATCGGAGTTTCCGGAGGTGTCCGCCGGCTGGTGGGGTTCCCCTGGAGCCGCGGATTGGATTTCAAGGCTGCCCCGTAGACCACTCGCGTTCCTCGGGCCCCGAATTGGGAACCGCGAGAATTAGGAAGTTAAGGGGTTGCGCCGCGAGCGGTGCGAATGTTGATGGAATCTTCTCAGGTTAGGCTACGCAACGGCGCCATAGCAATACTCGTCGTTCATGCAGGTGGATTTCCTCGTCGAATATGATGTCGCGCAGAATCCACAGCGGCGAACTTGGAAGCCTGGAGAATTCGTTGGCGAAGTAGATTTTCCAGTTAGCAAGGACCTTTAGAACTGGTCGGATTCCTGGGTGTAGGTGAAACCGGGGAGGGCTTGAGCTGTGCCGCGACGGTCCACTTTGACTTTTACAGTGCCTTCGGCCTCGGCGCCGGTTTTGCGCAACAGGGCGTAAGTCGCGATAGCTTCGTTGTAAACCTTAGTAATCAAATAAGATTCGCCAGAATCGTCTTTCTTCCAGACTTGGCCAACTTGGATTTTGCCGACAGGCATAGTACGAATGTAGACAGATTCTAGTGAACCGTCAATAACGGTGCGAAGGTGAGATTCGCACTGGGAACCTGTACGGTGTCCCACAAACGATAAGATGCCGGGCTGAAGACCCCGACGCCACATTTAGTCCTACAGCATAGGACGCGTTTGCGCGACGGCGGGCGGTTGGCAATGACCTTCAACCTGAGACCGCGGCTAGCTGCCAAACCGGAAGTTCGCGCTTGTAAAATCTTGGCGGGCGGGAAACTAATTGGCAGCGGGCGCCATCCAAGCAATTATCGTGACGGCGCTGGGGTGGGTGTATAATCCTGGCAAAGTTGCCGGGAGGTCCCCATGAAGAAAAGCCTAGCAGGGCAATTGGGAACGCTGATCGTAGCTGCCTCGCTGCTCAGTCCTGCGACGCTCGCCGGGCCTATTCAGCAATCGTCAACGCCACCTCCCAGCCAGCAGCAACAGCAACAGAACGGATCGTCGCAGTCGGGCCAGCAACCTTCAACGACGCCGGCGCAGGGCACTCCGCAGCCGCCGTCGGGTCAGCAGACTCCGCCGTCGGCGCAGACTCCCCCGCAATCGGGACAGCAACCTTCCACAACTCCAGCGCAAGGCAGTCAACAGCCGCAATCAGGTCAGCAAACTTCACCAGCGGCGCAAACTCCGCCGGAATCCGGGCAGCAGCCTCCTGTTTCGCAAACTTCAAAGCCGGATGAGTCGACGGCGCAGGACCAGAGCGCTCCGGGAACGGGCGACAAGAATCCGGATACACTGCCGATTCAGCAGATGCCGACGGACCCGAACGTCAAGGCGGGCTCCAAGCAGGATGTGAACGCGATTGGCAACCGCAGCGTTGGCCACGGACTAAATTTTTATTCGCTGGAACATGAGATTGCGCTGGGAAAACAACTGTCGCAAGAAGTTGAGAAGCAGGCGAAATTTATTAACGACCCAGTGGTGAATGAGTACGTGAACCGAGTGGGGCAGAACCTGGTGCGCAACTCAGATGCGCAAGTGCCGTTTACGATCAAAGTGATCGATTCCGACGTAGTCAATGCATTCGCGCTGCCGGGCGGATTTTTCTACGTCAACAGCGGACTGATTCTACATGCGGATGAAGAATCGGAACTGGCCGGCGTAATGGCGCATGAAATCGCGCATGTTTGCGCGCGGCACGGCACCAAGCAAGCCACCAAGGGCGACATCATACAGATTGGCGCGATGGTCGCGACCATCTTCATTCCTTACACTTGGGCCGGATATGCAATCTACCAGGGCATGCAGTTTGCGATTCCGATGACATTTCTGAAATTCACGCGTGAGAATGAAGCGGAAGCCGACTACCTGGGGCTGCAGTACATGTATAAGGCCGGGTACGATCCGAACGCGTTTGTGTCCTTCTTTGAAAAGGTGCAGGCGGATGAGAAAAAACAGCCGGGAACGATCCCCAAGGTTTTTTCGACGCATCCTCCTACGCCCGACCGCATCGTGAAGGCGCAGAATGAAATTGCGACGATTTTGCCGGCGCGCGAAGAATACATTGTTACCACTTCGGAATTTGACACGGTAAAGCGGCGTCTGCAGATGATCGAAATGAATATGAAGGTGGACGACAAGAAGAATCCGAACAAGCCTTCGCTGCGCAAGAAGACGGATCAAAATCCTAACAAAGGCTCCACCGGCGGAAGCGATCCGCAGTCAACGAGCAGCGATCCTACAACGTCCGATCCTGACCGTCCGACCCTGCAGCGGCGTCCGGATCCCAACGCTCAGCCGTAATCGAGGCGAGTCGAAAAAGCTGAGACGTGGCATGAAATTTTCAAGGGCGCTGAATCTGGCGCCCTTTTTCTTTTCGAGATTATTGCGGAAGAAAGTTTAGTTCAGGTTGCGAAATTATCGGGCGTGGACTTCGGCGACGCCCAGACGCTTGAGGCCTTCGGCGTAATATTTGCGGTAGAGGATGTCCCACTCCTCGCTGCCTTCCAGGATTTCCTTTTTCTGCGAAGCAATCTTTGCACGGACTTCGGTGTCAACCTGCTCTTCGACCTTCAGCAGAGACGATAAAATCGTGACAATTTCCTGGCGAATGGTGTCGCGGTCTTCCACGAAATCCACATCCGGGCTGGCCACAAGAAGATCGATGATTCGGTGAGAGATTCGAACGGTTTTCTCGCGAGTCAGGCGCATATCAGCGGAGAATTAATTTCCTTTCACGGGCGAGTTGGCCTTTCACTTTCTTGAACATTTCCTGATACGAAACGCCCGTGCGCTTCATTTCATCCGAATATTTCGCAAGAATCTCGCGGACTTCTTCGTTCACGCGGTCTTCCACGGTGACTTCATCGGCCATCACCTGACGCACCTGCTGCGTGAGGTTTTCTATGTGCTTTATTTCGATCATCTTTTGGGCCGCGAGGCGTTTCACCACCTCTTTCGCCATGTAGCCGACATAATCCCGCGACAGAAGCATTCTGTTTGGCTCCGCAACCTATGACGAGCATTTCAGTCTACTGGCAGGGTATTCAAAGTGTCAAGACGGGGCGTTTCGAGCGTCGATCCAAGTCGGAGCGCAAACTGCGAGTTTGAGGAAAGCGATAGAGCCTCGCCGATAACTTCAAGGCCACCGCTCCGGCGATTACGCCCGCAATTATTGAAATTGCGAGCACTAAATCGATGTCATTAGGGGCAACCTGATCAGCGCGGAAGAAAAAGTGAGTCCAGAAGATGGATAGAGCGAAATACACTCCGATGCAGCCGGCGAAAAGTCCGCCAACCGCGAAGATGGCTGGAACTACTACCCTGCTCGCTTTCCGCACAATCTCCCCCTGAACCGCTTGCAAATAATGCCACGAGATTTTTTCCTCTCGATTGCCGGATATTGCTCCGCGTGCTCATTCATGTAATGGCACGAAATGTTATGTAATGGCGGGTAACCAGACCTGCGTGTGCCGGGGAGCTGGCGTCCTCGTATCACTTCGTTTGTTCTGATAATCTGAGCTGGGATTTGCGTGCCGCGCGAGCAGACGAGCGCGGCGTGAATCACCAGAAAGAGAAAGGCCAGAGTGACTACTACTCCTATTGCTACTCCGCGCGGCGAAAAGCGCGTGTTCAATTTCAACGCAGGGCCCGCCACTTTGCCGCTTCCTGTGCTTGAGCGCATTCGCGAGGAATTGCTGGATTACCGCGGCACGGGAATGTCGGTGATGGAAATGACCCACCGTTCGCCGGAATTCGAAGAGATACTCTTCCGCGCGGAACGGAATCTGCGCCAGCTCATGGCGATACCGGAAGAATACGCGGTGATATTTCTGCAGGGCGGCGGAAGCTTGCAATTTACGATGGCGCCGATGAATTTGTGCCTGCCGGGAAAGCCCGTTGACGTGCTGCACACCGGGATGTGGACGGCCAAGGCGATTGTGGAGCTCGAGAAAGGCGTGCCGTTTAGACTGGCGGCTTCGACCGAAGCGCAAAAATTTACGCGCGTGCCACGCAAAGACGAAATCGCGCTCTCGCAGGACGCTTCGTACGTGTACATGGCATCCAACAACACGATTGAAGGAACACAGTGGAGCGAGTTTCCGCAGACAGGCGAAGTACCGCTTGTTGCGGACCTGTCTTCCGACATTGCGTCGCGGCGTATTGATGTGGGCCGCTTCGGATTGATTTTTGCCGGCGCGCAGAAAAATCTGGGGCCGTCGGGCGCGACGGTTGTGATTGTACGGCGCGATTTGGCGGAGCGCGCGGATAAAAAACTGCCGACGTTGTTGCAATACCGGACGGAGATCAAAGAGCGGTCGCTATTCCATACGCCGCCAACGTTTGCGGTGTACGTCGTTGGCTTGGTCCTGGAATGGCTGGCGGCGGCGGGTGGAGTCGCGGCCGCCGAGAAGCGGAACGAAGAGAAGGCTCGGGTGCTGTACGACGCGATTGATGCCAGCGGCTTTTATTCCTGCCCGGTGTCGAAGGAATCGCGGTCGCGCATGAACGTGGTGTTCCGAGTGAATGGCGGAGACGAAAAAATCGAGAAAAAGTTTGCGGAAGAGTCTGCCGCGGCGGGCATTGCGGGGGTGGCCGGACACCGCTCGGTGGGCGGGATGCGCGTGTCGCTTTACAACGCGGTAACGCTCGATGCTGTGTCTTCGCTGGTCAGCTTCATGCGGGAATTCCAGCGCGCTAACGGCTAATCTGCTTTCGGCGAAGGCAGAGTCGCTCGTCTAGATGGAATCCTGGACATCCGCTGCAGCTCATTGAAAAAGAGCCACAATAGTGTGGTAGATACGCAACACTTCCTTGACAGGCCCTAGTTTGCCCTCTAAGCTATGGTTTCCATGCCAAATCGCGTCAATTCGACGGTAATTCAGCGCTTCCGCTTCTCGCCCATGCCGCTAGACCGCAATAAGAAGGAGGCTCGGTGAAGGGACACCGAGCAAAGCGAAAACGGCAGTTATGGATTACCCTCGGCCTCGTAGCCATCGTGCTACTAGCAGCCGCCGTGTTCACGCTCGGCTCGTTGCGGATTCCTCTACATCCGGAGGAAGGAAACGGCCTGGTAATTTGGTTCGCGCTGAACACGGTTATAGCCGCAGGGCTTCTGATTTTCACGTTGATCATGAGCCGAAGCCTGCTTCGACTGTGGAACGAGCGGCGGGTTCGCCAGATCGGTTCGCGGTTCAAGGCGAAAATGGTTTTGGGCGCCATGGGCGTTTCGTTGCTGCCGGTTGTGTTCTTGTTTTTCTTCAGCTACGCGCTGCTGAATCGAACGCTCAACCTGTGGTTCCCGCGTCCGCTGGAAATAGCGAACGAAGAAAGCCAGGTGCTGCTGACTGGCTTCGGCGCGTCGGAAGTGAAACGGCTCCAGGCGCTAGCTTCCGAAGCCGCCCTGCGCGAAACTCCGGATCAAACTCTTCTAGACCTCGGCCGCAGCACGGACGCGGCGTGGATTGCGGACTCTGACGGCCGAGTAGGCGCGGGAATGGATTTTGAGAAAGGTTGGAACCTGGGGCCGCAGAGCTCGCAGGAAAAAGAGAATGGCGGGGACAATCGAAGTCCAGGCCCGCCTCAACTCGTTCGAAAGCTGCGCAGTGGCGCTCAAGTGTGGCAGACGCGAAATCAGCTATACATCGCGGGAAGCGCGCCGCGGCAGAACCTGACGCTATATGCGGCGCGGCACTTGCCTGACGATTTCCTGCAACGTTACAACAATATTGAAACGCAGATGGCGTCTTACGCGCAGCAAAAGCAGCGGTTGCGTGATTACAAGCGCGAAATTTTGCTCACCCTACTGCTGATTACTTTGCTGCTGCTCTTCACTACGACGTGGGTGGCGCTGTTTCTTTCGAAGCAAGTGACTCTTCCGATTCAGGCGCTGGCCGAAGCTACCAGAGAAATTTCGCGCGGCAATTTTGATCATCGTATCGAAGTGCAGGCGCAGGATGAGCTGGGCACGCTGGTGCGCTCGTTCAATCGAATGACCGACCAGCTCGGAGCGGGACGTCGCCAGATCAACGAGTTCACCAAGAGCCTGGAGCAAGCCATCGAGGAGCGCGAGGGCCGACGAAAATTGATGGAAGCGATTCTCGAACACATACCTACCGGCGTCGTTTCGCTAAACGCGTCGGGCGAAGTGGCGCGCATAAATTCAGCGGTTACGATGATTTTAGGCGAGCATGCGCGCAATGCGCATACGCTGACGGATTTACTGGGTGAAGAAGCGGGACGCGCTGTGCTGCATTTGATGAGGCGGTCGTTGCGAATGGGCGCGGCGTCGCGCGAAATTGAGATCGCTACTGCTGGACGATTGGTTCGCGCTGCCGTGACGGTGAGTTCGCTGGGGCCGCGGCGCTCGAATCCGGGATTTGTGGTGGTCATCGACGATTTGACCGATCTTTTGAGAGCGCAGAAAGCTGCTGCGTGGCAGGAAGTGGCACAGCGCATCGCGCACGAAATCAAGAATCCGTTGACTCCCATACAGCTTTCGGCCCAGCGTTTGCTGCGTCATCTGGATCGCGCAGCGTCGGCGCGGCCCGATGGCAAGTCAGCGGAATTCGAAGGTCTGGTGGCGGAATGCGCCGGATTGATTGAACGCGAAGTGCAGACGCTGGAATCTCTGGTGAATGAGTTTTCTCAATTCGCGCGATTCCCTTCCGCGCGTTTGGCCTCTGCGGATTTGAATTCGATCGTGTCCGGCGCGCTCGATTTATTTCGCGGCCGACTGGAAGGAATCACCTTGAAGACGGAGCTCGCGCCAACGCTGCCGCTGGTGAAGGCTGATCCGGAATTGCTGCGTCGCGTGGTGGCGAATCTGATTGATAACGCGGCGGAGGCAATGGAAGGCTCAACCGTGCGACGCTTGCGCGTGGCGACGCGTGTGGAAGGCGATGGCGACGCGGTGGAAATCGAAGTTTCAGATAGCGGGCATGGCATTTCTCCGCAGGATAAGGAACGGCTTTTCCTGCCGCATTTTTCCACGCGAGAACGTGGAACGGGTTTGGGTCTCGCGATCGCGAGCCGGATTATCGCTGAGCATTTTGGAACCATTCGCGTGGAAGACAATTTGCCCAGCGGCACTCGCTTTCTGATTCGCTTCCCGGCCGCGGAAACTGTTCCGGCACAGGTCTCGGCGGGAATTCCGGTAGCCTAGGCGTCAAATCCAGCGGCGGCGTTTTTATTTATAGAAATCTCGAGAGAGTCAGCCCAAGGGTCTGAAAAATAAATGGCAGCGACCATACTGATTGTTGATGACGAAAGCGGTATCCGCGAATCGCTCGGAGCTTTGCTGCGCGACGAGGGATACGAGGTTGAAGCAGTGGCCTCGGGCGAAGAATGCCTGGAACGGATCGGAAGGCGGAATTTCGATCTGATCTTGCTCGATGTGTGGCTGAAGAAAATGGATGGGCTTGAGACGCTGGAGCAAATACAAACCCGCGACGACGCACCCATGGTGGTGATGATATCGGGGCACGGAAATATTGAAACGGCAGTGCGCGCCACCAAATTGGGCGCCTTCAATTTCATCGAGAAACCCCTATCGCTGGAAACTGTAATTCTGGTGGTGCGTAACTCGCTCGAATACTTGCGGCTAGAGTCAGAAAACCGCCGGCTGCGCGCCGAACTCGAAGAGAAACACCAAATCTTGGGCAGCAGCGTGCCTATGAAAGCGCTGCGGCAGCAGATTGCTTTGACCGCGCCGACGAATGGGCGCGTCTTGATTTACGGCGAGAGCGGAACGGGCAAAGAGCTGGTCGCTCGCGCGTTACACGCCAGCAGTTCGCGCGAGTCGATGCCATTTGTGGAAGTGAACTGCGCGGCGATACCGGAGGAGTTGATCGAGTCGGAAATGTTCGGGCACCGCAAAGGAAGTTTTACCGGAGCTAGCGAAGATAAGGTGGGCAAATTTCTAAAGGCAAATGGCGGAACGTTATTTCTGGATGAAGTGGGCGACATGAGTCTAAAGACGCAGTCGAAAGTTCTGCGAGTGCTGGAAGAGCAGCGCGTGGAGCCCTTGGGCTCGAATACGCCGATCACTGTGGACGTTCGCGTGATCGCGGCCACCAACAAGAAACTCGAAGAGGAAATCGGACGCAATGCGTTTCGCGAGGATTTGTTTTACCGGCTGAACGTCATTCCCTTTTACGTGCCGGCGCTGCGAGACCGCATCGAAGACATCCCAATTATTGCGGCGCATTTTTTGAAAGCGTTTTGCGAAGAGTATGGCAAGAAGCAAAAAGAGTTCAGCGCGCCGGCGTTGGATGTGCTGATGGGCTACCCCTGGCCGGGCAACGTTCGCGAGTTGAAAAATTTGGTGGAGCGGCTAGTTATTATTTGTCCGTCGCCGCGGATTGAACCGCATCATTTGCCGCCGGAGTTATTTCGCGGCGCCTCCAAAAGCCCGCAGAAACCGTATGGAAGCTTGCATGAAGCGCGATCGGCGTACGAGCGCGAATTTGTGTTGCGCAAATTAGAAGAGAATCGCTGGAACATGACTAAGGCTGCGCAGGTTCTGGGACTGGAACGTAGCCATTTGTACAGAAAGATGCGCTCGCTGGGGATCGCCCCGGCGCGGGAATAGAGCGAAAAAGCAAGATGCCGGGTTAAAACCCGCCGCCACGAAGGGCAAAACCGGCTTATTCCTGGTAGTCAGCGAGTTGTTCGAGCTGGCGGCGCCAATCGAGTTGGCGAACAATTGCGGAATTCTGGCGCCAATGCGGTTGAACTTTTACCATTAGTTCCAGAAACACCTTTTTGCCGAGAATTAGTTCGAGTTCCTGGCGCGCTTGCGTGCCGATTTTTTTGATGGTGGCACCGCCTTTGCCGATCAGGATTCCCTTCTGTCCTTCGCGCTCCACATAAATCGTGGCTCGTATGCGCGTGAGCTTCTCCTCTTCTTCAAAATTATCCACCAGCACGGCGATGGCGTGCGGCACTTCTTCGCGCGTAATTAGGATCGCTTTTTCGCGAACGAGTTCTGCAGCCAGAAAACGTTCGGGCTGGTCAGTGTATTGATCGGGAGGGAAATGCGGCGGCGCTTCCGGGAGCAACGCCAGCCATGAGTTCACCAAGTCCAGGCACCCAGCACCCGTAAGCGCTGCTATGGGGAAAATTTCGGCGAATTCGAATTCTTTATTGTAGCGCTCGATGAGAGGTAGCAGAAGTTGTTTGCGAAGGCGGTCCACTTTGTTCAGCAAAAGAAAAACGGGGCCGCGAAAACGGCGCACCCATTCAATCGAGAAGCGGTCGCCCGCGCCGAAATCGGCGGTGGCGTCGACGATCAGCGAAAGAATGTCTATTCCCTCCAGCGCGTACTGCAATTCGTCCATCATCATGCGGCTCAGAACATTTTCGGGCCGGTGAATGCCTGGGGTATCGACGAGAACGATTTGCGCATCGTCGCGATTCAAAATTCCCTGGATGCGATTGCGCGTAGTCTGTGGCTTGGGCGAGACGATGGCGACTTTTTGACCGACCAGCGTGTTTACCAGAGTAGATTTGCCCGCATTGGGGCGCCCAACAATCGCGACGAAGCCAGACTTGAACGCCATGAGTACAACGATTGTACGCCTTTGGGTCCGCTACAAGTAGCCTGGGGCAAATTCGGATAGTAGTAAAGTTTGAACCTGCGCGCAGGATAGTGTTCTTGGCTCAATGCGGTCAATTCATTTTGACGGGCAAGGGTTCAAGCGCACGTATGGGGACCTCTTGGTGGCGGCGGGATTCTCTGTCGGCGTGTTTTTTTCTATTCTCGGCGATATTGGCAGGGCAGCTAGGTGGCCTTCGAGCAGCGACTTTGGCGCTCCTGCGCGGCGCTGGGTGGGCGTTCGCCCTTTGCTTTGCCGCCATCACGGTTGTGAGCTGGAGATACCTGTTTATCTTACCCATCGCTTTCTCAGTCGTTGTTACATTATGTTTGACCGCGGCGGCATGGCTTTCAGCGAAGCCAGTTTCCACGCCTACACGGCGATAGCAAGGTACGTTCAATTCAGGCGGGCGCGGACGCGCAGCACTTTGCGCTGATTGGCTTCCAGGACTTCGAAGCGCACTCCGTCAGCGTCAATTACTTCGCCGGTGCGGGGCACGTGGCCCGCCAGGCTGTTGAGCAGGCCTGCAATGGTGCTGGCGCTGGAATGTTGCATGGCGGCGTCGAGCTTCACTCCAAACAGCTCGCCCACTTTATCTACCGGAACGCTGCCGCGGACAATTAAGGAGCCTCCCGATTCACGAATCACATCCGGCGTGGGCCGGCGATCTTCTTCGCCGATTTCGCCAACGATTTCTTCCACCAAGTCTTCGATGGTGACGAGGCCCGCCATCAATCCGTATTCGTCAATCACGACGGCCATTTGCTGATTTTTGCGCTGCATTTCCTTCAACAGCTCGGAGCCGAATTTTGTTTCCGGTACGAACAGAGCGGGGCGCATGAGTTCGCGAACGGTGCGATGAGCGGCTTCGCGGTCGGGAACCTCGAGCATGTCGCGCGCCATTACGATGCCGACGATATCGTCCAGCGATTTTTCGAATACAGGCAGTCGTGAAAATTTGGTGTCCACCACAAGCTCGCGCAACTCTTCGAGCGAGGCCGTGACGCGTATGGCAATCACGTCCGGGCGCGGAGTCATTACTTCACGGACACGTTTGTCACCGAACTCGACCACTTGCTCGATCAGGCGCGCTTCGTCCTGTTCGATGATTCCTTCTTCGGTTGCGGCATCCACGAAGTTTTCGATGGCTTGCTGTTCAGCAGCCGGCGCGCTTTGTTCTTCTTCTGAGAGGTGAAGGACGGAAACGAGGAACTCGAGGACGGCCAACACGGGCCAGGTGAGAAATACAAACACGCGAACAATCGGGACGAATGGCAGAATCCAATTACCGGGCGCACGCGCCAGAAGAAGGGACGGCAGAAATTGCATGGCCACCACTACTTCCGCGCCCAGGAAAAAAATCATTTCCAGGGCGGCTTCCCAGGTGCCAAGAGCGAAGAAAATTACAGCTCGCGCGGTAATGGCTGCCACCATAACCAGCCATAGGCGAGCAAGGAGACTGAAGGCAAGAGCGGCGCGTTGACGATCCATATGGAAACGCGGTTCGACTTCGCCTTCGAATAATTCCAGATGGGCGTGAGTGCGTCCCGTCGAGACGCGGCCGAGTTCGCGATAGACGCGGTCGAGGTAAGAGAAAAATAGCAGGATCGCGGTGAGCGCGAGAATGCCCAGCGTATAGACGAGGATCGGCATTACGGAGCTAGACCAAGTTGGCGGCGAAGACGCATTTCGCGCCGCTCCATTTGTCCATTATCGGTTTCGTGATCGTAACCCATCAGATGAAGAATTCCGTGAAGAATGAGAATGCACATTTCGTCGTTGAATTCGCGTCCGAATCGCCGGGCATTTTGCCGAGCGATCGCAGGCGCGATGGCAATGTCGCCCCAGTACGGCGTTGCAGCGCCTTCGCTTGATTTCGCGGCGGTTCGCTTGCGAAGCAATTTGCCAATTCGATGCTTAACACTTGGCTCATCCGTTGTGAACGACAATACATCCGTGGGCTTATTTTTGCCACGGTACGCACGATTCCATTTGGCCATGTCGGCGCTGGAGACCAGGCAAATCGCAACCGCATCGGCAGGAATTTTCAGAAGTTTGCGCACTTTGGCAGAAAATTTTTCGAGGTTCTCAATGGAAATACGGACCTGGCGCTGGCGATTTAGAATCATGTGCGCCCGCTAGGCTCGGTGATGCTTGTCGCGAGGGTTTAGCGCGCCATGCTCGTCGTACGCTTTGATGATTCGCTGGACCAAGCTGTGGCGCACCACGTCGTGCTCATCGAAGTAAACCATGGCGATGCCTTCGATCTTGCCAACGATTTCGATGGCTTCGACAAGCCCCGAGCGTCGTGAATCCGGCAGATCGATCTGCGTGACGTCACCTGTGATTACCGCCTTGGAATTGAAGCCCAGGCGCGTGAGGAACATTTTCATTTGTTCGCTGGTAGTGTTCTGCGCTTCGTCCAGGATTACGAAAGAATCGTTGAGCGTGCGGCCGCGCATGAAGGCGAGCGGCGCGACCTCGATGATGCCCTTTTCGAGATAACTCTCAAGTTTATCCGCTTCTAGCAAGTCATGAAGCGCATCATAGAGGGGGCGCATGTAAGGGTCGACCTTCTCCTGAAGCGTGCCGGGGAGAAAGCCGAGGCGCTCGCCCGCTTCTACCGCAGGGCGCGCCAGGATAATGCGGTTCACTTGTTTCGAGAGCAGCGCGGAGACGGCCATCGCGACGGCCAGGTAAGTTTTCCCGGTTCCTCCGGGGCCGATGGCGAACACCATGTCGAAAGCTTCCAGCGCTTCGATGTAACGGCGCTGGTTCGGGCTTTTCGGAGCGATGCTCTTTTTGCCAAACGAGCGAGTGCGAGTGGGCGAAAAAGCGCCGCGCAGTTCGGAGGACGGTTCGGCGGTAGCGATGCGGAGCAGCGATTTTACTTCCTGGCTGCCGGGGACGCGACCTTCGCGAATGCGATTGTTGTATTCGGAAAGAATTTGAGCAGCGCGCTCTACTTGGGCAGGCGCACCTTCGATTTCCAGATCATGGTCCTGCAAGTGGGTAGTAACGTGCAAGGTTGACTCGAAGAGCTTGATATTTTCGTCGAGAGTGCCAAAAAGCTCGTTGATGCCGCCAGCAAGTCGGACGGTTTGTTTCATTCAGTATCGCGGGCGCAACGCCCAGGAGGAAATTTTCATACTGCCTAGCGTAGCGCGGCGAGGAAAGAGGGTCAAGGAACCAGATTCGGCAAATTTCAGACCCCGATAAACCGTTCATAAAAAAGGAGCTTTGAAGAACGCGCAGCTCAAAAAGAATTGGAACTAAGCTACCGTGCTGATGGAACCTAAGGTAACTTTTATTTAACTTTGGTTAGACTTGCACGATATGCCGGTAAAATGAACTGCCAGTAAAATAATGTGCGATTCTAAAGGCAAGTTTTTTGTGAAGGACGAATTAGGGCCTAATTCATAAGCCGCTTGCGATTTCCCGGGATGGGAATAGCGGTGCAACGGGTGTCGAAAAAGAACTGTTTCGCGGGTTGTTCGTCGAATATCGGAGAATCGGATGGCCAAGCTGAAAGACACATCGCGCGACGCCGAGGGTAAAACATACGCCGAGCCGCGGCGAACGCAGCGCGTGCGTATAGGCATGTCGGTGGTCATACGCGGGACGGAAACCGATCAAGTCTTCGAAGAAAAGAGCAGGACAATTACGGTGAACGCGAACGGCTGCCTGGTGCTACTGGGCACCAAGGTGAAACGCGGACAGAACCTTAGAATCATCAACCCTCAAACGCAGGAAGAATTGGCATGCAGGGTATGTTTTCTAGGCGAGACCAGGGATGGCAAATCGGAAGTAGCTTTCGAGTTTTCGGAGCCCTCGCCGAAATTCTGGCGCATCGCGTTTCCCCCGAATGATTGGGACCCGTCCGAGCGCAAACGCGCCGGCGCGCCAACGCCACACAATCCGCCTACGCACGCTAAGTCATCGTAACAATTCTGCAAATCGCGTTTCGATTGCTTCTCGAAAATATCAAATAACCAAGTCTCGGCCGATTTCGAGCTATGGCTTGGCAGCGGGAAACTCCACTTTGGGAGCCTCGCGAGAAGTTTGCGACGCCTGGAAGTATGCGTCGTTGCGTTTGAAGCCGGCCCAGCTTGCAAAAATATTGTTCGGGAACTGGCCAATGTAAGTGTTGTAGGTCTGTAGGGAGTCGTTATAGCGTTTGCGCTCCACGGCGATGCGATTTTCCGTGCCGGCTAGCTCGTCCTGCAAGCGCAGGAAATTTTCGTTGGATTTAAGCTGCGGGTAATTTTCGACAATTACAAGCAAGCGGCTTAACGCGCCATCGAGTTGGCCGTTCGCGGCGATTTTGTCCTGCGGAGTTTGGGCGTTCATCAACGCGGAACGAGCTTTTGCGATATCGCCGAAAACTGTTTCTTCATGCGCGGCAAAACCTTTCACCGTCTCAACCAGGTTGGGGATTAAATCAGCGCGGCGCTGCAGCACTACGTCCACCTGCGCCCAGTTGGATTTTATGGCTTCGTTCAGCGTGACCATCTGATTGCGGTGCGAGACGTAAGACCCGCCGATGATCAGCGCAAGGATGACCAGAACCGCGATAATTGCTAACACTGCTTTCATGAACTCCTCCTATCAAATACGTTTTGCCTGCTGCCGCGTGAACCGAAAAATTTGAAGTTTATGCCGTGGCTAAAGCCACGGCCCACAAACATTGCTGCATTCTCTCCAGCCAAAACCATAGGCCACGAACCTTCTCGCATCCTTACCTGGAATCTAGGTTGCGCCCAAAAGCCGATCGACTTCGTTCGTTACGACACCCACCAGGTCGAGATAAGCATTTAGTGTTGCTTCTATATCAAGGTCCTTTACCTTACGCTTCCCTTCGCGCACATCTAAAATGGCCTGAAACGCAGTGGGATTAGCTCCCGTTAATCCTGCAATTGCATCCAGGGCTTCTCGTTTTGTAGCAGGCATGGCGTGACCGAGCGCCAGCAGCGCGTGGCGAAACAGCGCACAAACCGGCGAAACGGATTTCAGCATGATATCCACGTGAACTTTATTGCTGAGCGGCGCGCTTAGGACCGCTTGTCGCAAACGCAGCCAGTCCGTGCGAAGCTCGCGTTCGACTTGCAGGCGATGTAGCTGCAAGGGGACTTCGAAGTCGGCGAGAAAATCTGTTCCGTAAAGAACGCGGTGATGGAGCTTCATATCGAGAAGCTCGATCGCAAAGACGTCCGCCGACTGGCGCAGCTCGTCGTGGGTGAATATAAGCGGGGCTAAGTTTCCTTGTTTCATGCACCACTCCGCAACC
>Ga0209009_1000120_pt1 | contig 32923 bp, 31 predicted proteins | sample BlaSpr_A8_OM3_M2_FD_187979 | JGI IMG/M metagenome (GOLD analysis project Ga0209009, IMG submission 187979) | Forest soil microbial communities from Thunder Bay, Ontario, Canada - Black Spruce, Ontario site 2_A8_OM3_M2 (SPAdes) (version 2) | ecosystem: Environmental > Terrestrial > Soil > Boreal... | reverse complement strand
CTTGTCGCACTTCAAAGCCCAAGGACTGCACCCGTCCGAGCAGTCGAGCGCGCTCAGCCTTGGCTTTGGAGAGCGGTGTGGCTAGGGTCTCGTGATCCCAGTAAAAGTTCGGCCAGTCTGGTTGATTGTGGATATAATTTGACGTGTTTGTCATTTAGGTGGAAAGGTCGAACAGTCGTACCGATTCGTACCGATTGGGGAGAACTGTGGGGTGCAACACCGTCAAACCACGGGACTTGTGAAATGTCCTGAGAGTTCGATCCCCACCGCCCCTACCATCCATCGTTCTGATGGATGGATACTTAGCAAATTCACGCGGGGGCAAAAAGGGGCAGATAAGGCCAATGATCCGATTCTTGTGCGTTAGTTTTCAGCGGCACGGGTGACAACCGGATTCGTTAGCCGTTCATCATTGGCGCGGAAACATCGCGCGACCCCGCAGAATGGGTGGCATGAAACACTCGGCATCCTCCGAGCGCGCGCCCAAGGGGATGATTTCCCAACTTTTCTCTCCGATTTCGTGGCAAGCTTTCCTCAGATTGATTTCCCTGCTGGATTGAGCCTGTAGCATGATCGGGAGGCCTGAGGGCACTCGTCCGGTTACGCGACTGCGCGTCCACTAGGAGGCTGTTTCTGTAATAGGTCTTTGGTTGATCGTCTTTCACGGCTTTGCGGCTGGCGGTTGCGGTGGCGGTTCCGGCTTCGGAATCCGCAACGTCCACGAAAAACCAAATGCGATGGTGCGGCCTTGCGGACGAGCCAGAGCATGGTACTCATCGTAGTATTTGAAGAAGGCTGAGAGATCCTTCGCCGGAAGAATGAAATTGGCCTGAACACCAAGCGCATGCACTGAGTAAAACGGAATCCTGCTCGCAGGGACAGGAATACCCGCAACGGTCACCGTTCCGCCGTTACTCGAAACCTGCCATTGGTCGTAACCAACGAAGCCGAGTTGGAGCAGCCTGCTGAAGTCTTTCTTCAGAGGAAGAATCTGCCCAAGTCCCCACTCGATTGTGAAGGCCTGACCCGGTGTTAAGTTCGTGCCACTCTTTTGCCCGTGGATTTCCCAGTCAGTGGACAGGTTTGCGGTGGTCGCCTTGTTCTTCGTGATGTAGAACGTGGTACCACTCGTTATATTGTTACCCCAATATCCGGAGCCCACGTTGTCGGACGCTCCCTGTGTGAATCGGCCGGTAGGAGCACTGAAAGCGTAGCCGGCGGTGACGTCCGCTCGCTTCAAGTGCCAACCCAGGTTCAACGGCTGGACGTACATATCGGCAAAACCCGATCCACCCCCACCGGTGCTGAGGCTGGTCCCAGTGATGTTAGCTACTACCTCACCATTTGCGTAGTTGAGTGTCACGTAGGGCATGAAATACGCGCCGAGGAACTTGTGTTTCGGGACGTAGTAGATAATGTTCTCATCCACCCAGAACGAATAGTTCCCATTAATACCGGGGATGCTGTTTCCGCTGGAGTTATTCAATTGGCCCGCGGAGTAGCTCAAGGCCAGGTTGGCATACGTAAAGCCGGGGTCCGGAATCACACCGGCATTCAGACCAAATTGTCCTGGAACCCATTGGCCCTTCTGTTGACCGAACAAAGGCGAAGCAAATCCTACGATGATGAGTGCAAGCACCAAGACTCGACGTTCGATATTCGAAGGCATACATTCCCCCTTTACGCAAAGGTAGACGCTGACGTTACTGGTGGTAATTCATTTTTTATAGCCTTTGAAGTCCTCGCCGACCTTGATGTTGGGGTATTCCTTTAGGCTGCGTTCATATTCACCGATGAGCTTGAAATCCGGCGCCAGTATCCAACCGCAAGTCATGTCCGAATTAAACAGGTTGTTGTCCTCGTGCGGATCGCTGCTCAGGTCGTAGAACATGGGGAACTGCGGCTTGACGTAGGGTTTCTCGAAGCCGGGAGCATCCGAGTACGAGTAGCGGAAGATCGTCTTGTAGATCTTCCACTTGATCGACATCAGCTCGCCGTCTATGCCGAAGAACATGTAGCTGTCGCGGCCGGTCGTATTGCTCTTTCCAAGCATGAAGGCCGAGGCGTCGACGCCGTCGATCGGCCGATCCTTGGGCACGAGTTTCGACGCACCCACCATCCCGGCCAGCGTGGGCAGCCAGTCCACAGCAGCGAGCATCTCATTCGTGACGACACCGGCAGGGACCTTGCCCGGCCACCGGATCATTGCTGGCGCCCGCATACTTCCCTCGAACGGCGTGCTCGGGAAATCGCCGCGCCAGGGCCCATTCATACTTCCCCCGAGTTGTAGGACAACTCCGCCGCTCGCGTTGTCGCTGCTGAGGATGACGATGGTGTTATCGTCGATTCCCGCTTCCTTGACGGCGTCCAGAATCTGCCCGACGCGGTCGTCCATCTCGCCGATGAGGTCGGCATACAGCCCGCCGCGCTGGGTGGACTTGCCCACGTAGTCCGGGTTGCCGATCACCGGCGGGTGAAATTCGGTGTAGCCCACGTAGACGAAGAAGGGCTTCTTCGCCGCCGCGTTCCGTTTGATGAACTCGACCGTCTTGGGAATGATGTAATTCCCGTCTAAGATCGGTCGCACCTTCAGGTCAAGCGGCATCACCGGCTTGGACTGCTCGCCCTTCTTTCCCTCCCAGATCATAGGCGTCGGCATGCCGCTCTCCTTGAACAGCGGCCACGCGGTATAGCCCGCCTCATCCATGCTGTTCATGATCCCCCACCACTCGTCGAAGCCTTGATCGTTAGGCAGCCGGCCCTGGTGGTCGCCCAGGTGCCACTTGCCGTACAACGCGGTGGTATAGCCTGCGTTGGAGAGGAGTTCGGCGGTGGTGTATTCCCACGGCGCCAACCCAGACTCCCCCTCCCCGGGAAAAGGGACCTTGAAGGTCCCCGAGCGAACCGGATGCCGCCCGGTAAGGATGGCCGAGCGCGACGGCGTGCACTGGGCCTCGACATTGTAGTTGTTGAAGCGGATGCCCTCGCTGGCCATCTTGTCAATGCGCGGCGTGGGTATCGTTCCGCCGTATACCCCGAAAGCTCCCCAGCCGATGTTGTCCACCAGGATGAAGACGATGTTGGGTTTTTTCTGCTGCGCCGACTGGGCCTCCGCGGGCCTGGCCGACGCTACTATCCCGGTAGTTAGCAAGAAGCTGACCATCGCCGACGCTCCGATGTGCCGGAGCCCTGCAAACGCATGCTTCATCGTTTCTCCTCTTGCATTGCCGCTGTCGTGCCCTTCAATCTCTCCGGAAAGTCCAAATTCCTGGCATTCCGAGTCAGCGGGTGCACCACTCCTAATCGACGGGGACCTTGACCGTTTCAGGTTCGGACTCCTTTTTACGCGAGGGATCATAGGGGTCCGGCGTACCGGGACGGATGGGCGGCTCCTTCTTGAGCGAGCTCACGTGGTCGAGCAAGACCTGAACCATCGGGTAACGTACCCAGAAGTTTTCGGGAAGCCGTGGGTCAAGTGGGTGCTCTTCTTTTGGGTCAATGTACAGGTCGTAGAAGCGGGGGACGCCGTAAGTCTTCACTTCGCCCGTCGCGGTATCGAGTTCCTTGAACATCATCTTCCAGTTACGCCATTTCACGCCGCAGAGTTCGTTGCCCACGTAAATAACGACGGATTCGCGGTCGGATTTGTCTTTTTTCCCGAGGAAGAAGTCGGTCTGGTCGACACCGTCGATGACCCTGTCCTTCGGGACTTTGCCGCCAGCGATCTGCGCGAACGTCGGGAAAAGATCTGTCTCATGCACGATTTCATTGTTGACCGCACCAGCGGGTACTTTGCCCGGCCACCGGATAATGAAAGGTACGCGCAATGAGCCTTCCCATGCTGTGAAGTATGTGCCGTGCCAAGGCCCACTGAAACCATAGTACGCTGCCATAAACTCGGGTCCGTTATCGGACGTGAAGATGAAAATCGTGTTGTCGCGGATTCCAAGCTTGTCCACCGCGTCAAGCAACTGCCCGACGTGCGCGTCCATCTCGGCGAGAACGTCGGCGAAATCGCCGTTGTGGGTCTTGTTCTGGAACTCCGGGGACGGGATTGTTGGCATGTGTGGCTGCGTGTAGGGCACGTAGGCGAAGAACGGTTTATTCGCCTTCGTCTGCCGGCCCATGAAATCGATCGCACGCTTGGTTAGCTCCGTGTCCATGAGCCGGCGTTCTTCGAGGTTGTAGATGCGGACGTTTTTGGGAGCTTCGCCCTTACGGCCTTCCATGATGTACTCAGGCCGAGCGTAGGGATTCGAGTCCGGGCGGAACCGCGCATTGTCCGGCCAAAACGATTCGTCGGTGGAGTTGGGAATTCCATACCACTCATCGAATCCCTGATATGTCGGATACCGGCCTTCGGTGTGGCCCAGGTGCCACTTGCCGAAAGCTCCGGTGGCGTAACCAGCGTCTGAGAGCATTTCGGCCATTGTGATTTCCCATTGCACGAGGCCATAGACAGGTGTTTCGATTGGCACCGAGCCGTTACCCGTGCGGATGGCGTACCGCCCAGTCATCAGAGCCGCACGGCTCGGAGTGCATTGCGCCTCGACGTTGAAGTTAAGCAGGCGCATCCCCTCTGCCGCTAGCTGGTCGATTCGTGGGGTAGGCGCGCCGCGTAGAATCCCGCCGCCGTACACGCCGGGCTCTCCCCAGCCAAGATTGTCCATCAGCACGAGGACGATGTTGGGCTGCTTGCCCGCTGGAATGGGATGTGCGCCCTGCGCATGGGCGTACCCAACCAGCAGGCTAAAGACCAACGCGCCACGTGCGCAGAATCGAATCCAATCGGAGATGTTCATTTTGTCCGCCTGTCTCCTTCTGCACCAAAAGCAAGCGATCTGTTTGGCAGGATTGTACAATGTCCCTAACCATAACCGGAAGCCACTGTAAGAAGTGACAGTGGCGATGACACGAGAGGCATCACGGAGAAGGCACTCACATCTGTCGTGCTCACCCCGAACAGCATGCTGGCCATTACACGAGTAAACACTGCGGCACCCGCCACACCCGCCAAAATATCCATGGCCGCCATCGTTCCCGTGCTCACTGGGCAATCGAACGCCGGCTTACGGTAATCACTTGTCAAACTGCGTCAGAACGACCGCTTTGGGATTGGGGTACTTCTCCAGCGACTTCTGGTACTCCCCGATCACCTTGATAACCGGTCCCATCACCCAGCCGCTCCAGGTCATGCCGTTTAGCTCCTCGCGCGGGTCTAGCTCGATATTGAAGATCGAGGGATACCCGTTCAGCTCCTCGCGGTAGCCGGCGCCACCGCTCATCGAGGGGTTGCCGGCGGAGCTCACGAACTGCTTCGGGTAGATCCGAAAATTCCGCCAGCGCACCGCAACGATCTCTTCGCCGATGCACGTGATCAAGCTCTCGCGGTTGGATTTGGCCTGCTTGCCCGTGAAGAACCCGGAAGCACGCGGCAAAATTCGGATGGGGCGCGCGTAACCTGTTTGGGCCGCGCCACGGAGTCCAAGGAAGCATTTGTAAAGCACACGGCACTACATCTTGTAGCTAAAAGGAGTGGAAGTGCTCTACGACGCCTTAGCACCGGACGTAACCCTGATCATAGTCGTGGACCCAAACCGTAAAGATCACCGAAAACCGGACTTTGTTGGTGAGGTTTCCCCGTTTTTCCCCCTCTGTATAGATGAGGGGAGTTTTTGCTCGATGCACAACCACGAGCGTGGGACCGTCGCTGTAGTCCGTCAAGCACCCAGGGCGACCGACGGGCAGGCCTTGCTAGAGCAATTCAAGCATCTGCAGGTAGGAGGCTGTGCGATTAGCGTAGGTACTCGTCCCCTGAATGGCGAGGCAACGACCGCAGTTATGCCGTGTATTTCGCTGTGCAGGTCCTCCGCCGGGTTGCCGCAGCAGACGACGAATCCGCCGAGACAGGGTGAAGAGGATAGAAATGACACTCTGCACTTTTTTCCTTGTCACTTTCTTCACCCTGTAGCGGAGCGAAGTCCTTGTCCGACAGAGGAGCGGAAACGCTGCAAAGAGGAAAGACGCTGTGGACAAAACACCAAATCGGGCGGGAGGCGACCCCACTTTTTCGGCTTTCAGCCGCCCAAAAAGTTCGTGGGGTCGCTCCCGCCCGACACGCTGTCGCGTGCCCTAGGATTGCCGCGCAGGGATGCGGCAAACAATTTGTAATGCAGGCTGCAATACACCTCGAAAAGGAGAAGGAGGAAAGAACATGGCACTACTGAAACCGCCGTCGAAACAACCAAAAACTACAACCCTTCAGGTTCGCCTGGAGGAAGAAGTCAGACACAACTTGGACAGGTACGCCGAGTTCATCGACGCAACTCCGTCCTACGTCGTAAGCGAAGCGCTCAAGCTCCTGTTCAAGAAGGACGACGACTTCAAACGCTGGCTGGAACGGCAATCCAACAGTGGCAACTACCAGCAAACCGAAGGAGGAGTCCACACCAAGACCGCATAACGCAAATGAATCCCCGTTTGAACCAACCCGGCGCGCGCGAGAATACAGCGTCCTCAAGACAGCATGCCTCGCGCCTTGTATCGAGTTCGTCGCTCTTGAAGTCCGCAAAGCCGTCAGGAAACGCGCCCGAAGACAAGCAATCGCTAGCGCAGGTCTCCTCACCAGCAGAGACGATCCGTCTCTCCCTGGGGGAACCAGAAAACGGGGCCACAGGAGAAGTTAGAGACGACGCCACCGGTCTTGCAACTGAGCTGAACGTGCGCGGTGAACGATCCGGCATTGAACGCCCGCTGACTTGTGAAGAAGCAGCCGAACTCGTGCGTGTTCACCCCAAGACCGTCAAGCGCATGGCGCGTGGTGGCAAGGTGCCAGGGCATTTTCGCTTTGGTCGCTGGTTCTTCTATGCATCGGAGCTGGACTGCTGGATGCGAACAGAGTTACATTCATCGCGTCACTCGTGCCGCTAGAACAGACTAAGGAGAAATCGTCATGTTCAAGCGAGCACGGCATCAGTTCGGTTGGTTGGAGAAACGAAAGAGGAAGCGAGGCCCCGAGGTTTGGGTTTGGCGATACCACGAGGATGTCCGCGGCAGAAAGGGAATGAAGCCTGCGGTTGTCGTCGGTGATGTGAGGCAGTATCCGACGAAATCAGAGGCATGGAAAGCTGCTGAGGGCATTCGATTGGCAGTCGGCAACCCCGTGCAGTCGGACCTTGTAACTTTTGGTGGGCTCATCAATCGCTTTTTACGTGAAGCATTGCCTGAGCGGAAGGGAACTGCCGACCGATATCGTTCGTGGATTCTGAATCACATCAATCCACGATGGGAGGCGGTGCCTCTTTCAAAGGTCAAACCTTTAGCCGTAGAGATGTGGATTAAGGGATTGAACCTAGCACCGAAGAGCAAGGGCCATGTTCGAAGCGTGATGCATATTTTGTTTGAGTGGGCGATGCGCTGGGAACTCATGGAGTACAACCGGAACCCGATGAGCTTGCTCAAGCTCAAAGGACTTACCAAGCGGGTGAAGGAACCACGCGCTTTGTCGGTTGAGGAACTTCAGAGTCTCTGGGCTCATCTCGATGAAGACACTCGGACAATGTCCATGGTAGATGCATCACTCGGACTTCGAGCAAGCGAGTTGCTCGGGTTGCGCTGGGAAGACTTCGACTGGAAAGGTTCGCGAGTCAAGATTCAGAGATCCTGGGTCTACGGCAGAGTAGAGGCAGTAAAAACCGAAGGCTCAGAAAAGTGGTTGCCTCTGGATTCGAATCTCGCGGACATTCTTCGTCAGCATCGGGAGAAGATGCCCGATGAGTTGTTGAGAGCGGGTTGGGTTTTCGTGAGTCCCTTCACCGGCAAGCCATGGTGGGCGCACAAGATCGTGCGGTATCACCTTCGTCCGGCTGCCGAGAAGGCCGGCATCGGTCGAATCGGTTGGCACACGTTCCGTCACACGTATTCGACTCTGTTGCATGCCTACGGGACCGACATGAAGGTTCAACAAGAACTGCTGAGGCATTCCGACATTCGAACTACGATGAACATCTATACGCACACAGTGTCACCAGCACTGCGAGAGGCGAATAGCAAAGTCGTTCGAATGATTTTGCCTAAAAGAAAAACCGCATGAAATTGCTCACAAAAATGCGGGGGCAATACGGGGGCAGTAGCAGTTCCGACTTCAGACAACAAATGACTTACGACTACAACACATTCCGCAGAGTTCCTTTGGATTCTGCGCCTTGATAAATTCGATCCCCACCGCCCCTACCAACCTTGCTTACACGTAAGCACTTAACTTCGACTTACCGTACCAATAGGTACTTCCGTACCGATTGAAAGAGAAACGCGCTCCATCGCGATGCGTTGGGATTCAGGAATCGCGTGCGTGTATATCCTCAGCGTTGTTTTTACGTCCGCGTGGTTCATCTGCTGCTGAAGCACCGTAACAGGAACGCAAGAATCGACAAGCTCCGTAGCAAGGCCGTGGCGGAAAGCGTGAAGCCCACAGTCCTGTTCTGGTATGCCTAGCTTGCGCAGAAGCGGCTTTAGGGAATGCTTCAGGGCTGTACCCCAAGCAAGTGTATAGATGGTTTTGTACGGTTCTGGCGCCAACTCAACGATTTGTAGAACCTGACTACAGCAGACGAAGCGGGGGAGCCGGGGATCGGGAGGGCCACAATACTATTTGCACAGTCTCACTGACGCAGTTAAGACATATCTTCGAGTAAAGGGTGCCGTTCGAGTTGCACTCGTGACGCCGTACGGAGCGACAAAAACTGAGTATTTTGCTGTGAGCGAAAACCGAAAACTGGACAGCCATCTTCGTCCGGTCAAAGGCAATGTCGGGCATGATAGGATTCAACAGGGGCGAGCAGCAGAAAGCATCGGCGAAGCTATTCGAATTTGGTACAGGCTGTCAGCAGGCGATTTCGAGAAGATCGGAGTTGATATTGAAATTATCGATGACGCTTTCTACTTGACGCCCCTGAACTTCAAATATGCCACTCGTCCGAGAGTCAGAGACATTGCCCGAGTCGAACACCCATTGACGTTTACTCGGGGATACATCAGCGATGTTTGGGTTCAACAACTGACACACGTCAATCAGCGACATCCCGGTATAGTCCACTGATCGTTGGGTGAGATTTGTCGCGTCATGCTGGATCATTTCCCTAAACAACTAGCTTACGTTCAAGAAAGTGATTTGCTTCGTGCATCGGGGCCTTTGAAACATCTTGGGGTCGCTCTCGGCGGCTATGTTGGTAAGGGATACGACTGTTTCTCGAAATTTTCGTTCTCGAGTTATCCTACTTATCCGTTGCCAGCAGAGATTAAGAAACGAAGTCAAGATTTCAAATATCAGGGGAAAAGTACGGGAAGGACCTTTTGTCTCGGGCAGTGATCGTGTGTGCGATCCACGATTTATAAGAACGTGCCGAAAAATGTTGATGTCATTGAATTCCGTGCACTCTGCGAGTATTCCAGCCGATTCCCGGCTGCCTCGTAGTTCTTAGGGAAGGAATGACTGTTATCGAACCCAAGGCGTTTAGCTACGCTGAAATTGAGCCCATCACCACCTATATCCTGCCTCAGAAACAGGCGACCAAACGGCACTACGGCAGTCACCGATACTTCACAAAACGAGCGTGGAATGTCGTTCAGAGCTATATTAAGCACTTTACGCAACCGGGCGATGTAGTCTGCGACCCTTACGGCGGATCGGGTGTCACAGTCATCGAATCATTGGTGTCAGGACGGAGAGGGATTTATGTAGACATCTCCGAATGGGCGAGATTTCTTGCCGAGCAGGTTGCGACGGCACCGATAGATATTCAATCCCTAGGCGAAGCATTCCATCGGATCGAATCGGCTTGCGCCGAGACAATCAAAAAGTGGTGCCGACGCTTCTTGCCCTGGCTTTGGCTTTTTCGTTCTACGCCATCATTCCGAAATCGTGTCGGTCGCGGATAGACGTGCTTGAGCTAAGGTGCGAGGAGGCACACACGCTAATAAGAAAGGGCGCTTTGCGGTTGTTGACGCAAGGCGCCCCTTTTGTTACCCCGAGCCTTTTCACTTTCCTGACGCCGAGAAATGATCCCGGTTAGGGCGTGCAGCCACCCTCGCGCGCGCAGTTCTCGTCAAAAAAGGTAATACCGAACTTTCCTTCACCGGTTCCCGCCGTGCCAGGCACTGCATAGGAAATCACCTGGTCGCCGAGATCATCCAGCATGTTGACTATAACTGTGGACGTAATCTGGCTGTCGGGGAAGAACTCGGTATCGTGTCCATCGTACGCGAAGCTGGGATACCAGAAATTGGCGACATAGTTGGCTAACGGGTAGTTGTTTGGGCCTACACAGCACGGCCTTTCCACGATGGCCTCGGCGCTGTTGCCAATCACACCGGGTCCCTTAACGTAGGACAGGGTGTAGCAACTCCCGAAGTCTTTTGTTTGGTCCGAGATGCACACAGTTTGGTCTGCGGTTCCGGCGGTAGCGAAACTGTCCGCGTACATCACGTCACCCGGATTCACGCCAAACTCGCAAATGATCGGGTAACTTGGATACCACTCAACCCAGCCGCAGTAAAACTCTGCCTTGGTGCCGCCGCTGCAGTAGGCCTGCGACGAACTGCCGCCCTGCACCACGTCGCCACTGCCCCAACCGTCCACTCCGTTCCAGCTCACTTGCCAATCATATCCACCGTCACAAGCGCCGAAGGGCTGCTGCGCCACCGGCACATTGAACTCGGAAACAACCAGATCAAACGAGGTGTTCGTGTTCCACTTCGTCAGTTTGTTAGTGTTTACTACGCCACTCCAGTTGGACGCGTAGCCGATCGTAGGCCCCGCCTCACCGCCCTGCAGAGCCGCCGACTTGGCTCCTGGAGGCGCCGGGGCTATCTGCGCCGGGCCGTTATATGCCCCCATATCTTTGGACAAGCTCACCGGACGGTGGTTGAACGCTCTCACATTTCTTGCCCATATCGCATAACCATCCGGATTGGACTGCGGATCCGGGTGCGGGGGATAGCCGTAACGGGCAAGGTCTGAATCTGCGGCAGCAAGTGGATCGAAGCCCTCTGGCGGGGCGGGAAATGTTCTGATTCCGGCAATGCCGGTCGAAACGGTGGCGGAAGAGCTGTACATGGCTGCCAGCGCAGCTTTGTCAGTTTGCGCCTTAGTGACATGCGGGAGACTGCACAATACGAAGAACGCAATTACCGCCGGCGTTAAAAACCCCCATTTTGAGTTTGGACTGAACTTCATCTTATTCTCCTTTTCTTAGAATCGCCTACTCCGCAGTTCATGGATTTTGCGTTTCGGGGCCGTAGGGTACTGGCAGCGGGTTGCACACGCGTGTGCCACTCGCTACGTGGGGCCTAGGTTCCGGTTGGAAGGCCTGACTTCTGATCAAATTGCTTCAGGACTTCTATGGCCTTCTATCTATGTAATCGGAAACGGCGGGCAAAAGCCGACAGGATGGCGAAAAAGTTTATTGGGGTTAGGCATGTCGGATAAAGAGTCAGCAATTTGTGTGCAGCAACCTATCAGGGCTGGCCGTGCAATGAGATGATGCCTATCTGGATTTACCGCGTCGAAGAGGAGCATCTGCCTCGGCGCATCCGCACCTTGCAAACCCGGCAAAAGCTAAATTTCGCTCGACACAATAAGCTAATAATGGTACAACAGAAAAAGCTAATTATCGTACAACGCGATAAGCTAAGCGGAGGACGCAGCTGATAGCCATGCCGCCGGAAAAACTCGCCGAATCGCTCAAGCTGCTGGAAAAGCTCCAGGCCGCCGGCGGCGCGGCCGCGATCCGCGCGCGCGACCTGACGCGCACGCACCGGGAGCGCCTCATGGCCGCCGGCTTCCTGCAGGAAGTCATCAAGGGCTGGTACATCCCGAGCCGTCCCGACGAGGTCAAAGGGGAGAGCACAGCCTGGTACGCCTCCTTCTGGCGCTTCTGCGCCGCCTATCTCGATGAGCGGTTCGGCGCGGACTGGTGTCTCTCGCCGGAACAATCCCTGTCGCTGCACGCGGGGAACTGGACCGTGCCCCGCCAGCTGATGGTACGGTCGGCGCGCGCGCGCAATAAAATTACAAAGCTCCCGCACGGCACATCATTATTCGACCTCCGCGCCGCGCTGCCGGCCGCCGTCGACCGCGCCGAAAAAGACGGCCTGCGTCTATTCTCGCCGGAATCCTCGCTGATCGAATGTTCGCCAGGATTTTTCACGAACCACGCGACGGATGTGCGTGCGGTGCTGCCGCTGATCCGCGACGCTTCGCCGCTGCTTGAGCGTCTGCTCAACGGCGGCCACACGGTGATCGCCGGCCGTCTGGCGGGCGCCTTCCGCAATATCGGCCGCCCGGAGATCGCCGACGAAATCCTAAAAACGATGGCGGTCGCCGGCTACGACGCCCGCGAGAACGATCCCTTCGCCGACAAGCCTGCGCTCGTCTTCGCCGCCCGCGAGACGTCGCCCTACGTCAACCGCATCCGGCTCCTCTGGGAAAAAATGAGGGAACCGATCATCGAACTGTTTCCTAAAACGCCCGGGCTGCCAAAGAATATCGACGCCTACATGAAGCGCGTCGACGACGCGTATGTCACCGATGCATACCATTCGCTGTCGATCGAAGGCTACCGCGTAACGCGCGACCTGATTGAGCGCGTACGGACGAACGAGGTCGACCGCGAACAGCGCAACGCCATGGCGGCGCGCGGCTACTGGCTGGCTTACCAGTCGGTGCAGGGCAGCGTGCGCCGCGTCGTCGAAGGCGCGAACGCCGGTGACGTCGCTGCCGCCGATCACCGGAACTGGTACCGCGAGCTGTTCGCGCCGAGCGTGACGGCCGGTATTCTCAAGCCGGGCGATCTCGCAGGCTATCGCAACGGCCCCGTCTACATCCGGAAATCCATGCACGTGCCGCTGAACCGCGAGGCCGTGCTGGACACGATGCCGGCATTGTTCGACTTGCTGCGCGCGGAGACGGAACCGTCCGTCCGCGCCGTGCTTGGACATTTCATATTCGTCTACATCCATCCTTATATGGATGGCAACGGCCGCGTCGGCCGGTTTCTTATGAATGTCATGATGGCGTCCGGCGGCTACCCTTGGACCATCATCCCCGTTGAAAACCGCACCTCCTACATGCACGCCCTCGAAAAGGCGAGCGTCGGCGAGGATATCGCACCGTTCGCTGATTTCGTCGCCGGACTGGTGGAGAAACGGCTGGCCGGCGAGCCCCTGCCGGCTGTTCCGAAAGGCTCCTAGGACATGGAACGTGAGAGGTTTTTCAAGACAATCAATACCGGTATCAATACAGCGGCTGCATTGCTCACAAAGGACTGGCTCGCTGGTACAGTATTCAATCTATATAATCGTTTAACGTAATCGTTGTGAGACCGGAGCGTCGTAATCGCATGCAAACCGTTGCAGTCGCTGAGGTCCTGGCCGCGGAAGGACTTGCCCCGTCGGTCCTCAACGTTCTGGTTCCTAATGAGCGGAACTATTCGGCCTTGCTGATGCAGCCCCAGGGCGACATTGAAATCAGCGGCGCGGGTGTTGGCCGCCGTGACCGGGCATTGGCAGATGCACAATTTGGGGCCTTTTTGCGCGACGCGCGAGAGACGGATGCAGACCTTGTCGTTACGCCCGAGTATTCGACGCTTACCGCGGCACTTCAGGCGGCATTCACTCCTTCTCATGGCAAACTCTGGGCGATCGGCTGCGAAAGTATCAGGTACAACGAGCTTCAACAGTTGAGGCAGGATCTCGCGCCGGTCGCGACCGTAATTTTCGAGACGCTGCCGGCCCAACAAGAAAAATTCCTCGATCCACTCGCATATATTTTTCTTGCCCAGCCGGCCGACGGCAACGGAGAGCGCCGCCGCCCAGGCCCGCCGGAAGACCGATACCGATTTCCAGCCAATGACCGAAATGTCGATACAGTCCGGGCTTCAGATAAAACGCCTCTTTGCCTTCCAAGCGCCTGGCATTGAAATTCCAGCGCTATCTACGCCAGCGCGTCACTCAATCGACCGCTAGGTGGCCCATCTTTCAGAGAACCTACAGCGTCTAACGCGGTGATTGCAATCGATAGACTTTTTTTCTTGTTCGCTGCCGGGCGGACCCGCAATCCGAGATACAACACGATGCAGAGGGGACGGCACTAGGATTCACGCGAACCAAGACCCGCTTATTCGCCGGTCATGAGGCGCAGCTCTTTCCCGATCCGACGCAGCCCTTCTCGTAGAAATTCTTCCCGTCCACCTAGCCAGATTCGGAGATAGCCTTCGACGCCTAAGTGTGCGCCAGGTACGACCAGCGTGTTCTGGCGAGCACGAATACGATGGGCGAGATCCTCCGAAGCAATGTCGGAGCCGTATTTCACCAGCCCGATAGCTCCTGCTTCGGGCGGCCGCCACTGCAGTAGGCCATTGAAGGTTTTCACCCACTCGGTCGCAATTTCCAGATTCGGGAGGAGAAGATCTCGCGTGCGGTTATAGCACCTCTCTCTGTTATCAGGTGTCACCACGACGCGAGCAAGCGTGTCAGAAAGCTTGTTGGGTCCAATCGTCAGATAGTCATGTTGCGCCCAGCACTCTCTCACAATATCCTTTGGCCCCACGATCCATCCGATGCGTACGCCAGGAATGCCCCATGCTTTTGATAGACCGCTCGTAACGATCACGCGGTCGCTCCTGCCCCAGAAGCTGCTTGTACGACCTCCGTTGATCTCTGCGCCCAGATAGACTTCGTCCGCTATGAGGTATGCTCCTACCTTCTCGCAGCGTTCGACAATGCGATTCATTGCGGTATCTGAAAGAATCGCCCCGGTCGGGTTATTAGGATTCGACACATAGACAAGACGAGTTCCTGGTGCCACTGCCATCTCGAAAGCTTCCCAATCTGGCTCCCACGCCGATTCTGCTCGCAATCGGAAGGTGCGCGTGTCTGCGCCGAGACTTCGTGGGAGGCCCCAGAGCTGCATGTAGTTCGGAGCTTCCAATGCAAAGCCATCGCCGGGTTCGACCTGGCTAAGGGCGATCAGATAGTTCGCCTCGGATGTTCCGTTCGTGACTTCAATATGATCAGCGGTCGCGCCCGGATAGAGGGCTGCGAGCCCCTCGCGCAGACCGATGGTGCCGTTCGATTGACTGTAGCCAAGCGGGACATCCAGGAAACGGTCAAGATCGAACCCCATCTCAACCAGTTCACGGAGGGACAGCGGCCTCACGCCGCTTTCACTCATGTCGTATTCGACGATGTTTTCCCATGTTGACTGCATGCGCTCCATTTCAAAGGTCTGGATTTTCATCGAATGCGGTACTCCTGGGTCCTGCACAGATGTTCGTCACAGTTGCGCCAAAACTCTACTGTTTCTTTAGCTTGACGTAAACCCGAATCATGCATGAAGGTCTACGCCGTCTCAGTGACTCAGTTCGGGTGACCCGGAAACTTTCGTTTCGGGTTCACGATCCGAAGTCGGCTCGTTCGATCGCGCTCCCTCCAGCTCGGCAAGCGCTTTCGCGACGGTGTGCCGTGCATAATAATCAGGGTCGGCTTTATCCTCGGCGCGGAAATCGGCGATACGCTCTATTACAACTTCGGGGTCGTCACCACGCCCGAGAGCTCGTTTCGCGTAGGCCCAGTCGCGTTCGGACTGGCTCTTGTGATTGCTCGAAAGACTAGTTGTCCGTACTCCGCTGCCGAAGGGCCGAGTTCTCTCGGGCGATTCATCATGAATTGCGAAGTTGCGTGGCGTGTACACCGCCTCGCATTCCTGGCGTGCCTGCACGATGAATTCTTCCGAAAGCTTCCGATTGGCGAATCCTGGCATTCGAAGTACTCGCGTCGAGTCGGTTGCTGCTGGGTCGCCGCCGAATTGGTTGGAAAGATTGCGTAAAAGGGATTCGGCTTCCGCTTGATTAAATTGAGCGACCTTCCAGACGACTTGGTATTTGCCGGGTGAGGTATCCAGGATAAAGTTTGGCGGGGGAACCTCGCTTGAATTTCGGATCATTTCTACTGCGCGGTCGGCGTTTCTATCAAGGTCGAGATAGAGATGCCGAATATAGCTGATGTTGTCCTTAGTGCGACTGTAAGCGCCATCCTTAATTGGATTCATACCGACAAATACGTCGGAGCCGGCGGCATTTTGAACCGCGAGCCATTCTTGAAAATTGGGGCTTGCGATAATCTCTGCTTTGGCGATTCGCTGGACCGTCTGCCCGGTCATTCGATTTCGGGCGAGAACCGCGACGTTGTCCTCAGATCCGAACAATGCGCCGATATATTCTGGGGCTGTAAGCAATTTCGAAGCGAAAGGCGTCTTCGAGCTCATTGTGGATCCTGCTTAGCGAGGAAGACGGCGCTGTAGTCAAAAAGGTCTGCATCGGGGTCGTATCCATTGATTTCGAGAACCTCTGAAATGTATCTGCGTCCCGGTCGACGCTCGACCTGAATGACGACGTTCAACGAGTCGGCGATGTTGGTTTTGATGGCGCGGTAGGGCAACTCGACGCCGCTTTGCAGTACGCAACTCGTGAAGCGGGCGAGGCCCTGTTTCGCGGAGTTTGCGTGGATGGTCGACAACGTGCCTGAGTGGCCGGTGTTCAGGAGCTGCAGTAGGTCGAAGGCTTCGCCGCCGCGGATCTCGCCAAGGACGATCCGATCCGGTCGGTGCCGCAGGGCCGCCTTTAGTAGGTCGCGGATGGCCACTGCCGGAAGCCCGTTCTGTTCTCGGCGAGCCTCGAACCTGACGAGGTTTTCTTGTCCGAGTTGAATCTCAGCTGTGTCCTCAATCAATAACACGCGCTCCTCTTGCGGAATGAATTTACCCACGATGGATAACAGTGTGGTCTTACCCGTTCCTGTTCCCCCGCTGATTAGAATATTCTTGCGGGCGAGCACGCAATCTTCCAGACGATTGGCAAGGGCGCGATCGAGGGTGCCCGTCCTAATGAGATCCTCCATCTCGAAGTGGCGCGTATTGAATTTGCGGATTGTGAGCGTCACTCCGCCGAGACTGCATGGTGGGATTACGGCGGCGACGCGGCTACCGTCGGGCAGCCGCGAATCGAGAATGGGTTTCGATTCGGAAATGTCATCGCCGAGACGGCGCGCGATATTCTTTATGGCGACCATGAGGGACCTATCACCGATGGATACGCCGGGAACCTGCTGCAGGAAGCCTTGTTTTTCAATGAAGACACGGTTGGCCCCATTCACCATAACCTCGCTGATCGAATCGTCGAGGATTAGGTGTTCGATAGGCTTGAGGAATGGCAGGATCATCTCGAATCCATTCATCACAGAACTCCTTCGGTGAGTTGCTGGAAGTAGGACCGGTTCGGATCGTTGTAAAAGGGCTTGAGGTAACAGAACATTGGCGGCGAGGAGTTCAGTCCGTCGTAGGCAATGGTGACGGATTGCGCATTACGCAATTCCGTGAAGGTCTTCATATCAAACCGGTAATCGGTCTGGGTGTTGTAACTCTTGGAAGCGACCAGATTGGCTTTGTGAGATAGCGCTTTTCCGGTGAGCCAGCTCACCTTGCTATCGTGGCCGCTCTCGGACAAGCTGTAACTGACTTTGAGCTGATCTTCTCGCCCGCACAGCACGCTTGCGGTATGCGCGGAAAAATCATCCGACAACGCGAGGAAAATCTTAGTTCGAAAGGTTTGGAGCAGGGTGCGCCAGGTATCTCCGGCGAGCGCAGATTTGAGCGAGCTGATGCTCTGCGTGGCAATGATGGGAATGCACTTGGGCTGGCGCGAAAGGCTAAAAAACTTCTCGTCCCCGGTGGGCTCGTTTTCGCCGACCGTGGCAAAATGTTGATATTCATCGCACAAGAATAGGACTTGGCGAAAATACTCATTTGGACGGGCTTCCATCTCGGTCACGCGATTTAGAACCGCACGCTCGAAATCGAGCTTCATCATGACCCCGAGAGCCTTGGCCAAGCCAGCGTTCATGCCGATGGGAAAATTGAGGGCGCAGACCTTCCCGTGTTCAATGAGCCAGGAGAACGAAGGCAGGGGCTTGCCCAACTCGCCTCGCTCATTTTTCCGAAGGTCGTAACACCGCTTTGGCGGGCAGAAGACCTTTTTAACTTTCGGGTTGTCATCGAACAGTGAAAGAAAGACGGAAACTCCTTCGACGATGGACGTTCGAAGCTTGGGTTCGATCCTTTTCCAGTCGTCGTGGAACCATCGTTCCACAGCATCCAGCTGCGCAAGCTTTTCGGAATTTGCCTGGCGGCGATCGGTGACTGTCCGGCCTTCGAATTGAATGCCTTTCCGTTTCAACATGTCGCGCAATTCGGGGGTGGCCGCCGCGAGATGCCGGTCCTCTTTCAGATCGTGAACGAAACCGAGCGCTGTCAGGTCGCCGGCGTGGTCGCCGTAAATGTTGGGCGCGATGGCCAGGTAATCGCGTCCCGCAATAATCCGCTTGGCCTCCTCTATGCGCTCTTGCAGAAGCGGCGGAGAGATGGCGCACTCATAGACATCGAATAATGTCACGTAGTCATAGGCGACCTTATGGAGAAGGATGATGAATTTAACGAGATTGGTATAGGCCTGCTGCCAGAAGGGCTCCTTGCCACGGCCGTAGAGATTGTTAAGTAAAGAAGCGATGTTGTAGGCCAGAGCGTAGGCATCCAGGTCATTGTGCAGAGGGTTGTAGCGGTACTCGGAATCGAGACTGATTTCGATGTAATCGTCGGATCGTCCGTGACGTTCCAGGATGCCTTGTACCTTGCGGCAGAAGTCCCCTTTGACTTCCAGGATCAGCCCGCCAATTCGCTTGGCCGTGTCGTTCGCTTTGTAGGCGAGAATCTGTTCCGCGAACGGAAACATGCAGCAGCTCGTTTTGCCCGATCCTACTGCGCCGAAGATAGCGACTCCGGTAAACAATCCGCGTTCGGGAATCGTGAGCCAATAGGGTGTCTTGGCCGGGACCGGCTTGCGCGGATCGTGTACTTCGCCCACGACGAGAAAAAGATCGTCTCTTGTGCGCGGATCAGGATAAAGAGGAAGCTGCCCCGGTTCGATGCGGCGCCGCGCTTTAAGAGTAAAAATGTAGAGAGCCGAAAGCACGGTTGAATAGACCAAGTATGGGGTTGTGAACAGAAACGCGTAGTAGAGATACTTGAAGGTCAAGAAGGCCTCAGGAGACCGCGCGGCAATTACCCGCAGGAAGATTTGGTCATCGGGAAATGCGTGGGTGTAAAACAAAGTTACACCGGTGCCCATGGCCAGAACGGCCGCGAGGAACGCGCGCGAATCAAGGACTCTTTGCATTAGCTCCGCGCTCGTCCGTCGCTGGGTTGCGGCTTGTCGGTGGGGGACTGTACCCCGCGGCGTTCGACGCGCCATTTGCGATAATCCAGATCCCGCCAAAGCACTTTCTTTAGCACCGCATTAACGACGTGATCCGGACTGCTCTCGATGAACCGCGCATAGTCCTCGAGCAACTCATTAACGGGTTGTTCGAGCTTTACTTCTCGGGCCAGCATTTCTGGCGCTTTCTTGACGATCGGCATGTGTTTCTCTTTCTCCTTAGGTGATTTGTGCTTCGTGCGAAACTTTTGTCAGTGTGTAAAAAAACAGCGGCACGACATCTTGTGCCGGAGGGTGGGAGCGACCCCAAGACACTTTTTGGGCGGCCAAAGCCGAAAAAGTGGGTCGCCTCCCTCCTCCCGCCCGATTTTGATTTTTTCCTCGGTCACTTCTGTTCTCTCCCTCTTATCTACTTCTCTGTATTCGAAGGATTTCCGAGATCTCCGGGGTCATGAGCTCGCCAAGCGCGAGCTTGTAGAGGGTAGGTTTCACCCTCGGCTCCCGACTTTGTCGACTCTGGACTCGAGTCTCGAGTTTGGCCGAGCTGATAGGTCCCGAAACTGATGGAGCGCCTTCGGTCGTTCCTCGCAAATTTGTCTTCGATAGCCGCCGCACTGACTTGGCCGTACTTCCAGTTTTGATACAGCCCTTCAAACGTTCTGCCATGGAAACGGCGGCGCGCCTCGTTGCGGAAGATAAGTTCGGCATCGCTCACCTCCGCGTATCGCTTTTGTTCCCACATTTTGCGCACACGAAAATAGCGGAGAACATCCTCGGCGATGTCTGATTCGAGGGGAATTTTGACCAGGGAATTGAAGATTTCCGTGGCCCGGGCGAAGTGAGTCTCGGTCCGCGAAACATACAGCATGCGGAACTCGGAGAGCTGCCGAAACAGGGGCAGATATGTTTGTAAATGGCGCACGAAACCGGAAAAGCCGGGAGTATGGTCCTGCACATAGGTAAACGTCACCACAGAGGAAGGCGAAGCGAGGAACATCGGAAACTTGTCGATGAAGTATCGGAGTCTCGCAGTGCAGGGCTTCCGCCCGAGATAAAGGCGCGCCGGGAAGCTGCGCTCATTGATGCCCAATTTCTCGCCAAAATAGGAGACCTTTTCGCGTTCAGTTTCCAGATACTCGTACGCTTGGTTTGCGAGAACGAAATCGAGGATGGCGATGCGCTGCTTGATGAAATCGATTTCATGAGCGCGCCGATTGCGAAGATGTTCTCTTCCGATCCGGCGATAGAGCCGCCTAGAAAACAGGTGACGGATGACTCCGCTCTTGGGAAAACGCTCGGTCCGCGCGTGCCTAAGCCGCTCGATCTTGCTAAAAAAGTTTGTCGTGCGCTTGCCCCAATGGGCCCCGGTACAGGCTAGGAACTGACTGACCCGGAAGTAACCCGAATGAGTAGCTACGATATAAAGGAAGCGAGCTTCCGCCTCGGTGTAACCAAGGGCCTTGAGAGCCTCGAGCTGGGCAGGGGCGATGTTCATAGCGTGAGAATTTCCCGAGTGAGTTCGCGCTCGTCCAGAATACGGCGTAGACGTGAGGCGTCTTCCGCCCGCCCGTAGATTGCGAAGCCGGCCATGACTTTTTCGGCCAGTGATTTCGGTCGATATTCGCGCGTTGCGAGTTCCAGATCCACTCGCTGCAAGGCAAGGTCGGCGTTTTCGTATTCCAGGCGCATATCGGGGACCGGAATCTTGCCATTGACCATCTCGAGTGCGTGCTTTTCGGCGATTTCAGCCTTGCGATCGAGTTTGTCTTTTTCCGGGCCCAGCAAAGTGAGATCGCGATTGAGATTTCGTTTGATTTCGTAGTCAAGAATGACCCGCACGAGCCGGCCTCCTGAACGCTCAATCCGATCGGCCTCCTTCTGGTAGAGGCGATACAGGTCGGCGTCGTGCTTTGCCTCGCGAGACTTCACCAAGCCGTGGTAGATGGCTTGATCTTCCGGGAGCTGGTTGGTTCTTTTGAGAAGGCGATGGCCCGCTCTCGTTAGTGTTATGACGCGCAATGCTTTCTTCCGGGAGACTTCCAGCGTTTGTTCAGATAGCAGAGTCTCGCGTTTCAGCCGCTTGATCTCTTTCTCCATTCGTTTGGAGTCTCCGTCATAGGCGTACCGAGCGAGGTCTGCCGCCGCGATGACGCGGAACTTGCCGATTTCTTTCATGGAGTGAATTTCAGAATCGCGAAGAAGATAGGTACGCTCTCGAACGTAATAGGCGCGTTCAGTTCCGCTGTCGGCGTCGCGCGGCTTCTCGCGATCGCCATCGGTCTGGCGCTCGAATTGGACGGCCGGCTCACTTCTAGAATCCCTATCGTCTTCGTGGCCGCCAGGGGTGGTCCTATGCCACATCGAACGGTGTGGTGAGGGATCGCGGGTGTCCTGCGGATCGCGAGAAAACGCATCGCGGGACATTAGTCGACCTCGTCCTCTTTTACGGGAAGGGGCATGTCCATATGACCCACATGAAACTGTTTGTCGAGGTGCGACAGCTTGCGCCCGGTATTTTTTAGTAGAAAGCGGCGGCTGACAGCGAGTGCAAAGCCAAAAAGGTTCACGAAGAGCACGGCGCCGAAGAGCAGGATCGAGGAGCCGTAGGCGTGGAACACGGCTGCTTTGTAGCGAGCCATGAATTTCAACTGATCGAGCAGCCAAAAACCGTAGGCGAGCATGAGCGCAATCGTGAACAAAAGGGCATTGGCAACCATCACGTTCGCCTCCGACTCGTCAGGAGTTTTACTCTCCGTTGTTGGTGCTTTTGGGCGTAGGCGGAGAGCGGGTCGAAGAGGAGGTCCTGGTGAGCAGCGCTGGTTGTTCGAGGGGCGGAAGCCGCTGGGTGAGCATGTGGCTTGGGCGGGGAGAAGAAACCCTGCAGCAGGGCGGCGCTGGCGCTCCGAGGTTGGGACGACGTGCGCCTGCGTTCGCCGGCGATCCCTCTGGTTTCAATAGGAACACGGACTCTCACTTGAACGCCTCATCTTCCCGGAAGTAAGTGATGGTCATTCCCAGAGGGTTGATGGGAATGAGTTCGTTGGGAACCTGCGACTTGAAAACGAAAACAAAGTTCGCGGTGTAGAGATCGCGCTTTAGCTCGCTATGGTCCGCGGGCGAATAATAGACCATGTAGAAGTCGACGCGCGCCCGGAAGGGCGGCGTTTGCATCTCTTCGAGTGCAACCTTTTTGACCTCAACGTCGATCTCGGGCGCTGCCGTATTGGTGATGAATTTCTTGATGATGTCATCCTTGCGGTAGGCGTCGAAAATGCCATCCGCGAGCTTGCCGTCGAGGAAGTAGAGGGACTTCGAAAAGTCATCCTGAATCGTGTAGCGGTTGCGGCGGTAGTAGAAGGCGCAGAACTGCGAGAGAAAGTATTTCGCTTCGGCATCCTCCGGCTTGTATTCCAGGTTGTGATAGTTAATGGCCTCGGCGCGGCCGAGGTCATCGATGCGAATAACTAGAGGACGGAAATTCTGGAAAGTGCGAATGGTCTTCAGATCGACCAGGGCCAGACCCAGGGCCACAAGGGAAACAAGCACCAGAGCAATCTTCAAATACGTGTTGGTCACCATGGAATCGCCGTATTGCTCAAGGTAGAGTCGCTTAGCATCCTGGAAGCTCGCATCGTTCGTCATCCCAACACCTTTTCCGGTAACGCTGCCGACGATCCGCCAGAAGTGCCGCTGAAGATGTGATTGGTTAGCGACGGGATTTTCAAAAGCACGTAAATCGAAGCGAGAAAGGTAATAAACAGGACCGGAAACCAGCCGATGAGCTGGGCGGTCGAAAGCGTCCCCGCGGGTGGGAGGCGAAGCGCTCCCAGCATCAGATTTCCAATGACATACACGACGGCCGCGGCGATTACTTGGTAGAACGCATATTGAAGGAAACAACGGAACCAGCCCCAGAAAAGCCACTCCATCTTCGGAACGATAAAAAATGGAATGAAAACCGGGCCGACTAACACGCAAACGGCGGTGGCAATGAAGCCGTAGGCGATGACCACGATCGCGATGGCCTGAGCTGCAGCGAGCAGGATGGTCACGACGACGTAGATCGCTGTTCCGAAAAAATCTCCCCAGCTGGGAGAGTCCATGCGCGATTCAAAGTCAGCAACCTGCGCGACTACGTTCTGAAGTTGTGCTTGCTCGATTTGACTGGAGAGAAATTGCGCTTCGTTGGTGACCAGATTGTGAAAGCTCGTCCCGATGGCAGGGATGGGTGTGCTGTAGTAGTTGACCATAGCGAAGCCGAAGCTGATGGTCAGGAGCAAGCTCGCGAGATGATCGAACTGGAAAGAGGGCTTGCCACTGGCGGAGGAAAGAGCGGACTTGATTCCAAACCAAACCACGAGGACGGTGGCGAACGAGCGGAAGAGATTTTGGCCCATGGAGTCGAAGAAGCCGAGGTTTTGGGTGAGCAAGTTGTTAATGGCCTGGAATATGTACTGGAGGAAATCGGTTTGCACGGCCTTCGGCTCCTTCGACGCTGGGCGTCTCGATGCGCACGCCTTACTGCATTCGGAAGTTTTGAAGTGAATTGGTTATGGTTCCGGTTATCTGGGCCATGTTACTGGCCATGCTCTCTTGGCGGCCGATATCGGTGTTAATGGCGTTTGTGGTGGCGTCTCGCTGTTGTTTGGCGAGGATGATTTGTTGTTCCAGAAGTGACGCGAGAAGCTTGTTCGAGTCCTGAACGGTGCGGAGCGTCAGAACACCCGCTGCGTTGATCTTGTTCAGAACCGACACTTCGCTGTTGAGACCGGAGTCCGCCGAGAACGAATCGTGCTCTAGATTCGAGATTTGCGTCTGAACGCCATCGGCGCTTCCTCGGATGGCGCCAATGGTGGCCATAGCGTTGATGTTCGCGCCATCGGCGAGTTGGATTGAAGCATACTGCGATTGCACCCGGCCAAGTTCGGCAGAATCCATTCCGGACAATTCGAACGGACTGTACTGAGACAGAGGGTTCGTGGCTTTGAGGTAGCCGTTGTTGATGTTGGGAAGTACGCCTGTGTTGATGCCGTTAATCCAGGAGACGGTGTTTCCGAAGGTGTTGAGCGAAGTAACGTTCCGCCACTGCGAGAACAGCGCGCGGTAGCGTGCGGGCATGTTCTTGATGAACTGGGCCATCTGCATGGCCAGGTTCAGTTGCGAGGTGAGCTTCGAGTAACTTTTCTGCAGTTCGACCAGGTGCTGCTGCAACTGGTAGTAGCGAAGCAAAGCGTTATGGAAATTGGTCGGGTCGTAGACGATTCCCCCTCCGAACTGCGCGGTGGCGCTTCCAACTCCTAATGCCAAAACGAGTAGGCAAATTAGAATTTTCTTCTTCATTGGACGGCTCTCCTTTGCCTTCACAGATCGGAAGGCATTTTGTGGTTTTTGTAGTCGGGCAACGCGAGATCGCCCGCGAGATATACTTTGACCCGGTGACCTTCGCGGATGGTTACCGTGGGCATAATGTTCAGGAATTTGTCAAGAATCTGCGCGGAAGACTGCGCCGTGCTTTGTGCAAATCCCTGGCGCATGAGGTCGGAACTGGAGGCGTTGAGTGAACCGGCCGAACCGCCTTCCGCAACCGCTCCTAGTGCTCCAATAGCGAGCGACACTCCAAAGATCCGCAGATAGTGGTTGTTGACTTGGTCTCGCAATCCGGTGTCGCCGATCTGGTTGAGCCCTTTGAACTGATCGAGGCTGACGGAGTAGCCGTCGGGCATGAGCACGCGATGGAACACGACGGCCAGGCGTGTCTGGCCGAAGGTGTCGACTTTCTTCGTTTCACCGAGCAATTTCGAGCCTGCGGGGATCAGGAGATGCTGGCGGTCGTTTGAATAGACATCGGTGGAGAGCAGGCAATCGACGGGACCTGCGAAACTTCCGTCGAGACGGTTGATCAAAACGGTTTCAAGGATGGTTCCCTCAAAGAGCATGTAGGTTTTTCCTGCCGCTTCATTGGCCGCGCCAGCCGGAACGGCGGCAGGGTATTTCGCTTCCTCTTTTCGATCGTTGGTTTTTTCCGCGGAATCATTGCGCTCAGGACCCACCGGAATGAGAGTCGGTTGCAGCTGCTTTAGCAGTTGCTCGACCTGCGGCGCCTCGGGCGTCGTCGTAACGGCATTCGGAGCTGTGGGTTTCTCAACCGGCGGCTCGAAGGAAGCGGCAGGAGTCTTGCGGTAGCTAAGAGCGACATTGGAAGCAAACAGCGACACATAGGCATGCCTCTTTCGTTCTGCCCGAATGGGATCCTCATGCGACTCCTCATCCGAAGGACTAGCGCCAGTTGGTCCGACGGCGGGCGAGTCTTGGCCGCCGAGCAGGTGGGTTTCGTGCGCAAGTGCGCTTTGCGCTACGAGCTGTTGCCGTTGTAGTTCCTCGATGCGATTTTGCAACTCGGTAATCTTGGTTTCATTGACTTCCAGCGGCGCTCCGACGGGAGCGCTGGTTGAAGCCGACCGAGCGGGTTGGGGTTTTTTGCCGCCGGTGAGCCACATGATCGCGATCATAAGGAACGCCAGGCCGACCAGAAGCCAGGACTGCACATTCTTGGGCAGAAGGCCTTCAGGCTTTGACGTTTTCTCTTGAACTTGGGGCGTTTGATCCATGGCTCGGCCTCAGTTCGCGCGCCGCACGAAGGTGAACTTCCGCTTGCCGACGGTTAAGTAGCCGGAGTCAATGATTTTCGGGGCGATGTAGACGCCGTTCTCGAGCTGGAATGAAATCAGGTTGGGCTTGCCGTCCTTGATTTCATAAAGAGCGGGCTTCTCGCGGGCGGCCGAACGGATATAGGTGAATAGGTCGTCGTGATAAATCGCCGTCACGAGAAACGGCTCCCGCGCGGCCTTGGCGTCGAAGGAATAGTCGAAGACCAGTTTCGCGGCATAGCCTGCGCGAAAACGATTCGCCTCGTCCTCGGCCCGGGTCTCGGCAGCGTGAACCTGTTTGGTCGCCTCAACCCGGAGTAGAGCGAGTTCTTTCTTGTAAGCTTCTGCCTCTCCCGCGCTGATGTAGCCACCTAGGCCGGTCTTCGCCGTAAAGCCTGAACCTTCTTTGGGCTCGATGAAAATCTTGAGATCGGGTTCGGCCCCCGACTGACTGCTGATTTCCGTCAGCAGGAATGAATAGACATGTCCGCTCGCGGTAATGAGGTTAAGGTTGCTGCGAATCCCGGCCTGCGCAGGATGCACGTAGCACAGATTGTGGGCGCCGTTGATGATCCAGAATTCCTTATCGCCGGTGGTGAAATCGAGGATCTCCTCTTCCTCAGGAAGAACGATCAAGGTCGAGAAGCGCAACTTAGCGCGGACCGGAACGATGTCTTCCTTGGAATACTTCACCACGCGGGCCGCGTCGGTTGCAGCCCCCGCGGGGAACAGCGAAAATGCGAAAACAGACAGGACGACCATGGCCACTGCACGCACAAAAGCCAATCGCCCCTGGGTCGAAAGATTTCGTTTCATTGTTTTTGCTCCTTTTGAAATATTGGTTGCCTTGCCGAAATTTGGACTGTGAAGAAAGAAAAGAGGACCGACCCTGGCTCGCGGGCGACTGGGGCGCCGGGAACGTGGCCATCACTCACCCTCCCTTGCCAGAACTTCTAAGCCTTGCTCGAAGCCATGCTTCTCGAATGCCTCTTTGCGTTTTTTGTTGTCGTAAGGATCGTTGGTATAGAGCCAGTAGCTTTTGCGATCGACGTTCAGGTTGGCGACCCTCCCAAGATCCGGAGTCTTGATCAGGAACTGCTGCTTGGGGACGAGGTTCGCGATAAGTCCGACTTCGGTTTCGTTCAGGTGAAATTGATTCCGGTAGAGATCGCGGTCCATGTCGGGATTGGCCAGAAAGATCTTGGTTGCACAGCTTTCGATGATTACGTCCAGGATGTCCGAGCGTTTCAGTTCATCCAGCGACTGCGTGGAGAGGACCATGGCGGCGTTGTGCTTGCGCCAGGTCTTCAGCGCCTCCACCACGTAACGCTGAATGCTGGGATTCTTCAAAAACACCCAAGCTTCGTCGATGAAGAAAGCTTTGAAGACCGAGCTCGTCTGGCGGTCGCAGATGACGGCGCTGGCCCGGTGCAGGATATAAAACAGCAGAGGTTCCAAAAGCTCGGGATACGCGCTCATGCGCTGGAAGTCGAACGATTGGAAGCGCGAAAACGAAATGGTGTCTTGGGCGTTGTCGAACAGGAATCCGAACTGGCCTCCCCGCGTCCATTTAGCCAGGCGACCAGAAAGGTCACGGCCTAAGGTATTGGAAAGAACGCTAAGAGTGCGCAATTCGGGATCGACCGAATAGAGATTCTCGATCTGGTGATAGAGATCGCGTTCGGTGGCAGGATCGAGTTCGACTGGCTTGGCCCCTTGGATCAGAACTTTCAGAAAGGGAGCGAGAAAATCCAGATTTTCCTTGGTAGGCGCAAGGGAAAATGGATTGATCTTGAAATCCCGAGACTCCAGACCCACTCGGACGTAGGAGCCGCCGAACAGCTGCGTTAGGCTTTCAAAACTCCCTCCCAAGTCGAAAATGAAGGTGTGCGGCGAATACTTCTGGAGACTGGTAATCAAAAAATTCAGTAAGAAAGATTTTCCGGCGCCGGTGCGGCCGAGAATCATGGTGTGCGCGACATCGCGATAGTGGAGGTTTAAAAAGTAAGGCGTATGGTGGTTGGTCTCGAGGACCGCCAGATACTCTGCGCGTAGATGCTGATTGCGAATGTCTCCGGAATCCAATGTGAAGAGAAAGGAGAAATCGGCGTAGTTGGTATTGGCTAGATACAGGTAGCGCAGGTTGAAGACGTGATTGCCGGGAATAGCGGCGAGGAACGCATTCAGCAGATTGTATTTTTCTTCATAGAGCTGGGCGTCGTGGACGCTAAAGACTTTGTAGAACTCAGCGCAGGCCCGGTCGACTTTGGCCAAATCGCGGTCGTAGATCACCACGGTCAGAGAGAACAGGCCGAAATAATTTCCGGCGATTTCGATCTCCTGCAGGCCGTCTCCGAGTTCGCGCACCTGGGCTTCCTTGGAATCATCGAGCAGCAAATCCTGCGCCGAAACATCATTGAGATTGACCTGGCTTGCAAACGAGCGCTTGGTGTTATGGAAGTGCCGTCGTTTGGCCTGGATGACCCGGCGGGTCTTGCCAGAATCCTCTCTCTTCCACTCGGTCACAACGTGGTAATTGGCTTCGACTTCGAGCAGGCGCTGGAAAATCAGCGGAAAACTCTGCGAGGAAGGCTCCTTGAGCGTCAAAACCTTGACGTAGTCGTCGTCCACGCGCAGATACCGCCGGTGGCACTCGACGTGCGATTCCGGGAGGTAATAGTCCAAAAACGTGTCGTGTTTGAGTCGAGCCGCACCGAGCTTTCGAGGATCGAAGTTAAGCGTCTTTTTTAAAACCGAAAACGCTTCCTGCTTGGGCAAAATCCGCACAGGGAGAAAGTCGCTTACCTGCAGGATAAAACTCCCTGCTTTGTGAAGAACGGCCGCCTGGGCCTCCTGCAAATCTTTTCCCAGAACCAGCACCATTTTCTTGGTGGAGAAAGACTGCGCGCATAGTTCAAAAAAGCTCTGCGAGGGATGCTTGAGAAACCGGGAGAGAGCGGTTCCCAGGCGCTCGGAGGCCTCCGATCTCTGGTACAGCACGACGTAGTAGACAGAAAGCGAGAACAGCGTGCCGGCTTTGTGTTGGAGATAAGCGATGCGATTCTGAACGGCGGCGTCAACGACCGGATTGGCGTAAAGCTGGAAGGGAATCGTCTGGTTCTTGCGCTTGAAGAGGTACTGGTAAACCCGGCAATTTTCGTCGAATAGTCTCAATGCCGACTCTAGTCGCTTGGTCAAACCATCGATCGCGGCGCGGTCCAAACACTCGAAATCCACGCCTTTCACCTCGAGAACTACGCCGGTTTCACCGGACTTGGTCAGGAAGACGTCCGGACCGATGAACCCGTAAAGGTTGATCTGCTCGGAAAGCGAGCCTGTTTCTTCATAGTTCTTGAAAATTCGCTGGAGCTTAAGCATCGCGTTCCTTGTGAACCGTAATAGGACTGAACTTCATGGGGTCGTACTCTCGGCAGAGCCGTGCGGCGGTGAGCAAGAACCGCAATATTTGTGGATCGGTCTGCGTAGCCCAGCGGGCCAGAAGGTAGAGCAGTAAAAACATCAACAGGCCTCCCAGCAAACTGCCGAGAAGGTTGAAGGTGGCCGCACCGAGACACATGGCAAAAAAGAAGAGCTTTCGTTCGGCGCCCAGGATGGTAAGCGGCCGGGAAAGTGACCGATGCACCTTGTTGATTCGTGGCGTCTCGAGCATGCGCTTCTCCTGGATAGATCTCACGCCTCACGCTCCCGGAAAAAGCCAAGCAAGAAAGTTGACCGCAGCGATGGCCATGCCCACGCCAAAGAGCACTCCGGCAAGGACGCGCTTGGATCCCCCCTCGCCAAAGGCGAAGGTGAGGCCGGAGACCACGATGGCAACGAGGGAAAGTCCGCGTGCAATCGTGCTGGTAAAGGCGGTCATTAGAACGTTGACCGCGTTCTCCCACGGAGAATTGCCTTGCGCCGCGAAGGCGGGAGCCGCCAGTAAAAGTGTAAGAATCGTTACGAGAGGCGACCGCCGTGAAAAGATCGCGAAGTATTTTGCAAGAACGCGTTTCATGAAGTTCTCCCTTGCTCAGTCAGGTTTCAAAACGAAGGGAGTCCCCGTAGGAACCGGGCGCAGACGAAGACGCCGGGAGACGATTGCGAGGGACGGCTGTTCGCGCCGGTTTGCCGGACGTTTTCGTCCGGGCACATCTGGAGCGTTCGCTCCGTGACAGCGTGGTCCCCACAATTGCGTCCGTGCCTTCTCTAGGCCGCACGCGCGACCGAGCCAACAGCCGACGGAATCAGCCTGGCTTTGGTCTGCGGGAGTAACCGGCGAGAACTCCCCTCACTATACTAATCAGCCACGGAAAACGAAAATTGACCGGGTACTAACAAAATATTTTTTCTCTAGTACCGGGATGGCAAACATCGGCACAAACTGCGCAACAGAAAGGAGAACTAAGAGCAATCGTCGTACACATGAGAAATAATCACGGCAAGAGAGCCGAAACAGAAAGACCAGCGCTGATGGAATAGGATTCCGTAGGGCAGTAAGGAATATTCTTCTCAGCACCGGAATAGATCGAGCTGTTCCGGTGTGTCGCTTCCCGATTTTCGAGCAATACGGCGGAGTCTTTCGAGCAATCTCTGAATCCGGTGATGGATCGCTACCGCGGTATGGCCGCTGCGGCGTGCGATCTCCGCGCCGGTAACACGGTCAAGTTTGAATTCAGTGAGCAGTTGACGTTCCTCCTCCGATAGCCATCCCTGACGCTGGCAATTATCAAGAAACTGGGCGAGCAGAATGTGGGGATCGGCTCGCTCGACGCTCTCCTCGATTTCTCCGAGTGCGACCAGAGACCCATCCGAGTCATTGGGAAAGTCCAGGCGAGATTCGCGAATGGCCCAGCGGAATGCGCTACGCCGCATCTTTCTTGCGACGACGTAAGCAAGGTGCGATCGGCGCGAGCGGAGTTCCTTGGAATGAAGAAATTCCAGAAGGATCGCGAAAAGGTGTTGGGCAGTGTCCTCGCGCGCGAGCAAAGGGAATGCTGCGCTGACTTGGCGAGTCGTGCGGTGCATAGTCGGAACGAAAACCAGCAGGAGCAACCGCTCGAGAAGCCAATGGGGAACACCGCTCGCAGCCGCTCCCACAAGTTCCACAAGGATCTCATCGGGCGACGAACTCCGCTCGTCGCACTGTTGTCGGTGAAGATGCGCGATGAGTTCCGAGGCGGTCGGAAATGCGGCGAGAACTTCGCTTGATGCCGCCCACCGCCTGTACTCTTGCAAACCTTTTTTCTCACTCAGTTCCTCCAGGAGGCTGGCCTCCAGGCGGCAGATCAGGCAATCGCAATCGTTCCCGGCCATCATGACGATGTTCTGGCGCCTGTTTGACGACAAAAGACGGACGTGTTCCGATCCTCAGATATGGCTTGGGGTAAGCACGTCGGCTGGGGGACGATGCTGGCCGTTTGAGCGCGCGCGGCCATCAATCCGAGACCGCGCTAACCCAACAATTATCGTTATACTTCTGGGTATATACTATTCGGTAAACGGAAAAGGATTTGGTCGGACGTGTGGCCAGCACAAAAAAAGGCCCCGGCTTTCGCCGGGACCCGGTGTGTGCTCGAACGTCAGTAGGAAGGTTCGCCTGACGCCTCGGGGCCTTCCGCGGAAGCACTCGAACGGGAAGCGACGGTCTCTGGTTCTGACTCCCCGCGGACGAGCCGGGGCACGGCATTCGCGCGAATCGACCACGAGCTAGGAGTTATCCGGCGGAGGAGTTCACAGATGCCATCATGCTCGGTCTGAGGCGTGAACTTGGGCGCCGATACGTGAACCATTTCGTTTCAGCTATACCCATTTCGTTTCGCGACGCGTATACCGCTTGATGGCATACCCGGGCGTTGCACGCTCAAGTCCGCGTGCCAATTGTCATCACTCCGCTTGTGCTGTGGGTGTACGAGCCATACGTCTCATCCTGCCGACACGGCACGGTATTGTTACCACAATATATTCCACAGGTTAACTCGGAGCCTTTTACCAGATTCGAACCCGGTCTGGACGAGCAAGATAGAGTATTTGTTCCGGTCGGAGGTCGAATGCTACGTACCATGCATCGATGTTGCGGACGGTATCGGCACGATATTGCGCGGGAGCATGGAAGTCCGTCACCACTTGATGGCGTAGTGCTGCGATGCGCTGCTTGGAGGCCCAGTTCTGTGCGAAGGCAATGAAAAATTGCTGGTCGCCGGTGAAGCCATCCTGCAGAGGTGCTTCTTTATCTGCTAGGGATGCGCGGTAGGCGTCGTAAGCAACGGAGATTCCGGCGAGATCAGCAATGTTTTCGGAGACAGTTTGGTCGCCATTCACAGACAGATCGGAGAACGGCTTATATGCGTCATACTGTGCCACAAGTGCCGCTGTGGCAGTATTGAAGTGAGCCAGGTCGGCGCTAGTCCACCAATTGCGCAGTCGGCCCTCCGAGTCGAACGCGCTCCCCTCTTTGTCGAACATATGGCTGATCTCGTGCCCAATGATGGAGCCGATAGCGCCATAATTGACAGCAGCTGGCGCCTCCGCGTCAAAGAACGGCGGTTGCAAGATCGCAGCGGGGAAACTTAATGCGTCTTGAATCGGCAAGTCGGCAGCGTTCACCATCTGAGGCGTCATTGACCATTCTTTGCGATCGACTGGAAGTCCCAGCCGCGCTACATCATGCTGATACCGAAATAAGCTGCCGCGCCACACGTTGCCAAAAATATCGTCCGGCTTGACCTCATACGCTGCGTAGTTGCGCCACGTCTCCGGATAACCGACGCCCACATACAACCTTGCGAGCTTAGCCTGGGCTTCGGCTTTGGTTGTTGAATCCATCCAGGAGAGCGCAGCAATTCGCCGCGAAAAAGCAGCGATAATATTTGCCGCCATCTCCTGAACCTTGGCTTTGGCTTCCGGAGAGAAGTAACGTTGGGCGTAGATTTGACCCACAGCATCGCCAAGCTCGGC
>Ga0209009_1000119_pt1 | contig 32989 bp, 31 predicted proteins | sample BlaSpr_A8_OM3_M2_FD_187979 | JGI IMG/M metagenome (GOLD analysis project Ga0209009, IMG submission 187979) | Forest soil microbial communities from Thunder Bay, Ontario, Canada - Black Spruce, Ontario site 2_A8_OM3_M2 (SPAdes) (version 2) | ecosystem: Environmental > Terrestrial > Soil > Boreal... | reverse complement strand
GCCTCTCCGAAGGCGTGCGGTCGGTGATCGAGAGCAAGGGGGTCGTGCCTGGCGACCTCGTCGCTGTCGGGATCACGGGACAGTGGGGTTCGACCGTGGCGGTCGATGCGGCGGGCGATCCGGTGGGCGACTGCCTCCTGTGGTCGGACACGCGGGGCGGCCGGTTCTCCGCCAAGGCGATGGGCGGCCCGATCTCACTGTTCGGCTATTCGCCCGGCAACATCGTGCGCTGGGTCCAGCTGACAGGCGGCGCGCCATCGCCGCACGGCGCCGATCCGCTCGGGCATGAGCTATACCTGCGCAACTGCGAGCCGCAGGTCTATGCGCGAACGCGCACGTTGCTCGAGCCCCTCGACTACCTTGGCCTGAAGCTCACCGGGCGCGTGGCGGCGACACCGGCCTCGATGATCCTCTCGTGGCTCACCGACAACCGACCGGGTTCCAAGCCCCGGTACATACCCGAGCTCGTGCGGCGCTCGGGGCGTGACCCGGCTCGGCTGCCCGAGCTGCGTCCCACCGGCAGCGTGCTCGGGCCGGTGGAGCAGGGCGTGGGGGAGGAGCTCGGAATCCCCTCTGTTCCCGTGGTGTGCGGCGTGCCTGACCTACATACGGCGTTTCTCGGCTCGGGCGCCGTGGCGCCGTATGAGGCGCACATCACGATCAGCACGACGTCATGGATCGCGTGCGAGGTCCCGTTCAAGAGGACCGACGTGATCCACCAGATGGCGACAGTGCCCGGTCTCCGCGCCGGCGCCTACCTGGTGGCGAACAACCACGAAACGGCCGGGCTGTGCCTGAAATGGTTCAAGGACTCGGTCACCGGATCTGATTCGTATGAAGATGTGTGCGCCGATGCGGCGACGGTGCCGGCCGGGTCGGGCGGCGTGATGTTTACGCCCTGGCTCAATGGCGAGCGGACCCCGGTCGAGGATCGGACGTTGCGCGGCGCTTTTCTCAACGTGTCGCTGACGACCGGGCGCGAGCATCTGAGCCGAGCGGTCCTGGAAGGCGTCGCGTTCAACGCCCGCTGGCTGCTCGACGCCGTGGAAGGATTCGTGCACAGGCCGTTCGCTAGCCTGAGGATTCTCGGTGGTGGCGCTCAATCTGACCTCTGGTGCCAGGTTCACGCGGACATCCTCGGCCGCCGCGTCGAGCGGGTCGCCGAGCCCACGTACGCCAACCTGCGAGGAGCCGCGCTGTTCGCGGCCATATCGCTCGGGCGCGTGTCGCTCGACGACGTTCGCGGGCTAGTCCGCGTGACGGATAGCTTCGAACCGCAGCCGAAGGCTCGTGCGGTCTACGAGCCGATGTACGCCGAGTTCAAGCAGTTCTACGGCCGTCTGCACTCGAGCTACGCGCGCCTCAACCGCCCGAGCGCCGGATGAGGTCCTCGGCCGCCGTCACGACCCGCGCTTCATCGATGCGCTGGGGCGTCCTGGCCGCCTACGCGCTGCTCGCGGCCTGCACGCAACTGCTCTGGTTGACTTTCGCCGCCATCGACACGCGGAGCGCCGCGGTGATGAAGGTCGACCTCGGCGCCGTAGGCGATCTCGCCGCCATCTTCCCGTTCGTCTACATCGTGCTGGCGCTACCAACGGGTCGCTGGCTCGACATGCGGTTCGCCCAGGCGCTCGGCGTGGGCGCGCTCCTGACAGGCGGGGGCGCCCTGGTCCGTCTGGTGGCGCCAACATCGTTCGGCTGGCAGCTGGCAGGACAGCTGGTGATCGCCGCCGGGCAGCCACTCGTGCTGAACAGCATCACCAAGGTTGCGGCGCGGTATTTCGCTCCGGCCGAGCGAGCCACGGCCATCTCGATCGGAACGGCTGCTCTTTTCGCCGGCATCCTCGCCGCGGTCCTCATGGCGGGGCCGCTGTTCGATGCGGGCGGACTGCCGCTGCTGCTCGGTGTTCAGTCGGTGCCCGCGGTGCTCGCCACCGCGCTGGTCTTGATCGCGCTGCGCACCCCACCCGCCTTCCCGGACGACCCTTCTGTTTCCTTGAGCCTGCGCTGGCTCGCGGGCGATCGCTTCATGTGGGTCCTCGCCGCGCTGGTCTTCATCGGTATGGGGACGTACAACGCAGTTGCGACCTGGCTGCAGCCGATCCTGGCGCACTTTGGGGAGGGAGGGGCGGCCGGCAACCTAATCGCGGTGATGACATTCGCCGGCATCATCGGCGCGGCAGTCCTGCCGACCCCGATCGCCGCGCGCAATCGCCGGCGCGAGATGCTGCTCGCCGCCCTTGTCGTCTCCGGCGTCTCATTCGTCGCCATCGCTTTCAACCACAACCTGATCTGGATCGGAGCGTGGCTCTTCGCGGAGGGTTTCCTGCTCCTGGCGAGCCTGCCGGTGGTGCTCGACTGGTCCGATATCCACGCCGGCCCGGAGCGCCAGGGCGCCGCGGTGGGCTTCCTGATGATGGCGGGCAACCTCGGAGGGCTGCTGCTCGTGCTGGTGGTCCAGGCGCTGATCGGTAACGCCTACCTGGCGCTGGGAGCCCTGGCGGTCGTCGCGTTGGCGGGACTGCCCGTGGTGCTCAGGCTTCCTTCTCAGCGCCTTCCTTGAACAGGCCTTCCAGGTCGAGCCGGCGGCCGCTGAACGTGAGGTGTCCCTCGGCGTCGCGGGGCCACTGATCTTCGGGACGGTCCCAGGCCAGCTCGAGGCCGTTTTCGTCCGGGTCGCGCAGGTAGAGCGCCTCGTGCGTGCCGTGGTCGTTCATGCCGTCGAGGGGCCAGTCGGCGGCCACCAGCCGGCGCAGGGCGTCGCCCAGCGCGGCGCGGGTCGGGTAGCGGATGGCGACGTGGTACAGGCCCGTGGTGCCTGGCGCGGGTGGAGTGCCGCCTTTTGACTCCCAGGTGTTGAACCCGAGGTGGTGGTGATAACCGCCCGCAGATAGAAACAGAGCATCCGGCATCCGGAACACGACGTCGAATCCCAGGATCTCGACGTAGAAGTGGTGAATGCGGTCGATGTCGGCGGTCTTGAGGTGGACGTGCCCGATGTCCACGCCGGCCGCGATCGGTCGGGCGCTGCGTTCGCGTGGAGTGACGCCTGGGACTGCTTGGGCCGAAGGTTTGGTGCTCATGCTCAGTCCTCGGGCGGTCCGACGAGCTTCCATCCGTTCTGCCACGGCCAGCTGTGTTTGATCTGAAGCATGACGAGCAAGAGCCCCATGCTCTCCAGCGCGCGGGCCATGACCAGAGGGCCGGCGTCGATGGGCCGGTAACCAATCGATGCGACGAGCTCGAGCACCTTGTCCTTCGCGGCCTCGTCGTCGCCCGCGACGAATCCGTCCAGTCGCGTGCCGCCAATCGAGGGTTCGGCCATCCGGGTCGCGAAGGAGTAGTTGAAGGCTTTGACCACGCGCACTTTGGGGTGACGCTTCTGGATCTCCTCGGCGTTGGACAAGCCGTTGAGAACCTCGCCCGGGTTCTCCGTATTGACGTGGTTGGTGGCGTCGACCACCACCTTGCCGTCAACTGCTGTCCCCAGCCCACGGAAGACCTCGCCCAGCTTGTCATATGGCACCGCAACAATCACCAGGTCGGCGTCTTTTACCGCCTCCTGGTTGGAGCCGGCGGCGTGCGCGCCGGTCTCCTTGGCAGCTTCGGCAGCCTTCTCAGCGCTGGTGGCGCTCATGGTGACGGTGTGTCCAGCTTTCACGCTCGATTTGGCGAGGGCCTTGCCGACGTTCCCGGAGCCGATGATCGCGATGTTCATGAATTCATCTCCCTGAATGAACGTTACGTCGTGCCTGGTTTATTCGCCTCGAGTTGGGCGTCCCTGCGAGGCGGACGAGCGAGCTTGCCGGCCAGGGCGGCCAGCAGCAACAGCAGGCCCAGGTCCAGCACTGCGGGCGCGGTGTGCTCCACGCGCCGGACAATACTTCACGACCGATGCCTGGACTGGACTGGAAAGTCGCCCGCTCGCCTCAACGGGTCCCGCTGGAAGGAACCACTGTCGTGCTCGAACCGGTCGAGCCGGAACGGCACGCCACCACCCTGTTCACATCCTCGGAGCCGGCGCCCGAGCTCTGGGCCCACCTCGCCTACGGACCTTTTGCGAACCAGGCGGTGTTTACGAAATGGCTGGAGGATCGCGCCGCAACGGAGGACCCTCTGTTCTACGCAATCGTTGACCGGGCGGCCGGCGGCGCACGTGGCATGGCCAGCTTCCTACGGATGGAACCGGTGCACGGAGTGATCGAGATCGGCCACATCTGGTTCGCCCCCGCCCTGCAGCGCACCCGCCAGGCGACCGAGGCGATCTACCTCCTGGCCCGGCACGCGTTTGACGACCTGGGCTATCGGCGGCTCGAATGGAAGTGTGACTCGCTGAATGAGCCGTCCCGCCGGGCGGCGGAAAGGTTTGGTTTCGTCTACGAGGGCATGTTCCGCCAGCACATGGTGGTGAAGGGCCGCAACCGTGACACCGCCTGGTACTCGATCCTGGACGGCGAGTGGCCGGCCGTTCGCGCAGCGTTCGAAGCCTGGCTCGCGCCGGAGAACTTCGACTCAGAGGGCCGGCAGCTCCACTCGCTGTCCGAGATTCGTGCCAGCGTGGCGAGGCCGTCGGAATAGAAGCAGCCGGCGGCGATTTAGGCCATAGAGAGATGGCACCGACCAGGCAGGAGATCGACGCGGCGCTTACCGGCAGCCAGACCGTCGACATCACCACGATCGGCCGTCAGTCCGGCAAGCCACGAAGGCTGGAAATCGTCTTCCACAACATCGATGGCCGGATCTTCATCAGCGGCATCCCTTTCCCGAAGCGCAGGAACTGGCTCGCGAATCTCGATGCGAATCCCCGCCTCACGTTCCACCTGAAAGGCAAGGTTCGCGCCGATCTTTCCGCGAACGCGCGGGTCATCGAAGACGAAACCGAGAGGAGGGCGATCCTCCCTCACATCGCGCGCGTGTGGGGCCGCAAAGACCTCGAGAAGATGGTCGAGCAGAGCCCCCTGATCGAAGTCACGCTGGACCCTTAGCGCGGCCCACGCCGGCCATTCGGGCGCGAATGGTCCCAAAGGTTGAGTAAAAAGAAGGGCCGGCCGCTCGGCCAGCCCTTCGATCGATTTCCTTGAATGAGCTCTAGCTGCAGCCGGTAGTCGCTCCGCAGTTCAGGCACTTGTAGCACGAGCCTGATCGCACGGTGATCGCGCCACAGTCCGGGCACGCGGGGGCGTCGGTGTTGACGAACGCGATCTTCTGGACGCCGCCGCCGCTGCCGTTGGTCGTCGGGTGGGCGATCACTTTGAGCTCTGTCGGGCCGGCAGCAGGCCTCGCGTTGTCAGCCACACGGACCGGTGCTGGTCCCGGCTCGATGGGCGCCGACTCGCGCCGGATGATGCCCGCCTCGTCCTGCTCCTCCACGGGGAGGAAGTGGCTCGCCATCCAGCGGAAGATGTAGTCCACGATCGATTTCGCGATCGGGATCTCCTTGTTCTTCGTGAACCCGGAGGGCTCGAACCGCATGTGGCTGAACTTGTCGACCATGAACTTCAGGGGCACGCCGAACTGCAGCGCATATGAGGTCTGCGTCGCGAAGGCGTCCATGAGGCCCGAGATGGTCGAGCCTTCCTTGGCCATCGTCACGAACAGCTCGCCCGGCGTCCCATCGTCGAAGAGTCCGACAGTGAGGTAGCCCTCGTGGCCCTGGATGTCGAACTTGTGGGTGACCGCCTTGCGCTCGTCCGGCAGCTTGCGCCGCAGCGCGCGGTACTCAATCTCTGGAGCCTTCTCTTTTTTCTCTTTGTCGAGCGACGTAGACAGAGGCTGCGAGCGCTTGCACCCGTCGCGGTAGATCGCGATGCACTTCAGGCCGAGCTTCCAGGACTCCATGTAGGTCTGCTGGATGTCCTCGACCGTCGCGTCGGTCGGGAGGTTCACCGTCTTGGACATCGAGCCCGAGATGAACGGCTGGACTGCAGCCATCATCCGGACGTGGCCCATCGGCGCGATCGAGCGCGCGCCGTTGACCGGCTTGAATGCGCAGTCGAAAACCTTCAGGTGCTCGTCCATCAGGTGGGGAGCGCCCTCGATGGTGTCGTTCTCATCGATGTACTCGACGATCTCCTTCACCTTCAGCTCGTCATACCCGAGCTTGCGGAGAGCGGCCGGGACTGTGGTGTTGACGATCTTCAGCAGGCCGCCGCCGACGAGCTTCTTGTACTTCACGAGCGCGAGGTCTGGCTCGATGCCGGTGGTGTCGCAGTCCATCATCAGACCGATCGTTCCGGTCGGGGCGAGCACCGTGGCCTGGGCGTTGCGGTAGCCGTGAGCGCGGCCGAGCTTGACCGCCTCGTCCCACGTCTCGCGAGCCGCGTCCACGACCTCGGCCGATTCCGGTGAGGTGGAGAGCTGGTGCGCCGCCTGGCGGTGCTTCTCCATCACGCGCAGCATCGGCTCGCGGTTCTTTGCGTACTCGCTGAACGGGCCCTTGACCTGAGCCATGCGCGCCGACTGTGCAAACGCCCGCCCGGTCATGATTGCAGTGATCGCTCCCGCGAAGCGCCCGCCCTCCTCGGAGTCGTAGGCGAGGCCCATCGACATCAGGAGGGCGCCAAGGTTGGCGTAGCCAAGGCCCAGCGGGCGGAGCGCCTCGGAGTTCTTGGCGATCGCCGGGGTGGGGTAGGAGGCGTTGGAGACGATGATCTCCTGCCCTGTGAAGCAGATGTCGATCGCGTGCCGGTAGCGCTCGACGTCGAACTTACTGTCCTCCGTCTGGAACTTCATCAGGTTGAGCGAAAGTAGGTTGCACGCGGTGTCATCGAGGAAGACGAATTCCGAGCATGGGTTGGTAGCGTTGATGCGGCCTGTTTTCGGGACCACGTTCCAGTCCTGGATGGTGGTGTCGAACTGCAGGCCAGGGTCGCCGCAGATCCAGGTCGCTTCGGCGATCTCATGCCACAGGTCGCGAGCCTTATAGGTGTCGATGACGCGGCCGTCCACGACCGCCTTCGTGTCCCACTTCTTGTCGTTGTCGACCGCTCGCATGAAGTCGTCGCTCACGCGGACCGAGTTGTTGGCGTTCTGGAACTGGACCGAGTCGTACGCTCCGCCCGCCACGTTGAACCCGACGTTGTAGCCGGCCTCGATGAGTGCCCAGGCCTTCTTCTCCTCCTCCGCCTTGCAGCGGATGAATTCGAGGATGTCGGGGTGGTCGGCATTGAGAAGGACCATCTTGGCCGCGCGGCGAGTCGTCCCGCCGGACTTGATCGAGCCGGCGAACGAGTCGTAACCCTTCATGAAGGAGACAGGGCCGGAGGCGGTGCCGCCGCCAGACAGCTGCTCCTTGGAGGAACGCAGCACCGAGAGGTTGGTGCCTGTGCCGCTGCCGAACTTGAACAACATGCCTTCTGTCTTGACCAGCTCCAGGATCGACTCCATCGAGTCCTCCACCGAGTTGATGAAGCACGCCGAACCCTGCTGGGCGCGGCCGGGCACGCCGATGTTGAACCAGACCGGGCTGTTGAAGGAGGCATGCTGCGTGACCAGGAGGTAGCGAAGCTCTTCCGACCAGTTGACGGCGTCTTCCTCGCCGGCGAAGTAGCCGCCCTCGCGGCCCCAGCGCGCCAGGGTCTCGACGACCCGGTCGATCAGTTGGCGGACGCTGGTCTCGCGCTCCGGGGTGCCCACGCCGCCCCGGAAGTATTTCTGGGCGACGACGTTGATCGCCAGCTGCGACCAGGAGCGGGGAACCTCGACGTCCTTCTGCTCGAAGATGACCTGGCCCTTCTCGCCGATGATCGAGGCGGTTCGCCGCTCCCACTCCACGAGGTCGAACGCGTGGCTGCCCGGAGGGGTGAAGTGACGGCCGAAGCGAAGCCCCTTCAGGGTTCGTGCTTTGGCGTGGCTCCCATTCGTCTTGATCGGGGCGCCCTGCGCGCGCCCGGCGTCCCCCGAGCGGGCTCCAGTGAGGTCGGCAATGTTCTTGGCCATCTTCTTTAGAGAACGCCTCCTTCAATCATCCCCGGTGAGGGTGTATTCAAATCGCGTCGTTGCTGGGACGTGGTGTGGATCGATTTGCTTATTCGTTTGGGGATGCAAGAGGCCCCAGAGCATGCCCGCCACTTATGCCCCAGGGCCTCGATGTAACGACCTGAATGATACGAGCGGCTTTTTGGCTTGTCAAGCCCCAAACACAAGATATTCGGCCTTAACGTGCCTTTACCCCCAACATGTGGGTGGATTACCTGTGGATATCTCTGGGTCCAAGTTGGGCACAGGCTGCGTAATGACTGTGGGAAAGTGGGCAAAACCGGCCTATTGAACTGATTCGACGAGAGCGAGCTGGCTGTTGTCTGTGGAAAGGTTTTCGTCAGCCTTTTCGGTCACCTGCACGCTTTGCGCCGAGGCCCTGATCCTGGCCGACACCTGCTTGCCCTCGCCGTAGGCGTTCTGGAGCATGGTGACCGCCCGCTGGAGCTTGTTCTCGAGGACGCTCTCCAGGGTGTCCAGGTGGCGCTCCACGTCGATCAGCGCCGACTGGAGCTTCTCCATGTCGACCGTGCGTGCGAACTGGAGGTGCAGCTGGTAGAGCGTGAGCAGGTAGGGAAGGGCCATCGCGTAGCCGACCACCATCACGTGCCGCTTGTGGGCACCGACGATGGCCCCGCGGCAGACGTCATACGCCGCGTCAGGGATGACCGCCAGCGCAAACGGCGACGTGGTGGCCGGGTCGATGTACTGGCTCACCTCTCGCACGCGGCGCTCCACCTCGCGCTCGACCTGGCCGGTGAGCTGGGACCGCCGGGTGGCGTCGAGCCCCGGGTCCGCCAGCTGCTCCAGCGCCCCGCTCGAGACCCACTTCGAGTCCATCGGCAGGAGCTTGCCTCCGGGCAGCCGCAGCGCGAGCTCGACCACCTTGCCTCCGACCCAGACGTTGCGCTGGAGCATCTCTGGCGGAAGGTGCCGGAGCGCCTCCTCGAGGATGTTCTCGCCCGCCGCGCCGCGTGTGGAGCTGCCGGCGATCACGCTCTCGAGCCGCCTCAGGCTTGCCCGCGCCTCGTCCTCGACCGGCTGGCGCGCGGTCAGGGCCGAGCGGAGGCCCTCGACGACCGATTGGGTCTGGGACAGGCGCTCCCGTAGTTCGGCGGCCTGCGTACCCTGGGCCTGGCCGCCGGCTTCGAGCCGGAGCTTGAGCTCGGCCACGTCCCGCGACTGCCCGTCCGCCCGGCGGACCAGGTTCCACACCAGGAAAGCCACGCCGGCCACACCGACCAGGAGGCATACCAGCAGAAGCGCGAACAAGAGTTCGAGCACCGACATCTTGCGCATTGTAGTCCGCGAAAGGGGTATAGACAAGACTGTTAACCTGATGAAAATGGCTGCCCAAGAACCCGCTTCCGAACCAGAGCAGGCTCCCGACCGAATCCCTCTGGAAGAGGTCTACATGCGCATGGCCGAAGAGCTGGCCAAGCGCTCGACCTGCGCCCGGCTCCAGGTCGGTAGCGTGATCACGACCTCCGACCTGACGCAGGTCCTGGGCATCGGCTACAACGGCAACGCAAGAGGCCTGCCCAACCGCTGCGACTCATCCGAGCCGGGCAATTGCGGCTGCCTCCACAGTGAGCAAAACGCCCTGATCAAGGCCGGCGCCCAGCTGCCCGGCAAGGTCATGTTCGTCAGCGCATCACCCTGCTTGATGTGCGCCAAGATGATCATCAACGCCAACGTCGGGCGCGTCTACTATCGCCAGGCGTATCGCGACCCGGCCGGCCTGAACGTCCTCCGCCAGGCGGGGGTCGAGGTCATCCACTACGACCGCTGGCGCGACAGCTGGCGCTAGTCGCGCAGAATCTCCCAGCCGTTCTCCGTTTGAACCATTGTTGGCTGGACTGCCGGCACATCTTTCAGCCGCCGCGCTCGCGAGAACAACCTCGCAGCATCCTTGTCCGGCGCGACTGAATCGAGCACTGCGCGCGTGGCGTAGACCAGCGTGATCTCGGGGCTCGTCAGCGCTTTCGCCGGCGCGGTCCACAGCCAGTCCGTCACCTCGCCCTCCTGAGGCCGCACCTCCTGGTCGGCCGGAAGTTGCGCCAGGAAGAAGCGGGCGTCGTAGCGCCGCCGCAGCTGCACTGGCGTCACCCAGCGCGCGAACATCACCAGGCGGTCCAGCGCCGGCTCGAGGCGCAGCTCGCGCAGGGCCTCACCGAAGCTCTTCCCGCCTTCCACGAGGGCACGCACCCGGTCGCTCTCGGGCTGGCGGGCAAAGCGGCGGCCTCGACGCGCCAGCAGGATGCCGACCTCTTCGAACACCTCCCGCACCGCCGCCATCCGTATCTCGTCGCCCCAGCCCATGTCATCGCCGTGCACTGTTCCGCCCGGAAATACGTAGGCGCCCGGGGCGAAGTCAGACCCTCCAGGACGGTGCACCAGCAATAGTTCCCAGGGATCGCGACCGCGGACCAGCAGGACTGTCGCCGACGGGCGCGGAGTGACCGGCGGTCCCTCGTTGACAGCTCCGGGCGGCAGCACCTCATTAGGATGCCTGGGTGGACCTCGGGATTGCCGGCAAGGTCGCGCTCGTCACGGCGAGCACGCGCGGGATCGGACTCGGTATCGCCCAGGCGCTTGCTTCCGAAGGCGCACGCGTCGCGGTCGCCGCGCGGACCGAGGCCGACGTCAAGCGCACGGCTGAGTCGCTGGGCGGGCTCGGAATCGCCGCCGATCTGATGACCGAAGAGGGCGCGCACCGCGCGGTCACCGAGACGGTGACCGGGCTGGGACCGATCGACATCCTGGTCAACAACCTCGGCATTCGCGCAGGCAGCTCTTGGAGCGACACCGGCCCCGATGAGTTCGAGACCGCATTCGCGGGCAACGTCGCGGTCAGCGTGCGGATGACCCAGCTGGTGTTGCCCGGGATGCTGGAACGAGGATGGGGGCGGGTGGTGGCCATCTCGTCTGTGTGGGGACGTGAGACCGGTGGGGCGCCTGCCTACAACGCGGCGAAGGCGGCTGAGAACAGCTTCGTCAAATCGCTGGCGCGTGAGGTGGCAGCGAAGGGCGTGACGGTGAACGCCGTCGCGCCGGGCTCGATCCTGTGGTCCGGCGGCGGATGGGACCGCCGGCAGAAAGCGGACCCGGACGGAATCGCCGACTTCATCCGCCACGATATGCCGCTGGGCCGTTTCGGCACGGCGGATGAGGTCGCCGCCGTCGTGGCATTTCTGTGCTCGATGCAGGCGCGCCTCGTCAACGGCGCGTGCATCTCAGTGGACGGGGGGCAGTCGCGGTCCGGAATCTGAACGCCGCCCTGGCCCTGGTCGTGGCGATCGTCGCCGGCTGCACGCAGGCGAGTCCACCACCGCCCCAAGACGGCCCGAGGACGCTCACCGGCACCATCGGCGCGGCTGCCTACGACATCGAGGTGCCGTCCGTGTGGAACGGGACGCTCTTTCTCTACAGCCACGGCTACGTGCCGCCAGGCGGTCCCAAATTCGCCGCCGCGTCCCCGAGCGTCGACGCAACGGCGTGGCTGCTCGGCCATCACTACGCCATTGCCGGATCGTCCTACAGCTCCACAGGCTGGGCGCTGCCGGACGCGTTCACGGACCAGATCGCGCTGGTCGATCACTTCGAGCAGCGTGTGGGCAAGCCCAAGCGGATCATCGCCTGGGGGACGTCCCTCGGCGGAATGGTCACCGCGGGTCTGATCCAGCTCTATCCGGATCGGTTTGCGGCGGCGATGCCGATGTGCGGAGTGCTGTCCGGCGGAATCGCAACCTGGAACCTCGAGCTCGATGCGGCGTACGCATTCCGCACCTTGCTCGCTCCCACCTCGAGCCTGCAGCTGACCCACATCACCGACCCGGCCGCCAACCTTCAGCTCGCACTGGACATCTTCAACCAGGCCGCAGCGACGCCGGCGGGCCGCGCGCGCATCGCGCTGGTGGCCGCGCTGATCGACCTCCCCGGCTGGTTCGATCCGCGAATGCCCGAACCCGCGGCAGCCGACTTCGCCGCGCGCGAGGCTGCGCAGGCGATGTGGGAGTCGCGGGTCGACTTCACGTTTGCCTTCCGATATCGCGCGGACCTCGAGCAGCGGGCGGGCGGCGATCCGTCCTGGAACACCGGTGTCGACTACAGCCACCAACTCTCGATCTCCGTCGATGTGGACGAGGTAAATGCGCTGTACGGCGCCGCAGGCCTCGACTTGCAATCGGACCTGCGCGCTCTCAACGCGGGCGCGCGCGTCGCGGCGGACCCGGCTGCCGCCGGTTATCTCGATCGAAACGTCAGCTTTGACGGGCAGCTGGACATCCCCGTTCTCACAATGCACACGACCGGGGACGGCCTCGTGGTCCCGCCCAATGAGAGCGCCTACGCGAACGCGGTGAGCGCTGCGGGCGACAGTGCCCTGCTGCGGCAGACCTTCGTCCATCGGGCAGGTCACTGCGCGTTCACCGAGGCGGAGACGGTCGCCGCGCTCCAGGTGCTGCTCAAGCGGCTCGACAGCGGTCGGTGGGACGACTCGGCGCTTCAGCCCGCGGCTCTCAACGCGAGCGCTCTGGCGCAAGGCGACCTGGAGAACGTCTTCTTCGGAGCCGCCGCACCGCCGGCATTCGTCGATTTCCGCCCTGCGCCGTATCCCCGAGCCTTTGCTCAAGGCGCGTCCATTCCTGCCTAGAATCGGGAGGCGATGGTTCGTTTCAAGGGCGTTCTCACACCTACTCCGCGGGGTGGCGGCGGGTGCCTGGTGCCCGTGCCGCGGCAGGTTGCCGCGAAGCTTGGGCTGAAGGGGATGCCGAAGATCGCGGCGGTGATCGCTGGGCATCCATATCGGGGATCCCTGATGCCGATGGGGGACGGCACCTACTGCCTCGGCGTTTTGAAATCGATCCAGGAGGCGGCGGGCGTGGGGTTTGGCGACTCCATCAGCGTCGAGCTCGAGCTCGACACCACGCCGCGGGTGGTCGAGCCGCCGGCCGACCTCGCCCGCGCCATGGCGGGCAACAAGAGGATGGCGGAGAAGTGGGACAAGCTCTCCTTCACCAACAAGAAGGAGATGGCGCGTAGCCTCGAAGAGGCGAAGAGGCCGGAAACGCGCGAGCGCCGCCTGGCGGCCGCGCTCGAGAAACTACGTGCCTAGATCGTTATGGCCCGCTGATCGGGTTCGCGCCCAGCTGGCCTAGCAGCAGCACGGTCGTCGGGTAGATGCCCAGCGCGATCGAGGCCACGCCGCTCAGCCACAGCACGCCCTGGCTGCTGATCGAAGCGGACACATGGTCGGTGCGGGCTGAGGTCGACCACACAGGCAGCAGCACTCGCACGTAGTAGAAGACCGACACCACGCTCATCACCACCGCGAGCACGACGAGCCATGTGTATCCCGCGCTGACACCGGCCGTGAACAGGAACAGCTTGCCGAAGAATCCGACCGAGGGAGGAAAACCGGCGAGCGACAGCATGAAGATGGACATGAGGACCGCCATCACAGGGTTGCGGCGCGCGAGCCCGTCCAGGTCCGAAAAGCGATCGCGATCGCCATCAGGGCCGGCCAGGAGCGTGATCACCGCGAACGCGCCGAAGTTCATGAACATGTAGACGAACAGGTAGTAGAGGACCGCCGAGAGCCCGCTCTGGCCGCCGGCGATCACGCCGATCAGGATGTAACCCGCCTGCGCCACGCCTGAATAGGCGAGCAGGCGCTTCAGGCTCGTCTGCGCGATCGCCATGAGATTGCCCACGACCATGCTGGTGGCGGCGACGAAAGCCAGCAGCGTCTGCCATTCCGGAGCCAGGTGCGGAAGGCCCCCTGAGAAAACTCGCACGATCATCGCGAAGGCGGCGGCCTTCGTCCCGACTGACATGAATGCCGTCACGGGGATTGGCGCTCCCTGGTAGACGTCCGGCGTCCACATGTGGAACGGCGCCGCGGACACCTTGAACGCAAATCCGACGCCCATGAGAACGATGCCGAGCAGGATCAGCGGATTGCCCGAAGACGACGCGTCGAGCCGCTTGGCGATCTCCGGAATCACCGTCGTTCCGGCGCCTCCGTAGATCAGGGCCATTCCATAGAGGACGAAAGCGCTCGCAAACCCGCCGATCAGCAGGTATTTGGCCGCGGACTCCTGCGAGCGGCTGTCCGTGCGCACGAAGCCGCACGCGATGTAGAGGGCGATCGACAGCAGCTCCAGCCCGAGGAAGACGGTGACCAGCGATGTCGCCGCGCCCAGCACCATCATTCCGATCACGGCGGCCATGATCAGGATGTGGAACTCGGACTCGAGCAGTCCGCGCTTTCTCAGGTAGGAGTGCGAGAGGGCGACGGTGAGGATTCCGAGGGTGGCGAACAGAATCTCGAAGAACAGCGCGAAGTCGTCGCCCGTCGCAAACCCGTGGTACGCGGAGCCTCCCTGGCCGAACGCCCAGCGGTAAGCCGCGGCCGCGAGGGCGAACGCGAAACCAGTCACCGCGGCGATCGCGACCGCACCGCCCCGGCGTGACTTTGGCAGCACGAGGTCGACCACGATCGCGAAAAGGAAGAAGCCGGTGAGCGTCACGATCGCCGCGACCTGGCTCAGGTCGGCCAGCGCCTGCGACCACGTGTACGTGAGGTCGGCGGCGAGCAGAGGGCTCATCTCCCGAGCCCAGCCTGTCCCAGCGACGTCATCAGGTTGGTGAGCACGTTCGGGTCCAGCCCGATTGCGAACATCAGAACGACGAGCGGGGCGAGCAGAAGCAGCTGGCCGACGTAGATGTCGGACTTCGGCACCGGTCCGGCCGGCGGACCCTGCATCACGCCCTGGAAGAGCCGCAGCATGTACACCGGCGCCAGGACCAGCCCGATGGCGCCGAACAGGGCCAGCACAGGGGCGCGCTGCCAGGCGCCGAGCAGCGTCATGAACTCCCCGACGAAGCTGTTGAGGCCGGGCAGCCCGAGCGCGGCGAGGGTGACGACGATGAAGACGCCCGCCATCACAGGCATGCGCACGGCCAGCCCCGCCATGGCCGAGCGGTCGCGAGTCCCGGTGCGATCGGAGATCCAGGCCACTATGAGAAAGAGGGCCGAGATGATGATCCCGTGGTTGACCATCTGCAGGATCGCGCCCTGCTGGCCCTGCATGTTGTAGGAGAAGATGCCCAGGACGATGAAGCCCATGTGGCTGACACTGGAGTAGGCGACCAGCAGCTTCATGTCCCGCTGGGCGATCGCCATCAGCGCGCCCCAGATGATCGCCGCGACGGCGAGCACCGGTACGACCCAGCGCCAGTCCCACCACCCGACCGGCTCGGGGAAGAGCGGGATCGCGATTCGCAAGAAGCCGTACGCGCCCGCCTTTCCCATCACGCCCGCGAAGGTGACCAGCATCGGCGTGGGGGCGGCCGCATAAGCGTCCGGGAGCCAGCCGTGGAACGGGAACAGGGGGGTTTTGATCGCGAACGCGAGCGCGAAGACGAAGAAAAGCGCGAATTGGATCGAAGGTGAAGGGGCGAGCGTGGCCAGCGTCGCCAGGTCGAAGGTCTGCTTGCCCGTGGCGACGTACTCACCGATCACGCCGACCAGCATCAGAAGCGATCCCGCCAGTGTGTACAGGACGAACTTCATCGCCGCGCGGCCCGGCCGGTCGCCCTCGCCGAAGAGCCACAGCAGGAAGTAGGCGGGTATGAGCATCGCCTCCCAGAACACATAGAAGAGGACGAGGTCGGTCGCCATGAACACGCCCGCAAGCCCGGCCGACATTGCCAGCATCAGCGCCACGAAGCGGTTCAGATGGCGGGTGGTGATGGGTGTGGCCAGGATCGCGATCACGGTGAGGAACGCGTTCAAGACGACCAGCCAGAGGCTGATGCCGTCGACGCCCAGACGGTAGAAGATGCGCAGCTGGGGGATCCAGGGCACCGCCTCCGAGTACTGGTAGCCGCGATATCCGGGCGCGAAGGAGAACGCCACGCCGGCGGCCACGCCAAGCGCTGCGACCGCCACCACGACGCCCAGCCACTTGGCGAAGCGCGGCGGCATGAAGGCGATCAGCGCTGAGCCGATCATCGGGAGCAACCAGACGACCGTCAGCGTCATGAGCTCGCGTTCCTGATCAACAGCAGCACGGCGGCCACCACCGCGCCGCCGACGAAGACGAGCACGTAGTTGCGGAAATAGCCGCTCTCGGTGAGGCTCAGGCTGCTCGCCCCCAAGACGGCGGCATGCCCGGTTCCGACGACGGCGCCGTCAAGCACGGGCTTCTCGATGTCACGCAGCCCGAGGTCCGCGATCTCGTCCATCGGGCGCACGAAGGCCGCGTCGTAGATCTCGTCGAAGTAATACTTGCGCTCGAGCAGCCGCTGCGCCCACGGCAACCGGGAGCTCCACGGCGTCCATGTTTTGGTGACGTACAAGCGGTACGCGGCGAGGAAGAGGAGCGTGGCCAGCACCATGGTCGCGAGCCCAACGATGACGGCGCCGGCGTTTTCCTCCCAACCGACCCGTCCGACGGCAGAGGAAAGGAAGTCGGAAACGGCCGAGGGCCCAATCCCGAGCGCTCGCGTTTGTATGAATCCGCCGACCACCGAAAGGACGGCCAGGATCATGACCGGGACGAGCATCACCAGGCGCGCCTCGTGCGGCACCGCGACGGGACGCTCGGGCGACGGCTTGCCGCCGAAGGCCATCCACCACATTCGCCCGGTGTAGAAGCCGGTGACCAGGGCGGTCACGACTCCGACGACCCACACGGCGAGCGCAAGCGAGTCGTCGGGCTTGGAGAAGGCGGCGCCGAGGATCTGCTCTTTGGAGAAGAAGCCGACCAGCGGTATGACGCCGACAAGCGCGAGCGATCCGATGAGGAACGACCACGACGTGCGCGGAAGCTGGCGGAACAGCCCGCCGAACTTACGCATGTCCTGCTCGTCATGCATGGCGTGGATGACGTTGCCGGCGGCCATGAAGAGCAGGGCTTTGAAGAAGGCGTGGGCGAGGAGGTGGAAGAAGCCGGCGGCGTACGCGCCGATGCCGACGGCAAGGAACATGTAGCCGATCTGGCTCATCGTCGAGTAGGCGAGGACGCGCTTGATGTCGGTCTGGACGATCGCGATGGTGGCGGCGAAGAGGGCGGTGACGGCGCCGACGATCGCCACGGTGCCGTGGGCATAGGTCGCGATGTCGTAGATGGGATGCATGCGCCCGATCAGGTAGACGCCCGCGGTGACCATGGTCGCGGCGTGGATCAGCGCGCTGACGGGGGTGGGGCCCTCCATGGCGTCTGGGAGCCACGTGTGGAGCGGGAGCTGGGCGGACTTCGCGATTGCACCGACCAGGAGGAAGAAGGCGGCCAGCTCCAGGCTGGGAGAGTCACCGGTTGGTATGCACGGGTGCGCGTTGAAAAGGTGACCACACGGGAGCACCTGATTGAAGACTCCCGAGTACGTGATGGCGTGATAGGTCACGAACAGGACGAACGCGGCGAGGATCATGCCGACGTCGCCGATCACGTTCATCACGAACGCCTTGCGCGCCGCGAGCACGGCGGAGCGCCGCTGGTACCAGAAGCCGATCAGTAGGTACGAGCTCAAGCCGACCATGGCCCACCCGACGATGAGAAAGACGAAGTTCCCGGCCAGGACCAGCAGCAGCATCGAGAAGATGAACACGTCCATGTAGGTGAAGAAGCGCGCATAGCTCGGTTTGTCCTCGTGCTCCATGTAGCCGACCGAGTACGTGACGATCAGCGCGCCCACCCCGGTGATGACCAGGCACATGAAGATCGAGAGGTTGTCGACCAGCAGGTTGAACGGCACCTCGAACGAGCCGCTCTTGATCCACGTCCAGTAGGTGAAGTCGCCGTTGGCATGGCCGAAGAAGAGGGCAAGGGTGGCGGCGAAGGAGGCCCAGACGACTCCGGGTCCAACGATCACCGTCACGATGCGCGGCAGGCGCCAGCCGCGGCCCGCGAGCAGGACCGCGCCGGCGGCCGGGAGCAGCAGCACCGCAAGCGCGAGCTGGCTCGTGCTCATCCCTTCATCTCGCTGAGCTCGTCGATGTCCTCGACGTCTCGGACGTGGAAGATGTCGACGAGGATCGCGAGCCCTACCACCGCTTCGGCCGCCGCGACGGTCATTGACATCAGCGCGAAGAGCTGGCCCTCCATGTTCTGCAGCTGGCGCGAGAAGACGACCAGCGTGAGGTTGGCGGCGTTCAGCATCAGCTCGATGCAGATCAGGATGACCAGCGGGTTGCGCCGCACCAGCACGCCAAGAGTGCCGATGGTGAACAGCACGCCGCCGAGAATCAAGAACCAGGAGGCGTCGAGCTGCGAACCGCCGATGTCCATTGAGCTCATTTCACAGGGGTCCCCGCGAAATCACGGCGAAGCCTCTGATTCCGTGGGGTCTTCACAGGTCGTCGATCTTCTTGCGGCTCAGGTAAATCGCGCCGATCGCGGCAACCAGGAGGAGGATCGAGGTCAGCTCGAACGGATAGAGGTAGGTGGTGAAGAGGCCGACCGCGATCGACTGGACGGTGCCGAAGACGGTGAGGTCGACCCCCTTGTCCGGCTGGCGGTACTGAATCCCCTGGACCATCGACCAGATCAATCCGAGCAGAGCGAGCACGAACAGCACGGACAGCCAGGACTGGAATCGCAACCGGGTGCGCGCCAGCTCTCTCGTTGGTCCGAAGAGCGCGATCACGAAGAGGAAGAGGACCATGACCGCGCCCGCGTACACGATGATCTGGACGACGAAGACGAACTGGGCGCTCAGCAGAAGGAAGAGGATCGCGAGGGCGAGCATCACGACCACCAGGCTGAGCACGGAGCGGATCGGCTCTTTGAACGAGACCACGCCAACGGCTCCCGCCACGGCCATGGCGGCGGCGATGAAGAAGATGACGATAGCCAAGCTACTTCGATCCCTTGGAATCAAGCCGTGCCTGCACGTCAGGCGGCAGCGGCTCCAGCAGCTTCTCCTTGGTGTAGATGAACTTCTCACGGCTGGTATCCGACAGCTCGTACTCGGGGCCCAGCACGATCGCCTGCACCGGGCACGCGTCCTCGCAGTAGCCGCAAAAGATGCAGCGCAGCATGTTTATCTCGTACGTCTTGGCGTAGCGCTCGCCGGGCGAGACGCGGTTCTCGTCGGTGTTCTCCGCGGCGATCACGAGGATGCAGCCGACTGGGCACGCGGCGGCGCAAAGCTCGCAGCCGATGCAGCGCTCGAGCCCGTTGTCGTAGCGCCGGAGGTAGTGCCGGCCCCGGTAACGCTCCGACCGCGGGCTCTTGTCTTCCGGGTACTCGAGGGTGACCATCGGCCGGAAGAACTCGGTGAGCGTGGTCTTCAACCCGCCCGCGAGCGCGGCCACGTCCCCCGCCACACTGGGCCCGCCGCCGCCCTCCGGCTTTGCCGGCAAGGCCTCACCCTGGCGCCGCAGCGGCTCCGGATGCTCGGGCTGGGATTGCTTTTCTTCGTCCGCCACGTTTACCCCTGCGTCGCCACCAGGACGATCCCGGTGACAATGACGTTTGCGATTGCCAGCGGCAGCAAGACCTTCCAGCCGAGACGCATGAGCATGTCGTAGCGCAGGCGGGGGAAGGTGCCGCGGAGCCAAATGTATAGGAAGAGGAACAGCACGATCTTGAGGAGGAAGGCGAGCACCGGCGGGACGATCCACAGGTACCAGCCGGCGAAGAACAGCAGCGCCGCGAGCGCTGAGACCGTGATCATGTTGATGTACTCGGCCAGGTAGTACATGACGAACTTGAGGCCGGAGTACTCGGTGAGAAAGCCGCCGATGAGCTCCTGTTCCGCCTCGGGCAGGTCGAAGGGGGCACGGTTGGTCTCCGCCACCGCCGCCATCAGGTAGATCACGAACCCGATCGGCGTGAGGAGGATGAGCGGGATCGGGCCGTTGTACCAGCCCCAGTGCACGGTGTACTCGACGATGTCGCGGAGGCGCAGCGACCCGACAATCATGAACGTCGGCACCAGGGAAAGTCCGAGGGCCATCTCGTAGCTGATGAGCTGCGCGGCCGAGCGCAGGCCGCCGAGCAGCGAGTACTTGTTGTTGGACGCGTAGCCGCCGATGACGATCGCGTATACGTTCAGCGAGCTGAATGCGAAGACGAGCAGGACGCCGACGTTGACGTCCGCGATCCAGTACTGGACGTTGTACCAGAGGCCGATCGGGATCACCGCCCAGGAAAGGAAGGCCGCCGCGACGGCGATCGTGGGCGCGATCACGAAGAGGAGCTTGTCGGTCTCGGCCGGGACGAAGCTCTCCTTGAAAGCCAGCTTCACACCGTCGGCGGCCAGCTGGAGCAGCCCGTATGGCCCGACCCGGTTCGGCCCCGGACGGCGCTGGATGTGGCCGAGGGCGACGCGCTCGAACCACACCGTGTAAGCGGTCGCCGTCAGCACGACGAAGAGCAGGAGCGCGATCGCGACCGTGACGATGACCCAATGGCCGACGGGGTCGTTGTAGATCTGGCTCACGGGTGGGCGGGTCCGACCAGGACGGGTCCCGGCTCGGGCTCCGGCGAAGGCGTCTGGGCGAGCGCGGCCAGCGCCGGTGCTTGCGCAGCGGCCTCGCGCTGGATGGGGAAGATTCCGGCGTAGTCCAGCTCCAGCCCCAGCGCGGCGCCGAGCTCCGTGAGCACCTCCCACGCCTCTTTGAGCGGCGGGTCGACGGCGACCGGCGGGCGCAGGAACTGGACGGTGCCTTCGAGGTTCGTGTAGCTGCCCTGCCGCTCGGAGAACGTCGTGGCGGGCAGCACGACCGCGGCCTTGTCGTACCCCGCACGGGGCAGGTGGTCCCAGGCGGCGAGGAAGCGGACTGACGCGGGGATTCCGGCGGTGGGTGGCGGGCCCCAGCTCAGCAGGGCTTCGACACCATCGAGCGAGTCCCACCGGGCGACTCCGAGCTCGAGGGCTCCGCGCTCGTTCGTGGCGCGATAGAGGGGCATCTCCTTGCCGCCGACCTGCCCGGCCAGGTCGCCGCATGCGGAGGCAAGATCGTTCATGTCCTCGCTGCCGTGACCGTCGCCGAACAGGATCGCCACAGGTCCGCCCGGGTTTTTGAGCAGCTCGTGTGACGCGAGCTTGCGGACCTCCGCGGCGGCGGCGCCCTTCGCGTTTCGGATGTGAACCGTGTGCGGGTTGCGATCGAGGTCGACGCCCTCGGGATAGATGACGATCAGCTTGGCGCCGCGCTTGCTTACAGCCTTCTTGACACGGAGGTCGACGATCGGGACGTCGTTCTCGATGTCGGAGGCCACGACGACAATGACGCGCGCGTCATCTATCTCTTTGATACGCATCGTGGGCCCGGCGGGCGCGGGAATCGCCGTCCGGCCATGCATCTTTACCTTGGCGCCCTTCAGCGGGCCGTCGAGCAGGCGGCGGAAGAGGAACGCCTCCTCGTTGGTCAGGTCGGCCGGAAGGGAGACGCCGAGCTTCGCGCCCTTGCCCTTGATCCCGGCGGCGGTGGCCGACAGAGCGTCGGCCCAGGTTGATCTGGCGCCGCGCACGGATGGGGTGCGGAGCCGCGCCGGATCGTTGACGTCCGTGTAGTCGAAGCGGCCGCGGTCGCAGATCCATCCCTCGTCGATGTCGTCGTTCTCGCGCGAGGTGATGCGCACGAGCTGGCCACGGCGCTGCCACATCGTCGTGTTGCAGCCGACCGCGCATTTGTTGCAAACGCTCGGGGTGTGCGTCATGTCCCACGGTCGGGACTCGAATCGCCACACACGCGACGTGAGCGCGCCCACCGGGCAGAGGTCGATGATGTTGCCGCTGAAGTTCGACTGCAGAGGCTGGTCGAACTGGCTCGTAATGAAGGATTGGACGCCGCGCTGCCCGACGGTCAGCTCCTGCTCCCACGCGATCTCGTCGTAGTAGCGCGTGCAGCGGTAGCAGAGAACGCAGCGCTCGCGGTCGAGCGCGATGTTCTCGGAGAGCGGGATCGGCTTCTTGAAATGAAGGCGCGGCCCGTCGATCCGGCTGGTCGGGTAGCCGTGGCGGAAGGTGAAGTCCTGCAGCGGGCACTCGCCGCCCTTATCGCAAACCGGGCAGTCGAGCGGGTGGTTGACGAGCTCGAACTCGAGGATGTCCGCCCGCGCCTGAACCGCCATCGCGCTCTGGGTCCGCACGACCATGCCCTCCGAGACCGGCGTGGTACACGCGGTCTGAGGGCGCGGCGGTCCCGGAGAGAAGTCGACCAGGCAGAGCCGGCAAGCGCCCACCGGGTCGAGCTTGTGGTGGTAGCAGAAGACCGGGATCTCGATGCCGACGGTCTTGGCGGCCTCGACGATGAGCGTCCCGGCCGGGACGGTGACCTTGTGCCCGTCGATCGTCAGGTTGATGTCAGGCATGCGCCAGCGCCTTGCCGACGTTGCATGTGTGCCGCAGGCAGTGGTCCTCGTACTCGTCGTGGAAGTGGCGCATCGTCGACTCGATCACCCAGCCCGCCGCGTCGCCCAGCCCACACAGGCAGCGCCCGTTTTGCAGCCCGTCGGAGACTCGCTCGAGGATGCCGAGCTCGAGCTGAGATCCCTCGTTGGCAAGGATCCGGTGGTAGGTTCGCACCGCCCAGTTGCTACCGACGCGGCACGGGGTGCATTTGCCGCAGGACTCGTGCGCGTAGAAGCGCAGGAGCCGGGCGGCGGCCTTGACCACGCAGTGCGAGTCGTCCATGACGATGATGCCGCCCGACCCGCCCATGGTCCCGAGGGCCTTGAGGCCGTCGAGGTCCGTCGACGTGTCGATCATCGAGGCGGGGAGGACCTTGGCCGACGAACCGCCCGGCCAGAACACCTTCAGCTTGCGCCCGGGAAGCATGCCGCCCGCGAGGCCCTCGATGATGTCGCGGTAGGTGACGCCTATCTCGATCTCGAAGTTGCCGGGTTTCTGGACGTCGCCGCTCACGGTCACCATCCGTGTGCCTTTCGCCTTCTCGGTGCCGCGGCTCGCGTACTCGACTCCGCCGTGGCGGATGATCCACGGCACCGTCGACAGGGTCTCGACGTTGTTGACGGCGGTGGGCAGGCCCCAGGCGCCTTTGACGGCGGGGAAGGGGGGACGGGACCGAGGTTGGGCGCGCTTACCCTCGAGCGACTCGAGCAGCGCGGTCTCCTCACCGCAGATGTAAGCGCCGTGGCCGCGATACAACCGCACGTCCAGGGCGTGGTCGGTGCCGAACGGCTTATCGCCGAGATAGCCCTTCGCGTGGGCCTCGGCGATGGCGTCCCGGAGCATCTCGTAGGGAAGGTCGTACTCGCCGCGGATGTAGACCCACGCCTCGTGGCCGCCGATCGCGTAGCTCGCGATGGCCGTGCCCTCGATCAGCGCGTGGGGTGAGTTCTCCATGAGGTAGCGGTCCTTGGCGCTGCCGGGCTCGGACTCGTCGGCGTTGACCACGATGTACTTCGGCCCGGGGTGATCTTTCGGAACGAAGGACCACTTCATCGCGGTCGGGAAGTCGGCGCCGCCTCGCCCGCGCAGTCCGGAGATCTTGACCTCGTCGATGACCTGCTGCGCGGTCATGGTCGTGACCACCTTGCGCAGGGCCGAATAGCCGCCGAGCGACTCATAAACGTCGAGTGTGTGCAGATCAGGCTTGGCAAACCATTCGGTCAAGACGGGTCCGCCGACGGTCCCTCTTTGCTCAGCCATCGGTCTTCTTCTTCCTGGGCGCTCTCGTTTTCTTAGGAAGAGCCGCATCCCCTCCCCCGCCAGAGGGCAAATCAGTAGGTCCCAACCTGGTCGCCGCTTTGCGCGCAGGGCTAGGGTGGGGGGCGACTCGAGCCCGAGCCGGCGGGAACGCAGGATGCCTTTTTTCCGCGACCAGCTGATCGACCTTCTCGTTGGTCAGGTCGTAGTGATACCTATGGTCCACCCGGCACATAGGCGCGTACTCACACGCGCCCATGCACTCGACCTCCTCGTACGAGAAGAGCCCATCCTCCGAAACCTCGCCCGCCTCCTTCACCCCGATCGCGCCGCGAAGGTGCTCGACGATCTCCTCAGCGCCGCGAAGCGTGCAGCTGAGGTTTGTGCACATGTAGAAGCGGTGCTTGCCGATCGGCTCGAGATGAAAGAGCGTGTAGAAGGTCGCGACGCCCTCCACATAGCCGGCGTCGAGCTGCAGCGCGGTGGCCACCTCGGTCATCGCCTCGGGCGTGAGGTAGCCGAGCTCCTCCTGTGCGAGGTCGAGCGCCGGCATTACGGCCGAGCGTGGCTGCGGATAGCGCGCGGGGAGCGCCTTGATCTCCTCGATCAGATGCGGCGAGAGGGCCTTCATCTGTCCACGTCCCCGAGCACGGTGTCGGCGGTGCCGATGATCGCGATGAAGTCCGCGATCATGTGGTTGAGCGCCATCCGCTCGAGCGCCTGGAGGTTGACGAAGGAAGCCGACCTGAACTTAACGCGCCGCGGTTTGTGGGTTCCGTCGCTGACGACGTAGCACCCGTTCTCGCCGCGCCCCGACTCGACCGCGACGTACACGTCGCCCGGAGGAACCGAGTATCCCTCGGTGAACAGCTTGAAGTGATGGATGACCGCCTCCATCGAGGTCTCGAGCTCTTCGCGCGGCGGAGGAAGCATCTTGCGGTCGTCTACGTTGACCGGTCCGTCCGGCAGCCGGTCCAGCGCCTGGCGGAGGATCTTGACCGCCTCGCGCATCTCCTTGATGCGGACGAGGTAGCGGCCGTAGCAATCGCAGTCGTTCGAGGTCGCGATCTCGAAGTCGTAATTCTCGTAGCCCGAATAGGGGATTGACTTGCGCAGGTCCCACGCGATGCCCGACCCGCGAAGCATCGGTCCGCTCGCGCCGAGCACCTTCGCGTCCTCGGGTGACAGCCGCCCGATGCCGATCGTGCGCGAGCGGAAGATCGGGTTCATGGTCAGCAGGTTCTCGTACTCGTCGATGTGACCCGGCATCGTGCGCGTGAAATCGTTCAGAAGGTCCAGGAAGCGTGGAGTCGCATCGGCCATCATGCCTCCCGGGCGGATGTACGACGTGTGCATCCGGAAGCCGGAGATCTCCTCGTTCATGTCGAGGATCGTGTCGCGCTCGCGGAAGCAGTACATGAGCATCGACATCGCGCCGAGCTCGATCCCGCTCGTGCCGAGCCACACCAGGTGTGAGGAAAGGCGCGTCAGCTCGGACATGATCACGCGCAGCGCCTGTGCGCGAGGCGGCACCTCAACACCCATCAGCTTTTCCACCGCGAGCGCATACGCGAGGTTGTTGATGGGCGGCGAGAGGTAGTCGTGCCGGTCGGTGACCACCACGCCCTGCTGCCAGCGCAGCGCCTCCATCTGCTTCTCGATCCCCGTGTGCAGGTAGCCGATGACCGGCGTGACCCGCCGAATCTGCTCGCCGTCCAGGTCGACGATCAGTCGCAGCACGCCGTGGGTCGACGGGTGGTGCGGGCCGAAGTTGACGGTCATCAGCTCGCCGCCGAAAGCGCCGTGCTCGCCGGTCTTCGTGATGGTCACGCCCTCGGAGACGCTCATGCTTCGTCCGGTGCGGTCTGCCAGGTCTGATGCTCTTCCGAGAACTCGACCACCTCGCCCCCGACCGGGTAATCGCGCCGCAGCGGGTGGCCGACCCAATCGTCTGGCATCAGGATCCGTGAGAGGTCGGGGTGGTCGTTGAAGACGACGCCGAAGAGGTCGTACGTTTCCCGCTCGTCCCAGTTGGCGGGTGGAAAGAGGTCGCTCACCGAGTCGATGTGCGGCGGGTCACCGTCGACGAACGCGCGCACACGAATGTGGTCCTTGGTGTCGAGGTTGCGCAGCTCGTAGACGAGCTCGTAGCGGCCGGGCCACGCGCGAGAGGCGTCGGCGAGGTGATCCACGCAGGTGACGAAGACGAGCAGCCGGTAGCCGTCGTCCTTCAACGACTGCATCGCCGTCTTGATCTTCTCGGGATCGACGGTGATCCACGCATCACCTGCGCTCACACCTCGCTCGATCACCAGGTTTTCGGCGGGCAACAGGGGTCCCCGCGAACTCACGGCGCAGCCTCTGAGCTCGTGGGGTTTATCACTGCCGCGGCATGATCCCCTGCGCCTTGATCCTCTCCTGCAGGATCATCAGCGCGTTCAGCAGGTCTTCGGGCCTGGGCGGGCAGCCCGGGATATAGACGTCTACCGGCACGATCTTGTCGACGCCCTGAAGCAGTGCGTAGTTGTTGAACACGCCTCCGGTGGAGGCGCAGGCGCCCATCGAGATGACCCATTTCGGTTCCGGCATCTGGTCGTAGACGGTGCGCAGGATCGGCGCCATCTTCTGCGAGACGCGGCCAGACACGATCATGAGGTCGGACTGGCGGGGCGAGGCGCGGAACGCCTCGGAGCCGAACCGCGCGATGTCCACGCCGGCGGTGGCGGTCGCGATCATCTCGATGGCACAGCAGGCGAGCCCGAACTGCGCGGGCCAGACCGAGTTGCCACGTCCCCAGCCGACGAGCTTGCCGAGCGTGGTCGTGAGGATGTTCTTTCCGAGCGATTCGGCGAGCTCCTCTAGTCCCATTCCAGGCCTCCCTTGCGCCAGACGTGCGCGAGGGCGACGAGCAGGATGCCCATGAAGACGCCCATCTCGATGAGGCCGAACCATTTGAGCTGGCGCAGCAGCACCGCCCACGGGTAGAAGAAGACGGCCTCGACGTCGAAGATGATGAACAGCATCGCCGTGAGGTAGAAGCGCACCGACATGCGGCGGTGGGCGGGGGAGTCGGCGATGATGCCGGACTCATAGGGTGCGAGCTTGGCCTTGTAGGGCTTGTTGGGACCGAGCACGAAGCTCAGGGTCACCAATGCTCCCAGCAGTCCGAGAACAATGAGGACGAAGATCAGAAGTGGGACGTAGCTCTCGAGCAAGTTTCCGAAGCGGCCTCACACCTCAGGGGACTTTTGGGAACGGCTTAATTCTAGTGGGGCCTTCTAACCGGGCAGGCAGGCCTGCCCGGTGGGGGGAGTGACACGTTGCCCGTTGGTGCTTGGAATTGGAGGGCTGGATGACGGCCGGAATGAATCCGGCCTAAGGCTTCACCTCGTCCAAATCTCATTAGGCGTCTTTCCGGTGATGCTCGATCTTGGTCCCGTGCGACAGCGTGGCGTGGATCGGACAGTAGCGGTTGCACGCCATGTCGATCGCCTCCTCGACCATGTCTTTGTCGTACTTCCCGTCCCAGCCGATGTGAAAGGTGACGTCGATCTTGCTGAACGCGCGCGGCCATTCCTTGTCCTGCTCGCCCTCGACCACGACCTCCAGCGACTTGACCGGCTGCTTGAACTTCTTGAGCAGCAGCACGGCGTTGAGCCCGGTGCAGCCGCCGAGCGCTCCTAGAAGCATCTCGGTCGGGCGCATCGCGGAATCGTCGCCGAAGACGGGCGGCTCATCGATCGCGGCGGTGTGACCGGACGCGGACTCGATGTCGAACCTGACCTTCTGCCCCGACCATTTCGCCGTCACCTTCGCCATGACCGGAACAATAGACTCAGTGGAGTGACTCTCCATGCCTGACGACGTGCGGTCGAGATTCGCGCCGGTCGCGGCCAACTACACCCGCTCGACCTTCCACGCGTCGTCCGAGCGCCTGCAAGAGGTGCTCGACCTGGCCCGGCCCAAACCCGGCGACCTCGCCCTCGACGTGGCGACCGGCACCGGCAACACCGCGTTAGCTCTGGCGCCGTACGTGCGACGGGTCATGGGCCTCGACGTGACGCCTGAGATGCTGGACCAGGCGCGGCGCCTGACTGCCGAAAGGGGCGTCAAGAACGCGGACTGGGTGCTCGGCGACGTGGCGGCACTGCCGTTCCAGGACGAGACGTTCGACCTGTACGCGGTGCGCGCCGCGCCGCATCACTTCGCGGACATCGATGCGTTTTTGAGCGAGGCGTTTCGCGTGCTGAAGCCCGACCGGGATGCGGCCTTCATCGATTGCTCGCCGCCGGCCGCGGCGCGCGACGTGCTGCACGAGGTGGAGCTTCGGCGCGATCCCTCACACGTCAAGGCCCTCACGCTCGACGAATGGTCCGCACATTTCGAGCGCGCGGGTTTCGAGATCGAGGTCGCCTCGAGACGCGAGCTCGACTGGGATTACGACGAGTGGATGGGCAACATGGCCGTCGATCCGGCGCTCGCCGCGGAGCTCGCGGGGGTGATCGAGAGCTCGCAGGGCGAAGCGCTGGCCCAGCTGCACCCGGAGCGGCGCGAGGGGAGGCTGCGTCACGCGTACTGGCACTGCCTGATCCGCGCCCACAAGCATGGATAGGCCTCTTGCTTCCGGCGAGCTCATCCTCCTCGTGGACAAGGTCGGCCGCCGGCACCGCGTGCGGCTGAAAGCCGGCGAGCGGCATTCCCTCCACAACGGCGTGATCGATCACAACGACCTGATCGGTCGCCCTGAGGGCGTGATCGTGACCACGCAGATGGGCGCGCGGATGCTGGCCGTGCGGCCGACCTTCGCCGAGCAGGTCACCGGCCGTCAGCGTCAGGCTCAGCCCATCTATCCAAAGGACCTCGGAGCGATCCTGGTGGGGGCGGACATCCACCCCGGAGCGACAGTGCTGGAGGCGGGTACCGGAACCGGTGCGCTCACCCTGGCCGTGCTGCGCGCCGTCGGACCTGAAGGGCGCGTCGTGAGCTACGAGCAGCGGGAGGAGTTCCAGGAGGCGGCGCGGAAGGTGATCGTCGAAACCCTCGGCGGGGTTCCGGACAACCTCACGCTCAAGCTCGGGGACGCCTATCTGGGTTTCGACGAGCGCGACCTCGACCGGGTGCTGCTCGACCTCCCGGAGCCGTGGCAGGCGGTGCCCGGGGCCAAGTTGGCGCTCCGGCCGGGAGGAATCGTCTTCGCCTTCTGTCCGAACGTGAGCCAGGTCCAGAGGTTCTTCGACTGCCTGCGCGAGGTCCGCGGCTTCGGGATGCTCGAGGTATATGAGCTGCTCCAGCGAGGTTGGACCGTGCGCGGCCGCAGCCTGCGTCCGTCCCACCGCATGGTCGCCCACTCCGGCTTCCTATGCTTCGCGCGCCGCCTGGCCGAGGACGAGCTGTTCGAGCCGGAGGGAGAGGGCTTCCGGTAGCCCGGAACCTTTCCCTCGGTCGTCCGTTTGATTCTGTGTGAGGCGCCGCGCCAAGATCGTGGCCCTACCGATCGTCGCAGCAATCGTCCTCGCCATCGGCGCCTCTCTCTTCATCTTTCACCACGCCATCGCGCTCGCCCTCGACCCTGGCTCAAACGGCTGTGGCGGAGGCTGAAAGGCTCGCTCCCGGTTCCCTGAGGGGATAGCATTTGGGGCGATGAGCGTATTCGTCGACGGATCGAGAAAGCCGGTGCATGTCACCGTCACCGGCGCCGCGGGACAGATCGGCTACGCGCTCCTGTTCCGCATCGCCTCGGGTCAGCTCCTGGGTCCCGACCAGCCGATCGTGCTGCGGATGCTCGAGATCGAGCCGGCAATGAAGGGCCTGGAAGGCGTCGCGATGGAGCTCGACGACTGCGCCTTCCCGCTGCTTCAGGACATGGTGCTGACGAGCAAGCCGGAAGAGGCTTTCGACGGCACATCGTGGGCGCTCCTGGTCGGTTCCGTACCGCGCAAAGCCGGTATGGAGCGCGGCGACCTGCTTGCCGTCAACGGGGGCATCTTCGGGCCGCAGGGCAAGGCCATCGCCAAGCGCGCGGCAAACGACGTCCGGATCCTGGTCGTCGGCAACCCGTGCAACACCAACTGCTACATCGCGCGGATGAACGCCCCTGAAATCCCGGCCGAGCGCTGGTTCGCGATGACGCGCCTGGACGAGAACCGGGCCAAGACCCAGCTCGCAAAGAAGGCGAAGTTGCCGGTATCGGTCGTCACGAACATGGCGATCTGGGGCAACCACTCCGCGACGCAGTACCCGGACGCCCGGAACGCCCGGATCGCCGGCATGGGCGTCTTCGACGTGATCACCGACCACGGGTGGCTGAAGAAGGACTTCATCAAGACCGTTCAGACGCGCGGCGCGAAGGTGATCGAGGCACGAGGCATGTCGTCGGCCGGGTCAGCGGCTAACGCCGCCATCGACTCGGTACAGAGCATCCGCACGCCGACGCCGTGGGGCGACTGGCACTCGCTGGCGGTGGTGAGCCGCGGCGAGTACGGGGTGCCGGAATGGCTTCAGTTCGGTTTCCCGGTCCGTTCCGACGGCACCAACTGGGAGGTCGTACCGGGCCTCGAGCACGACGATGACGCGAAGGAGAAGATCAGGACCACGACTGAAGAACTCATGCAGGAACGGGACCTGGTCAAGGAGCTCGTCCCGAGCTGAAGGTAAAGCTGCTCGAAAGCATCGCCCAGGGGCGGGCTCGGGAGGCTGAGTTGGCAGCGCTCTGCGTCGATGCGCCACCCGATCCGTCCGGCCGCTGGTCCGCCAAGGACCACCTGGCCCACCTCGCCTGGTGGCGCGACCGCACCGCAAAGCTGATGGACGGTGTTCGCACCGGAGGCGAGCTCCCTCCGTCCGTGGAGGACGATGCTCAGAACGACCTCATCTACCGGGACAGCCGCGACCGCCCGGCCGCCGACATCCGGACCGAGGCCCACATGTCATGGGACCGCCTCACCGAGGCGGTCGAAGCCTGCTCGGAAGCCGACCTGATGAAACCCCATCCCTACGCGGATGGCCGGGCTCTGTGGGAGAGCGTCCCGGGCAATGGGCACGGCCACCTGGCCCAGCACCTTATGTTCTGGTACCTGGAATCGGGCGATGAGGCTTCGGCAGAGAAGGCCCAGCTCTGGGTGCGCGACATGGAGAGTCCCGCCTCGGCGACCGACAGGCAGCGCGCCAATGCCACCTACAACCTTGCCTGCTTCTACGGGCGGGTCGGCCGTCCACGGGTCGCTCTTCCGCTCCTGCGCGAGAGCTTCGAAGCTGCTCCAGAGCTCGTCGAATGGGCACGTAAGGACCCTGACCTGGACCCCATCCGGACTGACGCGGAGGTCGCGGCGCTCCTGGTCGGCTAGATCCAGCGGCGAGAGACCGGCCCGAACGAATGGCCGTCTTCGATTCCAACCCTGGAGTCGACTCCCCAGCGCCACGCGGCGATGTCGAACAGAATCAGGATCGCCAGGCCCGCTATCAGCTCCACGTTTCTAGAACTCGATCAGAGATGGGTTTAGTTCCACCTATTCTTGAATCTATGAGCGTCACGCTCGACCGGCACAGCTTCCCCTTCACGGCCATCGTGGGCCAGGAGTCGATGAAGCTCGCGCTGATCCTGAACGCCATCGTGCCGACGATCGGCGGAGTGCTGATCCGCGGGGAGAAGGGGACAGGCAAGTCGACGGCCGTACGCGGCCTGGCCCGGCTCCTGCCGGAGCACGACGTGGTCGAGGGGTGTCACTTTGGGTGCGATCCCGCCGACCAGGAAGCCCTCTGCTCGGAATGCCGCGTCAGGCTCAAGCAAGCCGGCGTGCTGCCCTCCCACAAGCGCCGCATGCGGGTCGTCGAGCTGCCCATCAACTCCTCAGAGGACCGCGTGGTCGGAACGATCGACATCGAGGCCGCCCTGCGCACAGGGTCCAAGCGTTTCGAGCCGGGGGTGCTTGCGGACGCCAACCGAAACATCCTCTACGTCGACGAGGTGAACCTCCTCGACGACCATATCGTCGACGTGCTCCTGGACGCCGCGGCGATGGGCGTCAACGTGGTGGAGCGCGAGGGCGTGTCGTTCGCCCACCCGTCCCGCTTCATCCTCGTCGGGACGATGAACCCGGAGGAAGGCGAGCTGCGCCCGCAGCTGCTCGACCGGTTTGGGCTCTGCGTCGACGTCGAAGGCATTCGCGACCCCGACGAGCGCGTGCTGATCGCCGAGCGTGACGCTGCCTTCAAGCGGGGCGACCACGAGTTCGCCAACGAGTTCGCCGCCGCCGACAACAACCTGTCAAGAGCGCTGGCGGAGGCGATCGCGGCGGTCAAGAGCGTCCGCGTCACGCCCGGCCACGCGCGCCTGATCTCGGCGATCTGCGTCGAGGCGGCTGTGCTCGGACACCGCGCCGACGTGGTTATCGATCACGCGTCGCGCGCCCTGGCCGCATACCGCAGGCATGCCACGCCGAGTCGGGAGGACATTTACGACGTGGCCACGCTCGCGCTGGCCCACCGCGCGCGGCAGCCACTGCGCCGGGACCAGGACGAGACGAGCTCACCGGATCACGGCGAGGAGCAGGAGGGTTCCAAGCCATCGGACTCGGAGCCGGGCGATCCACAGGCCTCCGAGAGCGACTCCGCGGCTGAGGCCTCCGCCGACGCGAACGCGAGCGCATCCGACAGCGGTGAGCAGACCGCCGGCAGCGACCAGGGGATGACGACCGGCGGCACGAGCGGGCACGAGTCGTCGCCAGACGCGCTCGAGACCTTCAACCTCAAGCGGATCGACCTTCCGCGGCAGCGCCGCGTGCGCAAGCAGGGCGGCAAGCGCTCGGCGAGCCAGACGGCCGATCGGCGCGGACGCTACGTGCGGGCCGTGCCCAAGGCGAAGGTCAACGACCTCGCTATCGATGCCACGGTGCGCGCCGCCGCGCCCATGCAGAAGGACCGCGGCCGCATCGCGGGCGAGCGGCTGAAGCTCGAGCGTGAGGACCTGCGTCAGAAAGTGCGCGAGCGAAAGATCGGCAACCTGATCGTGTTCGTCGTCGACGCCTCGGCCTCGATGGACGCGGAACAGCGCATGGCGGCGACGAAGGGCGCCATCCTCTCCCTGCTGCAGGACGCCTACGTACGGCGCGATCGGGTCGCCGTGGTGATCTTCAAGAACCGGACGGCCGAGGTCGTGCTGCGACCAACCTCCAGCGTGTCGCTCGCGCGGCGGCGACTCGAGAAGCTTTCGGTCGGAGGGACGACTCCGCTGACGCATGGCCTGATGGCCGGCTACAAGGTCGTGAAGACGGAGCTGCTGCGCGACCCGACGGTGCGCCCGCTGCTGGTGCTCATCAGCGACGGCCGCGGAAACATCTCGATGTTCAAGGAGGAGCCGCTCGTTGAGGCCCAGAAGGTGGCCGCT
>Ga0209009_1000118_pt1 | contig 33241 bp, 32 predicted proteins | sample BlaSpr_A8_OM3_M2_FD_187979 | JGI IMG/M metagenome (GOLD analysis project Ga0209009, IMG submission 187979) | Forest soil microbial communities from Thunder Bay, Ontario, Canada - Black Spruce, Ontario site 2_A8_OM3_M2 (SPAdes) (version 2) | ecosystem: Environmental > Terrestrial > Soil > Boreal... | reverse complement strand
CGGGGGAGTAGGCCAGGACATTCTGCTCTCGGGTGCGGTTACGGATCCAACAACCACTATTCGCGGACTGGACTCAATAGGAGGATGGACGCAACTGAAATTCAAGCCTACCGCTAAATTCGAGGTCAACGCGGCGCTGGGCGTTGATAATCCGTTCGCGAGCGAATTGAGGCGTTTCCCGGCCACGCAGTATTATTACGGTTATTCAATATCGCGGAACCTGAGCCCGTTCATCAATTTCATCTATCAAGTGCGCTCGGACGTGCTGTTCTCAGCAGAATACAAACGGATACAAACGTACACGCTCGATAGCAATTTCAACGCGGCCAATCAATTTGGAATCAGCATCGGATACATATTTTAATGAAATCGTTGGGAACAGCTCGATTCTTGAAAATTCGCTATTGGATAGTGCTGCTCGTGTTTTGTTTCTTTCCCCTTGCTGCGCGTGCGCAGGACAATGCGGTGACTGCCAAGGTTGTGGAGGTAAAGCAGGGAACTGACACCGTCTCAAATGCTCCGAATGTCGCGGTGTGGCTCATTCCACTGGATAATTCGGCTCAAGAATCTGCGAACCACGTAGCCGTGGATCGAAGTCCACAACTCGTGCAACAAAACAAGACTTTCGAACCCCACGTGCTAGTGGTGAAAGTTGGCACGGTGGTTCAGTTTCCAAATCGCGATCCATTTTTCCATAATATTTTCTCGTTATATGACGGAAAAAGATTCGATCTGGGCCTATACGAAGCGGGAACGACACGATCAGTCCGCTTCGACCGGCCAGGTGTGAGCTTCCTGTTTTGCAACATACATGCGGAAATGAGTGCTTCTGTGGTGGCAGTCGATACGCCGTATTTCGCGATTTCAGATCGCCTGGGGCGAGTGAGCATAACTAATGTCCCAGATGGGCGCTATGAGATGCACATTTGGGACGAACGCGGCACGCCGGAAAGCCTGAAGAGTCTCACTCGCACAGTTGTAATTTCGCAATCGAGCCGTGCCTTGTCTCCGATTCGCGTGATGGGCAACCCCGATTTCACCTTGGCGCACAAAAATAAATATGGCCAGGATTACGTTCCGCCGCCCAACTCGGGGTACGTGCAGCCATAGTGTTATTGAGATAGATAGAGCTGGCCAACTGGCAAATTACTGAGAGAAGTTACAATTTTTTTACAATTTGCAAACGCAGCGGTGACAACGGTTACGGGGCTCTCTCGCAATCTAGCATCTGATAGTAGGGAACTTAGCGCCAAGCCGACTTCCAGCTATGATTTCAGGGTCGTCTGCCCGCTAATTTTCCGGCGCATTGACGGTCTAGAGGTGAACGGGCTGGCATTAAATACTCCCCGGTTCCTTTTACCGATCGCGCGCCGCTTTGCGTGACCGAGGACACTAAATTTATGGATACCGTTCTAATTATCGAAGACAGCCGCCCGATGCAACGGACGTTGCAGCGGCTGTTCGAATCCGATGGACTGCAAGTAGAGATTGCTTCTGATGGCGTCGCGGGACTAGAAAGTTTTAGAAAGAAGACTCCTGACGTCGTCGTGCTGGACCTAACTCTTCCGCGTCTTCCTGGTAAGGAGCTTTGCCGCACTTTCAAAACTCATGCTGCGGCGGTGCCAGTCGTAGTGTTAAGCGCAAATACCGAAGTGGAAGACAAAGTCCTGCTTTTGGAGCTTGGGGCCGATGATTACGTCACAAAGCCCTTCAGCCCAAAAGAGCTTTTGGCGCGTGTGAGACGTGCGATGCGTCGCGCGAGCGCGCAGGCAACGGACGCCGGGAAAATTGTCCAGGAAACACCGCGGCATGAATTGCTGATGTTTGGCGACGCGAAGATTGACTTCACCGGAATGGTAGCCACCCGCGCGGGGAAATCGCTGACCTTCACCGCGCAAGAATTCAAGTTACTTAAGTTTTTTGCGCATTGGCCTGGAAAGGTTATTTCGCGTGAAGAGCTCTTGAACGCTGTGTGGGGTTATCAAAATTATCCAACAACACGCACGGTTGATAATCACGTTTTGCGCCTGCGCCAGAAGCTCGAGCCCGATCCCGGCAACCCACGGTATTTTCTGACCATGCACGGCACCGGATACAAATTTTCGCCCGGCGATCTCGTTGCGGTACCTGGAAAATAGCACGAGGATCTGAATGGCCCGTCTCAGACTACGATCGCAACTACTGATCGCATCCCTTTTAATAATCTGCACACTGACCGGTGGCCTGCTTTTGATCGTCCGCTACACGGTACGCTCAGAAATCGCTAAACAGGTACGAGAGAGCACGGACGCGTCGCTGCTGGCCTTCGAAAACGTGCAGCGCGGACGTGAGCTTCAACTATCTCGCACTGCGGCGCTTCTCGCAGAGCTTCCTACGCTGAAGGCTTCCATGACGACCGAGCACGCACTGACTATTCAAGATGCGTCGGAACCATTCTGGAAGCTGGCCGGCAGCGATCTCTTTCTACTGGCGAAGTCGGATGGAAGCTTGCTTGGGTTTCACGTTGCCAAGCCGGGGTGGGATGCGCCGGTTGCGGCGCGCGATCTGAAAAGCTCTCTGGAACAAGGAGAAGACGCCGCTTGGTGGTACGCCAACGGACAACTCTATCGAGTCTTCTTGCACCCGATAACAGCCGGCACGGCGGAGAACCAGAGGCAACTTGGAATACTCGCCATCGGTTACCAGATAGATTCAACTATGGCGAAGCAGCTAGCCGAAGTATCAGGCAGCGAAATTGCGCTCGCGACGGGTGACAAGATCATAGCTTCGACTCTTTCGCCGCAAGAAGAGGCTGAACTGCAGCAATCGCTGCAACGGAATTTCAACGCGGATAATGATTCACGGGAGATGACATTAGGGTCGAATCAATACCAGGTGGCGTCAATACTGATTCAGAGTGGACCGCCTGCACCCGTAAAGTCTTACGTACTCATGTCCTTGCAGCCGGCGAATGGTTTCATCCAGCGGCTGAATCGCACAATTTTCATACTTGCGATTTCTGCTGTGGTGTTGGCGGCGTTGCTTTTGACTTTCGTGTCACGGACTATTACACACCCTCTGGATAATCTGGTTTCGGGGGTTCGGGCGCTGGCTGCTGGGGATTACACGTACTCGATTACGCCGCGTGGGAGCAGCGAGGTTGCAGAGCTGGGCGAAGCATTCTCAAAAATGCGCGGCGAACTGCTCGCTTCACAACAACAACAGCTCGCTACCGAGCGCATTGCGGCATTTGGAACGGCGGCTAGTTCGATTTCGCACGATCTTCGGCATTATCTGGCGGCCGTTGTGGCCAACGCTGAATTCCTGTACGAAGCGGAGAAACTGAAACTTAATAGAGACGAAATCTATGACGAAATCAAAACGGCCTCGGATCAAATGATCGATCTCCTGGATTCTCTGCGTGAATTGGCGCGGGCGGACAGCTCAATTGTTCCGGTGCCGGGCTTCCTGGACCAAAGCGTACGGCGGGCTGTCGAGTCAGTTCGCGCGAGGCCCGAACTGCGTAGTCGGGTGATTTCAATCAGCACATTGGGTGACATGAACGGTGTGTTCGACCCGAAAAAAATGGAACGCGCATTCTTCAATTTGCTGTTGAACGCTTGTGAAGCTACAGGCCAATCTGAGGGACAGATAAAAATTGAAGTCGGGTCGTCCGGAGAATCATTTGAAGTTCGGGTTGCGGACAATGGCGCCGGTGTGCCCGCTTCCATTCGTGGGACGCTCTTTGATCCGTTTGTTAGTTCGGGAAAATCGAACGGCACGGGCCTCGGGCTCGCCATCGTAAGCAAGGTGATTCACGACCACGGTGGGACCGTAACGGTGGAACGCACGTCAGGTGCTGGAACAATCTTTTTGGTGACATTGCCGCGCTCGGTGAATGGACGAGCGATGACTGACCGCACGCCCGCCTCATCGTTTAGTTGAAGTCCATGGGGACCGAGTAGAGCCTCCGTTCCTATTAGGGCAGGCAGAGTTGCTGCCGCAATAAATACAAATCGCAGTTCCTGCTGTTTTCGCCGTGTGTCGAGACCACTAACCCTAATTGACACATACACTAAAGACCCTATTACGCGTGAGTTGTTTGGCATTCAACATGTAGGTGGAGGATCGAGTTATGTCCAATGTTCGAATCCTTATCGTGGATGATAAACAGCTCGTCAGAAACGGGCTGCGCTTGTTCCTGGAGTTACACGATGGCATGACCGTCTGCGGCGAGGCTTCAGATGGGCTCGAAGGCATCAAAAAAGCTTTCGAGCTTAAGCCCGACGTGATTTTGCTGGATTTAAGCATGCCCACTCTCGACGGCCTGAAGGCCGCGCAGCTTATACGCGAAGGCTCGCCTCGGGCGGAGATTTTGATCGTCACAAGTCATCACTCGCTGGAAGCGGCGCGCTTAGCTGCGGAGGTGGGAGCAAGCGGCTACGTAACGAAGTCTTTGATTACGACGGATTTGGTGCCAGCTATCGAGGAAGCTGTGAACCGGCACGCGGCTTAGTTAGCAGACTTAAGTTTAAATCTAATCGGGGTGAAATGGCCTCGCACTCACCCACTGAACTGGAAGAGACCCCAACTTTTGTGGGATCGAAATCGGCGCCATCCTGGATTTGTACGCCCGGTTCGAGCTGCGCCAGGTCGAGGAAGTTTCATCCATTCACCGGCAAGTTCTCAATCTGCTCCCTGTTTAAAACGCCTCAGACCACGGCTACGGCCTGTTCGGCCACTTCTAAGACGGTGGAAGTCGCGCCCACCTGAAGATTGAAATGAACCCCCGAAACCACACCTACCTTTACGATTACGCTCTATTCAACGGTTTTGAAGCCGGCAGCTTCGGCGCGAACGGTGTAATTTCCTGGGACGAGCGCGCCGGAGTTATACGCGCCAGCCGATGAACGAGTGACGGCGATCGACTGGCCATTGATGATTGTAACTTTCGCGCCTTCCAGCACCGCGCCGCTGGGGTCCGTCAACGTGCCCTGAATATTCCGAGTCGCCGCAGCGCTCTGCGCTCGTGCTGTCGTGGTTGCCAGAAAAATCCACACGCTCGATTGCAAACACGATGCCAGAAACACGACAATTCCACGAGCCTTTGTGCGCCTTAGACGCAGTATTTGTTCCGGCACGAGCGGCAGAATTTCCCAGGAGGTTGAGAGTGTCGGGCGGGATTAATCCTGGGCAGCGCCGCTGAGCTCGCGAACGATGGCGCCTACGAAAGCTTTGGCGTCTCCGAAAAGCATCAGCGTCTGATCGAGGTAGTAGAGCGGATTGTCGATCCCGGCGAAGCCGGGACTCATGCCCCGTTTGATCACCATTACGGTGCGAGCTTTATCAACATCCAGAATTGGCATGCCATAAATCGGGCTACTGGGATCGCTGCGAGCTGCGGGGTTTGTTACGTCGTTCGCGCCGATCACTAGCGCCACGTCTGTCTGAGGAAAATCGCCGTTAATTTCATCCAGATCCAGCAGCTTGTCGTAGGGGATGTCCGCTTCCGCGAGCAGAACATTCATGTGCCCGGGCATGCGGCCCGCTACTGGGTGAATGCCGAATTTCACGTCCACGCCGCGCTTGGTTAACGCATCGTAAAGCTCCCGCACTTTGTGCTGTGCCTGCGCCACAGCTAGCCCATATCCGGGAACGATTACAACTTTGCTCGCTGCCGAAAGAATCGCGGCAGCTTCTTCGGCAGTCGCGCTCCGCACGTTACGAGTCTCTTGAGCCTCGGCGCCGATCGCTTGTTCCTGGCCAAATGCGCCAAACAGTACGTTCGTAAACGAACGGTTCATGGCCTTCGACATGTTCAAAGACAGAATGAAGCCTGAAGCGCCGTCCAAAGCCCCAGCCACGATCAACAGTTTGCTATCAAGAACAAAGCCCATCGCTGCCGCCGAGAGTCCGGCATAGGAATTCAAAAGCGAAATCACCGTAGGCATGTCGGCGCCGCCAATCGGAATAATCATCAGGACGCCGAACAGCAAGGGAATCCCGACGATGAAAGGAAAGACATGCGTGTGGCCAGGATGTGTCACAACGTAAGCCGCCAATCCAATCGCAACAGCGAGCACGCTGAGATTGAGGATGTTCTGTCCTCTAAAGGTGATCGGGCGCTGTGGCAGGACTTCCTGCAATTTTCCTGCAGCCATCAAGCTGCCGGTGAACGTCAGCGAGCCTAGAATCACTTCCATGCAGAGAACCGACATGGTGAATCGTGAAACCTCTGCGCCGCGAAGATAAAACTCGGAGGTGCCGACCAACGTCACGCAAAGCGCTCCAAACGCGTGGCTGAGCGCGGTTCGCTGCGGCACCGCCGTCATTTGAACCATGCCCAGCGGCACGCCGATGATGGTCCCCAGCACGAGAGCTATTGCGATCCACTTGTAATCAACGATGCCGTGGTTCAGAAGTGTTCCGGCTATTGCCAGAACCATGCCTACTTCGCCGGCCCACACGCCGTGGCGGGCGGTGGTCGGCGCGCTCATCCATTTCAGCGAGAGAATGAAGAGAGCAGTGGCAGCCAGATAAGTGAGTTCGATGATGTATTGGGGAACGTGCATCTAGTTCACGGTTTTTGCGGGCGGCTGGATTTGAACATCTTGAGCATTCGATCAGTGATTAGAAAGCCGCCGACAACATTGCTGGTGGCCGCAACAATCGCGATTGTGCCGAGCACGGTCGATAGTGTGCTTTTATGAGCGCCGACCAAAAGAATGGCGCCGACAACGGCGATCGCGTCGAGTGCGTTCGTCAAGGACATGAGCGGCGTATGCAGCAATGGAGAAATACGCCGAATCACTTCGAAGCCGATGAAAGCGGCGAGCATGAAGACGTACAGGTCGGTCATCAAATCCAATTTCATAAAGTCTAATTTCCTCCCTGCTTTCCTGCGAGCGCCGGCAATTTGTAAAACTCGCGAACTCGCGGGTTGACTATTTCACCTTGCTTGGTTACCAGCGTGCTGCGAATAATTTCGTCTTCGAGGTTTAGCTGTAGCTTTCCATCTTTTGCCAAGTGCAGCAAAAAAGCGCTGATGTTGCGCGCGTACATCTGGCTCGCGTGATACGGAACGCGGCTAGCCAGATTGATCCAGCCAATAATGCTGACGCCATGCTCGATTACAACTTCGCCCGGCCTGGTAAGTTCGCAGTTTCCTCCGCGCTCTGAAGCTAAATCGACGATTACGGAGCCCGGCGCCATGCGCGCGACCATCTCTCGCGTAACCAGAACTGGCGATTTTTGTCCTGGAATTACGGCAGCAGTTATGACCACATCGCTTTCTGCCACCACGCGTCCGAGCAGTTCGCGCTGGCGGCTGTAGAAATCTTCACTTTGCGCTCGCGCATAGCCCCCGGCGTCCTGTGCATCGGTAGCTTCGATGGGAAGTTCCACAAATCGACCGCCCAAACTGTGCACCTGTTCTTTGGCTGCGGGCCGCATGTCGTAAGCTGAAGTGACGGCTCCAAGGCGACGGGCGGTGGCGATAGCTTGCAGTCCGGCGACGCCTGCGCCGATCACGAAAACGCGTCCGGGTGTAATAGTGCCGGCAGCGGTCGTCAGCATGGGGAACATTCTGGGAAGAGTGTCAGCGGCGATCAGGACCGCTTTGTAACCGCATATTGTGCCCATGGAGGAAAGCGCGTCCATGCTTTGCGCGCGGGTTGTTCGAGGCATTAATTCCACAGAAAATGAAATCGCGCCGGTGGCGGCAATCTCTTGCACCGTTTCCAGGCTCCCCAGTGGTCGCAGAAATCCGATTAACGCTTGGTCGCGTTGTAACAGCGCAAGGTCGCCTTTACCGCATTTATCGTTCGAGCCGTAGGACAATACTTGGACGATGATATCGGCCGCACGAAAAACGTCGGCGCGCTGCGGGACTAGCTTCGCGCCCTTTGCCACGTATTCCGCGTCAGGATAACCGGCGCCGACACCTGCGCCGGCTTCTAGAACAACTTCGACGCCAGCTCTCGTGAGATTTGGAACTACTGCGGGCGTCAACGCGACTCGCAACTCTCCCGGAAAGCTTTCTCGCGGCACTCCTACGATCACTAGAGCTTCTCCGGGTTTAGGACGTTAAATTTTGCCGCCACGGGAAGATGAAGCAACTGTATCCGGAAATTAGAAGGGGACGAATTCATACGAACAGGTTTTGAGTAGGTCATCAAAGCAAAATATTCTGGAGGAGCGTGAAGTCAACTGTGAAAAACACGCACTCTCTAACGCCGACATTCTATCTGTAAAGCTGATAAAGTTCACTGACAATTGGAGAGCAGATTTTTCTGTCGATTCTGAATCATGTGTGAGTGCAGAATCGAGTTCATCAAGCTGGGGAAAGTATGAGCGAAAAAGATCAGGCTTGGCGGAATTGGCCGCTGGTGCGAATTGAGAAAGAATATTCGCCGAGCAGTTGCGTACCGTCCGCCGAGCCGTTTATGGCAGAGTATGCGATGCGGAGCAGCAAGGCTGAAGAAACCCTCGCTTGCCATAAGGATCTACGCTGGGGCGGGCATCCCGACGAAACCTTGGATTTTTTCCCCGCGCCTTCGAAAAATTCTCCATTGCTCGTTTTCATTCACGGCGGCTACTGGCAAGAGCTGTCGAAAAATGAATCGCTGTTTCCCGCACCCGATTGCGTAGCGAACGGAATCGCATTTGCCTCCATCAACTACACCTTGGCGCCGCGGGCTGGCGTGGAAAAAATCGTTGATCAATGCCGGCGAGCAGTGGCTTGGTTGCATCGGCAAGCGGATGCGCTGGGCTTCGATGGCAACCGGATTTTCATTTCAGGCAGCTCTGCCGGCGCGCATTTGGCGGCCATGATGTTGTTGAAGGGGTGGCAAACAACGGTGGGCCTTTGCGATCCTGCCGTCGCGGGCGCGATTTTACTCAGCGGAATCTACGATCTCGAACCCTTGGTAGGAACGTACATTTCGAAGCCGTTGAACCTTACAGCCGCGGACGCACACGGCCTCAGTCCCATGAACTTGGCATTAGGCCGCCCGGTGCCAGGCATCGTAGCGTGGGGAGAAAACGAAACGAGCGAATCTAAGCGCCAAAGCAAAGGCTACGCGTCGCGATTGCACGATGCGGACTTTCCGGTTTCGGCGTTTGAAGTCGCTGGAGCGAATCACTTCGATATAGTTTTAGGTATGGCTGATCCGCAGACGCCTCTAGGACGTGCGACGCTCGGATTAATTGCAGGTAAGGCGCTCGCCTGAAAGCGATGTTAGCTGCGCGTCGCAGCTAGGAACTTCTCAGCAAAAGTGTGAACGTCTGAGAATGTGTTGTAAAGAGGCGCTGGCGCGACGCGCATAATGTCAGGCTCCCGCCAGTCGCAAATAATTCCTTCTTTCGCGAGAGCGTCGCAAACCTCGCGGCCATTTTCGCTGATTCGCAGCGATAACTGTGCTCCTCGATGCGCGCAATCGTGTGGAGTGATAATTGAAAAGGCCTTGGAAGACGTCTGATTGAGCAAGAACACCAGATAGCCTGTCAGTAGTTCGCTTTTCGCACGCAAGCGCTGCATGGTTGCTTCATCAAAAATATCGAGTGAAGCCCGCAGCGCGGCTGCCGACAGAATGGATGGATTGCTAAGTTGCCAGCCTTCGGCGCCCGGTATGGCATGAAAATCCGGCGGCATGCGGAAACGGTTTTCCTTGTCGTGGCCCCACCAGCCGGCGAGCCGCGGCAATTTTGGATCTCGCGCGTGGCGTTCGTGTACGAAGCATCCGGCTATGGCGCCGGGACCAGCATTGAGGTATTTGTAACTGCACCAGACTGCGAAGTCGATATCCCAGTCATGTAATTTCAACGAAAGATTTCCGGCTGCGTGCGCCATATCGAATCCGACCACGCATCCTTTAGCGTGTCCGGCATCCGTGATCGGGCGAAAATCAAATGCTTGTCCCGAGTAATAATTGACGCCGCCGAGCAGCACCAATGCGATTCTCTCCCCGTCACGCTCGATTAGCTCTTGGATGTCCTCCGTGCGAATCCACGTTTCGCCTGAGCGAGGTTTTACTTCGATCAATCCGTCCGCCGGGCCGTAGCCGTGATACTGAATTTGTGACTTCACCGCGTATTGATCAGAAGGAAAGGCGTTAGCTTCGATCAGTATTTTGTTTCGTTTCGCGGTAGGGCGGTAGAAAGAAACCATCATCAGGTGCAGGTTAACTGTAAGCGAGTTCATCGCCACTACTTCAATGGGAAGCGCGCCCACTAGACGTGCTACCGACCCGCTAAGAATCTCGTGATACGGCATCCACGGATTCCGCGCCTGAAAATGGGCTTCGACGCCGAGTCGGGCCCAGTCTTCGAATTCCTGTTCCACATACCTACGAGTGGATTTTGGCTGCAATCCAAGGGAGTGGCCACAGAGATAGACGCAATCGGAACCATTCGCCAATTTTGGGATGTGAAAACGTTCGCGAAAGTCCCGGAGCGGATCGCGAACTGTTTGTGCCGCGGCAAATTCCTTGGTCGCCTCGAATGCGATGCCAGGCACCTAGAGTTGCTCCAATGGAGTTAGTTGCCGATGGATCATGGATTCGGCTTTTTGCCAGTCGATATCCTCGATGCGATCGATCGATTGGCATAATTCGGACAGCATCGCGTCCTGGAGGCGTCCCCGCGAGAGAGCTACAGAATAGGGAATGCGCTGAAAAGTGACCATGGCATACTTGGGGACGAAAAGGCGCGGATATTTGGCTTCCAGCGCGAGCTCCACTTTTTTCTTGAACAGGAACCGTGGATCAGCGACACGATCCCTCATCTCGATAAAATTTTCGAGAGCTAAATCGGCGATAGCGTCGGTATTTGCTTTCCGCAAGCGCTCAAATTCGGCGAAAATCGTCGCCCACTCCGATCCGTGGCGATCGAGAAGTTCCAGCAGGGCGGTGCAGTCTTCGAACGCACAATTCATGCCCTGACCGAAAAAGGGAACGATGGCGTGGGCGGCGTCACCGATCAGGAGCGATTTTGCATCCACATGCCATGGCGAACACTTCACAGTCACCATGGACCCGGTCGGATTGTCGCGAAAGTTTTCGCGGAGCTGGGGCATCCGCGGTGCTGCATCCGGGAAGTTCGACTCGAAGAATTCCAGGAACTTGGTCTCTGAATCGAGATTCGTAAAACTTATTTTCCCTTCAAAGGGCAGAAAAAGTATGCACGCAAAGGTGCCGTCCACATTGGGCAATGCGATCAGCATGTGCGATCCGCGCGGCCATATGTGCAGGGCGTTCGGCTCCAGAACGTGTTTTGCATCTGGCCCAGCGGCAATAGTGAGCTCTTTATAGCCGTAGTCGAGATACCGTTGTGACAAATTGAACCGGTTGAGCTTGAGCATGGCGAGTCGGACCGCAGAAGACGCACCGTCAGCGCCGATGATAAGGCCGGAATCGACATCAGTTTCGCTAGCGGTCTGTTCGTTGCGGAAGCGAGCGATCCCGGAAAGCAAATCGAGCCCCATACAGCGTTCGTCGAAATGTATTTTGACGGCGCGTTTTTCGGCTTCATTCATGAGCGCGGCATTCAAGTCCGCCCGAGAAATCGAATTGATCACCTCTGTTTCATTTTTTCCGTAGGGCTGAAACGTAAGCTCGCCAGACAGCGAGTGCATCATGCGGCCCTTCATCGGAATGATGATATTGCGCATGGATTCCCAGAGGCCTGCTTCGCGCAACGCGTGGATTCCACGAACGGAAATGGCGAGATTGATAGAGCGGCCGGCTGACAAACGAACGCGGCGCGGGTCCGGACGCCGTTCGTAAATTGTGACGCGAAATCCGCGCTGGACGAGTGAAATCGCGAGCAGGGGACCGGTAAGTCCGGCGCCGACGATGGTAACTGTATCGGATGTTCTTGGCATGTATCGGCGGAATCTCAATCCCCGCGGATTAGTGGCGCGGCGCCTAATCCTCCAACAGCGAACGTGCTTCCCAAAGTTCCGGAAAGAATTTTTTCTCCAGCGTGAGTTTCAGATACGAAGAGCCTGTGCTTCCGCCCGTGCCCATGCGCACCCCTATGGTGCGTTCGACCATCTGGATGTGGCGCAGCCGCCAACTCACCACCAGTTCGTCGAACTCCGTCAAGCGCTCGCACACGTCAATCCAATCGCGATGATTGCGCTCGTCCTTGTATAGCGCTTGCACCGCTTTGGCGCGGGCCTCGAAACGTTCGCGGTCGGTGGCTGTGCTATTCAGTTCTGGGAGCTTACCCAGCGTTTTTAGAGCTTCGAAGAAAACCTCGTGAAGGGAATCTTCACGCAGCCGACGGTGCAAAACGGCTCGCGTTTCGGGAGTGAGCTCGTGATAACGCAACATCTTTTCGTCTTTTAAGCCGCACAGAAATTCGAGTTCCCGAAATTGTTCCGACTGAAATCCGCTGGCCGGATTCAATTTTTCGCGGAAGGCGAGAAAATGAGTAGGCAGCATGGTCTCCAGAATAGTGAACTGCTCCACCAACACTCGCATGATTTCAGTGCAGCGGCGAAGCAATCGCGCAGCTTCGTACACGCCATCGCGAGAACCAGTATCGGCTGCAGCCGCGCGCAGGCTGGCCACCACCGCGTCCAGGTCGTGCAGCAATTCCTTGAACCAGAGCTCGTACGTTTGATGAATGATGATGAAGAGTAGTTCGTCGTGATGTGCGGGCGAAGATACTTGATGCTGAAGTGCTAACAATTCCGGTACTCGAAGATAAGAACTGTAGGTCAGCCGTTTCTCGGGCGTTTGCCTAGCGGTCCCGGAAGATAAGTTTTGTTCTGTTGCCGACCCGTTTGTAAACGGGCAGCCTCCGGCGGCTTCCGACTTCTGTGCAGTTACGGATGCTGGCGACTTGGCTTCTTCGGTCCTGGCATCCAAACTCGGCAAGTTCAAAAATCCAACGGCGTTGTCCCCGAGCAACTTCTTTTTTACTTCTTGCGAGAATTGGCTTTCGCGAATCAGCATGCCTGCGCGCAATTCGCCTAGCGGATAAGGATAGTCGGAGCCGAGAAGTACGCGATCGCCGCCCAGTATCGAAACGAGGAATTGCAATGTGCGCTGTTCGAACACGGCGGAATCCACGGAAAGACGGTCGAGATAATGGCTGGGAGCAAACTGCGATACTCCCCGCGCTCCCTCGTGATTCTTCCAGGCGTTTTCCAGGCGCCCCAGAAGGAAAGCAAAACTCCCCCCGCCGTGTGCGAAGCAGATCCGCAAGTTTGGCGGCAAACGATCGAAAGCCCCACTCAGAATCATCGACGCAAGTGACAAATAGGTTTCCGTGGGCATACCCACTGTCCAAGGGAGCATATAGTTCGGCATGCGCTCGCGAGCCAACATGTCCCAGGGATGCACGAACACGGCCGCGCCCTGAGCCGCGCCGTGCTGCAGGAATTTCACTATGCCCGGATCGTCGAGATTTTTTTCTCCAACGTGATTTCCAATCTGGACGCCCAAGTGACCATCACGCATGCAACGGTCAAGCTCAGCGCAAGCAAGATCAATATCCTGCAGGGGAACTTGGCAAAAAGATTTCAGCCTGCCTTTGGAGCGTTGGCACATCTCGAGCGCAACATCGTTAAACAAGCGCGAGCAATCCAGAGCGTGCTTCGCTTCGCGGGCATAAGCAAAGAGGACCGGGGTGGCGGAAATGATTTGCATGTCAACGCCATTGCGATCCATGTTTTCCAGACGCACGTTCACGTCCCAGCAGGCGGAAGTGACGTGCCGGAACATGCGGTCGCCCAACATGATGTCGGCTTTGCCCGGACCGGTGTGTTTGATAGAGGGCCAATCGGGCGTGCCGTATCGCGCCGCGAGGTTGGGCCAGGATTCAGGAAAAAAGTGGGTGTGTATATCGATGACTGGCATTTTAACTGTGTCGCCTTACGCCTTCGGTGGTTGTTTGCCGGGATGGATTTCGCCGCAGTGCGGACATTTACGCAAATCAGGATTGTGATGAAACTTTTCAAATAGCGGCGGCAGATCGGTCACGATGCTTTTCAAGAGTACTTCTGCGCGATACACGCGATGGTGGCACTTCGCGCAATACCATTCAAAGCCGTCCTTCTCTCCCGCCGGTCTTGGCATTTCAACCACCAGTCCGATGGTACCGGGAGCCAGACGCTGGGGAGAGTGTGGCACGTGTTTTGGCAACAGGAAAATTTCACCCTCTTTAATGGGAACTTCGACAGGAGGTTTACCTTCCTCCGGCATCAAGCGGAGAAAAATATCTCCTTTCAACTGGTAGAAAAATTCTTCGGTGGGATCATCGTGATAATCGTTGCGGTTATTGGGTCCGCCGACTACCGTCACCATCATTTCGCCATCTTCCCAGACTTGCGCATTTCCCACGGGTGGTTTTAGTTTTTCGCGATTCGCGTCGATCCACCCCTGGAAGTTAAAAGCTTTTAGCGTTTTTACGGATGGCATTCCATTCTCCTCTCGGCTAGCGCTTGGATTTCTCGTGTGACAAAGGCCGATAAGCGATTGCTTTCATTTCGATCAACAGATAGGCGTGCGGTAGTTGCCGGACTGCAACGGTCGTTCGCGCCGGCCCCTGCTCATCGAAGTATTGCGCATAAATCTCATTGTAGGCTTCGAAATCATCCATGTTGACGAGATATGTGGAAATTTCCACGACGTCTTTCAGATTCGCATCCATGCTGGCAAGAATGTCTTTAATGTTTTCGATTACGGCGCGAGTCTGCTCGCGGATGTCCAGACGCGTTGTTCCGAACTTATCGGTCACTGCTCCGGCAATGGTATCGTCGCCACGACGTGAGCTGGTCCCAGAAACGAAAAGAAAATCCCCGGCGCGCTTAATGTGCGGGAACTTGCCGCGCGGCTTGGCTTTCCCTTCGACGACCTTGCTTTCCATTCAGAATCCTTCCCAGTGAAACGCGGAAAACTGGGTCACAACTTGATACAAATATTGTTCAGTTCAGAGTAAAAATTCAGTGAATGCATGCCGCCTTCGCGTCCTATACCCGACAGCCCAGCGCCTCCAAATGGCGTGCGGAGATCGCGCAGAAACCAACAATTAACCCAAGTGATTCCGACCTGCAACTTTTCGGCAACGCGATGTCCGCGTTTTAGATTTGTGGTCCAGACAGAAGCGGCCAGCCCGTACTTTGTGTCGTTTGCCTTAGCGATGGCTTCTTCTTCCTTATCAAACGGCGCGACGTGGCAAACCGGCCCGAAGATCTCCTCTTTAACGCATCGAGCCGCTTCCGCAAGGCCGGTCAAAATCGTCGGCTGAATATAAAATCCGTCGTCCCGAGCATCACCAAATTTTGGAGTTCCGCCGCCCGTCAGGATTGTAGCGCCTTCCTTTTTTGCGAGATCATAGTAGGAGAGGACTTTTGCGCGATGCTCTTTCGAAATCAGCGGGCCGCTCGTCGTTTTGTCGTCAGTTGGCCAGCCGAGGACGAGGCCTTCGGCTTTTTGCTTCAGCGCAGAGAGGAAGCGCTCAAACATCGGGCGTTCCACATAAATACGCTCGGCGCAGAGGCAGACCTGGCCCGTATTCAGGAAAACAGCATCGGCCAAACCGTTAATCGTTTCATCGAAATCGCAATCGGCAAATACGATCGCGGCATTTTTCCCGCCAAGCTCAAACGAGATCGGCTTCACCGTGGGCGCCACCGCGCGCATGATGGCCGATCCTGTTTTCGATTCGCCGGTGAACGTAACCGCGTTCACATCAGGATGGCTGGTTAGAAATTCGCCCGCTGACCCGGAACCAAAACCATGAACTACGTTGAACACTCCGGGCGGCACTCCCGTCGATTGCATCACCTCCGCCAACAGAGTAGCGCTCGCCGGAGTTTCCTCGGACGGTTTTACCACCACGCAATTGCCGCAAGCCAGCGCCGGAGCGGTCTTCCAGGTAAGAAGCAACAACGGCAAATTCCACGGCGTAATGATGCCGACTACTCCGAGCGGTTTGCGCACCGAATAGTTCAGCGCGGAGACGTTATCCTGTGTTTCCGTGCGAAAGGCTTCGAGCCCAGCGGATTTAACGAGGTCTGCGAAGATGCGAAAATTCGCGGCTCCGCGCGGGATGTCGATCTTGGAAGCTAGTGAAACAGGCTTGCCTGTGTCCGCCACTTCGGCTTGCACAAAATCTTTGAAACGCTTTTCAATCCCGTCGGCGATTTTGTGCAAAACGGCGGCGCGGGCAGGGAGGGTCAGTTTGCCCCAATCTCCGTTCAGCGCCCGGCGGGCCGATTCGACCGCCTGATTTACCAAAGATTCGTCAGCTTCCGAAACTCGCACGATCACGGAGCCATCGGCTGGATTGATATCAGCGAACTCGCGCGGACCGCGGACAAATTGCCCGTTCACATAGTTTTGAAGGAGCTTAGAACAGGAGGTCACTCGTTCTCCAAATGCACAGAGGCGAGGCAGGAATCATGAACGAACATTATACTCAACTAAAGGGAATTAATAGCGGGCGCACATGCATCCGTAGGCGACACGAATCCTGCGATTTGTCAGACCGCGAATCGATCTAAAATAATTTTGGGATTTTCCGGCGAGACCAGAAGCCTTTTGTCAGGAAAAACAATAAGGACCATTTTTTGCCAGTCCGTCACAAAAGCAAGAAAACGTCCTAACTTGGCATTCGAGAAATATCCATACGGCTTGAGCGGCCAACCGGCGCCGAACAATCGAATCGTTTTTCCGAAGCGAACATCTTCCTGACTAACGGGCATCGCGCCGCGCATTTCTGTGAGGCCATACTTCAGGGTGAATACAAGCGTTTTGACACTTAGCTCGTTGCCCACAATCGTGCACTCCCGCGGCGCAAAGGCGAGCATGCCGATAACAAAGATGAATGGAAACGCGAAAAGAAAGGCGATAAGCATTTGTCCGCCGCCGTGATTCGACTCTTATTTTTCCATAAGAATCGCCGGGCGGCTTACGAATGTCAGTTCTGGTGTTTACTGATTGTCTTCAGATATTCCTTGCCGCGTTCGAATCCGCGCTTGAATGGACCGCTTTCGTGCATGCGCGGATAGCGGTCACCCAGTTCACGATGGCACTGTTCGTAAGTTCGTTCGCGGTTCTTGTGCATCACAGCAGCCTCAAATCCACAGCGAAAATAGCGCTCGTCGTCCTCGAATTTGCTGCCGTCGGTTTCATATTTTTCTTTTTCGGCGTCGCGCAGACCAACCCACCACATTTCACGGGCCCGGTCGATGCTTTCAGCGCCGGCATGTTCGAGTGCGCCGCGAACTGCGTCAGCTTCGTCATCATCGGCCATTACTACGACAACCGAGCGGCCTTTGCGCAATGCATCCTCGTAGACGTACAGTTCATCTTCCGGCAGTCCTTCGAAAACGCCGCCCTCCAGCTTCCCGCCCACGGCTCCGCCTCCAACCGCACCCAGGGCCCCGAGTATCACGCCTCCAGCCACTCCAATCGCAAGGACCGGGCCTACGCCGGGAATCAGAAAGCTCGCGATCATGGGAACCAGGCCGACGCCGCCGGCAACTCCCATGGCGCCGCCGACAACCGCGCCTATAGCTTTACCCATCCCTGGCTGCTCGCCTGCAACGGTGGGCACCGCCGCGAGCTGCTGATCGGTCGCATGAGGCGTGAGAATCGTAACTCGCTCTCGTGGAATATCCAGGGGCGCCAGCTCCGCCGCGCCAACCTCAGCATCTGATCGAGACTTGAAAACTCCAACGACGGCTTTCATGGCGCCTCCCGTTCTAGTCCGCGTGATATGACCGCAATTTGGGTCACTAAACCATACATTAGAAACTGTAGCAAGCGCCTCTTGCGATTTCCGGCGAGCGGCATGAAGAGCAGTGGGATTTTAGCAACGTTCAATAATTGTGGCGATGCCTTGGCCTACTCCGATGCACATGGTGCAGAGGGCATACTTGGCATTGGTCGTTCGCAACTGGTACGTCGCGGTCGTCACTAACCGGGCTCCGCTGGCGCCCAGCGGATGTCCAATGGCGATGGCGCCTCCATTGGGATTCACATGCTCAGCATCGTCCGGCAAACCCAGATCGCGTGTAACTGCGAGAGCCTGCGCTGCGAACGCTTCGTTCAGCTCGATCACGTCCATTTGTGAAAGTTTCAGCCCGGTTTTATTCAGGATTTTCCGCATGGCAGGCGCGGGAGCAAATCCCATAATGCGCGGCGCCACTCCGACCACGGTGGTTGCGACGATGCGAGCGAGCGGCGTGAGACCGAACTTCGAAGCTGCTGTTTTGGAGGCGATGATCAATGCGCACGCGCCGTCATTCACTCCGGAAGCGTTTCCCGCGGTCACCGTCCCGTTCGGTTTTACGATGGGCTTGAGCTTGGAGAGCGCTTCCAGTGTGGTGTCTGGCCGCGGATGTTCATCTGTGTCAAAAATCGTGGACTCGCCTTTTTTCTGGGGAATCGGAACCGGCGCGATTTCTTGTTTGAAAAAGCCTGCCGCGTTGGCGCGAGCCCAGCGTTGCTGCGTGCGCAGCGAGAAAGCATCCTGGTCCGCTCGCGAAACATGAAACTCTTCCGCCACATTTTCGGCCGTCTCCGGCATGGAATCCACACCGTACTTGCACTTCATTGACGGGTTCACGAAGCGCCAGCCGAGGGTCGTATCAAAAGTCTCAGCCGATCGGCTGAACGCGCTATCGGCTTTACCCATCACGAAGGGAGCGCGCGTCATGCTCTCCACGCCGCCTGCAATTATTAGCTCTGCTTCTCCTGATTTAATGGCGCGAGAAGCAATTCCGATTGCGTCCATGCTTGAGCCACAAAGGCGGTTCACCGTGGAACCGGGAACTTCCTTAGGAAGGCCAGCTAGCAACACCGCCATACGCGCTACGTTTCGATTGTCCTCTCCGGCTTGGTTTGCGCAGCCGAAGATGACGTCATCCAGAGCCATCCAATCCGCGCCAGGGTTGCGCGCAACTAGTGCTCGTAACGGAATGGCTGCCAAGTCATCAGTGCGAATGGAGGCGAGCGCTCCGCCATAGCGTCCGAACGGTGTGCGGACGGCATCACAAATGAAAACTTCGCTCACTAGGTCTTCTCCGAATCCGGCTTCCAGTATAACTGACGAGGTTGGCAATTCCACTTAGAGGCTCTCGAACGCTAGAAGCGGGGATTCCCGGGAGAGTCGGCATCGGTGTAAAATACGCACATGAGCGAAAAAATAAAGAAGACCGACGCGGAATGGCGTTCGAAACTTACCGACGAGCAATTTGAAGTTACACGCAAAAAGGGGACTGAGCCTCCGTTCACCGGGGAATACGCCGACACGGAGAAAGATGGCACCTACGTTTGCGTATGCTGCGGGCAGCCGCTCTTCAGCTCAGACGCGAAGTACCACTCCGGCTCCGGCTGGCCGAGCTACTATCAGCCGGTCGCGGCCGAAAATGTGGAAATGCAGCGCGACATGAGCCACGGAATGGCTCGTACGGAAGCCCTATGCAGCCGCTGCGATGCGCATCTGGGACACGTGTTTGAAGATGGGCCCAAGCCCACCGGCCTCCGTTTTTGTATCAACTCCGCCGCGTTGCACCTGGAAGAAAAGAAGAAGTAACACCAAGCTCTCGCCGCGGCCGCGGATTCTTGATCAACGTGTGATTCCGCAGTGACGCCGGCCAGCTTGCGACGCTGACATTGTGCGGCCGGTTGGTTTAATGATTCAGGAATATCAGCTGAGGTTGAGGATCGCCCGAAGCTGGGTCCGTTGGAATCATTCGAAGGCCGCTCGGCGACACCACATAGAACACCAGATTCCCAGGGAAGCCGTTGATATGATTCGGCGTCAGCGTTCCACTGCCATCCGAAGACACCGTATAGGTTCCAGACAGAGCCTGATCCGTCGACGGCGTACTGGGTGGAATAAATTCATCCACCGTGCCGGAAATTGTGCCGGCCCCAGTCGCAGCCAACTGGCCAATCATATCTACGACGTTTGTGTCCGCTTCCTTAGGAGCGAATAGTGCATAACTGCCTTGAATAGACGAGGCAGCGTAGGGCGCGCCGGTCTGTTGCTCGAGAAGGCCGTATGTCACAGCCGTGTCGGAACCTATGATAAATCCTTGATTCGGGCCGGTGAGATATGCCGCCGCCAGACGTGATCCTAGTCCCGTGAATCCCACACGGCCGTTTTGAAGCACGCTGTATGAGCCGGAAAAAGAATTTGTCGTGACTGTGCCGGCGTCATTTTGAGTGTAAGAAAGCGTCGCGCTGCCGTTACCAAGAGTTGAAGCCAACAGACCTGCGAATACGGTCGAGTTCGATCCCGCCAGCCCGGCGCCGCTTACTACCCCGGACCCTTGTAAGACAGTGTTACTGAATTGCGTGGATGTGTTTTGCAAAAGCATCTCGCCGCTCAGTCTTGGAAAGGGATTGCTCGCCGTGGCAGCGTCCGTCTCCACAAAGAAAATTTCGCTGGATGAAACGAAATAAAAATCGAATCCCAGGGTTATTATCGCGCTGGTGGGCGGTTGGAAAAACAAACTTGCTTGACCTTCCGAATCCGATGAAAATACCGCAAAATCGCCAATGAGCGATAGTTGGGGGCTGTACACACTGGCGTCATTAAAGTCACCCATGCCGGTCAGAGTCAGGCTGCTATCAGCCGTTACCACTCCTACCAGCGCTTCTGGAGCGGCCAAATAATCGCGGCCGTTGAACTCAAAAGCATAATTTCCACTGAAATTCGCGGAGGAAAGGGCTCCGACCACGGGCTTCATGATTCCCGAGCCGTGCGTAATTCCTACGCCCGCATTGCCGGTCGTATCGTTTTCGATGATGTGCAGGTTGCCACCCGAATCCATGGCCAGCAAATAATTCGCTGTGAAAATGGCCGACTTTTGATTCGTCGCAATTAACTGCATGGTGCCGCGTCCATCAGTGCCCAGTGCGTAGGTCCCGGTCAAGGTCGATCCGAGGACGACGCCGTATGTAGAGCCACCCGGATTAACGCGGTTGATATCTTCTCGTCCACTCAGAATATTTCCATTTCCATCGGTCGAGAAGTTTCCGGCAATCAGAACGGTTCCATTGTCATCATAGCCGTTGAAGAGAAAACTGTAAGAACCGTTGATTAAACTGTTGGTGCTGGTCGAGCCCGTGGTAACAGTGATCTGAAGTTGCTGCGTGGCCTTAGCCGGACCGCCTGCGCCCTTCGAATTGTCCTGCACCTGGACTGTAAAAACGGAAGTGCCGGTTAGAATCGGAGTCCCGGTAATAGTGCGGGCTTGAGCATTCAATATCAGCCCTGCCGGAAGTTGCCCGGTAACTACGCTCCAGGTATAAGGCTGAACGCCGCCAATGGCGGTTAAGGCGGCGGTGTAAGACGTTGCGGTCATTCCGTTCGGTAGTGGAGCAGTCGTCGCTTGCAATGGTTGTGGCGTTTGAACAGAAATTACAAGTGTTCCGGACAGAGCCGTCTGCGGCGGTACGGCCGAATCTTGCACCGTTGCTACGAAGGGATAGGAGCCTGCAGTTGTCGGAGTGCCTGAAATTACTCCGGTAGTAGTATTCAACAACAAGCCAGGAGGCAAACTATTTGCGGGCACACTCCAGGCGTACGGGGTTACTCCGCCTTTCCCACTCAAAGTCGCGCTATAAGGTTGGCCAAGATTTGCGGGAGGCAGAGTAGTCGTCGTGACAGAGAGAGGCGTGGCTGAATTGATAGTAACCGTGAAAAGCGAAGACGTGACGGAAAGCGGCGGCAGTTGGTTGGGAACTTGAATGTCACCTCTGTCGGTGGCTTTCACGTAAAACGTGTAGGCGCCGGCAGTAGTCGGTATTCCTACCAGGTTCCCCGTCTGATTTAGCGTTAGACCAGGAGGGAGACAATTGTTCTGGTTGGGATTTGGACACACGACCGCAAAAACCAAGGGTGCAACTCCACCGGAGACTACAATTTGTTGATTGTAATTTACGCCGTTCGATCCGTTCGGGAGAGTTGTGGTAGTAAAAGTCGGTGGCAGGACCACGCTAATACTTGTTGTGACGGTGACGCCACTGCTCGAATTGGCAACAGCTTCCAAACTCACCGAGAGCGCAACCGAACTGTTGGTGGGCGCAGTGTAGAGGACCGAGGTCTTCGTAACCATCGTCAAAGTGCCGCACCCGGTTCCCGCGCATCCTGTACCTGTGAGGGGTTTCCACGTGACTCCCGAATTATTGGGGTCATTCCCTAAGATCGCGTTAAATTGGATGGATTGACCTTGATCGACAGACTGGGATGTATTTGGCGTAACTTCCAGCGTTACGGCCGTGCCACCCCCACCGCAGCCAGCAACAAGCAATACGCTAAAGAGACAGAGCAGGACCGCTCCCAGTGTTTGCAGTTGTGCGGATCGCATTATAAGAAGTGGGATTCCGACTGAATTTCCGCGCTCGGATGCAGCAGTCTCGCTAATCTGGGCATACGCCTTCAAAGTTGTCATATCACCTTGGATGTCTTTTTCAGATCCGCCCAGACCGGTGGGTCAGAACCCGTTCTAGAACTATTCACGAAGAATGCGAAACAAATTGAATAACAAAACGGCCTCAAAGTGTCAACGCACATCTCCAGAGGTCGTCGCTGCATTGGGGTTAACCATTTGCTTGGCCGCGGCTTCGACTGGTCGGACACCTCCGCGGTCCACGGACAAGCCCGTTCATCAGCCTTCTGGATGCGACTAATCCACAGGTCGTTGCCTGCTATCTCCTGGATGGCTTGTCCCAAAAACCCGGATTTGGTTTTGAAGGTCACAACTTTTCCGTGCCTTCATCGCATCTCGGATATGTGATGTCCGCCGGCTATTAACTTCCACGGAAATCGAGCCGCAGCATTTTCAATTTTTGTCCGTCTTTAGTATAAAGGTTGGTTCAGAAGCGCGTGCTAGGCGGCTGAGTGTCTGATCAGGAGGAGTAAGTTGATCGAGGTTCAGGATTTGACGAAATCTTACGGCGCGGTGAAAGCCGTGGATGACGTTTCGTTTACCGTAAACAAAGGCGAGATTCTTGGTTTTCTGGGACCTAATGGCGCCGGCAAAACTACCACGATGCGCATTTTGACGGGCTATATGCCCGCCACGTCAGGCACAGCGCGCGTCGCGGGCTTCGATGTTTTCCGCGACTCCATGCAAGTCCGCCGTCACATCGGATACTTGCCCGAAAATCCGCCCGTTTACCCAGACATGACAGTTGAAGCTTATCTAGACTTTGTCGCTCGTATCAAAAACGTCCCGGCCGAGCGGCGAGCCGTACGCATAGACGATGCGCTGAGAAAGACGAACCTGGAGGACCGGCGGTCTGAGCTGATCAAAAGGTTGTCGCGCGGTTATAAACAGCGTGTAGGCATCGCGCAAGCGCTGGTGCACGATCCGGACGTGATTATTCTGGACGAACCGACCGTGGGGCTGGACCCCAAACAAATAATCGAAGTCCGTAACTTGATCAAGGGCCTTGCGGGAAACCACACTATTATTCTGTCCACGCACATCCTTCCGGAAGTGAGCATGACCTGCGACCGGGTGGTGATCATCAACAAGGGGAAAATCGCGGCGGTGGACACTCCGCAGAACCTCACCTCCCAACTAAAAGGTGGGCAGAAAATTCGTATCGAGCTGGAGGCCCCGGAAAGACGTCTTCGCGAAGTGCTGGCTCAAATTCCTGGAGCCAGCCGCGTGGAGGTCGAGCCGGAACGCACGGGGGAACGCCTGGTGGTTACAGTGGAAGCGGCGCAGGGCAAGGATATCCGCAGCGACATTGCGGCGAAAATTGTCCAAAACGGCTGGCCGCTTTTCGAATTGCGCGGAGTTAGTTTAAGCCTGGAAGATATTTTCCTCGAGCTGACCATGGAAGACGCTACGCACGCGCAGCCATCCAGCTAATCAAAACGCACCGGAGGATGAGAGAACGATGCACGGTTTGTACGCAATTTACCGCAAAGAGATGGGGCATTATTTTGTGTCGCCCATCGCCTATATCTTTATCGGACTTTTCCTGATTCTGACCGCATTTTTCTTCAACGTGATTCTCGCTGGAGTAATCAAGCAATCTTTTCAGATGGAAATGCAAAGCATGCAGTTCGGGCAGCCTTCCAGTTTTGATGTCCCGGCGGCCGTACTGCGCGATTTTTTCGGCTTACTCTCGACCCTGATTTTGTTTTTCACGCCGATTCTGACCATGAGCGTTTATGCCGAGGAACGCAAGCGCGGCACGATGGAGTTGCTGATGACCTCTCCGGTCAGCGAGCTGGAAATCGTGCTGGGGAAATTTCTGGCTTCGCTGTCTTTGTTTGCAATCATGCTCCTGCCCACGGCCAGCTACCTGATTTTCATGGTTCTGCACAGTGAGCCGATGTTGCCGTGGCGCATGCTGCTGGCCGGATATGCAGGAGCGCTGCTGCTGGGCGGATCGTTGCTGGCTCTGGGATCGTTTGTTTCCTCCCTAACGGAAAATCAGTTAATCGCTGCTGTGATCACTTTCGCCGCGTCTTTATTTATTTGGGTTCTTGATATCGCGCGTAGCTCGGATACCGGAGCGGGCGCGGTGCTTCAGTATCTTTCAGTCATACGGCATTACGAGGATTTCACGCGAGGCGTGATTGATACCTCCAGCCTGATTTATTACTTCAGCTTTATCGTGCTCTTCATTTTTTTGACGGTGCGCTCGGTGGATTCCATGCGCTGGCGTCGAGCTTAAATCGCAATTTGGCGTTCGCAATACGATGGAGGAATTCGCAGGATGAAATGGGATCGTGAAGAACTGGCAAGATTCATAGGAACGATGGGTGTGGCGATGCTGATCGCCGGGTATTTGCGCTATTCGATTCAGGGCGAGTTGCTCACCTTCAGCAAAGTTGTACTGATACTGGGCGCTTTGTTTGTGCTGGCCTCGCTGGTCATCGGTTTTAAATTCATTGTTCGCTTTTTCACCAGGCGCTCATCGCAGCTTGGAACCAATACGACTATTCTGACTCTCGCTGTGATTGCAATCCTGGTGGTGGTGAATTTTGTCGGCTTCCGCCATCACAAGCGCTTCGACTTAACCACTGAAAAACTCTTCACGCTCTCGGATCAGACCAAACAGGTTGTGGGCGGCTTGCAGAAGGAGGTCAGCATCGTCCGATTCGATAAATCGCGCAATCCTGCGCTGGACGATGAGATGTCGGAGTACACCAACCTGAGCAAGCGTCTGAAATTCCAGAACATCGATCCCCAGCAGAAGCCCGAAGTCGCCCAGCAATACGGCGCCACGCGTATGGGCGACGTGATTGTCGCTTCCGGCTCACACAGGGAACATCTGGAATCTGGCGTGGAAAGTGGAATCTCGGAAGAAGACATCACTCGGGCGATCCTGAAGGTTACCCAAGACGCCGCTAAGTCAGTTTGCTTCGTGACTGGTCATGGCGAGAAGTCGTTAAGCGACAGCGGAGAGAACGGTTTCAACCGCGTGGATGTCGGACTGAAAGGGCAGAACTACAACACCAAAACGATCAATCTCGTTTCAGAAAACGGCGTCGCGCCCGATTGCAGTGTGGTCGTGGTGGCGGGGCCGACGCAGGAATTCTTCCCGCAAGAAACCGGAATGCTTAAGAAGTATTTGGAGGGCGCCGGTAAGGTTTTGATCCTTATCGATCCTCAAACGGACCCGAAGCTGGGTGATATTTTCAATGCCTGGAATACCGGCGTTGGCGATAACGTGGTAATCGACGCAAGCGGAGTGGGAAGTCTCATCGGTGCGGGCCCGGCGATTCCGTTGGTTACCACTTTCGGGCAAAGTCCGATTACTAAAAACTTTACGGGCATGATGACTTTCTTTCCGCTGGCTCGGACTGTGTCGATTGCGGAGAAGTCCAAAACATCTCCTCAGATGGTCGAGCTTCTGAAAACATCAGAACGCAGCTTCACTATTCCCAGTTTGAAGGAAGGCCAGCAGAAAGTTTCATTTGACCCAAAGACGGGCATGCCAGGTCCGCTTTCACTGGGCGTAGCTGGTTCGCAAAAATCAGCAAGCGGCGAAGCTCGCCTTGTGGTGATAGGCAACTCGGAATTCGCCGCGAATCCTTATTTGAATCAAACGAAAAACGGGGATCTCTTCTACAACACGATTAACTGGCTGGCCCAAGATGAGAATCTGATTTCCATTCGTCCGAAATCTCAGACAAATCGCAGAGTTACGCTGACGCAAGGCCAAAGCAGCGCCCTCACATGGCTCGATCTAGTCTTACTGCCAGGGATGGTAATTTTGTCGGGAGTTTACATCTGGTGGAAGCGCCGTTAGATTCCCGGCCGGGACAACGATCCATGATTAGAAAATCAACATTACTGGTGCTGCTTGCGGCCATTGTCCTGGGCGCCGCTGTTTATTTCTTTGACTGGCGAAGAAGCCAAAAAGAAAGTGAAAAACCGCCGGTCGATGCCGAGAAGCCGGCCTATGCCATCCAGCCGCAGGATATAAGGTCGCTCACCATCAAACATCCGGGGAATTCCGCAGAACCCCTGTTGCGTTTCGAAAAACGCAACGGAAACTGGCAGCTCACCCAACCGCTCGAGACCCAAGCGGACCAGAGTTCGTTGGAAGGAATCGTCGACAGCCTTTCCAGCGCACGAATCGCGCAAAACGAACCGGGAACGCCGGACCGTTTGAAAGTGTTCGGGCTCGATCCACCCGCGGTCTTAATTGGGTTCCAGCTCCCCAATGGGGCCAAACATACCCTGGCGTTGGGCCACAAGGATTTCACCGGAATTTCGGTGTATGCGATCGTCGATGAGGCGAAGGATGTGGCGCTGCTTCCGGAATCGCTGCTCGTTAGCACCAGCAAAAGTCTCCAAGATTTGCGCGATAAAAATGCGCTTCATATTGTGAGCGGCGATGTAGTTTCCTTCAACTTGAAGAATCCTTCCGGCCAGTTTTCGGCAAAGAAAGAAAAAGACGAATGGAAGTTTACGAAGCCCACGGACGCGAGAGGCGATGCAAACAGTATCGATAGCCTGCTGGCGGCCATTGCCTCGGCGAAAATGGCCGCCATCGCCAGCGAAACGCCAGATAATTTGGCCAAGTATGGTTTGGCGAGTCCGGCAGTAATGTTCACTGCCGTAGAGGCCAAAGGAAAAACATCCACACTGATCGTCGGGAAGAAGGAAGATGGTCAATATTTCGCGCGCGATATTTCGAGGCCGACTATATTTCGCATTGACCAGGACCTTTACAAGAAAGTCGCGCAAAATTTGAACGACCTCCGAGATAAAAAACTCACGCACTTCGATCCCGCCGTGATAAATCACGTGGAAATACACAATGCCAGCGGGACCTTTGTCTGTACGCGGAAATCCGAGAGCGCCTGGACACTCGACGCGCCTGCCGATCAGAAAGGAAAATCGCCTGAGATCTCGAAGGTATTTTTGCCGTTGGAGCAGGCTATAGCCGAACAAGTCTTCGACCAGCCCCCGGCGGATCTCCGCGCTAAGTTAGCTAAGCCGTCATTCGAGGCCACTTTAACGGACAAATCTGGAAAGAAAATAACCGTTCAGATATCGGGAGAGTCCGGTGGGTTCGTGTACGCGAGGACGAGCGACGGCCCGGCAATCTATAAATTTAATAAGCAAATTCTTAGCGATTTGAGTTTTAGCAATATGTACCCAACTTCCTAAGGCGCCGCATTCGCAAGCATTCAGGACCGCTACGCCCAAGCTTCTACATCCGCGGGAACCGATTCATGGCTGCAACCCGCGATTAGTAAGACTTTTCCCGTAGGGGGCGAGATGTATATGAAATACAGCTGTCCGCGAAGTTTGACCTCGTAAAAACCCGGGCGCTGGGGGTCGGGAATGAGGTTGGCTCCGCGAGACAGCACATCGCGCAAATGGCTAATCATTTCTTGTGAGTGATTTCCTAGGTCTTCAATTTCCAACTCGCGCTCTGAACACATCACCATGGCTGCCTCCCGCCCTATATCGTCCTTCCTCTACTATTACGTTAGGGCTGTCATAGAAGTTTCCAGCGCGGAGGTCCTTGCAACGGGTTTGTTTCAATCTGGCCAGGCCGCCTTCCAGAAAAGTCCACTGGAAGGTATAGGAGCGTTAACCATTAACTAGATACTTGCGCGAGCCTATTAAACTTGCCATAGTCCGAATGACCGAGGCCCCTCCAACGTGAAAAAAAAGAGAGCAAAGAAGTCCAGCCGGATGCAGCGGGATAAGCGAAGGAAGCACCAGCACTGGCAAGTTACCGTGTTCTACCACGACGGGGAACGATTTGCGCGCGTTTATATCGATCGCGATCGTGCCCAACGTTTTGCAGCCCGTCAGAAGAAATCTCCGATTGTCAAAGCCACGAGAATCCTTGAAGTGGATTGAAGCCTACTGGCGCCCAAGCAGTCCGCGCACCACACGTTTTCGACTCGTTCCGGATGTGTCGTGGAGCCCTTGTTCGCTTATAGGCCTCATGCTATAAATATTGGAGACTGAACGTAGCCTTAATGCGGGATTCGTATAGTGGTAGTACGCGACCTTGCCAAGGTCGAGGCGAGAGTTCGATTCTCTTATCCCGCTCCACTAAATTTTCGCCGTCAGTCAATCTAAGCCTGTTTTCCCTTCCTGCCACACAGTTGTATAGAGATTGTAAAACCTCAATACAGGCAAGCTGACGGCTAATCTCGCCCGTCTAAGCACGGTGAGTGAGTTCGCGGACAGGAATGTAAATTCTCCGGACCTGCGCCGGAAATCTATTGTGGGCGACCGATTTGTTGGAGTATGCTCCCCGACGCACTCCCCCGGATTCCACCGGGGCTTGGAACCGGCCCAGTTTTACAAAACCAACCCAAACAGAAACATCCGAATTCGTCCGGATGGCGTAGTAACAGTAGGAGTGGTTGAAGTCTGATGTCCAAACTCAACAGGAGGTAATTCGGGAAATGACAAAATCAAAGAAGGCTCTGGTAGCTGGTGCAGCACTCGCAGGTTTGCTTGCCGGTTCCAGCGCAACGATTCAAGCATCGAATCTTCTACCTGGCTTGAGAGCTGCCGCGCAGTCCGATCAGGCGCCAGCCGACAAGAAGGTGAAGGAAAAGCACGCTTGCAAGGGTCAGAATTCTTGCAAGGGCAAGGGTGGATGTAAATCGAGCGACAATGGCTGCAAAGGCAAGAACTCTTGCAAAGGCAAGGGCGGCTGCGCAACCGACGGCTCCAAGATGCCCGAGTAAGAAAGCGCAAGCTTTCTGGTGTCCAGGGCCGGCTTGGAACTTACCGGCCCTCGACATCCCCTTCGATTTACCGGAGTAGCGAATGCCTGCGAATCGCTTTAATAATTTTACCGACTATGGAATCGGAATTGGTCTGCGCGCCACGCATTACAATCACATCCTGACGCGCAAGCCGGTGGTGGACTGGTTCGAAATAATTTCTGAGAATTTCATGATCGATGGCGGCCGGCCCTTGCGCATCCTCGATCAAATTTTGGAGCAGTACAAAGTCGTGCAGCACGGCGTCTCCATGTACTTTGGGTCTGCTGAACGTCCCAACCGCGAGCATCTCCGCCGGCTGAAAACTTTGGTAAAACGCACGAATACACCCTGGCTGTCGGACCACCTTTGCTGGGGAAGTGTGGATGGCCGCTACACGCACGACCTCCTGCCCATGCCGTACACCTTTGAAGCCGCGCGAATCACGGCGCAGAAGGTTCGCGAAGTCCGCGATTGCCTGGAAGTCCCGGTGGTGGTGGAAAACGTAAGCAGCTATGCCGAATTTCACGTTTCGGAGATGACTGAGTGGGAATTTCTGAACGAAGTTGTGGAACGCGCCGACTGCGGAATTCTTTTGGACGTAAATAACATCTACGTTTCGTCAAAGAACCACAATTTTGATCCTCTTACGTACGTCAATAGCGTTCCCGCCGAGCGTGTGGCGCAGATTCACATTGCCGGTCATTCAAAGTATCGGAAATATATTTTGGACACCCACGATCATCCGGTGATCGACCCGGTGTGGAAGTTGTACTCCCGCGCGATTGAACGCATTGGCCACACCGCAACGCTCCTAGAGTGGGACGACAGCATTCCATCATTTGACGAAGTTCACGACGAAGCTTTGAAAGCGAATAGATTCCTCGCCAGCGCGTCTTTGGCCACGGCTGTATGAAGCTGCTTGCTCTCCAACGTCGCATGGCCCGCGCGGTAATGACACCGTTAACGCCGTCGGAGCACATGCGTTCGCTTGCGCCCAATGGACGCTCGATGCGCGCGGTGGCGTCTGAAATTATCAAGCCAAACGATCGGCTAACTTCTTTCGAGCGCCTGGAAATCTATAATCGGCAATATTGGTTTCGGATTCTGTCAGGATTCGCCGAGGATTTTCCCGGCCTGCGCAGCGTGCTGGGAGGAAATAAATTCGATCGTATGGCAAAGGCCTATCTTGCCGACTGCCCTTCGCAATCATTCACTTTGCGCAATTTAGGGGCGCGTCTGGAAGGCTGGTTGAGAAAAAATCCTCAATGGGCTGGCACGCGGCAGCAACTCGCTCTCGATATGGTGCGGCTGGAATGGGCTGATATCGAAGCTTTTGACGGTGCGGCTGAGCCTCCGCTAAAACCTGAAGATCTTGCGGGCGCGAATCCGGCGAAGTTGCGTTTGCGGCTTCAGCCTTACATTCAGCTTCTGGATTTGCACTACCCGGTTGACGATCTGTTGCTGGAAGTTCGCAAAGTCGAGGAAGTCTCGGATTTCGCCAGCAATGCGTTCAGCGAGCGGCATCATCGCAAGCGCGTTTCTGCAGTAGCCCGATTAAAAACCGAGCCGATTTTTCTGGCGGTGCATCGCATGGACGATTCCGTTTATTTTCGGCGGCTGGAAGCGGAAGAGTTTGCTATTCTGCATGGTCTTCGCAGTGGTAAACCGCTGAATAGCGCGGTGGAATCCGCGCTGAGAAAGAGTTCGATCCCGGCCGAAGAGCGGCCCGCTCACGTACAACGCTGGTTTCAAACTTGGGCGGCGCTGGGTTGGTTCTGCCGCATCGACCACCATGACTCGCAACGCAATTCCGCGGTAGAAGCATCGTCTCGTGGAGCGAGGGCCTCCAGAAATGAGCGACCCAGCAAATCCAATTCTGCGGCTCTATAACGGCTTCGTACGAGCCGTTTCCAGTCTTCCATCGCCGTTTTTGCTGGTGGTTCGGGTGTATTGGGGCTGGCAAATCTCCCAAAATGGATGGGGCAAACTTCACAACCTGCCGCATGTGACGCAATTCTTTGCGAGTCTTGGGCTTCCCGCGCCCGGATTTACGGCGGCGTTCGTGGCTAGTTTTGAGTTCACAGCCGGAATTTTGCTGGCTCTGGGATTGTTTTCCAGAATCGCGGCGTTGGGGCTGGTTATCGATATGACCATGGCGTATCTGACCGCGGACAGAGCATCGTTTTTTGCATTTTTCTCAAACCCCGGGAAATTTTACGGCGCCGATCCATTTATTTTTCTGTTTGTGGGCCTGCTCATATTGATTTTCGGGCCGGGCAAACTCTCGCTCGATACGCTCCTGAAGCGAATGATGGGGAAAGGGAAATATTCAGATTCCGCAGAGACCAGTTCCTCCGCGGCTTGATGCTCGCCAAATAAGTTAGCGGCTTCCGCGAGCGAGGCAGGCCTGGCACGCATGAAGTCAAAAAAAATTCGAGGCGCGGTTATATGTGCATCCGTACTCTGCATCGTCTTGATAATTTCGGCGGGTTCCTTTCGAACTGACCAAATGACGTCCACGATCGTTATTGGAAATTCTCGAATTGATGTGGTGGTGGAAAAAGGAACGCTGCAAGTTTCCAAGGACGATTTACTGAAGTGGGTCCAATGGGCCGCGGAGTCTGTGAGCGCCTATTACGGACGATTTCCGCTTCCTCATGTTTTGCTGCGCATCATTCCGACGGACGGAAAAGGCGTGCGGAACGGACGCACATTTGGGGCACGAGGTGGTTTTATCACCATTCATGTGGGAGCAAATTCCACGTTCGAAGATCTCGCAAACGATTGGATGCTGACGCACGAAATGGTTCATCTGGCTTTTCCTTCTGTTGCTGATGAACACCACTGGATCGAAGAGGGGATTGCAACCTACGTGGAACCAATCGCGCGCGTGCGAGCAAAACACCTGGATGCGACGGAAATGTGGAGAGAACTAGTCCGCGACTTGCATCAGGGTCTTCCTGCCGCGGGAGATCGAGGGCTGGATAACACTCATACGTGGGGACGCACTTATTGGGGCGGCGCTCTCTACTGTTTTCTCGCCGATATTGATATCCACCGGCAAACTCAAAACAAGAAAGGTTTGGACGATGCGCTGCGCGGAATCCTTGATGCGGGAGGCGACATTCGCCAGGACTGGGAGCTTAGCAAAGCTCTGGATATCGGAGATCGAGCAGTTGGCGTGAAAGTTTTGCGGCCGCTCTACGACAAGATGAAAGATCAGCCTTATGATGTGGACCTTCCGGCGATATGGAAACAATCAGGCATCGAGGTGGAAGGCGGGAAAATCCATTTTGTGGATGACGCGCCACTTTCAAAGACGCGAGAGGCGATTACGTACGGATCGGTTGCGGCGGGATCCAACCCTGTTTCCGCCATCAGTGTAGTTGTTGGAGATACGGCTATGAATTTCCCGCAGCGCTAACGAAGACGCCGAAACCTTCAGAATTTCAGATTGCTCGACCGCACTCAAGAAGCCGAAAATAGATTTTCATTTGGTTTTCATTACGTATACCCCATCCCAGTCGGCCTGCGGGGCTTCCTCTATGAATTCCTCGGCGCGTTCCAGGAAAGCCTGGGTCGCACCGTCGTCCGGATATATCGTGAGAATTTGAGCGAATCTGTCAGCGGCTTCCTGCCAATCCTGGTTGCGATATGCGGCCATGGCGTGATCGAACTGTTGCAGTAACGCTTCATATTTGGGTCTTTCCGCCGCTAGGTCGAGCAATTCGTAAATATTTACCGGCTGATTTTTTCCTTTAACTTTTATTTTGTCGAGTTCGCGGCAGACAAATTGGGACGCGACCTCGCGGTAGGTGGCCTCGCTGATAACCAGCTTGGAGTGATACTGCTTAGTGATGCCTTCCAGGCGCGATGCAAGATTCACGTTGTCGCCCATCACGGTCCAGGCGAGGCGCCGGTCAGAGCCCATGTTTCCCACGTTGACGAGGCCAGTGTTCAGTCCGATTCCTACTGCAATCGGCGGACGTCCCTCGTTCCGCCATTTCACGTTGAGTTTCTCCAGGCCTCGCACCATCTCCAGCGCGCAACTACAACTGCGGAAGGCGTGGTC
>Ga0209009_1000117_pt1 | contig 33271 bp, 28 predicted proteins | sample BlaSpr_A8_OM3_M2_FD_187979 | JGI IMG/M metagenome (GOLD analysis project Ga0209009, IMG submission 187979) | Forest soil microbial communities from Thunder Bay, Ontario, Canada - Black Spruce, Ontario site 2_A8_OM3_M2 (SPAdes) (version 2) | ecosystem: Environmental > Terrestrial > Soil > Boreal... | reverse complement strand
GCTGCCCTGTCACGGCAGAGGTCGCGAGTTCGAGTCTCGTCGTCCCCGCCATTCTTTCCAAAGTACTTTGTTCACTTTTGGAAAGTCGGCACGATACACAAGAAAATACACCTTACGCGACGCCTGCCGACACTGGCGTCGCTCTTTCCGTTGGCAGAATCATTTCCACTACTTTGCTCTGCGCCCGAGGCTTCTTACTGCTGACCGCGTGGGTGTAAATGTTCATCGTGATGTTGCTATTGGCGTGGCGCATCAGCGATTGCACTGTCTTCACATCCTCATCATTCTCGGCGAGAAGCGCAGAAAATGTGTGACGGAATACGTGCCAACTGATGTGCTTGGAGATCTTGGCCCGTTCCGCTGCCGGTCGGATGTAATTCCGCTCGATAGCTTCAGGCCAAACTGGTTGACGCCCTCATACGTCCGCTGGCGAAGATCCAGTCCTGGTCTCCGGCGTAAGGCGTTTCGGAACGCCATCGCAAAAGATCAGTGAACATTTCGTCGTCCAGCGGCATGACCTTTTCGCTCCCTTCCGTTTTCACCAGCCCGAGGTGCTGTTGCCAAATCGACTTTCGGATGTTGAGCGTCTTTTTTCCGAAGTCCATGTCACACTATTCTGTGGCTAGCACTTCACCTCTGCGCATTCCCGTGGGAACGTCGAGAAGAACGAGAGTGCGCTCTCGCGGCCCTAATTCAGCAAACAGTCTTTGAAGCTCTTCTGCCGTCAAAGGGACTATGATGCGTTCTCGTTTCGCACTCTGTCGTACGGAGCGAATTGGATTGGTGGTCATCCAACCGTAGCGGATAGCGTGGGTGCAAACGGCACTCATAATGTTGCGGATTTTTGCCTCATTCCGATGGTCGAGAAGAACATCCCAGAAAAAGCGCAATCTTAGAGTCGTCAAATGGCTTAGTTCTACCCCTGCCGTTGCAGTCTGCTCGAAGCTTTATCATGCGTGGACGAGATCGTTTCGTTTTAGCGTTGGAAGCGCCTTGATGGATTTGCCGACCTTCTCCTGAGCGAGGCGCAGGTCGTAGAGCCCTTGCAGATTCAGCCAAAACTCAGCACTTGTGCCAAAGAAATGAGCTAGGCGCAAGGCGGTGTCACCTGTGATGCCGCGCGTTCCGTTCAAGATTTGTGTAATGCGATTGGTCGGGACGTCGATCTTTCGCGCCAGCTCAGCCGCACTCATATCGAGCGCTTGCAGTTCCTCAGCCAAGTGTTCACCCGGATGGATAATAGGGAGTGCCATAACGATGTTCCTAGTGATAGTCAACAATCTCCACGTTCGATGGTCCCGGTGCTTGCTCAGCCCACTCGAAGCAGATCCGCCATTGATCGTTAATGCGGATGCTGTATTGTCCTTTACGATCCCCTACCAACGCCTCAAAACGGTTGCCTGGCAACGCGGCAAGGTCGCGTAGCGACACAGCCGCCTCCATACGGTCCAGCTTCAGGCGGGCGGATCGTTCAAGTCCAGAGAATGCCTTGACCCGTTTCCCGGTGGCGAAGTCTCTGGTTCTTTTGTCCCGGTAGCTGAGAATCACCTAGTGCTCCAAATTACCAGGAATTACGCGTTACGTCAAGCGTACAACTGGACAGCTGCGTGGACCGACCGCAGAAAAAGGCACGCTATGAAAATAGCGAGACCAGCAATCGCGGTTCGCTGGCGAAAGCCAGACTCCGAACGGTAGGCTCCGCGATATACACCGCGATACACATTAACGTTGACTATGATGTACTTCCAATGACTTACAGCGCCGTACGTGCTGTTCTATGTCGTTGAAAGTACTTAAAGCCCGCTAACTGTCACGGCAGAGGTCGCTCACAAACCGCTTGGGAATGATTGGTTCATACAGCGTCAATCCACAACTCAACCCACAAAAGTTACTGCACTGTTGGGTTCATGCCCAGGGCGGCCGGAGCGCGCAGCGGTTTGAATCGCACCCGGCCAGAAAGCATCCCACGGCGCATCCCCGCAGGCCGACTGAAACCGTGGTCTGGGCTCCCGTTTTTATATGCCTTGACACGTATATACTCTGTGGAGTATACCAAGGGAATGGAATCTGTATTCGAAATCATTGCGGAGCCGAACCGCCGCGCGATATTGGGCCTACTGGTCTCATCACCACAGTCGGTGGGAGAGATCGAGCGTCAGCTTCGTATGACGCAGCCGACCGTGTCAAAGCACCTGCGAGTGCTGCGCGAGGCCGGTTTCGTGGAATCCGCGGTGGATGCCCAGCGCCGTCTCTACCGGCTGAAACCTGAACCATTTCAGGAGGTGGATGCCTGGCTGGCTCGGTTCCGTCGGTTCTGGTCCGCTCACGTGGATGCTCTCGAACGCCACCTCGACCGCATGGAACAGTCAACACCAACGAAAAGGAAGACAAGGAGAAGATGACGCGGCCCAACCGCGAATGTGACAAAGGAGAAACGAATTGAAAATTAAAATGACCAGCGTATACGTGGACGACCAGGATAAGGCCCTACGCTTCTATACCGAGGTACTGGGCTTTGCCAAGAAGGCCGATTTTAGCCAGGGCCCATTTCGTTGGCTGACGGTGGCCTCGCCCGAGGAGCCGGACGGCACCGAGCTGCAGCTGGCGCTGAACGACAAACCCGCAGCCAGAGCGTATCAGCAGGCGACGTTTCAACAGGTCCAGCCCGCGGCCATGTTCTTCACCGACGACGTCAAGGGCGACTACGAGCGGATCAAGGCCCACGGCGCCGATTTTACGATGCCGCCAACCGACGTGACCGGCTCGACCATTGCGATGCTGAAGGACACCTGCGGCAACCTCATTCAGCTCACCCAGCTGGCGCACAGGAGAAGATAGATGAACGGCCGCGAACAGTACGCACCCGGTCCGGCCAGCGGAGCGCAGGTGCGAAAGGACGGAGAGAAGTGGACGCTCATCCTCGTCAGACAACTGCGCCACTCGCCGGAAAAAGTCTGGCAGGCTCTTACCGACCCGGCGCATTTGCGCGAGTGGGCGCCCTTCGACGTCGATGGGGGCCTGGGTACGGTTGGAATGGTGAAGCTCACCTGGGCGGGAACGCCCACGCCGCTGGAAACAAGAGTGACGCGAGCCGACGCTCCCAAAAGACTTGAGTACGACGATACCCGCTGGGAACTCGAAGCCTTTGGTGGCGGCACGCGCCTGACGCTGTGGCACAACCTCGATCGCCGCTTCATCTCGTGGGGCACCGCGGGCTGGCACATCTGCTTCGACGTCCTTGAGCGGCTCCTCGCGGGTGAGCCGATTGGACGCATCGTCGGTGGCGAAGCGATGAAGTTCCCCGGCTGGCAGCGGCTGAACGCGGAGTACGCCAAGCAGTTCGGTATCGAAACGCCACAATTCAAAGCTAGGCCAGAATAAATGATACGGTATCGTCGATGAATGGAGGACAAATTAATCATGAAAGAAGCCACCAAACGTTCGTTTTTTCGCTGGATTCACATCGTCTTTGCAATTCCCATACTCGGTTATATTTATAGTCCGTTTGAACAAATTCCAAACTACTCGCCCGCTACTCGGTTTGTCTTCGTTCCTGTACTTGTCCTTTCGGGACTTTGGATGTGGAAAGGCCAGGTCCTTCGACGACTTGTTTCGAAGAGATCGGCCCATAAAACTACTGGCATGAAAACGGGACAAGAATTGGAGGCATAAAGATCCAATGAATCCATCGGAACGTATTGACCAACTGATTGCAGAACTCACAGACTGGCGTGGCAAAACGTTAGCCAGCATCCGCAAGAGCATTCTTGAGGCCGACCGGGAGATAATCGAGGAATGGAAGTGGATGGGAAGCCCAGTATGGTCTCACGATGGAATAATCGCGGTCGCCAACGCCCACAAAGATAAGGTGAAGCTTACCTTTTCCCACGGGGCGAGCCTCCCAGATCCTGACAAGCTCTTCAACGCGGACCTCGGAGGCAACGCTTGGCGAGCAATCGATTTTTTCGAGGGCGATAAGATCAATGCGCGTGCTCTGAAAAATCTTATCCGTGCCGCGGTGGCGGCCAACTCCGCAGTGCGCGCTCAACGGTCACCCAAGAAGAAGTAAGCCCAGCTCTCAGGGGTATGACGTCTCGTCGTCCCCGCCCATTTCCTCCACGATATTTATCAAAGACCCTTAGTGTTGCAACAGATAAAGTAGATTAGGGCAGCCCAGCCTTCTGAGAGCTCCCACATATCCAACCGTATTTTAGAAAAACTCCCAGCATGTTGCGGCGGCGTTCGTCAAGAAACTGAGATCGCTCACACGCCGGAAAACATTCAGCTTTTTCCCGAGCCGCGCGGCAGGTTAGACTTCTCCGAACACCGGTGCCCTAGTCACACATGCTGGGAACCCCTCTACACATCTGGATAATTTTCGGCGCAGCAATAATCATCGCACTGGGTCTCGACCTCGGCGTCCTCCATCGCCGCCCTCACATCATCGGCCTAAAAGAAGCCTTAATCGAAAGCGCCGCTTGGATCAGCATCGCCCTGCTTTTCAATCTTTGGGTTTACTTTGATCGCGGTCCTCAAGCCGGGACAGAATTCCTTACCGCGTACTTGGTGGAAAAATCGTTGAGCATGGACAATATTTTCGTCTTCCTCCTGATTTTCCGGGCCTTCAATATTCCTTCCGCTTTGCAACATCGCGTCCTTTACTACGGCATCGCCGGCGCCCTGGTCTTAAGAGCTGTTTTCGTTCTCACAGGCATCACGCTCCTCCAAAAATTTCATCCTATCGTCTACTTCTTCGGCGCCATCCTCTTTTTCACTGGCCTTAGAATGCTTCTTCCGCGAAAACGCGAACTCCACCCCGAAAATACTTGGCTGGTTCGCATCACGCGCCGATTTTTCCCGGTCGTAAATGAGTTCGAAGGCCAAAAATTCCTGGTCCGCAAAAATAGAAAATGGAGCGCCACCCCTTTGCTTCTCGCGCTAGTCGCCCTGGAAGCCATGGATATTATTTTCGCCGTGGACTCCGTCCCCGCCGTCCTGGCCATCACGCGCGATACCTTCATCGTCTATTCCTCAAACGTTTTCGCCATCCTCGGCCTCCGCGCCCTTTACTTCGCCCTCGCCGACATTCTTCCCCGCTTCCGCTTCCTCCATCAGGGCCTGGCCGCCATAATAATTTTCGTCGGCACAAAAATGGTCCTCGGCGACCACTTTTCTATCCCCTCCTTAATTTCCTTGGCCGTTATCGCCACAATCCTGGCCGCCACAATCGCTGCCTCCCTCCTCTTCCCCTCTCGCACATCTGCCAAATCTTCCAGATGAACGTGGCGGCTGGGACCATCTTTGTTCGTGGCCGCCCAAACCGCTATCCGTTTTACAATCTCCGCGTCTACAGGTTACATAGGTTGGCTGAACCAGCCGTAAATATGATATTTCTGTCCGAGGCTGCTTTCTGAGGTGCGACCATGCAAACGCTTCTGCAGGATCTGCGTTACGGCCTTCGCCTGCTGGCGAAATCTCCTGTATTCACCGCCATCGCCATTCTCACCTTGGCCCTCGGCATTGGCGCCAACACCGCAATTTTCAGCCTCATTGACGCGGTCATGTTGCGCTCCCTCCCGGTGAACAATCCGGCGCAATTAGTTGTCCTCCGATGGAGCGCGCACAAGGCCCCCAAAATTCACGGTTACATGTCCTCCGGCGATTGCGCCACCGACATGCGTTTTGGCGCTTCGAATCCGTCAGGCTGCTCGTTTTCCGAGCCTGTGTTCCGCGAGATTGAAAAGGCAAATGTCTTTTCGGGAGCCGCAGCTTTCTCCAACACTGGCCGCCTCGATCTCACCGGCAATGGTCCTGCCAGCGTCATCAGCGGCCAGGTCGTCTCCGGCGATTTTTTCCGTGCGCTGGGAGTCAAATCCTCCCTGGGCCGCGTGCTGCAGCCCAGTGACGATCAGCCATCCGCTGCCTCTGTCGCTGTTCTCAATTATGGCTACTGGCAGAGCGCATTCGGCGGCTCGCGCGATGTGATTGGTCGCACCATTCAGTTGAACGACGTTCCTTTCACCATCGTCGGCGTAGTGGAACAACGTTTCACCGGCATTACTCCCGGAAGCGACTACGACATTTGGCTTCCGCTCGCCGACACACAACGAATCACCAACCCCGCGCGTTGGGAAAATCGCCAAAGTAACGTCGCGTTCTGGTGGCTCACAATTATCGGCCGGCTGAAACCAGAAATTCCGGCGGCACAAGCGCAAGCAATACTCAGCGGAATTTTCCGCAACGAAATGATTCACGGCGCTGTGCCGATGTTTGATGCCGGACTCGGAACGTCTCCTCTCCACGGCTCAATTCCGATCGGCCCGGGCCCAGGTCCCGCCGGCCCGTCTGCAGGTCCGAACATGGCTTTCAAGACGATGCCTCTGCCCCCGGGGAAAAAACTTCTGGGAAATATCCAGCTGCCGCCTCCAACCCCGTCGCCGAATGCTGTAAAGGGCCAAACGCCGAATGCCCCTCCAGCCGAAGCAGAGGCACGCACCTTATCCACTCCAGCCGACGAACCAACCCTCACTCTCGTGCCCGCGCAGTCTGGATTAAACGGCACAAGCAGCCGCTACGCTCAGCCGCTCTACGTCCTGATGCTCGCCGTAGGAATTATTTTGCTGATCGTTTGCGCCAACGTCGCCGGCCTGATGCTTGCGCGCTCCTCAGCCCGGCGAAAAGAAATGGCCGTGCGCTTGGCACTGGGAGCAGGCCGAACGCGCATCATTCGCCAACTCCTAACCGAAAGCTTGATGCTCTCGGCAGTAGGCGGAGCGTTGGGAATTTTCTTCGCCTATTGGGGCGCGCACCTGATCGTGTCGTTCGTATCCAACAATCAGACTCGTGCGCTCGGATTCGCCGCGGGCCTGGACATGCGCGTCCTCGCCTTCACCGCCGCGATTTCTCTTCTCACCGGAATTATTTTCGGCATGGCTCCCGCTTTTCGCAGCGCGCGAATTGATTTAACTCCAACTCTGAAGGAAGGCTTCGGCGTCTCGGCCAGCGTAGCCCAGGACGGAGGCCGGTGGTTCAGCGTCGGCAACGCACTCGTGGTGGCGCAAGTAGCGCTCGCGATCGTCGTGCTCGTTGGCGCCGGATTGCTCGTTCGCACTCTTCGGAATTTGCGCAGCATTGACGTCGGCTTCGATTCCCACAACCTGGTTGTTTTTGAAATCGACCCATCCATCGCCGGTTATAAAGACACGCAGATCGACAGTTTCTATCGCGACCTGCAAGGCCGCCTTTCTGAAACGCCGGGCGTGAAGTCCGCAAGTTTTTCGTCAGTCCCGCTCCTCAGCGGCGCCCTGATGATCACCGGTTTCCATTGGCCCGGAACGCCTGAAGACAGGGAGTCCGAAGCGAATATCTTGCCCGTCGGTCCCGACTTCTTCCGCACCATGCAAATCCCGCTCTACGGAGGCCGCGGTTTTACTGCTTCCGATTACGCCATCGCAGCCTCGAACCGTGACGCCGACTCCAGTTCCGCGCCCACGCCCGCAATCGTGAATCAAGCTTTCGTCGCGAAATATCTCGGCAAAGAAAATCCGCTGGGAAAACAATTTGGACAATCTGCCGGCGGTGAAAATGTCGGCCCCAAGAGTTCGGGCTACGAAATCGTCGGCGTGGTTCGCGACGCCAAATACAGTGCTTTGCGCCAGGAAATCGCCGCCACCATGTACATTCCGCAAAGCGGCATGCCCGCATCCTTTGAAGTGCGCACCGCAGCTGACCCGCAGGCCTTGCTTCCCGCGATCCGTCGCGTCGTCGCCGATCTGAACGCCAACATCCCAATCTTTCACACCACCACCGAATCCGAGCAGATCGACCGCCTGCTATTCCAGGAACGCCTGATTGCGCGCCTATCCGCCTTCTTCGGTTTGCTCGCGCTTGTGCTCGCCTGTGTTGGCCTTTACGGCCTGCTGTCCTACGATGTCTCTCGCCGCACCCGCGAAATCGGCATCCGCATGGCCCTGGGAGCGCAAGAGCGTGACGTCCTGGGCCTGGTCGTTAAACAGGGCTTGACGCTCGCCTTCGTTGGCGCCGTAGCAGGTGTCGCCGTAGCGTTGGCCGTCACCCGCTACCTCACTTCGATGCTCTACGGCGTCCACGCCAACGACCCGCTAACCATCGCCGCCGTCGCCGCTCTGTTGTGCCTGGTCGCCCTAGCCGCCTGCTACATCCCTGCGCGCCGCGCCACCCGCGTCGACCCACTCGTCGCCCTGCGCTATGAATAGAGCAGGCGCAGTTGGCAACATCGAGCTTTAAAAAATGCGCAAAACGAAGCCCAGTCAAAGACAGCCGAACGCGAATCGCCCCACGTCGAAACTTGCCGCCGCCATTCCGACGGGCGTCAACGAAGCCGAGCTAACCTTAGAAGGCGGCCCCGTCAGACTCACGAACCTGCAAAAAATCTTCTGGCCCCAGCTAAAACTAACCAAGCGCGACCTCCTACAGTATTATCTCGACGTCTCCCCCTGGCTTCTTCCCCACTTGAAAAACCGCGCCATGGTAATGAAGCGCTATCCCAACGGAATCTCCGGAGAATTCTTCTTCATGAAACGCGCGCCCTCGCCGCGCCCTTCATCAATTCCGGTCTGCTCCATCGAACATCATTCCGGCAACGTGATCGACTTCCCCGTCATCAACCATCTCTCTTCGCTTCTCTGGGTCGTGAATCTCGGTTGCATCGATTTAAATCCGTGGTACGCACGCTGTGACGATGTGGACCACCCCGACTACCTTCACTTTGATTTGGACCCCACCAAAGGCGCCACTTTCGACCAGGTTTTGGAAACGGCGCTAATCGTCCGCGATGCTCTGGCCTCGCTAAAAATAAAAAGTTACGCAAAAACCACCGGATCGCGCGGCATCCACGTGTACGTCCCCATCGTGCGCGGCCCTGCGCAGAAACAGGTGTGGGCTTTCGCCAAAGAATTCTCAAAAGAGATGGCCCTGCGCAATTCGAAAATTATTACCGCTGAATATCGCATCGCCAAGCGTCCGGCCAAGCGCGTCCTGGCCGACTACAATCAAAATGCCTGGAACAGAACGCTCGCCTCGGTTTACTCCGTACGGCCCAAACCCGAAGCTACGGTCTCCACTCCGCTGACCTGGGAAGAAGTGGAGCACGGCGTCCGTATGACGGATTTCACCATGCTGAACGTTCCCCGACGCCTGCGCAAAATCGGCGACCTGTGGAAGCCTTTGCTAGGCGAACGCGGCAGAGTGAACCTGGGAAAATTCCTATGACCTTGCCGCTGACGAAAAAATATTCGCCCATGGAGGCGCTCCCCGCCGCCGAATTACCCACCGGTCCCGAATGGGAATATGAGCCCAAATGGGATGGCTTCCGCTGCCTCGCCTTCCGCGACCGATCGCGCGTCGATCTTCAGTCAAAATCCGGCAAGCCGTTAACGAGATATTTTCCCGACCTCGTCGCCGCATTAAGAAAGTTGAAAGCCAATAAATTTGTTCTGGATGGCGAGATCGTAATTCCCATCGACGGCAATCTTTCATTCGACGATTTATTGCAACGCATACATCCCGCCGCCAGCCGCGTCCTGAAATTAAGCCAGGAAACACCCTGCGTCTTCATCGTTTTTGATTTGTTGGTTGACGAAAAAGGACGCTCGCTTGTGAAACTGCCTCTCCGAGAACGTCGCAAAGCTCTCGAAGCATTCGCAAAAAAGTATTTAGATGAAGACGGTGCCGTCCGCCTGTCTCCCCTAACCGACGACATGGCCCTCGCCCGCAAATGGTTCCACATGGGCGTCGGCCTCGACGGCATCATGGCCAAACGCGGCGACTTGCCTTATCAAACCGGCGAACGCACCGGCATGCAAAAAATTAAAACCCAAAGAACCGCCGATTGCGTGGTGGGCGGATTTCGTTACTTGGAAAAAAAGCCCTTGGTCGGTTCCCTGCTTCTCGGCCTCTACAACGGCGAAGGCAAACTCGACCACGTAGGCTTCTGTTCTTCCATCCACGACGAAGATCGCCCCGCGCTGACCAAAAAACTCGAAAAAATCATCAAGCCCCCCGGATTCACCGGCAAAGCCCCCGGCGGACTTAGCCGCTGGAGCACAAAACATTCCATGGAATGGCAGCCCCTGGACAACAAACTCGTCGCCGAAGTTCAATTCGATCATTTCACCGGCGGACGCTTCCGCCACGGCACCAGATTCCTCCGTTGGCGCCCCGAAAAATCCCCGCGCTCCTGCACCATGAAGCAAGTGCAACGCGAAAATCGCTCCGCTCTCGGCCTACTCTGATGCCTTTGAAAACAACTATGCAATATCGCAGAGTTTCTTGTAGAAATATGGAATGGAGCGGCAAATGATTCTCATAACTGGAGCGAGCGGAAACGTTGGAAAAGCGGTGCTGCACGAAGTCGCGCGAAAAGAGCCAACATTTCGCGGCATGTACCGTTCAAAGGAAGAAGCCGCAAAGGCGCCCGCGGGATGTGGAGCGGTGCTCGCGGACTTTTCCGATAAGGCCAGCCTTCGCAAAGCTATGGACGGAGTAGCAGCGGTCTATGTCGTGTGTTCTCCGATTCCAAAACTCGTCGAACTGGAAGGCAATGTAATCGATGCGTGCAAGCAATCCGCAGTGAAACATGTGGTCCTTAATTCGGCGCTCGGCGCGGGAGATTATGGAAAATCGTTCCCGAGCTGGCATCGCAAAGTCGAAGAGAAACTCAAATCTACGGGACTCAGCTACACAATTCTGCGGCCCAATGGCTTTATGCAGAACATCGTCGCGTTTTACGCGCCGAGCATTCGCAAGGAAGACGCGTTTTACCAGGCTATGGGAAACGCAAAGGTTAGCCACATTGATATTGGCGACGTCGCCGCCGTCGCGGTGAAATCGCTATATGGAGGCGAACACGCCGGGAAAACCTACGAATTGTTGGGGCCAGAAGCGGTATCCAACGAAGAACTCGCCAAGAGAATTTCTAAAGTCGCTGGGCGCACAGTCAACTTCGTGGACATCCCTGAGTCCGCACAGCGAGACGCGATGCTTGGACTGGGCATGCCGGAATGGCAAGTAAAGGCATTGCTCGAGCTTCAGCAATATTACAGACAAGGTGGCGGCGCGAAGACGGACGGGCTGCTGAAATCCCTGCTCGGACGCGATCCCGCGACTATCGATCATTATCTTCAAGCAAATGCGAAGGAATTTCGAGATCAGGCCGCATCCGCCTGAACTAGAGGAGATCATGAACCTATCGGCGGAACAATCGGAGATAAATACCTGAAAAAACTCATCTCCTCGAAAGCTAAGCCAGCCGAGGGGCCGCGGTCAGCGATTCCGATACGGTCGTAAGCGCACCTTCAAGAATGCTCAAGCCCTCATCGAATTGCTCGTCCGTGGTTACCAGCGGCATGAGCAGTCGCGCAACATTCCCGTAGGTTCCCGCGGAAATCAGAATCAGGCCGTGGTCGAGACAGTATCGCAGCAGACGCTCGGTGTCCTCTTTCGCCGGCTCGCGATGCGTTCCTGGGCGAACCAGTTCCAACGCGCGCATCGCGCCCAGTCCGCGGACATCCCCAATCAGCGGGAAGCGTTTTTTCCATTCTTGCGCGCGCGCATCGAACTTCTGCCCCAGCTTCTCGGCGCGCGCCGGAAGATTTTCGCGCTCCATCGTCTCAATCACTGCGAGAGCCGCCGCGCAAGCCAGCGGGTTGCCTCCGTATGTGCCGCCAAGCGCGCCTAACCCAGGCGTATCCATAATTTCCGCGCGCCCAGTAACCGCAGCGAGCGGCATCCCGTCCGCAATCGACTTCGCGCTGACCAGAATGTCTGGCGTGATCCCGTATCGCTCGCAAGCAAACATCGCGCCTGTGCGGCCGAAGCCCGACTGCACTTCGTCAGCAATGAACAGAATCTCGTGGCGCCTGCAGATGTCCGCGATGATGCTGAAAAATTCCCCAGGCGGCGCGACGAACCCGCCTTCGCCCAGCACCGGCTCTACGACCACTGCCGCCACGGCCTCCGCCGCCACCACGCGTTTGAAAGTATCTTCCAGGTGTTGCGCGCAGAAGATTCCGCACGAAGGATATTGCAGCGAGTACGAGCACCGATAGCAGTAGGCGTAAGGGATGCGATAAATGTCCGTGGCAAAGGGCTCGAACCCGGCTTTATACGGATGCGTTTTGCTGGTCAGCGACATCGTAAGCATCGTCCGCCCATGGAAAGCATCTTCGAAGCAAATGATCGCCGGACGACGCGTGTAAGCACGCGCGATTTTCACCGCATTCTCGATGGCTTCCGCGCCGCTGTTCACCAAGATTGTTTTCTTGGGAAATCTCCCAGGAACCAGAGAATTCAGCTTCTCAGCCAACTCGATATATTTTCCATAGGGAGCCACGCTGAAACACGTATGCACGAACGCGTCGAGCTGCTTCCGAATCGCTTCCACAACACCGGGCGCTCGGTGTCCAACGTTGACTACGCCGATGCCGCCAGCGAAATCTAAAAATCTGTTCCCGTCCACATCTTCAAGGACGCTACCTTCGGCACGCGCAGCAAAAATCGGCGTTGCATGCCCAACGCCTCGCGCCACCGCTGCTTGTCGGCGTTGCATCCATTCCTGCGATTTGGGTCCCGGTATCGGCGTGCGTAATTGAATTGTCGGCATATCAGTACCATCCGATCGGTTGTTCGTTCAGGTTTATGTGAACTTGTTTCGTCTCGAGATATTCTTCGATTCCCCAGGGCCCCAGTTCGCGGCCAAATCCCGACTGCTTGTAACCGCCCCACGGCGCTTCCACATAGGTAGGCTGCATGTGGTTCACCCAAACGATTCCGGCACGCAGCGCTTTCACCATACGAAATGCCTTAAAGATATCGCGTGACCACACCGCCGCAGCCAGGCCATACGGCGTGGCGTTCGCGATGCGCAGCGCCTCCGCTTCATCCGCGAACGGGATGACGGCCGCAACCGGGCCAAAGATTTCTTCCTGCGCGATGCGCGCGGAATTATCCACATCATAAAAAATAGTGGGCTCAACATAGTAGCCCCGTTTGAAAGAAGCAGAACGCCCTCCGCCCGCTGCAAGCTTCCCTTCTTTCTTGCCGAGTTCCTGATAGGAACGGACGCGGTCAAATTGATCTTTGCTCACCAGCGGCCCCATCTTGGTTTCGCGCTCGAGCGGCGGACCCAACCGAATTGTTTTCGCCTTCACGCTCATAGCTTCCACAAATTTTGGGTAGATGGATTTTTCCACTAGGATCCGGCTCCCCGCCGAGCACACTTCCCCTTGATTGATGAATACGCCGAAGAGCGCTCCATCGATGGCCGACTCAAAATCAGCATCGGCGAAAAATATGTTCGGCGATTTGCCTCCAAGTTCAAGCGTGACGCGCTTCACGGCATCAGCGGCCGCCCTCATGATGGCTTTCCCAACTTCGGCGCTGCCTGTAAAAGCTACCTTGTCCACATCGGGATGTTTCACAAGCGGAGCGCCACAAGTTTCTCCGAAGCCCGTAATGATGTTTACCACTCCCGCCGGCAACCCAGCATCAGCAAGGTAGCTTGCAAATTCCAGCGCGGTCAGCGGCGTCTGCTCTGCGGGTTTCAGAATGCAAGTGCACCCTGCAGCGATCGCGGGAGCCAGCTTCCATGCGGCCATCAGCAGCGGATAGTTCCACGGAATTATTTGTGCCGCTACGCCGATAGGCTCTCGAAGCGAAAGGCTCAGCGCATTGTCAGGGACAGGGTTCACGTGGCCCAAAATCTTCGTGGCCATGCCGCCGTAGTATTCGAAGCAAGTAGCAGCGTCGTTGATATCGTACTCAGCTTCCACGATGGGCTTGCCGGAATTGCGCGCTTCCAGTTCGGCCAGATGAGCAGCCTCTTTGCGAATGCGTTCGGCTAGGCGAAAAAGAATGCGCCCGCGATCTTGCGCGGTAGTCTGCGGCCACGCTCCAGAATCGAAAGCAGCTTTCGCCGCGGCAACCGCGCGGTTCACGTCTGTTTCATTCGCTTCCGGAACTTCGGCCATCACTTCTTCCGTGGACGGATCCACCACCGGAAAATACTTTTTGTTCGCGCTTTCGACAAACTCTCCGTCGATATACATCTGATGCCTTCGAGGGCTCGCTTTCGCTTCGCTTGCCATAATTGTCTCCAAGAATCGATCTTCGAGAATAATTGCTAGGTTCTGCCCGCTGCTGGTGCCGCCGTTTTCCTGCGGCCATAAACAAAGAAAAAGAATACCGCCAGTCCGATAAATGAAGCCGTGCCTCCAAGCATCCAAGCTTCGTACGACCAAACTGAACTAATCTGTTGCGCCGGTGAAAAGGCGAAAATCATGCCGAGAATCGTCATCAACAACCCGCTCGAGCCCGACAGCCAAAGCACCGTTTTGCTGTAGTGCCCCTTTTCCCACATCGGATCGGCCGCGATTTTCAGCAGCGCCGCAAACATATAGAGAAATGGAAGCAACTGCAGCACGACCGCCAAAGATAGCAGCCGCTGAAACGTTTCCTGAACGCCTGAACCCAGAAAACTGATCAGCACCAAAATAGTAGACACAACAAAGTGAACGATCAGCGCCGCGTACGGCGTGCCATAGCGCGGATGAACTTTTCCCAGCCAACTCGGCAAGTACGAATCGAGTCCGGCGACAAAGGGAATGCGCGCCGAGCCCGCCAGCCATGCAGAACCAATTCCCGCGATCGAAATGCTAAGCATGAACGCAAAAGGCGCCACGATCCACACAACTCCCACTTTCTGCGCCATGTGGCTCACAGCCTGCACGATTCCCTGCAGCACGTTAATTTCGTTTTTACTCACCGCTACAAGCAAAGTGAGAGTCGTGGCGATGTAAAGCAGGCCCGAGATCACTCCGCCCCACACCACCGCCCCCGGCAACGTGCGCTCCGGATCCTTAATTTCGTCGCCCATCACCGAAGCAAGCTCAAGACCCACGAGCCCGAAACAAATCACTCCGAATGAATTCAGCAGGAATCGTGGATTCGCCGGAATACGAAAATCCCCAGCGCTAACGGTGGTTCCATACCGCAGCCAAACGATCACGCCTAATCCGACGAGCACGGCCGCAGCGATCACCGTACCGATGCTGCCCAGATTGTTAATCCATTTTCCAACGCCAAGCCCTACAATATTCAGCACCACCAGAATCGCCAGCAGCCCGAGCGACGCCGACACCGCAAACCATTTGTTATCCGCCAGATATTGATGGCTCGGAAAAACGAACACGGATACGCCGACGAAATACAGCATCACGGTGGGAACGTACATCATGTTATTGGTCCAGTAGCACCAGCCCGACAAAAATCCGTGAAACTCGCCGAACACTTCCTTGGCCCAAAGATAAACACCGCCTTCTCCGGGATGTCGATGTGCCAGTTCGATCACAGCAATTCCTTGCGGCCAGAAAAATAGCAGCAGTGAAATAATCCAGAGCCAAACGGTGACGCCGCCGTTCGCCGCAATGCTCGGCACTACGTTGAGATTGAAAACCGCCACCACAAACAGCGCGACGAGATCCCAGCGCCCAAGCGCCCGTTTTAAATGCGCCGTTTCAGTTTGCGCCGAGATTAATTCTGCCAACGGCTCCTCGATAAACAAAATACGCGCTGCTTAGAAATGCTTGCGCGAGCGCTGGTGAATAATTAGACGGACTCAGTGCGCGCTACTAGCGGCGGCGTGCGGCTCTTTTTGAGCCTTGGCCAAATCCGGAGCAATCTCCGCAAAAACCGCGAGATGGCGATCGATGTCAGCTTCGCTATGCGCGACGGACACGGTCCACTGCTCGTCCCACCAGTAAGGCTGGGCCATCACGCCGCGATTCACCATCGCAAACCAGTAATGCCGCCACAATTCGCTGTCAACTTTCAGCCAATCGCGGTAATTCCGAATGGGCTTGGGACAAAACATCAGCGAGCCATTCGAGCCAGCCCCGACGACGTAAGCCCTCAACCCAGTTTTGCTGATTTCTTTATTGTAGCCATCGAGCAATTTTTTGTTCAGACGATTTACATGTTCGTAAGCTGCAGGCGTCAGTACTTCTTTGAAGGTCGCAAGCCCCGCAGCCATGGCCACCGGATTCGTGTTGTACGTCCCGCCATGAAAAACTTTATGCTCAGAGATGAGCCCCATCACAGCGCGCGTGGACGCGAAAGCCGCCAGCGAGAATCCGCCGCCAATGGATTTCGCCAGACAAACAATGTCCGGCTTGATCCCGAAATATTCGCAAGCGCCGCCACGAGCAAGTTTTGCCCCTGTTTTCACTTCATCAAAAATCAACAGCGCGCCATTTTTCTTTGTGATTTCACGCAGCGCCTGATGATAGCCCTCGTCCGGCATCAGTATGCCGACGTTCATCATGATCGGCTCCACGATGACAGCCGCGATTTCTCCCGGATATTTTGCAAAAAGGCGCTCGACTCCAGCCGCGTCGTTGAACTGCGCAATCACAGTATTTTGAAGTGTGCCCTTGGGAATTCCTGCTCCGCCGGGGACGGAAGTTGGAAAATTCGGATCGCCAACTTCTTCCGCTTTCGGCTTCACTGAGACCAGCACAGAATCGTGCAGGCCGTGATAGCCGCCTTCCATCTTGATAATTTTGTCGCGTCCCGTTGCGGCACGCGCCAGACGCACCGCGTGCATGGTGCATTCCGTCCCACTATTACTGAAGCGCACCATCTCGACCGGAAACCTTTTGCAGATTTCTTCCGCCAGCTCCCACTCCATATCGTGCGGCATGCCGAACATGGTTCCGGTCCCGAGTTTTTTCTGCACCGCGCTAATTACGGCCGGATTGCAATGGCCCGCCATCAACGCGCCGAAACATAGGTTGAAATCGATGTACTCGTTGCCATCGATGTCGTGAATGTGTCCGCCTTTTCCGTCGCGGACAAAAATTGGATAGGGATCGTAAGCGCGATAGTTGCTGGCGACGCCGAGTGGCAGTCGTGTTTCCGCGCGTTTGTGCGCTTCGCGAGAGCGAGGAGTGCGCTTTTCGTAAGTGCCGATTTCTTTGGCGAGACCTTCGTGCATGACTTTCTCCGTACAACATCGGCCGGCTAACGGCCATGAGATTTGACGCTAAATCTCTTTAGGATTGAATTTCCAACGTCGGAACGTGAATCCGCGTTTCTTCAGCTCGTTGAAAAATGGCTGCGGAGGCACCACATTTTCCGGCGCCTGCACGCCAGTGCCGCGAATTTCGCCGCGCGCGAGCATCGCAGCAGCAATCGCCGCCGGGAATCCCGTATCGCGAGCGACAGCCGAAAGCTGCGGGCGCGTGGAATAGTCCGCCCACATTTCCATGGCGGAGGCGACGCGGCGATTCTTGCTGCGGCCGCTGACAACCACTCGCAAAGCCTCCACGTCGCGCGCTGTTTTCTTCGGCGCACGTTGCTGCATCAGCGACAGAAGTACTGCGCGAGGCGCCACGCGGGTTCCGTTCACTGCTACCGGCTCGCGGCTTGTAAAACCAGCCTGATCCAGATCACGAACTAAATTCACCAAACGCGGGTCGTAGTTAATCTTAAAAAATACTTCCTTCACGCCTTTGTGCCGGAAACTCTCCGCAAGCGTACCGAGCTCCGAGTGTATTGAATGGCGCATAGTGATGGAGCCAATCGGCGCGCGAAATTTTCCGGCCTCAGGATCCGAGAGCATGGGCTTTTCCACATAGCGCCCGCGCTCGAACGCTATAGGCGGCATAGTCAGCTCATCCAATATCGTAGCAATTGAAAAGGTGTAAGCGATAGGGCTGTCGTAGTGCTGCTCGTCGGCGCCTGCGTTATAAACGCGAATCGCATCCACTCTCTCGAGCGGATCAGCCAGCGCGCGCGCCATTACGTTTGTAATCCCCGGCGCGCCTCCCATTCCCGGGATGGCCATGCGTCCGATTCGGCGGAAATCTTTGTCCAGCGCAAACTGCTTGCGCGTCATGTGATACAGGCCGCCGAGGTCCATATAATTTATGCGAGCGGCGAGCGCTGCGCGCATCACCTCGAGATTCCAATTGTATTGTGTGCAGTTCAACAAAACATCGTAGCCGTGCGCGAGCTTTGCAAGATGTTGCGTGTCTCGCACGTCCGCAAAATGTGCGCGAGTTTTGCCGTGGCCGAACGTGCGCGCGACTTCTTGGGCGCGACCGCGATCGAAGTCCGCCACCGCAATGGCTTTTACCTCCCGAACGCGGCCCAGATCGTAAACAACCGCGCGTCCCATCATCCCAGCGCCCAAAACAAAAATTTTCACAACGTTTTCCCGCTCCGCTAAATCAGCTCGTTTAACTTGCCTCTACGCAACAAAGCGAGAGCGCCGCCCAGGCGACACTCTCGCTCTGCAAAACCCTGCGGAACTTCTCAGAACAGGAACTTCAACCCGAACTGCATCACACGCGGATCTTCACGGGTCTTTAGAATCTCGCCGAACGTTGAATTGGAGAAATTACCATCAGGATTTGCAAACTGCGTGTGGTTGAAAGCGTTATAAAATTCCGCGCGGAATTCGGTGTTCCACCGGTCATTAATCGGGGTCTTCTTCGAAATCACCAAATCCGTATTACTTATCGGCGGCCCGCAGCACAGCGAATGGGGCGTATTGCCAAAGGTTCCCAGCGGGACCGGAGAGCCCGTCACGGTTCCATCCGAGAAGCTATTGGGGTTGAAGTAATAGTTTGCCGGGCCTATGCCAAAATCTTGTTGGACCTTCGGATTCACCCTTTGATAGGGCGAGATTAGCGTTGGCGTATTTGCACTTTCAAAAAAGATACTACTCATCAGCTCGGAGTCGTCCTGATCCTGCATGCGAATTGGGAAACCGCTCTGATAGGTAATGATCGCTGACACACCCCAGCCGTCCAAGGTCTTGCCCTTAAAGCCCTCGTACTTCGGTGCTGGAATCTCCCAATAGGGACTAAAAACGAATCGGTGCTTGGCGCTTAATAGCGACAGCCCGCGCGTAAAGTCAAAATTCAGAGGATCGAGTTCGTTCTCGAAAGATGCGCCCTGATCGATCGCTTTGCTGAAGGTATAGGAAGCTGAGAAAAGCAACCCGTGAGAAAAGCTTTTGTCCAAGGATACCTGCAACCCGTTGTAATTCGAATTGGCGATGGTGTCTTCAGCAAAAATATTACTGAACACCGGCACGCCGTCCGGGGGGCAACCGGTTCCAGTAAGAGGCTGACAATTGGGCGATGAATATTTCCGCAGGCCGACAAGAGTAACTCCACCCGGACCTGAATTCCCGGTGATGCAATTCCCGCCAGTGCCAGCGTTATAAGGCAGAAAGAGTCCAGTGCACGACGTCGGCGGCCCTCCCACCGGACCCACGTAGGTCGGAATCGGCGTGTTGGGGAGAACGTAATAAGAGCTATCTGATCCAAACGTACCGCAAGAAGTCGGGGCGCCTCCAGCGGACGGAGGAGCAGTAAAGAGAGTTCCCGCCGGCAAACTGTTCAGCTCCAGGCAGGTTTCAGCGTGTCCATAATTGATGTCGTGCGACGCTAGAAGATGGTGAGCTTGAGTGCCGACGTAAGCTACCCGTGCAACCATCGATTTTGTTACTTGGCGCTCGATGGTGAGGTTATATTGCTCGGCATATTGTGTCTTCAGATGCGGAGCAAATTCCCCGAACAACAGGATTGGGCGAAACGAAGCCCAGTCAACGCAACCAGCAGGGCCTCCCGCAGCGGGACACGGCGTAGTGGGAGTCTGGTTGATCACACCGGCGAACGGATTCGGTGACTGAATTCCGCCTTGCGAAATAAACGGCGTATTAAACAGCGGCGTCGACAACGACGAGCTTCCGCCGAACGGCGGCTCAGCGCTGAATTGCTCGAGCACCAACTGTTCGATGGGATTGTAGAAAAGTCCCCATCCCATTCGAATACTCGAGTTGCCCGGGCCTCCGGTCAGCTTCGCAAGCCAGCCGTCGGTCCACCCCGGGCTCCAGGCTAAACCGATGCGCGGAGCAAAACCCTTGTAATCGGTTGAGGTCAAACCGCGGGGGACTCCTTTGTCACCGGGGAATACCAGGCCCACTGGATTTACCGAGTTGTTTGGACTGCCCTCGCTGCAATCGCCCGGCGGAATTCCTGCGGCAATGGATCCAGAGGTGTACGTAAAGCAGGGATATTGGGTGGTCAACTGGCCCGGCCGAAACGTTTGGAGTCGATTGCCAGTATCGTAGTACGGGGTATTTAGCTCCCAGCGCAGCCCGTAATTCAAGGTGAGATTCGGTTTTATTTTGTAACTGTCTTGAGCGAACAAGTAGAAGTTGGTGTTACGAATATTTTCGCCCTGCGCTGCGCCTTGCGAATAGGTCACCGGAGTGCCCAGGAAATACGCCGGATAAGCATCGCTAGGCCCGGATGGCGCGTCGCCTGAAGCAGTGTTATCGAAGGTGAACAAGCCGTTTATGTTGTAGTAGAGGAATTGATCGAAGCGCTCGCGGCGAACGTCCACGCCGAATTTCGTGGTGTGCTTTCCGAGAATCTTTGTGTAGTTGTCCGTCCACTGGAAGGTATTGCCCACTTGCGGCAGCTCGCCTTCCGAGTTGTTACCGATTGCAAAGCCGCCTGAAACACTGATGTAAGGAACGCCTACTCTCCCCGGTAGATTGGTGGTAATGCCTGCGCCGGCCGGGAAGGTCGGATCAGCGAAGCAATTGGAGGGAGCGATGGTTACACAAGTATCTTGCACACTTGCGAACGTACTAAGCGGATGGTTCAGAGTCCGCTGCGCCTCCCGAAAATAATTGAATCGGAATTCGTTGATCGCGGTGGAACCAATAGTCCATGTGTGGCTTAGGTTCCATTGCTGCACGCGGGTTTTGAAAGCGGAGCCGAAGCCGGGAATGTTTGCTCCTGCCGCTTGAAAAAAAGCGAAGGGCTGAGTGTGATTGTTATCGTCAAAATAGTAATAAGCGCTGAACTGCTGAAATTGAGTGATCTTGTGATCAAAGCGAATCGTGAACTGGTCATCGCGCTCGTGCAAATTTGGAATTGTTTGCAGTTGACCAGTTCCGAACGGAGCAACGTAATTCTTGTAAAGCGCGACAGCGGTGGGATCAAAGCATTCCGTGGGGATTACCCCGTTGGGGAATATTTGGACAGGATCCGTACCATTTGGATTGGGGCCATAAAAATGGCCCACCGCGTTCGTTACACCCACTGGAGGAAGGCCAGCGGCTGCCTGTTCCGTTTTCGCTGCAGCATCGCAAGTTGTTCCTGTTGTGCTTCCGGTCGTGCGTGAGCCTAAAAGAGTTGCGAAGGCTTGATCATTTAGTTCACCGCCGAGTGGGCCTCCAAAGTTTCCACCAGCTTCGTCCGAAGTTGGCAAAAATACGTTCCCAGAAGGGATTCCTTGAATCAGCCGGTTCCCTTCGTAGGAACCAAAGATGAATGTTCTATCTTTCTTGATCGGCCCGCCAATGGTGGCTCCGAACTGATTCTGTTTGTAATCCGGCACGCGCGGATCGAAATATCCCTTGGTGTTGAGCGCCTGGTTGCGAAGGAATTCGTAGAAGTCGCCATGAACGCTATTGGTCCCGGATTTCGTGACCACGTTGACGACTGATCCCGAGTTCCGTCCATATTCCGCGTCGAAAGTATTCGTGATCACGCGGAACTCTTCAATGGCATCCGGCGAAGGCTGTATCGCCGGACCATTCACGAAAATGTCGTTGCCGTCTCCGCCGTTCACCATGTAGTTGTTGGAACGTCCGCGGCCGCCATTCACCGAAACTACACCGGGATTGTCGCTGCCGTAGAAAAGGTCAGCGCCAAGCTGCGATTGCACGCCGGGTTGAAGCTGCAACAACGCGTACGCATTCCGCTGATTTAGAGGCAGCTCGCGAATGGATGTATCCGTCATAACCGCGCCGAGTTGGGTGCTGGTCGTCTCTACCTGCGCGGCGTTGGCCTCCACTGTTACAGTTTCTGTGGAACCGCCAAGCTGAAGGCTTACTGTGACGAGATTTACGTGGCCGATGGTGACGGGAATATCTCTCGAGACAAACTTCTTGAAGCCTTTGGCCTCGGCCGTGAGGTTGTAGTTCCCTACCGCTAGTTCGGGGATATCGAAAGCGCCATCTTTGTCCGCTGTAGCCGATCGCGTCGTATCCGTTCCAGACAGAGTCACAGTGACCACTGTGCCCGGCACTACCGCGCCGCTTTGATCCACGACCGTCCCGCGAATCGTTCCGTTGGTTTGCGCCCTAGCCGTTCTGTTCGAAAGTAACGCCACAAACACAAATAGACACACCCGTGCCCATGCTTTCGAAGTCATCGCCGCTCCTCTAGGAAAAGCTGGCGCCACCGACCCCCCGAGACGCCTCACCCAACTTTTTTCGGTTGCAGCCTTGGAAAAAACCTTACTATAATCCGGGAACCTTAGAAGAAGGCCCACGGGTTGTCAAGGGAAAATTGAGTTGACTCCGCCTCACAAGCGTTCGCCTAAGAAAGCGCGCGCCAACGGTCAATTGCGCATTGGTGACGTCGCGCGAATTGTGGGAATTTCGCCGTCCATTCTTCGTTCCTGGGAAAATCTCGGACTGGTTTCGCCTGTCCGCACTCGCAGCCGCTATCGTATGTACACCTCCGCGGACCTTCGCGTCTTGAAACGCGCCCAGTTCCTCCGGCGCGCGCGTGGAATGAACGCCCCGGCCATCGTCCATCTGCTGAAGACCCAGAAAATGTTGCCGCAAACGAGTAGCCGCCCGAAGGCCAACCCGGTCGGTCCGCGTCTGCGGCGTTTGCGACTGGAACGCAAAGCCTCGCTTTCGCAAGTGGCCCGCGCGGCCAATGTCTCCGTTGGGTTTCTGAGCGCGCTGGAACGCAGTCAGATGACCGCCTCAGTCGCCACGCTGCGCCGCCTCGCCCGCTTTTACCGTGTAAATATTCTTTCTCTGTTTAACCCGTCCGACGCCAATCCGGGACGCGTACGACCGTCGGATAGAAAAGTTCTGGAAGCTGGCCCCGGCGTGCGCATGGAGCTTCTCTCCTGGGGCGCCACCACCATGATGGAGCCGCACCTGTTTCGCATCGCCCCATCAGCCGGCAGCGGAGAATCCTACGCGCACGAGGGCGAGGAATTCCTTTATATCCTGCGCGGCTCGCTGGAAATCGAGTTGGACGGCGGGGAAAAGCACACGCTCGACGAAGGAGATAGTTTTTATTTCGAAAGCAGCAACGAACATCACTGGAAGAATCCCGGGAAGAAAGAAACGTTGGTGCTGTGGGTGAACACGCCGCCAACATTTTAAGTCGGCGATGATCGGAATTTGCGCGAGTCCAGGAGATCGAAGGAAGCGGAATCAAAGTCATGAAAAAACATTCAATTACGATCTTGTCCATCGCCGCCGCTCTGATTTCCGCCGCGGCGGGATGCTCGAAGAAAACGCCCACGCTGAGTTTGCTGGTATGGGAAGGCTACGCCGATCCGCTATTCGTGCGTCCGTTCGAAGAATCGCATCACTGCAAAATCACAGCCGCATACATGGGCACCAGCGACGAACTAGTGGCAAAACTTCGAGGAGGCAGTGCCAGCAATTACGATGTGATTTCTCCGTCGAGCGACGTGGTCACCTCCATCGCTGCCGCAGGCTTGGCCGCGCCGCTCGATCTTTCAAATCTTCCTTCCTATTCGCAGCTGTCTGCGCGGCTGCGGGATGCCCCGTTGGTCCATGTTAACGGTAAGGTTTATGGCGTGCCATTCGTGTGGGGTCCCAATCCCCTGCTGTACGACACCACATATTTCAAAACTCCGCCGGACAGTTGGTCGGTGCTCTGGGATCCAAGTTTAAAAGGAAAAATTGCTGTCTGGGACGACCTTTCTACCATCTGCATGGCCGCGCAGGTTCTCGGCTACGATAAACCGGATCCGAGCCACCTTTACAACCTGACCGACCAGGAGCTCGAAAACGTTAAGAAGAAACTCATCGAGCTGAAACCAAATATCCGAAAAGTGTGGGCCACCGGCGGCGAACTTACCAACCTATTCGAGAATCACGAAATTGTTGCCGGAATGGGTTGGCCCCTAATGACCAATAACCTGCGCAAGGTTGGATTCCCCATCGGCGAAACGATTCCCAAAGAAAATACGACCGGATGGATCGACCATCTGATGATCACCTCGGCGAGCGAGAATAAAGAACTGGCCACAGATTTTCTGGAATACATGATTGAAGCCAAGACGCAGAAACTCGTCGCAGACGTCACAGGTTACGACCCCGCCAATCCACAGTCTTCCCAGTTTATGAGCGACGATCAGAAAAAGTCTCTGCACCTCGATAACGTGGATGAATACATGACGCACATTTATTTCTGGCAGCAATATCCGCGTCGCGACAAGTACAACGAAATTTGGAATGAAGTGAAGGCAGCCCAGTGATTTCTAGGTTTTCCAAGCGTCACGACGCCGCCTGCAGACTTTCGGCTGCCGTCCCGGCGCCTTTCAGCTACAGATGTTTTTGCGGTGATCGTTCTTGAGTGCCGCCTCTTCATCGGCATCCGACAAACGCGCTCCTTCCGAGGCGCTTCTTTCCATCCGAAAGGTTGAAAAACAATTTGCTAAGCGTCCAGTTCTCCGCGGAATTTCACTGGAAGTAGCCTCTGGAGAATTCCTCACGATTCTCGGCGAAAGTGGCTCCGGAAAAACTACTTTGCTTCGCTTGATTGCCGGCTTTGAACAACTAGATGGCGGTGAAATCTGGATGGGCGGCGAACGTCTCGACGAAATTCCCGCCTACCGGCGGCAGGTAAACACCGTATTTCAAAGTTATGCGATTTTTCCGCATCTTTCCGTTTTTGACAATGTCGCCTACGGGCTTCGAGCGAAGTTGGTTCCACGTAACGAAATCCCTGCCCGCGTCACGCAAGCGCTGGCCATGGTGAAGATGAGCGAATTTGAGCGTTCGGCTCCCTCGCGATTGAGCGGCGGACAACAACAGCGCGTCGCCCTGGCGCGTGCGCTGGTGAATCGCCCTCGCGTTCTGCTGCTCGACGAGCCCCTTTCAGCGCTTGACGCCAATCTGCGTCGCCAGATGCAGATTGAATTGAAGTCGCTCCAGCGCGAGGTGGGCATCACTTTTATTTTTGTCACCCATGACCAGGAAGAAGCCATGGCGCTTTCCGATCGCATCGCGCTCTTGCGCGCCGGAAGGCTCGAACAAGTTGCCGAGCCGCGCGAAATCTACGGATGTCCCAAAACGGCCTACGCCGCCCAATTCATCGGTCAAACAAATCTGCTGCGCGCCGAAGTTCGCGAAGGAACCGCCAGCACTGGAGCGATCTCGTGGCCGTCATCAGGGCCTCCCGGTCCAGCCACGTTTTCTCTGCGGCCGGAATCCATACGTCTCGCTTCGAGTGCTCAACCTGCCGCATCCTCGGGAGCGACTGCCCATTTTCAAGGCCAAATTAAAAATCAAACTTTTGGCGGCGCCATGGACTTGCTCGAAATCGATTGCGGCAATTCGTACGTAATACGCGCGCGCGTTCCCAGTCCCGGCGCACTAACCGGCCAGCAGAAGTTCGAGTTCAACGCCAGCGATGCGGTTCGCGTGCTCGAAAGCAGCGACACATAAAATATGTATTCTCGCGCATACAAATCCGCGGTCACTATCCCGCCCCTTTTGTGGGTCACATTTTTCCTCATGGCGCCGTATGCGATTCTTTTCTGCTACAGCTTCTGGTCTGTTTCGCCGCTGCAAACGATCGTGCACAATTGGAACCTGCAGAATTACGCGCAGCTATTTCGCAACCCGCTCTATCTAACTGTATTGCTCCGTTCGATCAGAATTGCCGGCGCGGTAACTTTGCTGGCTCTGCTGCTGGGCTATCCGCTCGCCTATTACCTTTCGTTCCACGCGGCAAAGCGCAAAGATCTGCTCTACCAACTCGTGATTATTCCGTTGTGGGCCAGTTATCTGGTGCGCGGGTACGCCTGGAAAACTATTCTTGGAAGCGATGGTGTGCTGAACGGATTTCTTCAGTATCTTCACATCACGCATCGGCCCGTTGAGTTTTTTCTCTACAGCCCCTTCGCCGTCATACTCACACTCACGCACATCTACACGCCGTTCACATTCCTGCCGATTTACGCCTCGCTCGAACATGTTCCGCGCAACCTGGTGGAAGCTTCACACGATCTTGGAGCGTCTCCATTCTCCACGTTTCTGCGCGTGATCCTGCCGCTCTCGCTGCCGGGAATCCTGGCGGGCGCCACGTTCGCGTTTGTCCTTACGCTGGGAGATTTTCTGGCTCCTCTCCTTGTGGGCGGTCCCAGCGGCATCATGATTTCCAACATTGTGGTCAGCTTGTTTGGCGCTGCTTATAACTGGCCGCTCGGCGCGGCAATTTCGTTCTGCATGCTTCTGCTGGTAGTCACGCTTCTGTTCGCCACCGAACGCCTGGAAAAAAGGTTCACCATTTCATGAGCGGCATATCCCAGTCCTCGCGCTCTCCGTTTCTCGGCGCTTACGCGTTGTTCGTCTATCTCTTCCTGTATTTTCCGATCGTCGTTTTGATTGTGTATTCATTCAATGGCTCCGGCGTTGGAGGATTTCCCCCGTCCGGCTGGACTCTCGACTGGTATCGTCAGCTTTTTGCCGACGCGTCCCTTTGGGATACTGTGCTTAACAGCGTGATCGTCGCAGCCGTGGCCGTCGCCATCGCGCTCGGTCTTGGCTTGCCCGCCGCGCTGGCGCTAGATCGCGCGCAATTTCCCGGAAAAGCCCTCTTCCGGCGTCTCGTTCTCCTGCCGCTAATTCTCCCGGGAATTATTACTGGGCTTTCGCTGCTGATGCTTTTCGTCGGTGTGGGCATGAAGCTGAGCTTGGTTACCGTGATCCTGGGCCATGGCACAGCACTGATTTCTGTCGCTACAACAGAGATTTTCGCTGGACTCCAGAAAATGGATCGCGCGCAGGAAGAAGCCTCCTTGGACTTGGGCGCAAATCATTGGAAAACTTTCTGGCGCATCACGTTTCCAAACCTCCGTGTTTCGCTGATTGCCGCAGCTCTCCTGATTTTTACGCTGTCGCTCGACGAAATCGCTGTCACTTTTTTCCTGATTGGGCGTGACAACACTCTGCCGCTTGAAATCTGGTCGCGCCTGCGCCGTGGAATCACGCCTGAAATAAACGCCATCTCCACCCTGATCCTTTTGTTCTCCATCGCCACGATTCTTATCTGGTACCGGCTGCGCACGCGCACACAACACGCGGGAGATGTCCAAACCGCGACAGCCTTGTTGCCTTCATCTCTCGAAGGAGAAACATAATGACCGATAGTCGAAGGGATTTCCTGAAGTTTATCGTGGTTGGCTCCATGGCCGCGGGGTGCCCGGTGGATGTATCGCTCCTTGCCACAGAAGATTCCCCTGCTCCGCAAGTTGACGGCGACCATTTCGAAATCTGCCATCAGGTCCGCGACGGCCACACATTTGCGAAGCCTCCAATTTCTAAACGCTACGACGTTGTGATCGTCGGCGGGGGCGTTGGCGGCCTAAGTGCGGCTTATTTCTTGCAGGCTCACGATTTCCTGCTCCTGGAAAAAGAAGCGCACTGGGGTGGCAATGCAACGATGGAAGAGTATCAAGGTCAGCCGTTCTGCACCGGCTCTGCTTTCGACTACACCGGCACCGCCAGCGATCATCTCGCGCGCGAATTAGGGCTGGCGCCGATACCAATCAATTGCGCCGATCCAACAATCGTGAATGGCAAATGGGTGGCCGACACCTGGGGCGCTGGTCTTGACGAACTTCCTTACCCCGCTGCGGTGCGCGAAAGCTTCAAAAAGTTCCGAAAAGACATGCTTGTACTGGCAAACGACAAGAACCAGGAACAATTCGACAATACTCCGCTCTCAAAATATCTAAAATCCTACGCACCGGAAATAAAGCTGTGGTGGGACACCTATGGCCCGTCCAATTACGGCGCGACCTCGGACGACACCTCCACCATGGTCGCCTTGGATGAGCTAAAAGACATGGCAGGCGAAGCCGAACACGATTCGCGCATCACGCTGCCCGGCGGAAACGCTACCCTGGCGCAAAAGCTGGTCCAATCTCTTCAAGTGAAATCAGCCGACAGAATGATCGCCGGCGCCACAATCGTTTCGGTGGACCAGCAGAAAACCGAAGTTCACATCACTTACTTTCAAGACAAGGCGTTGCATACGGTCGCCGCAAAATTCGTCGTAATGGCTACGCCGAAGTTCATCACCTCAAGAATCGTATCCGGCCTCTCCGACGATCAAACGGAGGCGATGAGGTCGTTCCGCTATTGCCCTTATCTCGTAATCAACATGATCTACGACAAGCCTGTGTACAACCGCGCGTACGATACTTGGTGCCCCGGCGCTGCGTTTTGCGATGTAGTCGTCGCGGATTGGGTAATGCAAAAGCAGCCAGGCTACAAACAAAAAAACAATATCCTCACCTTTTACACGCCGGTGTCGGAATTACACCGCGACAAACTTCTGCAAATTCCGGGTTGCCAGAAAATCGCACAGAATGTTTTGCACGATTTTCAAAAGCTTCTGCCGGAATTCTCTCCCGATCCGATCGAAGTACAGGTCTACCGCCGAGGCCACCCAATGTTTCTGTCGGCTCCCGGAATCTTTACCAAAGTAATGCCGGCGGCGAACCAGCCGCTCGAACGCGTGGTTTTTGCCAACACAGATTCCGTGGGGCCGGAGTCCCTGGTCTACGCGGCGGTGGAAGCTTCGCGCCGCGCTGCGGATTGGACCGAAAAACGCTTGGCCGGCTCTACTCCAGCGGCAGCGCGCGCAGCCGCCGGCTTCTTCAAATAATCCGCAAAACAAAAAGGACACCCGGGAGAGGAAAATCGGGTGTCCTTTGCTGATCTTTCCCGCCAGAGAAAGATTGCTACAAACTCGCTAACCTAAATTTATGGATGGGTCTTCAGATTCATATTGTGAACCCCAGCGAAAATCGACATCCCCGTGCTTGCTGTTTGCGGCGCCCACCAGGTACGCCGTTCAAAATTATGTTGGCTGCGCTGCATGTGGCGCGCCAACACGTCAAACAAAACAGGCCCCACTTGCAACGCCGCGTAGATCGCCGGCGAATGTGCGAACGGCCGCATCAGCGGATCCCCTTCCACAGCGCCGCGGGAGATCGCCTGCCGCGTCGAATAAGCGTCAAATGTTGCGGCGCCATGTCCCAGCACGGAAAGCGCCAGCCAGTTTCGTCGCGCAGGCGCCGATTCCGCCGATCGAATCGCATATCGCTTGTCATTCGCTTCCGGAATCCGAATGGTCGAGAACTGTTGTGAATTCTGCGCCACTAAAACGCCAGTCGAAGCCGGGTGAACGCTTTTGTCGTCCGAATAAATCGAATCCATCCTCAAAGGAACCAGCGAAGAAAGAGAACTCGATTCTCCGGCCAGTTTTTCGCGTGCGTCCGAGTTTGGATTAATTGCGTTCACACTGGAATCCACAATTGTCGTACGCGTTCGGTCCGCGGATGCCGAGGCATCCGCGGCCGGAGCCAACCAGGGCGACAGCGCGGTCGGGACCGCTGCTTGAAATTGCAATAAGAAGACCGCAACCGCCAACAGCATGGGAAGGGGCGCTCCTGGCCTAACTTCACTTGTATGAAAGCATTGCCAGCGCCATCGTGCCCCAGGACTAACCGGTTTATTTGCAATGCAATGGCGGGCGCCCGGTATTTTCCACGCCCCAATAATGCCCTTACTTTCGAGGCAATCGGGAAAAGTGTTTCCCGGCCACATTGCGGCATGCATAAATTTGCCTTCGAGCTTCTTTCGCCTAACGCTGTCAACATTCACCAATTTTCGCCTTTGCCTAACCTTTGGTTTGGCGTCGAGACGCGTCCTGGCTGCTTTGGAACGTGCGTGCCGCGCTTGCGCTCAGGGTTGCGCATCTTTAAGATGACTCCTAGGAAATAGGAATGAAGCGCAATCGACCGAGGGAGCAACGTCTCTCCATGGCTAGCGGAACAATGAAGAGTTCTAAAGACTCGAAAGTTGAAAATGCGCGCCCGCGTTCAACGGAGATTTTCGAACGCGGCAAGAAAACTCTGGTCGGCGGAGTGAACAGCCCCGTCCGCGCCTTCCGCGCCGTCGGTGGCACTCCTCTGGTAATTGACCACGCCAAAGGCGCCCGGCTATTCGACGTCGACGGCCGCGAGTACATCGACTTCGTGTGTTCCTGGGGAGCCTTGATCCTAGGTCACGCGCATCCCGACATTGTTGCAGCCATTTCCGATCAGGCTGCGCGGGGCACCAGCTTCGGCATGACTTCGCCTCTCGAAGTAGAGCTCGGCGAAAAAATCACCAAAGCAATTCCCTCCGTGGAAATGGTTCGCTTCGTAAATTCCGGGACGGAAGCCGCCATGTCCGCCATTCGCCTGGCCCGCGGTTTCACTCACCGCGATCTGATTGTAAAGTTCGAAGGTTGCTATCACGGACACTCCGACAGTTTTCTTTCTGAAGCGGGCTCGGGACTTGCCACGCTCGGCATCTCCGCGTCTCCCGGCGTTCCGGACGGTTTCGCCAGCCTAACGCTGAATACTCCCTACAATGATCTAGATCGCGTGGAAAATCTTTTCAAACAGCATCCCGGAAAGATTGCAGCCGTTATCGTCGAGCCTGTGGCCGCAAATATGGGAGTAGTCTCGCCCGCGCCCGGCTTTCTGGAAGGCTTGCGCGCCATCACAAAAAAAGAAAGCTCCCTTCTGATCTTTGATGAAGTAATTACCGGTTTCCGCCTGGCCTATGGCGGAGCGCAGAGCGTTTTCAAGATCGACCCCGACCTCACCGTGATGGGGAAAATTATCGGCGGCGGCTTACCAGTCGCGGCCTACGGGGGCAAACGCGAAATCATGGAACACATTGCTCCCCTTGGCCCCGTCTATCAGGCCGGCACTCTCTCCGGAAATCCTCTCGCCATGCGCGCAGGCCTCGCCACACTCCCCAAACTCGAAGTTCCGGGTTTTTACGAAGACATGCATCGCAAAACCGAGCGCCTCGCAAAAGGTTTGCGTTCAGCGCTGAAAGAAACAAAGCCGCATGGTGAAGTCAACGTCTCGGGCTCGCTCCTGACAATGTTTTTCACCGATGCCCCAGTGGGCAACTATGCCGACGCAAAAAAATCCAACGCAGCACGCTTCGCCACATTTTTCCAAAACATGCTAAGCCGCGGCATCTTCATCGCGCCTTCGCAATACGAAGCTTTGTTCGTCTCGGCCGCCCACACAGACGCCGACATCGACCGCGCCATCGCAGCAGCCCAGGAAAGCCTGGCGTCCATGCAGGAACAGTAGCAGGTAAGAAATTCGAGTCTGCAGGCTTATAGTCTAGAAGTTTACAATCCCGCGGTCAGCAAGCCTTCAGCCAGCGCGCGACGTCCTTCGCGTGGTACGTCAAGACCATCCCAGCGCCGGCTCGCTGAATTCCGGTAAGAATCTCCAGCACCACGCGCTTTTCGTCCAGCCAGCCACGTTGCGCCGCGGCTTTCACCATCGCGTATTCCCCGCTCACGTTGTATGCGGCCACTGGAACGTCAAATTTCTCGCGCACTCGCTGGATCACATCCAGGTAGGGCATCGCCGGCTTCACCATAATGATGTCCGCGCCTTCTTCCAAATCGAACGCCACTTCGCGCAACGCTTCGCGCGCGTTCGCGGGATCCATCTGATAGCTTCGCCGGTCGCCAAATTGCGGCGAAGACTGCGCCGCTTCTCGGAACGGGCCGTAAAACGCCGAGCAATATTTCGCCGCGTAAGAAAGTATGGCCACATTCTCAAATCCATTTTCGTCCAGCTTTTCGCGAATGGCTCCCACGCGTCCGTCCATCATGTCCGACGGCGCCACAATATCCGCGCCCGCACGCGCGTGCGAAAGCGCCGCATCCGCGAGAATCGCCACGCTCGGATCGTTCAGCACTTCTTCGTCTCGAATCACGCCACAGTGCCCGTGGCTGGTGTATTCGCATAGGCAAACGTCCGTGATCACCAGCAAGTCGAGTTTCGATTTTCGTATCGCTTCGATCGAACGTTGCACCGCACCGTTCGCGTCGTAAGCTTCCGAGGCAAGCTCGTCCTTGTGCTCCGGCAGTCCAAAAAGAATCACGGCAGGAATTCCCAGTCCTGCGACTTCGCGGCACTCTTCCACAATCTGGTCCCCTGATTGTTGATAGATGCCCGGCATCGAACTCACTTCGGTGCGCACCTTCGTGCCCGGGCAAGCGAACATGGGATACACCAAACCGCCCGCGCTGAGCCGCGTTTCGCGAACGAATCCGCGAAGCGCTTCGCTGCGCCGCAAGCGTCGTAGACGATGCACGGGAAACGTCACGCTGGCCTCGCCGTGGAATGTTGCCGCTGATAATATTTCGCAATCGAATCGGCCAAACCCGCGGCAGACGACTCCGTAGCTTCGATTTCCACGCGCATTCCCTCTTCTCGCAAAGCCCGTGCGGTTGTAGGACCGATCGCTGCAAATTGCACGCGGCTGGAAAGCTCGGCAAGTTCCGCCGCGCCCACACATTCCGAGAGAAACCGAAATGCTGACGGACTGGCGAAGACAATCGCGTCCACTTGAGCGTCACGAATGCTTTTCAGAATTTTCGGATCGAGCGAATCAGGCGCGGCCGTGCGATACGCAACGATCTCCGTCACGTTGGCTCCAGCCTCGCGCAAAGCCTTGGGCAAACGACCGTCGGCGCGGTCACTTCTGGGCAGCAGAATCTTGCGATCGCCAATCGCGCCCCATAATTCCTGCGCAAGCGCCTCGCCGCTGTGATTTGTTGGAACTGTATCCACTCGAAATCCTTCTTCCCTTGCGGCGGCCGCCGTAGCCGTACCTACTGCCGCCACCATCGGTCGCGGTTTTTGCAACGCAGCCACTTGCAATCCCATTTCGCGAAGCCGCTGGGAAAAGAATCGTACCGCATTCTGGCTCGTAAACAGAATCCAGTCGAATTCCGCGAGACTTCGCAGAGCCGCATCGAGCGCTTGCGAATTTTCCACTGCGGCAAAACTTACTGTCGGCAGCAACACAACTTCCGCCCCCAGCGCCATAAGCGAATGCGCCAGTTCGTGAGCCTGCTCCGTCGCGCGCGTTACCACGACGCGCTTCTTTGCCAGCGGCCTTTTATCCGCGCCCAACAGAGCGTCCCGCGAGGCGCAAAATTCTGTCCGCCCCCGCTTCCATCAGGATTTGGCCCAAGCGCACGCCAAGTTTTTCCGCATCATCCACCCGGCCGCGCAATTCCTTGCGAACAAATTCTTTTCC